>Ga0065711_1028430_pt1 | contig 41261 bp, 30 predicted proteins | sample Hoacrofraction12_FD_59098 | JGI IMG/M metagenome (GOLD analysis project Ga0065711, IMG submission 59098) | Hoatzin crop microbial communities from Cojedes, Venezuela - Epithelial fraction 12 v2 (version 2) | ecosystem: Host-associated > Birds > Digestive system > Esophagus > Crop | place...
TCTTGTCTAGTCTAGTCCTATTCTATTCTATTCTATTCTATTCTATTCTGTATCTCGATGAATATCATCAACACTTTATGACTAAGCGGATTTAGGAAGGATGGAGTAGGAATAGGACATCATCAGTAGGATTTTTCCTTTCTCTTTTGCAGAGAACGAGAAAAAAGCATAAAAGAGAAACATTGCTTTTAATTACTGTAAGCTACTTTTTTTCTAATCACAACTTGCATCACTGATACAGTAAACAAAACAGATGTGAGAACACATCATTATGAGATGGCCCAACTCATACTACCAATTTTTGTAGGTCGTAACAGACCACTGCAGAAAGCATACTATTTTGAAACGCTTGAAGGGACCCACCAGATATTAACTTTAGAATTATTGGTTGTGGGTAGAAATAGACTGAAGGCATTTCCTGCTGTGAACAACACTTGGAAGTTCTCCTTTTGCAGTACTGTAGAAAATAACGGCAGAATTTATGCGGCATTCATAGACAGCAGATTTCCCCAGACACTTCAGAAATGCTGTCAAATTAAAACTGCTCTTCAGTAGGGCTTCATATTTTGTTTTTATTGGCCGTATAACAATAATTCAAGTGTGAATGTAAAATGAATCTTATTTGCTTGCTGGTGGAAGTGTGGATATTGTGGGATATTGGCGTGAATTTTTTATATTCAGTTTCTGTTCTGGTGGAGGTGATACAGGCTTTCTGAATGATAGCTCCTGGAAATACAATCAGAAACTATGGGCACTCCCTACCCTGAGATCACAAACGAGTCTCCATCTCTCTCTGACCTGAGTCATCACTGGATGCTATTGAACCTGTACGTTCTCTTTCTCTGATGTATTCAGTTTTATAAATCTTGTCAAACACTTCTATACCCAGGAGGTGCGATACGACGATCCCAGATTTTCTATTTGGGAAGAGCTTTCTTTCTAGCGCTGTATGTTTGCTGATGACTCCATACCCCTGAATGTGAGTCCAGGTCATATTTTTACTTACTGCGATATCTTTGATGTACATTGGCCCATAGCCTCTGAAGGGAGTTTGATGTTACACTATCCTAACAGCCTTTACACTGGGATAACTGCAGAGATGGAAAAATATTGAGGCTTTCCCTGCCTCCATGCAAGCCCAGGCAATAGCAGATGAGCATGACCTGGGGGCCTGCTTTCCTTTTCTCTCTGTCAGTACAGGCAGGAGCTGGCTTATAGCAGTGGGAGGTGAGCAAAGGTTTCAGTGGACAACCTTAGCGACCAGCTGCTATAAATGAGCTAGCATGGAGAATAGTGTGCTGACTGCTCAAGGGGGAGCAGATTAATTGCTCGTGGAATGAGGCAGGAATATGTTTTCAATGCTGCTCCCTTTTCTTGGTTGCCCTCGGGAAAAGGCTGCTATGAGTTGCCTCTCACATAGGGCCATGCTAGTGGCACAGGTTTGGCCCTCTGGGTTGTTATTCACATTTTCCTCTAAGAGCTCACAGGTGGTTGCTTGAAAGCTTTTGAATGTTTTTAGCTGAATGCATTTAAGACTGAGAATTGGGCTCCATTCTTGTGAAAGGGTGCTGAGAAGTGCTGTTATATGTTTTATTAATTATGCTATCCCTGAATTTAAAATAAGTGGTTTTCTAAAGGATTTTTCATTATCATCATGAGACATGAGATTAGCTAGGCTCATGAGCGAATGGGTACTGTATGGCTGTCTGTCTGCAGGAGAAGGGACTGGAAAAAGTCTTAAAGATTGATTTAATGATGTAGCAATTGCTTGAAGAACCAGCAATAAGTCAGTCCTCAAGCTCTTTTTCCTTCTGTTTGTAGACTGAGGAAAGGAGGTATTGTCCTCCTACTGTTTTTCCAAACATATTCATGTACATGAGATAAGAAATTCTACCTCATAACTTTTATTTAAGTGTCGCTAACAGTGAAACTTCACCTGGCTTATGTTAATGAGACTTGTGTACTGGATTTGGCAGAATCCCCATCTATCCCCATTAGAGTACAGACCTCCACTAAAGACAGACTCACTTTTTCACTAAGCCTAAGAAATACATGAATAATTAAGTAATATTAAAATATTCTGTGTATACAAGGAATAAGATGCTTAGCACATAATTCAGGTTGGGTATAGTACTGATTTTTGGAGTACCGTCTAATTCATTTGCACAGGGAAATCAATCCCACTTTCGTTGGTCTATATCAATTTGCATCATGCTAAGCAGAGGAAGAAAGTAATTGGTAACATTAGTACTACTTCTAAGGAGTTGTTAGAATTTACTTGACTTTAGGGATTAGCATGGATTTAGATTTGGTTGCTCCTAAAGTTTGAAATAAAAGAATCTTTCTTTTTCAAAGTACAGGGAGAAAAAAAAAAATACTTCCTAAACTCTATCGTAATACTGGAAAAAAAATACTTGTGATTAAGAAATGCAAATCAGCACCTTGTGTAGAAGCTATATTGATTTTAACCAAGTGGGAAAAAGATTCTAAAATCAGACAGGTAAAAATGGAGTATTACATTTGCAAGAGAGAGGGGGAAGAAGTGGTGATTGACTGACAATAGGCAAATTTAGCTTCTGTCTCTGGTTGTAAGTAGGACACAATAACTCTTTAAGTTATGGAGCAGATGCAGAGTATTTCACTGGAAGCTAGTCTAACCAGTGGCTGGAATGGGCTGCATGGGGCCCTTATCTGTCCCAAATCTCAAGATATGATCAAGCCCACTCAATAAAATATTGGGATATATTGGAGTTTGCTGAAGTACAAACCCCACTAGGAAAGCAAAAGATTTCCACTGGTTTTGGGAGTCTTTGAATCAGGACCTTACACAACCTGAAGTAGGACTTACTGTATTATTTTAGAACGTAGGAAGGAATGAAGTCTGATGTGCTGGATATTTTTAAAGAGTTAATGAACTGACATATGTTTATACTTATTGCTGATAATCTTCCTTTGGAAAACCCATCTAACTTCTTAAATCTACAAAATTGGCATCCTGTATGACCTAAATTGGATTTGAAAATGGCATTTGGATAAAAATCAGAAAAATACATCTTACCGGTTATATATGATCGCTTCATTATTTTTGATAAGAATGAAAAGCTGAAGGATTTGACAGTCCCAGAGCCTGGCATGTAAAATGAAATTCCTGAATGTAAATTAGACAGATTAAACTATCCTTTAAAAGACCCTTGATGGAGAAAAGGATGTATTTAAAATCCAATAAACTTCAGACCTCCTTCAAATGGATTAAAATGAGGTCTAGAATGCTTGCAAACTAGGAACTCTACTGGTTTTGATTTAATAAAAAAATTGTACAGTCTAATTTGAAAAAATCCTGTCACTATGTTCACCTTGCAGAAATAAATATGAAACCATATGGAAAAGCATATTTCCACAAACGTATTCCAATTCAAGATGAATTAACTGTATGGTCTATTTAGTAATCAGACAACAGCAGATTTCTTGAATTTCTCTACATTTGTTGAAGAAAATAATTTCAACTTCTGTATGACTTCACCTAAGCAACGCACATAAAAAAGTGTGCTTTTGGTAGAAATTCTAAATGGATGTATTAATAATTTTTTATAAGGTAGAGGTGTCATAAGTAGGGATGAGGTATTTTTATGTTACTAAGTTGCATATATGATTGGCTGTGCTGGAAAAAAAAGCACAAAAGAGCCTTTGTTATACTCTCAGTAGAGCTATTTATACATTGCGACTTACTGTGTCCAAGGACTGCTTCCTGCTTCCGTTAAAAAGTAGTCCCTCCAAATAAAATAAAAGCCATAAACCCTGACATTACTCAAGCCCTGTCTATTGAAACAACAACAAAAAAATCACACATGATTTTGTATTGCCTGTATAGAATATGCTCTCTTGAGTTTACTTAAATACAGTTCCAGATGAAGCATACTGTGAAAGCGATGACTTCCATACCCAAAGAAGCAGAAGACATTTTATTTGCTTTAAAAATAGTGATGGCCGAAGGAATCAGGTGCGTCTACATGGTATAGCTGAAGCTGGGGAGGACTGCAGCAGTTCTTGTCACTGTGCAGACTGTAAACTCTCTAGGCAGCAATTACTCGTTTTGTCATGCGCTTGAACAGCTTGAGGGGAGACCTGATACCTGCTTTGATCTTTGTAAAGTACTAATGCAATAGTACAATATTAATAATATCTATCTCTGCACATCTTCTGTCCTTGTTCCCCATGCCTATGGTCAATAACAGCTGCTTAGGTAGGTGGTGCAAATTAAAGCAGCCCTTGCACTCATCTGAAGTGTTAGCTGCCTAGTGGTTGTTCTGTCAGAGCAGCAGTGTCAGACCACTTGTATTTTCTCCTCAGCCTCTTCAGTACAGCTTTGGCTCTGACGTGTGACAGTTTTTCAATGTGTCCAGCAAAGTACCTGGCAAAATGGGCTTGTGCCAGTGAAAGGGGGGAAGCATGTCCCACGTAGGCAAGTCCAGTTTAGCTGAGGCTAAGTTGCAGCTAGGGATTATCTTCTGCTGAGTTTGGGACATGGCAGGAGGCATTGCCGCCTTTCTCTTTCTGTGTTGCGGCTGTAATGCTGTGCCCTTGCCAGGTGGACATGTAGGACCATGGAGGAAGAAGCATTGCATGGCGCAGTGAAATGTGTCCCCACTTGCAGGCACATGCAAAGGAGAAGCCAGTGGCCGAGTCCCACCAACTGCTCAGACTTGATAGATTTCTTTGTTTTTATTTAGGCTGGGAAACTTCTTTGACCTATGTGGATAGAAGCCATGCAGCTGCCTGCGCCATCTAAGCCTTACCTTATAGAAAAGGGGACCTCCCGCTTATGTTGTCGTCTGGACAGAGGTAGGGTCAGGGTCAGGGTCAGGGTCAGGCTACGTGTCATTCTGTCTGCATGCCCAGGGGCCGACTATGAAGCCCCCCCAGGTTAATTCATTGCCATCGTCTCTGCCTCAGCTGCTGCAAGGCAGCAGCTCTGTCCCCCATATCTGTATGTGCTCACTTAGGAGCTTCGCTTTGATTTAGTGGCATTTTTAAAGATAATACACCAGGTTTCCTACAGCCTCCATGTAGATTTAGGTAAAAAAACCCCCACCACTAACCAGAAAAGAAAGAAATAATCAGATAAGTTTTCCATTCTTCCCATTTTGGGAACACACATAACTTTTTGCAGCCTTATAGTGTTGAGTAATAACCTTACTCGAGAAAGATATGAGAAAAATCTCATCTCCTCATGCAGACTAGTGCTCAGTATAAGCACAAATAAGAATTCCTAAAAAGGCAAATTTTAGAAAGTTTCTCTGAAAATTTTCGGTATAGTGTAAAAAACTTTAATAAGACCCCAACTAACTTTTAACATGGCTTTTTTATTAGGAGGGAAGAAATTCCACTGTCCTACAGTTCCCAATCCTCTCCCCCATATTGGGAAGTTTTATGTTTAATATAACTGATGTGTAACTGTATATCACAAAACAAAGAATTTGCTACCTTGGCTATCTTTCTGACTGTTTTTTTTTTCCAATGCACTCAATATGGCCTTTGATTTTTCTGTCTATGATTATTCTGTAGTGTGCCAGAGGGAGGTGATTCACCATTTCCTTGTCAGGAATAATCCTAGAGGGCTACAGGTATTGGTGTGACTGGGAATGAAGTGAAAATTGGAGCTATTTAACTGCATCTAAACCAACTCTTGTGTACATACAAGGACATACATGTCTCTGTCCCCACAGAACCCTCAAATCTCTCATTTTAAATGTGTTAATAGCATTTCTGGACTAATTTTGTTTTAATTAGTTATGTTTTGTTTTAAAACTTAAACAGATCAGAATTTAGCACAATCTCTGAAGTGCCTTGATCCCTTTATGCACATTTCTACAACAAGGAAACCAGACTGCATTAGCCTAAATCTTCTGTCATTTACATTGAAATGCCCCACTGGTATTTAATGACGAAAAGGGAAAAATGCTGTTGCTTTTATTTACATTACGCGTTTTTTAGTGGCAGCTTCTAATACTGTTCCCATGCTTAAATGGCAAAGCATACTTAAACTTTAATTTTCATCACAATATTTTATTCAAAGATTTTTTCATCCCTTTCAGGAAGAGAATAACACACACACAGAGACTTATTTCAAGTGAGCGGTAGGGTTTTCACTGGTTCTGGCAAATCTTAACCAATTAAACTAGATAAACTCTGTGTAACTTCTGTGCAGGCTGTTAGGAATAACTAAAGGAGTACTCTATATAGATCTATTACTTTTGCACTCAAACTTTATAATTATTATGTAGCAAGTTATATTTTTAAATGATACGGAAGTAGTTTTCATTTATGTTTTTACACATGAATCCCAAAGCTCTTGATTATGTTTTTCCTTGTGTCAGGGTGAGCTCCCAATAATGTGAATGGAAGTTCAACTTTAGTAACGATAGAGTAATAAAAACTGAATCCGGATCTCAGGATTTGGCACATGGACACTAGATCTATTAAGTCATCTTGTCCATACTCCTGCCAATGCAGAATTGTTCCCTTCAGCATAATCTCCAGTGCCTTATTCAGTCCAATTTTAAATGACTTGGGTGAAGCGGTTTCCATTACTTCACTTGGTTGAAGTATTACTTATTCCACAGACTAATATAATGCTTTTCAAGCTGCTTCATTTTCATGGATCACTTCCCAATCCCAACATTTCCCCCAGACGAACAAGTATGAGTAAGGGTAAGGAAAATGTGTGTAGAGTATAAAGGCCAAAAGGAAAAAGTGGCACGAAGTCCTTCCCCTCATTCCATTTTTTTATATCTTTCTCTTTGCTTCATATTTCTGAAGTCTGCCTCTTCACTTTTGCCAGTGAGACTTGGACCAAACTCCCTGAGAAACAGATCCACTGTGAATTTTTCCCCATTTTTCTGCATGTGAATCATTCCAAAACAGTCTGTGAGGTTCCCCCCTCCCCTCGCCTTCTCTGTTATATCCTATTATTTTTAATTTCCTCTGCATTTTATTCATTTTTAGTAAGGCATGGACTTTTACCACTTATTGCTGACTCTTTATTATTCATTGCATGGCACTTACCTCTTCAGGTATTATGCTGATTAGAAGGAATTTTTCATAGAGGATGCATGGAATATATTTTTTTGCAGGGGAATATGGGTGTGTGTAATAAAAATGACACTTTACAAATTATCAGGAATGCTAGAACCAATTGTAAGAGTAGACAAGATTGATGAAAAAATCATTGAGAAAGTGAACAAAAGGTTTGTGGGCCCTGTTTTGTAGTATACCACATGTGTACAGGTAGCCGAGGCTTTAAATCATTGTACATGCAAAATGAGGTTGAAATATTTGGTGATGTAGCTGAAATTCCGTGCTAAGATCTTTGTTTCAGTTTTCAGCTATATGCACAGTAGATGTTGCAAGAACAAAGGCTGAATTTGGCACTTTATTGAGATGTAGAAATTCAACAGCAGGAAATAATCTTCCTTGAAAGAAACCCCTATTTCCGTCCTCTTTTTTTTTATATATCCTTTAGTAGCTGATCACTTAAAACAGGTGCTGTAATTCATGATTGGACATTAAACATTTACGACGGATGGTGTCTGTGTTTAGAGACAACTTTATGTACAAGTGCTTGTAAGGCACTTCCTTTCAGGAATCAAATGGAAATAAGATCATATAACACTCTCATAGATTATAGATTCAAATATTACAGCTGCTTGAATTATTCATTGGAATTCAATTACTCAGTTCATTTTCATATACGTAATTATTCAGAAATGAAACTTGATTCCTATAAATATGTTCTTTATATAGAAGTGTTCAATAAAAGCAGTAAAAAAAGGATGCCACATGGGTACAAACATGCCTGAGTCTCATGTGTTACCAGCGCTGCCCAGACTTCCAGGCTGTGATAGCTGTAGTGGAAACATAGAATCATAGAATATTTTGTTTTGGAAGGGACCTTTAGAGGTCATCTAGCCCAAACATCTTGAAGAAGTTGCCAGTGGCTCAAGAGGGAGAGCATGCCAGGGCAAGTCTGGCCATGCTGGGAAGAAATTGAGGGCAGGACCCCAAGGTAATGGTAAGAAGTGGTGCCTGAGCACCAAAAAGCCTTATTGCAACTGCATTTGACTAGTTCAGGTTCTCAAACAGAAATGAACTGCTAACATTTCCCGTCCATGTGAGTCTGCTCCATGTAGAATGATTACTTTCACAGGAATATATTTGCCTTTACTAGTTAACAAACCATTCTCTTTACTGAGGTGTCCATATTTGCCTCCAAAAGAATTAGCATCTGTGATTTCAGCTGTGTAGAGACAAAGATCCCCACTCAGTCCAGACCACCCTGTACCAAGTGCAGTTGGACACAAATTTAGTGACACAGGTAGAGATGTTTTAGAGAGATCCATCCATAAGCACTGGCTGGCTGGCCTACGCAACTGTCCATGGCGTGGTTTCATCCATGTGGCTGTGCAGCCCGTCTCTTTTCTCAGCTCACATAAGGGCTGTATTTGCTCTGATACTTGCAGAGTGATAAATGATTGCCTGTTTTGAGGAGATTGTAATGTAGAGCAACCCCAAACTCTTTTCCAAGGCAACACATGCATGAACTTTGAAATTAATCCTGTGGCATGTAGATTTTCTTCCATTGCATGCAAAGTGTCAGTGTACCTGGAGTGTACCCTGCAGAGACAGAACTGCAGTGAGATACTTCGATGGCTAGACACATTTTGGCTACTGGGCACAACTTCTGCTCTTTGTCATGCCACTTGTAGTAACTAACTCCTTCCAGCTGGTAGTGATTGTTCAGCAACAACAATGAACCTGCAGCACCTCCTCTGGGTACAGCAGAGGTAGCTTCAGCTGTCAGGAGTGGGCTGCATCAAAAGCAGTGTGGCCAGCAGGTCAAGGGAGGTGATTCTGCCCCTCTACTCCGCTCTCGTGAGACCCCACCTGGACTACTCCGTCCAGCTCTGGAGCCCGCAGCATAAGAAGGACATAGACCTGTTGGAGTGGGTCCAGAGGAGGGCCACAGAAATGATCAGAGGGCTGGGACACTTCTCCTGTGAGGGAAGGCTGAGAGAGTTGGGGCTGTTCAGCCTGGAGAAGAGGAGGCTCCAGAGAGACCCTGTTGTGGCCTTCCAGTACCTGAAGGGGCCTACTAGAAAGCTGAAGAGGGACTTTTGACAAGGGCATGTAGTGATAGGACGAGGGGTAATGGCTTCAAGCTGAAAGAGAGTAGATTTAGATTAGATATAAGAAAGAAATTATTTCCTATGATGGTGATGAGGCACTGGCACAGGTTGCCCAGAGAAGCTGTGGATGTCCCCTCCCTGGAAGTGTTCAAGGCCAGGTTGGATGGGGCTTTGGGCTACCTGCCCTAGTGGAAGGTGTCCCTGCCCAAGGCAGGGGGGTTGGAACTGGGTGACCTTTAAGGTCCCTTCCAACCCAAACCATTGTATGATTCTGTGATATTTTGTTCTGTGGTATTCTGTGATATGATTTTGTGATATTTTACTTTCCCCCTCCAGAATACGTAGGTAAACACCTCTCTTTCCTGTCCTTACTCTGGGTAGATATAGGCTATATGAATATAAAATACCTGGGATGTACGACAAAAAAACCCCTAGATTCAAATGCCCTGTCTGGCATATAAATGAATATTCATGATGAACCATGCAGAAAGCTAGATATAGTTACACTGAGCAAGAAAAACTGTAATGCCAAACATCTAAGGTTTCTTTAACAGATTTTTTCAACTTAAATTCGATATTTAAGAGTATTTACATTTTAGTCTCAATTCTGTCAGATTGGTAAATTCATTCATGAGTTACTTAGCAGAGGAGACAGACAGAACATCCATAAAGCCAACATTTTTCCAACACACAATATAAATGATCTGCTATTCTAAGGACAAAAAGCAATAAAACAAAAATGGGATATCACCCAAGAAAAGATTTGAGAGGCAAACAGAACCTGGAAAAGAGAGAACACAGGAAAACAAGACACAATACAGAAGGTATGTCATATAGGAAACATTACATCCTCCTTCTGAAGACAGATATTGTCAAACCCGCTATTATCAAAACAAAAGTTTCTTTGACCATAATTGGTCATAAAGACATTGGGTTCTTTTCAGAGTAGCCCTGTGTTAAGCTGATGTCTGGATTACTCTTAGTTTTTCACCAAAACAGGTTTTACCAGTGGTAAATTTGCTCAGAAAACTTTTATATACAGCCACTGCCTCCAAGCTACTATTCATCAGGAGTATGTGCATGGGAGGAAGCATGGGGCATGGGGCAGCAGTCAGATCTGTCCCCATACTGGTGTACTGTCATTGGAATATCGATTGATTAAGCATGTTCTCAGAGCAAAACTCATAGTGAAGTCTTTTATAAAGTCCCATGTCATTTAATTGCCCAGAAGATAACTCCTGAGAGCAGGCTGTAAAGCAAATTCTTTTTCACTACCAAATTACCCAGGGTATTGCCATGACCTCGTTAGTTAGTTAAGACATCCATGACGTTAGTTTCACACTTAGCTGCTCCAGAACATGAGTGAGTGAAGCCAAGTTTTCCAGCATTATTACCTAGGCTGTAGTTAAATGCTTTTATCCTCAGCTGAAGGAACACAATATATAGGGCCTTAGATTCCCATGATCTAGCTTGCGAACAGCGGTTAACTGACAACTTATAGCACAAGCAGAGACACTGGCAGATTTTCTTTGATATCTAAAAGAAAACAAAAAGTTTCTCATCTGATTAGGTATATGGTGGTTACTGCTTTATTAAAAAAAAATAATCTATTTTTTTGGTGTTTTTTTCTATATTCTTCCTGTGAGTACAGAAAACATAAGCGAGACCTTCTTTCAAGAATATACTTTAGAAGTTTTTAAGAAAAAAACCACCAAAATACCAAACAACAACAACAACCCCCTAGATGTTTTCATACTAACATCCGGAGTGCTGTAAGATCGGTTATGCAGAGCTCTGGCTGGAATCCCATTACTGAGCTATATACTGCAGAGGAGCTGAATATCTGCGTTGTAGGTGGTAGAGTGCCTTCACAAAGTCCTGGAGTATTTTGCAGCAGTCTTTGTCATGATGCACAAACTAAAGATCCAGCTTATACAGAAGATGGCAGAAAGTGGTAGCAGATAAAGAAAGTATTTTTGAACTCTTATGCGAGTCTCTTGGAACTGAAGGGTCTTAGAGTCCTCCTTCTCACTAAGGGAAAATTAGAGCTCTTTGGATCAAAAATACGCAAGTCATCCTCACCTCAATGCGTTCTCCAGAATCTGCAGATGTGGACTTTGAGAAGGCTTTGTAAACATCCTACTCGAGATGATAAAAAATTAGAGTGACCACTAAAAGTTGTGGGGCTGATATAATGCATTTGTTTCACTTGCCTGAAAGGATCAATATATTTTAGTGAAGTGTTTGCTTTCACCAAAGCCCAGCTATGTTGCTGGTGGCCGCTGTGTGGTTGGCTTGCAATGGAGGATGCTGTGCTATAGGCAGGAGGTTTAGAGAACAAACAGGAACCTTTGTTTCCTTTCATTTAGGGAAAAGAAAACAAGGCAGAAGAAGGAACGCTGAGCAGCTGCCTGAAAGCTGCTTTGTTTCAGCTTCATTATGACATGATCTCTGAATTGTTTTTTGATAAAGTATTTAATATACTGAAAGAAATCACAGAGCTATAGCTGTAGTAAGGAGTTTTACTGAGAATTTGTGCTGTCTGTTGGCTAAAGACAGCAGTGTAAATTCGAATAAGCAGATGCTCTTTGAAAGAGGGCACTGAAATCTCATGTAGTACCTAATAGTGGAATTAACAGCGAGTATGATAAGGCAAATGCACGGTTGTCAGACTCCGCTTACCACCTATTTCATCACATGGAGAGCAAAGAAATAATGACAATACACCATACTGGCAGCACAAGAATCTGTCTCATTTAACACGATGCTGTTGTTGTCAGTTGGGAGAGCAGTTACTCAGTTTGGTGCTCTCCACTGAATATCCAGGATCATTTGAAGTTGGTGGAAATGTGAGTGCTTTGTAGTGTCTGCTTTTCACATTGTAGTGTTCTGCAACCTTAAAAACAGATGTCTCTAATAGTTTATTGTGCGTTTCCTCAAACATTATACAGCACCCGTATGTGCAGAGCACAAAGGATTACCTCAACAGCGTTGTGTAGGTCTTTGTCTTTAGTTTATGGTCTCTCTGATCTATTGTACATAAACCTTTTTACGGGACTGGGAAGGGATGGTAGCCTGAGTAAAACTAAACGCTGTACTAAGCATAACTTTCAGGGCTCTCTTGTTCTGTAAATGGACACACTGAAGACCCAAAATAGAAAGCCTTTGGAAATAAACATTTTCATCAAGTAATTTTGACCCAGAGAAGTATTTTACACTAGACCACAGAAGATGATGTTGATTTTAGTGCTGGCAGTAACAGGACTAATTTTCCCAAGGGACAGTGGAAGTGCTCACTCCATTCTCTCACATTTTGAAACTTCAGTGGGGAAAACTTAGCGATTTTTAACTTGTTGTCTCCCAGTTCCTGCATCACTTTCTTCTGTGAAAGACAGTGGAAGTTAGAGTCAAGTACCAGCGTGGCTACAATCCAAAGAGCACGAGATGCTTGCAAGAGAAATGAGTGACATAGTATAATGGTTTGTTCAGGCATCTGTACCATTGTTGAGTATAATAATACATTCTTGTCTTCATGCCTACAGAATCATGCCAGCAGTAAGCCCTTATACTGAATAAAGAAGCATGCTATTTCCCCATAGGAAAATGCTAATCCAATCTAATTTACAGCTTGTTTTAATGGTCAGATCATGATTGGAGATTTTCAAAGTATTGTAATAACATGGAAGCAATCAGTGTATAAGCCAGGATGTGAATGCTGACATTTAAACCCACTGAACGCCAGGATGCAACAGGAATTGAATGCTAAGGACAAGATTCTCAAAGATACAGGAAAGCATATATGAAAATTCCAGTAAAGGAGCCACACAGACTTCTTTGAAAGGCATTGGAGAGGAGAAGTCCATGGACTCACTCACTTGGTTTGCCCTTTCCCAGGAGTTTATCTTCATTGGTAGCTGGGCAGTAATGCAGCTCTTTGGTTGTCTGCTCTTATCTAATGAACCTCATGTTGATACGTCTTTAAATGGAGAGACAGAAGTGTGCAGAATTTTCATAGCCTGTTGCTTTGCTAAAAGATGGAATACATAAATTCAAGGTTTTACAGACTAGGAAAGGGTTTCCCTCAGGTGTCCTGTACTTTGGAAGTGGTGTAAACATTGAACTATATATAAAATATTTCCTCTCACAATAGGATTTTTAAGATGACCTTGGTTCTGTGCCTTATAAGGAGCTCAGTCTTGTGCCAGATTATGTGTTTTAGAAAGGAGTGCTGAGTTGAAGTGGCTTGGTGAGGTGCAGATATGAACAGATCCTGCATGGCTTAGCCATGTTAAGCTCGTGGCATTTTGGGAAAGGCACAGTAGAAACATTTCAGGTGTGTAAGGAACTTCCCTGTTGAAGTTGTTGGTACTTTAGCTCTCCTTAAATCCTACACAATGCATCATAGGCTACATTCAGCAAAAGATTAGGGAATTTCTTGCATGGAACTGAGCCACATGAAACCTGAAGATTGCCTCTTCCTTAGTGCCATCGAACCCTAGAATTGCCTAAGTTCAGGTGGCCTCTCACCGCAGACTGTAAATTTTCCAGATGGCTAGAATTTCACTTGTCTGTATTGCTGCACCTGCCTAACACTGAGTGGGTGGGTACTCATCTTCCTCCAAAGCTTCATCAGAAGTATTGAACGATGTATTCCTCTCTCATCTTCTCCGAAAGGCTCAGCATGGCAGGCCTGCATATAGGAGCCTGTACCTTAAAGGGGAAGCACCCACATACTGTACTCGCCTCACCTGAAGGGATTTGTCACTGCCCACCACATTGTGGAGTCATCTGGATGGGAATACTTGCACTTTTCTTTTCTTTGTCTGTTTCTACCATGTTGTAAGCCTCACTAGCAGAAGGCTGCCATTTGTCACAGTTTTCCTCGATAGATCTTTTTCTACCTGAAAACTTTGTCTGGAGCAATCCAGGAATCCAAGAAGTGCATTTTGCTTGTGCATATCAAATCTACCACACATGCACAAATCAGCTGTCCAGGGCAAATACAGTAAGTTCAAAGCTTCTTGGAGGCATCTGACCTACTGTGCATGTGGTATACACATTTCTTTCATGGAAAAGGCAAGGCAGCGGGCCCACGTACATGCAATAAATGTGTGAGCGTATGCAAACACTTTTGTCTAGGTTAAGCAACCTTATGTTCCAGGCTTGTGATCCCACCTGCCCATAGCTGTGACTGCCACCAAAGCTCCAGAGAGGTAAAGGGCTCCTGTCACTCTGTTACTTCTTGGCTGATACTGGGTGAGCTCTACACACAGAGCCCTTTCTGTCTCTTTCTAAAGAACCCAGCGCCTACACTGGATCTAGCCCTAGATGGCCACCTACACTTTCAGGTACTTTTTTACATAAATACCTCTGAAAAGCCAGTCTCAGTCCCTTTACAAGCTCTGATGCAATGGCAGACTATGTAAAGACCTAAGGTAAACTGGTTTGACTTGCAGTTCTGCTGATAATGAGAGCTACAGTCCACTGCACAGAATCTCTAGAAGATCACACCGGCATTACTTAGGTGCTTTAATAGGGAATTACGTTTCAAATTTTAGACATCAGGAGTTTAATGTTGTGGTCACAGTTTGTGTGCATATTGAAGAACTGATGGGCAAAACATTGAATAGAAACTCTTTCTTATCCCCTAGTTGTCTTAGAAATCATGTTTCATTAGAGCAGTGCAAAATGTTCACAATGAAACACCAGACCACACAAAAGTCACCTGGTGTGGAGTTTTGTTACAAACTAGTAACGCAAACCATATTTATCAAAAGATTAGCTTAGCATTGCGGAACTCCTGAATGACCTGAACTCAATTTTAAGCATATATGGTGTGTGGCTTTGAATCAGAATCATGCAAAATTCATAGCTTTTCATGGTTTTGATGTGAGGTGTGAATAAACACCAGGTGAAGCACAGCAATTTCAACTGAGTTTCAATTTGATCAGGATCCGATCCTCACCCGGTGTTAATCGGTGTACCTCTATTGAAGTCAATATTTTGCTCCATTGTGGACCTTTTTACGCTAGCTAAGGAGCTGATTGAAATTTTCAGTTTGTTCGAACCTGAAAGTCAAAGTCAAACTCAGTGGGTGTGAAACTATTTGGATCAAAATGAAAGAAAATGTTTGGACAAATGCTTGAGAAGTAAAACTAGTTCTGTATTTTGCAGCTGTAAGTTCACAGCCCTGAAATATATATTCCTAATGATATAACCATGAGTTAAAATCTATCAGTACTTTTTTTGCTGACCAGTAAAATGACTTTAACTATTGTGATAGAAGTTTGAAAGAGAAAAATGTATTTCTACTCAAGTCCTGTAATAATACTAAATCAAGCAAGTTTTGAACATAGCTAAGAAATCTCACAACCTTGAGTGCAAAGGAATGCTTAAGAAACCTGTATTTTGTTTTTATATTTATACTTTTAATATATAATTGTAAAGGCAGCAAAGGCATGCAAGTACTACATAGGACAGCAAAGAAAATCCTAAAAATAACCTTTTCCAGGGCAGCCCTGGAGAAAACTGAAAAGTGACATCTTTAACTCACATTTCAATTCTGCTTCCTTTGTTTATTGTTTCCTTTCCAACGATTCCATCAATTCAGGCAACAACTTTCCATTGACTTGCCCTTTTCCCTGAATATACTAAATAAAGGGAAAATAGAGAGCTAGTAATGCAACGAGCTGTATCTCTGCAACATTGCTAGTGTTTTCCACAGAAACAGAACAGTGACATTGTGCATCTATTATTAATGATCAGTGAGGCTTCACTGGCTGCATCCACACTTCTAAGTCAAGGCAATGGTCCTGGGTGCTGGGACTTGGTCAACAGTACTGTCAGATTGCTATGGCTGCCCTAGCACGGTTTTAGGCCTGGGCCACTTAGCACTGCCAAACAATTTCTGGGCACAGTGCAGGAGCTGGCACGCACCAGAGGCCATTTCCAAACCATATGTCACATGCAGCCCTGTGGTCCAGGACATGCCAGGTGTTTACAGCAGCCAGGATTGTTCTGGCATGCCTAAATTGCTAGTGTAGATATAGCCACTTCTCATTCTTGGCCTGTCAGCCATCTTCTGCATTTTGTTTTTTTGCTCTTCTTTCAGATTCTGATGTTTGTTTTAGGCTTGTTTTATTTATCTAACAACTTCTGGTCACCACATGGCATAAGAAGCGTCAGTTCAGATGTGTTGTCATGCATGTTTGTTGCACTTGTTACAAATTTTAGTATGTACTTATTTCTTTTGGAATCTGAAAAAAAAGCACAAATGCTTCTCAAGAGCCTAGCATTTCTTGCCTTTCCTACAGACTAATTCAGGATACTAAATAAAGGTGGTTTTACAGTACACTACGAAAGAAAATTGAGGGTGGATTTCTAGTATGAAAATAATTCTCTTGGCTAATGTATTAAAACTAAGAAGGGATGATGAGGAGATCTATTTTTTCAGTGGAATAAGTGAAAACTCTGTTAGGATTGACACTGGTAAAACACGCTGTAGCTGCTTTCTCACTTTGTCAATGTTTACATTCCTTTTCCCTTTCTTTAGGTATAAAAGTGTTTAAGGTCTTATGTGCTGAATCTTTAACAATTTCTTATGTCATTGCTTTTGCTTATTAATAAGAAATAAGAGGAAGAATGTGTACAAGTATCAAAGCTTTGATGGGAAGTGTGGAAATAAATATCAAAAACTTCCCACAAATTTTGAAATCTGAACTGTGCTTGGCTTTACAAATGACTTGTGAAGAACTTTTTTCTTTTTCTAAAATAAACAACTGACAGCATTTACCAAAACCGTACTTTTTTATGGCAAATGGAGGGGGAGGGGGGAGGCATTTCACTGGAATGACTTTCCATGAGCATATTCCATTTGGTCACTTTTTGTAGGAAAAATAACAGTCAGCTCTTTCCACAGAACACTTCCATTACAAAACTGAGAAGATCCTGTCACAGATACAGCCTGTGCAGTGAGCAATATCCTTTATACTGAGTGCAGAGTTGAGATGATGATGATGAGCTAGGAGAGTGGTGTGGTAAGGGATCATTTCCAGGTGTAGAACTGCTTCTGTTTTGCCCCTATTTGAGAACATATTAGGAAAAAGCAGCAAGCTCCCTTTCCTGCCTATTTACTAATCTTGTTCATCCCTGGCAGCACTTATGCTACATGTCATGATTGTTAAGCTGTAGTAGGTTAGATAAATAGGTCTGAATGTCATAAGTTTGAGGAATAAAGCGGTTGTAAGGCTGGGAAGTCTCAAACTCATCCCTTTTCCTACGAGTGGGTGAATGAGGGAGAGCTGGTTCCTGTAGAGAGAAGCGGAATTAGAGTGAGCTTTGAAGAGTGAGAAGAGCATCAAGAGGAATCTGCCAAGACATCCCGTTAGAACAGAAACCACTGGACAGGAGGATGATCCAGTGGTCAATGAAAAGTCTGGGCTGAAAGCTGGGAGATCTACGGCAGCCCAAGGTAGTTCTTGAAAAGTTGGCTGCTTGCCTGTCTGTCTGTTTGGGGTGAGGTTGAAGCCCCAGACCTGTCAAATTCTGTGTGCAACTCTGTGTTGCTTTGTGAACTGGGACTTGGAGTTCTGACTCAATGCCAAGGACCTGTATGCTCTGCACCTACTGAAATATTTGGTCTGTTGTCAGGCATTGTAAACTTATTCTCAGGGTGTGCTCATACAGAGCTATTCTTGCTAGCATTCCATACAAATATATCATTTTAAGAGTTGTTGTGAAAAAGATCACTGGCTGAAAAGTTAATTTCCTGCCCAAATGGATGACGCCTGCAAGGTAAAATAAATGTATTTAAAGAAAATGGCTATCTAAATCAGTCTATTTCAGAAAGAGTTTACTTTTGTCAATAAGGCAGAATCTTGTGAATCTACACACTTCATAATTTGCACGCAAGGTTGGCAGTTTTTGCCCACTTTTTGGCAATGATTTAATAGCAGAGAGCTGTAGCAAGGGCTCAGATTACTAGGTTTATATTATATTACACAATACACTGCAGCCTTATTAATTTGTATTAATATGAACCCACCCACTGTAAATTACTGCACTTTTTTTTTTTTTGCCTTTTTTTTTTTAATGCCACAGCAAGGAGCATGTATCATCCCAGCATCCTGAACAAGTAGCCAAGTGGTATGATGGTGGAAGTGGGGAAGGGACCAGATGTGAGAAATCTTCCTTTAAGATCCAGATGAGGACAACATTTTCCTCCATGCTATTGGATTAGTAGTCAGGAGACCCATGTTCTGCTCCTGAATCAGGAACTGATTTGCTGTGTGACTAAGTAACACTTAATCTTTCTTCTTCAGTTCTGCAGCAGTCTGTGAAATGGCAATAAGACTTTGATGCCTTTGATATCCTTTGCTTTAAGGTCTCATGTACAGTTTGTATGAGGTAGCATTATTTGCCCTTAAAATACATCCGGGGATTGCTCACAAAGCAGTTTGGTTGGAATCATTGAAAACTGGAGTCTCCTAAAATTCCTTTGCATAGAGTGTAAGAGGAAAGAGAATTTGGTTCGTGTATCTGAAAGACTATCTACTTGGAATCAAATCCAAGCTAAGTTGTGTAGAAAGCAGTTTTCTTTAGTTAAAACAAAGTGGCTCTTGACTCCAGAGTCAGTTGGGAAACATTTTTGTTCATCTGGACAATAATTAAGAATAGGAAAGAACAGAACCTGGCCATGTATTATACTCCCTAATTGTAATGAGGAGATGATATTTGTTCCATCTAAAAAGGTGTTTATGTCTAATTACATGATTAAAAATTTGGCTTGGCATTATCTGAGCTTGTACAGCAAACCTGACCTTGCATTTTATAGGATTTTAAATAGGATTACTATGACGTAGAGAGCAACTAATTAAAAGATGGCAAGTTTCCAGTTTCCAGTTGATGACCTGCTGCTGCTGCTGCTGCTTGTTGCTGTCCCCAGAGTGAGCAGAGCAATACGATCCTCCGCTCCGGGACGTACAGAATGTTCTGTGGTGTTCGAGTCAGGGGCTCTATGGAAACTTAGCAGGATCCTGCATCCTCAGTGCTTTTCATGTGCTCTAGCTGGGGAAAACTGCCAGAAAGCCAAACCAAACATTTTTATGGGTTTCCTCAGGCCCTACCTCCACATCTTGTTGAAAAATTAAAGCACACAATCATGGGTGGGTCTGTTGAAGAAAGCAGGCACTATTATTCCAGGGTTTTAAGGTTATTTTTAAGTCTATGGATCCAGTCAATTAAGGAAGAGCACATCTAAACTCTTCTCTGAAATTTCTCATGAAAAGCCCCAGTCCAGGAACGCTTTCCAAATACCCCTCAGCAACTGCAACAGGAAATCAGAGAAGGCAGAGATTTTGCTAGAAGCATGAGTATCACAGAAACATTGCAATTTAGTTTTACTGATAAAACAGAGTTTCAGCTGAAAACGTCCAGTAACACCCCAACTCCCCACTTCGCTCCTGCTGTTTGAATTCCTAATATACTTAGAACAAAGTCTTGTCAGAATTTTTTAGTCATTGTGGCTAAATAGGACTTTAAATCTTACAACTAAAGTGTCAGCTGTGACACCTTGGAGTTCACTGCAGGTTAGGCACCGAAGTATTTGCTCCAATTTTCAGATTAAGTTTTCAGTCTGCACTTTGCTCTGCTAAGGTTGTACGATTATCATCACTTGACCAGCTAGTTGCACCTTGTGCGCACATCCTCAAACAAGCTTTAAATTGTACCTCTTGGCTGCCATGTAGACATGTCTTTAACCCTTGCATAGAAATGTCAGACAGTAAGCTGCTTTTCTGATGCAATTTTATTGCATTCTTTCTGGATCCCCGTGTTTGATCTAGAAAGATCATCCTGGCTGAATAGGAAGTTAGTTCAGGCTGTATATTTAGTTCATGTTGTAAAAATTAGTCTTAAACATGTGAATACCTAAGAGCAATTAAAGGGATTTTATTTCCATGCCCTTTTAAGACATTACACAGTAGATGCCAATTGTGCCAAAATGTTTTTCTAGTACAAACTCTATAGGAGCCAAAAAATACAAGACATCTTTAGCCAGAGGCATTGCCAAGTGCAAGCATTCAAAATAAAGCTGTAATGTGATTGGGTTGCGTGGCACCATTTAATCTGAGGACAAATTTGCAGAATTTCCTGGCTAAAAGCCCTGAGGTACATACTTCTGCATGACATGAATCTCTGAAATTACTCCATGCTGGGATTTGAATCCCTGTTATTTTGGAGGGTGAATGGGGAGGGATGGCTTCTATTCCATTTGTATCTAAATATTACATAGCTTTGCAGTTTTTATGATGAAACTTACTCTTTGCACACTTACTGTCTTGTTCCGTGTTTTCCGAACGCTCATCTTTTGTTGACTTGTGATTCATGGACATCCCTAAATGACATGAGTCTCACAACTGCAATTCACTTGCATATATTACTTCAAGAAGGATCTCATAATTCTTAAAATATATATAGGAGACAGTGAGAGGGGGAATAAAGTGCTTTGTTTTTATTTCTGCATTGGTAGGAGAGGAGATAGTCTGATCTTGTTTTAAAAGTCAGTCTCCCTAAAACATGCTTTATAATATGGGCTGAGGTCCGTCCACGTGAATGCTTTAGAGCCCCACATTCGCGACTACCTAGAGGCTCCTGGAACTGTTAAAGTCTCATCTTGTTCCTTCAAAGTGGAAAAAGGAGCCTGGCCCAGATTAAGCTAGGAGTGCTGTTCCCAAGGCATACCAAGCTTTATGGGACTTCAAGCACAGTATTTCAAACTCTTAATTCAGAAGTACAGGGGAAAGCATTTGCCACTATATTATGCCTCCTTTTCTAAACAGTACAGTATGGGGCTTTTTCGTGTAAATGTGATGCAGCTGGTTCTAGTGCTGTATTTACAGTAAATATCCTTTTTGGTAAACTAAGGGCTTATTAAGGCAAAGCAATAATAATGCGTTAAAGGATTTAATCCACTTTTTGAACAGTTACTAAGCATGTATGTTTTTGAATGAATGAATGATCTGAGCATGTAGGACAAAATCTTAACAGTGCAAAGGATCAGAAATGAACCAGTGTTTATATTTTAAATTCACTGCTTATGAAAGAACTGTGGCGTTTGAAGGAATCCTTGAATTGCTTGAACTTAGCAAAGTAAGATCTAAGGGCTCTTGTGTGCTGAATTTCTTCAGGAGTTCAAATGAAAATATGGAAATTTCAGCCACAATGTATTGCTTAAATGTAATGAATTAATTAGACACAGAAAAATGTTTAAATGTATGGAATGAGAATGACTTTCTTCCCTTCTTTTAACATTGTTAAGAAAATGGACTTGTGTCATGGTTTCTATCATTGATGCAATCTGTTTTAAACATCATTTTGTCCTGGTTGCTTTCTTCCTGCATCTTTCTGGATTAAAAAATATTCTTCAGTACACATGATGGCTCTTACAGTCTGTTTTCTTCAAAGACATTTCCTGCATATATCCCACCGTGCAGATTCAGGAAAACTTGGAAGAAAATGCTTCTAGAGCACTTTTCTGTGAGCCTGCTGAACTGTAGCCATATTCATTTATATGACATTAAATTACCTGTATTTCAGAGGAGCTTAAGTAGAAAACTAATGTTAGCTTGCAAGGAGCCTTTTAAGGAGTCAAAAAGTGCATAAAACAAAAAGTAAAACCCTTCATGCAATACTTTGTCAGTTATAGTAGCATGATTCTTTAGTGTTGAGTTCACCTTCATTTCAGACACTATTTTAGACAGCCTGAGGACAGTTTTGGTCCTCAGATTTGAACACCTTAGATGAGAATTACTTTTGCCAGGTTAAAATGACTGACAGGTAATGGACTTTTAGCTGGGGCAGATGGCAAAGTGGTATCCTTTGCTGTGCAAGGCTGCGTACTTATCCCATAGAAAAAGGTCAGCCTATTTATTCTTTTGCTACTGCCTCTAATTTACAGAAGACTTCACTGTCACAATTAAAAAGCTGCTTGTGTAATACAGCTTTTCTCCTCAGAGAGCTGATGGATCTGTAGAACCACAATTGTGTCCAGCTGGGCATTTATCCTTCATGTGAATTTAGCAGAGAGAAGCATAGGAATGGCTGTGAAGTGTTGAGGTATCTGCTCAAGTTCTCTAATATAGCTACCACGTATTTTCACAGTTTGTTAAGTTTTTCTGAAGATCAGTTATATTTTTTGCCTCTTTACTCTGGAACAGATCTTCCATCAGAAGATTATTGCTGTGACGGGTAGACACCATATTTCACTTTCCAGCCTCAAGTTATTTATGAGCAGTGCTTGCTGACTTATTATTGTGCCAGCCCTGTCTGGTGGCTTACATAACTATTTTGCTTTCCTGATGTTTACTTGCCCACCCCAAACTGATTTTATAAGGCTACTCCAGCAGAACTTTCTTAGTTTTCCCTCAGATGATGGATTATTAATTCCTCTGGCTATCCTAGTATGCCATTTCTACACCTGTTCGAGTGATTAATTCATTTTCCTTGAACAGAAGTGGTGTGCAGTATTGCAGATGACGTCTCCCAAAGGTTGCACAGTTGGACACAAAGAATTTGCTGCTCTTCCTGTAGTGTTACCTTAACAAAGCATTGCTTTTGTAGCCTCCTGCAGTCATCTGGTAGTTCCAGAGCGGACTCCACTGAGTCTTTGCCAAATGAGAGTTTTAGTTCTTAGCCTTCAATGCATGTTTTGTTATTTTCACTACTGTCATCTCATCTCTTTTCACAAGTATCCAGTTCTTTCAGTGGGTTTTCCTCATCCTCTGGTCTGTTGATGTATGCCTCTTTGTGTTGCCTGCAGACTCCATCAGCGTACTACCACGTTCTAGAGCCAGGGCATCAACCAAAATAGTAAACAAAATCAATTCCTTATGAAACTGTTCATAACCCCACATCCAGCCTGACCCTTTCTTTCAGTCTTACTCTCTCCATTTTTCTGCTCTCTCCATTTTTATGTGTTGGGATTCATGCTAACATACGCTTTATTTAGAGTCTGCACTGTGTTACTGGGCCTGGGAACAGAATCTGGATCAGCATCTTTCTCCCTGGCAGGTATCTAGCAAATAATTGAAAAATCCATTAGCAGACTTTTTATCATCTGGATTATGCCTAGCCTAAGTAGTGCACCAATTTTCCTGCTAGCTGTAGTAGCAGAGGTGAGGTCAGCACTCACTCTGGGCTGGTTTTGGCTTTGGAATGGGAATTTCATTGGTTTGCCATAAATTATTTGGGTTTTGTGTTTTTAAAATGGCTCGTTTATTTAGCACACTAAGTGAGAGAACATTCAAAACACATCTTCTAATTAAAAATTATGCTGAGGCTTTCAACAATATACAGATGTTCCACATTTTGGTCATGTGTCTTCCCAGATTTTGATGGATAGCATAATACTCAGCTAAACTGCAAAACTGAGACGATCTTGTCCTATATTTTCAGAGGAGCCAAGTCCAGAGTAAATTGTGTTTTTCTTACTCTGAATACAATTTTGTTGTTGTTGTTTGGTTGTTAACAGTGTGAGTTCACAAGTTTCCATTTCTTTTGAGGCAGGAGTGCATCAAGATCCTCACTGATTGGCAGTTTAATAGAAAACCCCCAGAATTTGGCATATTGGATCTATCACATCCATAATGAGTCTGCTTTCTTTTATGTTTGTGTGTGTCAGAGTGTCCAAACAGCTAGCTGGCGACAACTGCAGGTCTCTTACCCAGCACCACAGTGGGAAAAGCATCAGAATGAGGTCCAGCATCTGAAAACAAGTAATTCTTACTAGGTCAGTCTTCACCTCTGGAATCCAGCACAGTGTCTATTGCTCTCTTCATTAGTACCTCAGGCAGCTCAAGCAATACAAACAAAGCTTTGCTTGGCCTCATCTAAAAAGAATCATAGTATCAGGGAGAGTTTAATAGTGGAATCCCATCTACAACCAAGTTACACCTCATGTGGGCCAGTGTTCTCAATCCTTCAGTCATATAAACCAGCCAGCAGCTCCTCTCACTGGCACAAATAAGATTTCCCACCAGAGAAATCAGTCTTTCAGACTCTGAGTATTTCTGCTCACAGTTCTGAATGCACATTAGCATTTGGATTGAGGCAGCTAGATCTGAGCAGGCTTCAGGGCCCATTAAACTTCATCGTCTCGAAGTTCACTGGTATCTTTGTTATTTAAAAAAAAACCCCACACTTAAAAATGAAGCAGACATTCCACATGTACTAAGTATAACTTTCATCACTAGGAGTATTTCCATATTCAAAAAATGTGAATTTATATTTGATCTGTGCTTTATGAAAGGAACTATTATACAAAGTTTCCATTTTGGTTCAGTAAGTGCTGTTTAATTTGTAACTTCTCAGAGGATTATTTCCTAAAAGAGAAACAATAATGACAAATGGAAGGATTTGTTTATCTAGATTGGTTTAAAAATAAACAGGATCATAGGGCTGGCCATTAGTCTGAACTGGTACTAGAGGACACAAAAACCTTTTTCTGGGTGGGTGCGTGGGTCTGGTTAAGCTCGATGTCTAAGAAACTGTAGCTAAGGTCAGCAGACAAAGTTGCAGAGTTAAATAACCGATTGACTTTTTAGAATAGTTGTGTGCTGCATACACAGGATTTGGAGCTCTTCAAAGATACTCACACAATGACTTCAGTATTTAAAAACAAGATAAGGACACGTTTCTATCTACAAAAGTTGTGGTTTTGAATAAATATCAGGTTTATGTTGGAAGCTACTGACTGAATTTTTAAAGGAGATATTTTGGGCGTGGTTTCCACAGATTTAGTTGCAAAACACTTAGGTACAATTTATTTATATTGTTAGTAACAATTAAACACAGTAAAGTTTTTACTCACATCTTTATATTCTACCCTCACCTGGCAAACTGGGTTCAGTTCTGGTCACCTTCCTGTTAACCTTTTCCCTTGAAAACTGATTATTAATTCTGACTCTTTTTTTTTGGTTTCTTAGCCTGTTTCTAATTTATAGCAGTATTTTACCTCTCACCCCAATTTAGTTGCCGTAAGATTTTTTATGCAACAAAGCAAATACCACTTTAGAAAAGAGAAATTGTGAAAGAGTCTGAAAGGAACCTTATCAAGTGCTTTAATCCTTTTTTTTTTCAAATCTTTTAAAGGAAAGGAAATAATATAAAAACATATTTACAATATAAATTTAGAAAATAATGCGATAATGAAAATATTAGTGTTACTTTGTTGTTTTGGAAACATACCTATAATGGCTCTGAGGTAGTACATGAAAGCCTGAAGGTGAAAGAGGAAATTAATCTGACTAACTCTGGGAGCCCAGCCAACCACTGATTGCAAGGAGTTTAGATCTAAGGGGGAGTTAGGTGCTGAGTAGACATACTAAACATAGTGATTAGAAAAGGAAAGAATTAATAAATACAGAACACTCATAAAGGGAACCTTTAAGGCGATTGATAGTGCAAAAAGGAAAGTTCTTGGGCCAGCAGAATTCCTAGTCATTTACACATTCCAATAAGTGAAAAGTTATCATGTGAAAAAAGGCAACATGACTTCTAAAGCATCCTAGATATTTGCAATTTTCACAGTATTCCTGTTTAGAAATGAGAAGGATGAAAGACACATATTAAATGTAGTTTGACATCTGACCAAAGATATAGCACTTTTGTATGCCAACTGATATTCTTGGACGCTAATAAGAAATCTGAATTGGATTTCCTATGGCACAGGAACTTGGAACAACATGAAAGTCAAAGTTTTGGAACAGCAGTCAATCTAGAGATAGCGAGTGACATCAGTCAACATGAAGTGGCATAAAGAAAGCAAAAGGAAAAGTAAGAGGGAGCCATTTTGTGTTCATACTCCTGACAGGTACAACTACAGTGACAAGATGAAGGAGAATGAGACAAAACAGAGACTAGCTGAAGCCGTCAGCCCGTGTATTGACAATGAGCCAAATGCTGAAGGTGACTCATTACGAAGACGTAAACAATCCTGGTCGGTGACTCAGTGGTGAGGAAGCTTGGCTAAGACATCTGTAGCCCATATAAAGAAAACAGGATGATGAGATTTCTCTGGGGTATGGTAAGATAAACTGCGGGACAATAATATTGCACGTGCCTATGATAGCCTGTAGAAAGTTGGGACATTCTTACCCTTTATAGCTCGTGGAGGAATGTACATATCACCAACAAAGGAAGCTTTGATTGGCATTTGCCTGGGGAACCTGAGAGGAGCACTGGAAATGGATATAGTGTGAATCTTCTGAGAGTCTGTGGAGGAAGGAAGAGGGTGGGTGATGAATATCATCATGTAGGGAGTGAATACTGCAATGCAGAGAATATTACACAGTTTGGCCAGTTAATTTTTTACGGCTTAGAAACCACCATCTGTGTGGAAGGTCTATCTTCTTTCCAATTTTAAAAACTGGTAGTGTGTGCCCAGGAGGATCTCAGCAAAGCCAAATATGGAAAAAACCACAGATTTTCTAGGAGTTATGCTCTGTAGATGATGGGGATGATTTTAAATAAAAGGTGAAGATTATGAATCTGTATGCTGCTTGAAGAGGCATGCTGGACAAGAAGAAAACACCATCACTAATAAAAATTAGCTTGAGGTCTAAAATAAAAACTATAGAATGATGAGAATAACTAGAAAGCAAACATATTGCACATTGTTTCAGTCTGCAACAAAATAGAAAGTGGTAGGTAAATATTTTTTAAAAACTGCTTACAACCTTTATGAAATGTATGGAAGTAAAACCCTTCCGTTTGTGATATGGTAACGAAAAACTGGGAATCAGTAACAGCAGGCAAAGCTGTAGGTTGGCTCTTGTCACTCTTCGTAGATGCAGGCTTGAAGCAAGACTCCATTTTGATAGATGCTGTGGAAATACACAACAGATCAAAGATCCTTAAAGCATTCTATAATTTACACCTGAATACAACTGAGTAAGAGCTCTGTGAAGGCTAACAAACATGTAACTTCAAAGATGCCCTGCATTAGACAGAGAAGTACTTTGGACTCAGCAGTGAGATACCAATTATGAGTAGTTTGACAATTACCAGGTGGTGTTCTCTGATTCTACAGGCTTTTACTTGGTTTCTCCCCCTAGTCATCTCCCTTCTAGAGAAATGCTGCTTCACCTTCCACTACTCTTATTTTTCAACAGGTTTCTCACACTATTGCTATTCTGCCACAAACACTACTTGATGTTATGTCGCAGACATTGCTTCTGCAGGAGTGGGGCTTGGCTGGTGTGTCTGAATTTTGTAGCCACTGTTGAGGGAAGTGTGTGCGTGGTGCATTCCCACACCTGTTTCCTCCTTGTGTTTCACTGCCAGGGAGGTTCTCCGGGGTCTGTGTCGTGGAGGAGCCTGGGTCAAACGATTTTTCTGTAAAACTTTTCTCTTTTTGTCTATCTTCCTCCTTATACACATGAGAGAAATAGAGAGAAAAGATATTTAGGAAGTGTTACTGAAGGAAAATAGAATTACAAGAGGTATTTCTCTGCTGGGAAGAGAGCTAGTCTTCAGCTGCCACCTTGTCACGACTATTTTTTTTCTGTTCATTAAAACTGGAATATTTTAAAGTTTCTAGGGTACTGTTAGGTAAAAAGTTAAAGTTGCATACAATGCCAAGAATTCCTCTCAAGAGATCAGGAAATGTTACCTTCTTGGCTACTGCAATGAAACCTGAAACTTTTGTTTTGGAGTTGCATTTTGCAGGCTCCAATCCTTTTCGATATTTGGTAAATGTATCAATTTGTCAACTAAGCACCAGACTTATGCAGCATTTTCTCCTAATGAATTCATATTAAAACTAGTGCAGGGAGAGTAAGTTCCTGCTCATCATGAACGAGTGCACCAGTTTGCTTTTAAGTGAACTGGTAGCTATGTTCTTGCAGTCCATCCCAGCTGCTGACAAAGACCCAACTGAGCTGGCTAAACCAGGCGAAGAAGCAAAGAACTTAAATTCTCAAGAGCCTGAATCATGGAACAGAACTTTAAAGGAAAACATTGACTGGGGGTTTTGAAGCAAGTAGAGAGATTTTGACCACTGTTGCTTAACAAATATGCTGTTATCTGTATTCTTTCTGGTTTTACAGAACATTTGAACTTGTGAATTAGTTAAAATAAGAGCTCAGTAATAATCTGCTTTTCGAATTGCCATGCGTGCTGCAGAGTATTGATAAAATTCTGTCTACCTTGACTCAGATATGGATTTCAAAGGCGGGGGTTTTTGTTGTCAGTTAAACATTTGGGACAAAATTAATTGGATTAATTGGGCACAGCCTAAAATTCTTAGCATCTGAGAACAAAATTAATTGGATTATCTGGGCACAGCCCTGAGTTCTGAGAACATCTGGCACTGTCGATTCAGTAGAAAGCATTGTCCGAGATGGATGCTGCTCTACGTTGCATGGAACAAAAAAGCAAAGCATCTGACAGGATTGTGATACCCTAGGAAGGCTGTCTTCACATGTCCATCCAGCTGGCAATTAGTGTTGTACCTCCTGCAAAACAGAACAAAGCAATGAATGCCCCTCATTCGGTTTTCCTGAAATAAGAATCCATCAATCTGAATAGAGAACACTCATGTAAACCAGGATCTTCAGAATTTTGGCTCAAATAGGGTGATAGCTGAAAAGAGATATATTAAGAGATGCAGGAATAGCACTGAAGGAGAAAAATGTGGCTCATTAAAAATAATACAAAACTATCTTAATTCTAGAAGATGTAGTCTTGGTGGTTTGAACTGGTTCCAAACTCTGGTTCACCTTCTGTCTTATTTATGGGAATCAAACAGTTGTTCATCTGCTGAAAAATTAAAGCTTTTCAATCTCATAACTAAGAACAATTATTTCTGGAAATCCAGAGTAAGGATCTCCAAAGCATCTCAGTGGCTTTACTTTAGCATTAGATAGGCTGCCCAGGAGCAGTTTTTAAAAATGAGAATAAATGTCCAAGTTACTCAAGCACTCCTGAAAACCTTACATCAAATGCACATCTGGCTATCGCTGAAGCAAGAGATGTTCTATTCTCATGTACAATAGCATGAGGATAAACACACCGGACGTGGGGCTTAGCTGAGTCACCGCGACAGTTCCTCAGGGGACCCAGACCGTGAATATCCCTCCATGAGCCAAATTAGGTAGCAGTGAGGGAGGACCCTGTAACCCAGCCTGTTGCTATGTTTCAAACAACCGAGTCTGTCTCTATGCTTCGAGCACAAACTCCCCTTTAATACCCTGGGCCAGCTACATACTTCACAGTTAGCATCACAGAGGAAGCGTGGTTACTAATCAGATGTTACTCTCTCTGTCCCTCTCGGGTAGTTAGAAAGAAAGAAAAGGAAATCTTATATTGTTAACCCCACAAAAATTAATTTCTGCTCTTAGCAGAGATTTAGTGACAGTAGACTCAACAATATGAGATCATAAATGAATTATAATAAATGAACCATTCTGGGATTTCAGCTACGGTCACTTTATCCATAGTGTATGAATAGAGGCATCACCTCCTACGCAAATCACAGTTAACTTGTAATTTTTTTTTAGGACCAGATCTGCAATACATCCAATGCTTCTGTCATTCAGTATGTTGTCATTTGGACTAACTGGACAACTATGACCAGTCTTCAGGACTGTATCAGAGATTTATCAGTGCAGAGGCTTTTGGATACCTTAAATCCTTGATCACCAGGAAATTTCATATTCTGAAACCCAGTCTCTCCCAGATCACGCAAGCTTTATCCATTTTCATCTGATGATCCATTTTGCATTCTTTTTATCCATTTACAACATTTGCGAGGCCATATTTTAAAACACAAAATTAAACATTAATCTTCATTTCTCTCTTTCCTGGCCCTGAATGCTTGATTTCTCAATCTCAGTTTTGTTCCAATCTATTTTTGAATCTCTTTGCATCCTTCAATCACAGAATCACAGAATCACAGAATAGTAGGGGTTGGAAGGGACCTCTGTGGGTCATCTAGTCCAACCCCCCTGCCAAAGCAGGGTCACCTACAGCAGGCTGCGATATGATATATTACTTATGAGATAATTTTAAAAATATCCGTTCTTCTGGGTCATAAGGGGTTTTTTACGTTTTGCTTTTTGAGGAGATTTGCATTGTGTGTTCTTTTAACAGCAGTTGCCTGAATTGCTGTGCTTCTGCCACATATTGGACCTCACGTCTCTAGGCTGACACCTGTTATTTTCACAATAGCCAGTTTTTACGTTCTTTGAAGTTGTGACAGGTGTTGCAAAACATAAAGGGTTTTTATATCATGTTGGCTTAGTTCTTATTAAAACCAGAAAATATCTTTTTTCAATTACTTGTTCTGCTTTCAAAGACCTCCTCTTCCCATGGCACAAAGGAAATGGGTATTTGTTGCAGGGTTCATATGTAAAATTAAGAAGAAGCCAGGTCTAATACAAACACAGAAGTAACGACCCCTACCTTTCCTGTGGTTTATTCTGTAAGTGAGTTGTTGTCACAGTGGAACATGAGAAGGGAGTTGTTGCGTCTTGGTTGAGAACACTAGTGGACAACAGCCTTTGGGTTAGTAAATATTTTCAGTTTCTTTTGCACTGCACAGTTCCTTCAGATCTGTCACAGAGTCTGCAAATTCTCCTCAATTAGTTTGATAGAGCCTGTGAGGTTCGGCTCAGAAAGCTTTCAGTGTTCTTTTCCCTTAGCTTATCTCACTTTCTTTCAAAGTTGGATTGGAAAGCGAAGGGGTGGTGAAGTCCTTTTGACCTTATTCCTGTCTCTTTCTGACAAATAAAGACTGATTTTCTTTTTTTATTATTTTATTTGCCATAGATTTGATAGAAATAACAGAGTCCTGGTTCATGAAGAGGAGTGATATCTGTGGTGTGGAACAGCATATAGAAAGGTTTCTTTCTGACAGATCTGAAGCACAGGTAACCTAGAGGTTCACATCCTTGGCTATAAATTCATAGGCAGACCCTTGGGGTTTGAAAGACATAGGACTTTTTTCTTTGTGATTTCCTCGGAGTTCTGCCCTTAACTCCAGCCTTCTCAGAAGCATGGCCTAATGGTCCCTGGGTGCATTCCCTGGTGCATTTTTCTTGCTTGTAAGTTTTTTAAAAATCATGCCGGATCATGTTGCTGTAACATTTTAACATTGCTCCACTTAGGAATCAATACCTTGCTCCAAACACCAGTTGACAGACTTTGGTCTTCCTGTTGGCTTTCCAGTATTATGAATTACAAAGATTTCTGTGATAGGCTTTCAGAATAAATTCAGAGTAATATGTAGAACAATTGCTTGCCTTGCAACTGCAATTTATTTTAACAGTAAAGTTCCAATTTAGCAAAGTACTGAAGTGTATGCTTTTGCTTTATTCTACACATTCAGAAAATGCTTAAATACATGTTTAGGTACTTTACTGCACAAGGTCAGTATTTGAAATGGTGAATTCCCACTATATAAATAAAAATCTAGTGTAGTTTGTTTTGGTATTAGAAAGCTGTCAGTAAAGCTGTTAGATCCTCACTGCTTCATTTACCTCTTCCACTTCATTTTGTGGCACGTACTATAAATGAGGGAGGATATCAGAATTTAAAAAAAATGCTGGCCTCTTGACTTCATTTCTTTTACACTGAAGACTGGATGCAACTGCATATCTTGAAAAATGAACTCGGTCCATTTTTTTTCATAATTGTAACATGCTCACTGAATACATTTTTTAAAGCCATTTGTTTTGCTATGTATGTTCTTTGAAAATGTTTGCATGAATTTTAAAAAGACAGTATCACTTTCTTCAATTTGATTTCTAAGCAGAATTCAGCATACAAAACAACTTCAGCTAAAAACTCACTTCATGAAACAGTTGGTAGATTCTCAGCTAGCACGTTTTAAAGCTGACCATGCTCGAGCCAACACGCCCTACCTCTCAGCTAAACGTGCCTCTGTAGCTTTGGCGTTGGATCTGGATTGCTGCCGGCTGGGACCAGAGACGTGGAGGAATCGAGGGAACAGCCTGCACCTGTCTGCACAGGCATCTCTATAGTGTCACTAGATATAATTCACCACACAGGGCTGGAAAAGAGCCCACACATTTTTCAAATCCCACTGGAGCCTTACCTTGAGGTCTTAAGTGATAGAGAGGTCTCCTGATACCTATATACTCAGTGATAAATTTTACTTCTTTATGAATGCATATACTATACCTGCATGTTGTTCTGAGGTGCTTCCCATCGGTATCACATTCATCTGACAGCTAAAGCGATTACACTATTAACCAACTGAAAAAACCTAGGTGCCATTTTAACAGATGTTGTACCTTTCACCAATAATGCCTACTTCGTTTTCAGCCCACTGAAACACAAGGTGTTTTCTGCACCAGGTGATACAGAGCAATCACAGATGAAGCTGTTATAAACACATATACAAGAAACAATCTACATTGTGACATTAAATATCTAAAGTTCTGCTAGAGTGTCTTGTGTATTTCCAGAAGGGAAACATCTCCGAATGTGGGTTAACAGCTTTGGGGAGGTGACAGTGGGGGACAGGAGTGGGGAAAACTAGGAAAATCTTCTTGCTTCAGAATAATCATGTTGGGCCTCTGAACTTTTAAAAGGTAGAGCTATTAAGGCAAAGCTGTAGTAGGTTTTTTTTTTTTGGTTTAATTTGTCTATTTGTTTTGTAAAATGCTACAACGTGTATGTTGCTGCAGCACTTTGATTTCAGCATTGGGAAACTGTGTAGCATTTACAGCCTTATCTGAGGAAAACAAGGTTTTATGACTTAAAGACAGAAACAGGTTCTTGTATTCTTCTTAAGAGTGTGCAAACATTGTGGACGCAGTTGGTAGTGTTTAAAGCAGATTTTAATTTTTTTTTAATTTGATTGGTGTGGTTTGGTTTCTTTAGAAAAATTAGTACTTTGGGGTTGTGAAGGAACTGGTATTTGTAAATGTGACTTTGAACTTAATCCTGTGAGGTGCTGAGCATTTGTAACACTTATTAAAATAAGGAGCATTTTCTGGGTTAGGCTGGCATTCATTATGTCAGCTTTCATGCTGCAGTAAGGTTTTTAATCAGGTATCATTTGGAAGTGCAGTTTCTTGAGACTGTCTGCATCTCTCCTGCACTGCACTCTGTCGTTTCGCAGCCTGGCCGGGATATTCAGCCAGTACATGGAGTTGTTTCACCTGTGCCTGGAGTCACCCTTATGCATCCACATAGAAAACCTACTTGGGAAAGCACCTGGGTGTACCGCTAGCTTTCCATGGAAACCAGACCTATTCAACGCAGGAGTGCTTTGCTGAGCTGGAGCACACGTTATTTGTACTGGGAACTGAAAGCACATCTGCTGCTTAGGTGTGTCATGACTTCCTCTGGCTTTTGCTGTCACAAGCAATGGCCAAGCCGTTAGGAGCATCTGTTCTGAACCACCACCTACCTGCTTCTCATTACTGGCAGGAGAAACAGTCTTTATTTACATGTAGCCTTTATATGAGGAAAACTGCTAAAACAGTCATGTGCCACTGGAAGCAGAGCCCTCCTTTTGGAGACTTATAAGTATAAAAGACAGAAGCTCTTCAGGAGTATTAAGTGTTATTTTCTTTAAAAGAAAATATTAACTGAGAACAGAAATCTCCATACCCCAGAACAGTAGCTAGAAATGGGCAGCTTCTGCGACACACGTCCTGTAATATTTGTGGAAAAAAGATAGGCCTTCTATTTTGCAGAGTAAGGTAAGTAGAAATTATCTTTCCATTTAAAAATTTTATTTTATTTTTTAAATGGAAGGCAAGGCAATACTTGTTAACACGAGAAAAGGAGACGGTGTGAAGGGGCAGGGAAGTATTTTCATACTGTTTTTATTTTCTAATACAATGCCCTTGGAAAAAAAGGCAGAGGATGACATCATAAATTTGGAATTCCAAGGTCACAAACAGGAATCCAGACAACAAATGGGAGGGTTTAGGAATGTACATTGTAAAAATAAATCTATCAAATTTAAACAAAAAAAATAGTAGTATAGAAATGGGCTATTTCCAAACAAATATTTGTATGGTGAATGCATCCCTTTCCCTAACGGATTTCTTCATACGTTTTCTGATTTATTTTGTTATATTTAATAATGTGAATGCAAATACTAAGAGTTGTTTTCTTTTTTTTTTTCCTTGGAAAACTACCACTGCTTTCTTAATTTTGATATTTACCACTCCACAGGAATGCTTAATTCAGTTTTGAAGTTTCATATGATACAGCAGAATTTTCTACATCTCTATAGGTAGCAGCCAGGGACGTATATGTAGCAGTGATAAAACTTTATTGAAAACTACATAACAGGAAGCTTTTGAGATGGTATTTTGAAACCCTTTGGAAGGGATATTAGTACTTTTTTTCCTTTCTCCCTTTGTACCTGGGGTTTTGGCATTAGGATGACCTAAACAAGAACTGGAACAGCTGCTTCTTTAATGAGATTTTTCAGCCTTATTTTTAGTATTAGATGGCCCAGACTAAAATCATAAAAATCTACCGTACCGTATAAACTATGCACTGCTGTTAAAAGCGGACTTTTGCTTTGTAGGCTACCGTACCTATTTGTTCCTGTTTCCTTAATATTGTTTTCTCCAGATGTTGGAAGTTAAAACACCCTTGTTATTTTTTCCAGTGTCACTCTTTGTTACTTTCCATAGGCAGTGTTCACCAAAGCCAGGCAATGGAGGAAATAACAGATGTGTTAGCCTCAAATTATGAGCATAAAAATAACCTTAATAAAATAGGTATTAAGTGACAGCACTTTACAAAAATCCAGGTCTAATTTACTCTAGCCTAGAAAGCAATAACTTAAGGGGACCTCAGACATGCATCCACGGACTCCAGATAGTTTGCAGCAGAGCGACAGTAGCTTGGATGATGACAATCCCAGCTTGCTGTCGGCGGCGCATTCCAGGAGAGGCTGTCAGGGTGTGTTTGCGCTGGACACTTTTCTGCCTGTAACACTATTGTTTTCTCATAATTAATATTCCATTATAGACTTGCTAATTCTGCCAGAGAGAAACCCTCCCTCCTCCTTGATAACACTAGTAGTAACAACACGACTAACAATAAAAATATCAGCCACATTCTGACTTTGAATGCAGACAAAATTGTCACCCTGGGTTTACTCTCCTTTTACCAGGCCTTTGGTTCCTGCTGTTCACAGAAAGCTGCAGATGGCTGCCTCAGCAGGAAGCCCTTCCCCCTTCCTTAATGGAACTCGTGGGAATGCGGGGATCCTGGAACCGAAGCCCTCCTTCCCTTCCAAACCTCCTCTCCAAACCCCTACTGAGTAAAAGGAAAAAAATCCCCACATCCCTGGAAACATTTTTGCCAGCCTGTTTTTCAGTAAAAACTTAAATTAACCACTTCACTCCTGATTATAATAAAGATTTGTTATTGAAACAGCTTCTCTTTAATGTACCGAATCATTTCCACCCGCTTATTGAAGTCGTCCATTTGGGTTGAATTATAGCGTCCCGCTTCCATTATGTAATAATTTCAAATAAATGAAAACAGGTTTGAATTCCCCAACAATTAGCAAAGTTTTAGCACGTTCCCCCTCCCCCCACTCCTTCTAGACACTCCTCCAAAACATGAGATTAACAAAAATCAAAACTTTGGCGAAGTCACGTCCTACGTTTTTGTCTCTTGTTAAAATTTTCTCCCAGATTTGCTCAAACACATCATATGGGTTAAGTTATGGTTTCCCTTTGTATTTATTTTCAAGTGCAAAATAAAAACAGCTTAAGCATTGTGATTTGGTATTAGGAACGAAAGAGTTAAATGCCTGAACAAAGCACTCCATTTATAATTTTTGTTAGGAGTTCCACACTGAGCATTAGAGTGAGGTGTGTCTTATAAAGAGGGTGTTTATATTGGATTTGATATAGTTAAGAGATTCAGCTTACATATAATAGTCTCCTCTAAGAAGCAGCATAAAACAGAATGAGTTCAGTGGGATTTGCTGAAGTATAAAATATAGTATAAAAGCCTAATCTTATAGACTAGTATCAAGCACAGAGGAATTCATCTCTTGAAAAACATCCACTGCAGAAAGGGAAAGAAGAAAACGGGGCCAAATCTGTAGTCGTTATTTTCAGCAATAGCCTTAAGGCCTCTGGCGTGCCCTACATTTGCTCTTCCGACTAAAGGCTACATGTGTGAATCAAGGCAGTGGGATGGGGTCCGAAGTTCAAATGAATTGGAACACGTTCCTTATAAAAAAAAAATACAAAATTTGCCCACTATAATTGTCATGCTTTCACTAATTCAACTGATGTTTGGATCAGGCCTGAAGAAAATGGGGAAACAGTACAATGCAGAAAGAGAAGTAATAGAAATTTTAGATGCATTCTTCTGCGCTAAAGAGAGTGGCTAGTGTCTATTGCAAAGCCTTAAGTAATAACCTTGGGTTCAGAATCGGGAAGTCTGCAGTAACTATGTTGTATAAATAAACAATAGCTGCAATACAAGAATCTTTCATTTAGAATGGTGAGCAGCCCAGCTTAAAAATGTCTGACGAGTCTGTTAGTAAAGGAAGGCTGTAATGGACAGCTCAGCTAATTGAGAAGATGCTGGGCAAATGGGAGAGGGAGGAACTGTTGTACATCTGACTTAGGCAGATTTGGCTTTAGTTCCACCTTCAGTGTGATACCAAAGGTTTTAGTTTCCCTGATGCCTGTAGAAAAAGCGAAGCCTCTTGAAATGGGACATTATAAATACTGCAGAAGTAAGGAAATAGAAAGCACACTAAAAAGAATTCTTAAATAGTAAGGACCATATGATGTACCCTGAAGGCCAGTGGGGATTAAAGCAGTGGTTTCATTAGCTTTGCAGTAAGAACAGTTCAGGGAGGACTGCAGAGTGGAAAAATAAATATACATCTGCACTTAAACACTAGCCTAAAAAGAGGAACATATGGTAACCTCTGGGTGCCAGCTTTTCTTAATGAAGGTTGCAAAGCCTGTTACATTTGATATAAAGTCTGAATGAAGACATATAAATATTACACAGCTTCTTAGAACTGATGGTATCACACTTCAGGGTTGTTACTTTGAGTTCATTTGCTGCCAATGGGGCTGTGATTCAAAATACCATCAAAGGTTGAAAGTTTCCAAAACTGCATCTGTGTATGTAATTGTTAAGGAATCTTTAGAAGTACATACTAGGAATGAGAGGGCTTAATGGGAGGAACGGGCAACTTTTGAAAGCGGTTGACACTGTTCTTGTCAGCTTGAAAAAAAACGCCACTCCTGCAAAGCAAGTGAGTGCTGTTTGGTGACAGATACCAGGGCATCACCAGTAGGAAAACAGAAGTGAATAGAAAATCACTAAAAATAGAAGCACCGAAAAGGGCAAATAGTAGATTTTTTTTTTCCCCAAACATGAAGGCTATAATCTACCCAATAATAAGAAATAAGTGGCGAGTGATGTCGTCATACAGTATCCTTGTCAAATGGTCAGCATTTGGGCTGCGTGGTTTTCAGAGACAGATTTATTGCCCAAGATGAGGGGAAATTTTGACAAAATCCACTCCATAAAAAAATGTTTTTGTGTATGATCTCATTCATTATGACTTACTATACAGCAGAATGAGAAGTGATCATAGTAGAGATACTTGAAAGGTGAAATGTGACCAAATGTTGCTTAAATATAATAGATAAAACATGAATTGCATTTCAGGAAAGAAAAGTAGTTACCCTGGAAATACTTTAAATGTTTGCATGTGTAATGGTTCTCCAAGACCCAGCACACTAATGATGGGCCATTGCGCTGAGCTGAAAAGGAAATCCATTCCCATACACTGCCCCTATCCAAGTCCATTAAGAAATAATGGTTGTAAGATGAAAGTCTTGTTAGGGTTTCAGTGAAAATGTTTGGCACATCAGGATGAAAAGTCAACAATCTGCTTTTAACGAGAGACACTGGAAAAACTTTGGTTAACATACCACTGAAAATATTAATTCTCCTTAATGGCAGGATGCAACACAGCTTTTTATAGTTTTTGATCCATGTCATAAATTTGGCCATGACAAAGGAATACTCCAACTTTAGCTCACTGGCAGGAACATTAGCTGTTTCCCAACACTGAAAGGTTAGTCCTTTGGATTCTCTGTAATGCACCAAAGGGCCAAATTCTTTGCGTGGAAATAAAATGACATAGGCCAAAGAGTGAGAGGAAAAAAGAAGCAAAGTCGGTGTGTAAGCTGCAGCAAATTTAATTATCATCTTTTTTGCATCCATCGCCTTGCTAAGGGGTCTAAATACACTGCTAATAGGAACATTTATTTGAAGATGAAAAGTAGAGGGACGGTGACAGTATAAATGTAGATGTGCCAGCAGTTTCTCGCCTATTTCAAGTCAGTGCTCTAGCAGGAATGTCTAGCTCTGTGTGCTTTTTCTCTGTGTCATTGTATGTTATGTAGTAAAGGGAGGAAAGTGTTTCTTTTATCAGCTCAGTGCAATGAAATTTGGAATCCCTTCTGAATCCGAATCTCTTCTCTGGAACAATGCCTCATTTGTTCAGCATATGAACACAGAGTTGCCTCTTTAGTAAAGCTGATATAAAAACTTGATAATTTATTACTTCAATAGCAAAGGCGCCTACTAGCTAATACCACCTTTGGGCCTGGTACAATACGATCTATTTCCTTTACAATAAATAGAAGCGAACAATAGAAATTACACACCAGAAAAAGAATTCTTGTTCAGCCAGCTTGCAAATACAACATTGTTCCATACACAGTAAATCTCAAATACGAAAACCTGAAAGTTTGGCAAACTGCGAGTGATGTATGCAGAGGCTAAATCTGACCTATAATGGCTTTGTCTATGACAGAAGTAAGTCACCTTTCTGCAGAAAATAGACTTAGAAATCTCGAAACACTTTACAGAAATATCCTGTTCTGAGACTTATTTTGTAGATCATGAAGCTTAGGCAAGCAAACCAAGCTGTTTGGCAGCTAAATGTCTGGAATTAAACTGGAGATTCCCTGGATCCCAGCACAGTGTTGTAGTGACTTCTCCTCCTTAGGGTTAAGTGTCTGCTGAAACGCCCTTTTTGATATTCTTCCTATATCGCCCTTTTGCATGTTTGTCTTGTTTTTCACACATAGAATTCCATGTCCTTCAATTATTTCTGATCAGTGAACTGAACTATCATCTTCATTAATACCAGTATACCCTGCAATCTGCTGGAAAGCAAATTACACGCTTCAGAAAGTAAAACTAGGCAGAGACTTTGTAGTAGTCAGTGGATTCTGCCCACCACAGGTCTCCAGCAGGAGCATGATCTGAGATTCCTATGTCTGTAGCTGTCACTGGAAACCACAGAGTCAATCCATGGAAAAGATTATACAATCCTAGAATTTGCAGATCTGTTTGTAACTGCCATGAAATCAAAGGGCATGAATATTAGTGCCATTGATTTACACATTCTTTTGTTTTTTCTAATTCTGACTTGGGGCTTGGAAGCACCATCTAAGTGAGACATTTGTGAAGAGACTGACATCTCCATGTACTAAAATTGCTGGGAATAAAGCGAGCTGTTGTTTCATGTTTGTTCATGGAGTCTAATTTTCATTCTACCAACTGCTTTTTGAAAAAGGCTTATTAATCATATTACACTGGGAGGCATTATGATTCTGTCCTTAGGATCAAAATATTCCCTTATTAAAGGAACATTGGTTCTTAAAGGTAAAAAAACCCCTATAATGTACCTAAGAGTGATAAATAATGTCTTACGTCACTGAACTTACCTGTCATTGGGATATTTACTCTCCATGTGTGAACTAAGACATAAAATTGTTTGACATTATCTGCTCATATTTATTTTTCCACCATTATTATCCTTATGAACTATCACAATGCTGAAAACTTGGGTGTAGGGGAAGAAAAAAAGACTTTTCTAGTAAATGAAGGAAAAAGGGAGTACTTTGGTACTGTTCTAATGACTTAATTTCTATGAAGTATTTGGTTTTGTCTTTTTTTCCTTTCAAATCCTACCTTTTGATTCAATTTTATTTTGTAAAGCAACAACTTTGGTTTGGATGGTATTCTTCAAAATTTTCTCTGTGCTTTTAAAAAAAGGGATACAGAGAGGAGAGAAGGAAAGAGGGAGGAAAAATTTGAAAGACCAAGATGAAAGTGGGATCATTAAACTATTCAGTAGCTAAGACATTTATTAATGAAAGTGTTATCCTGTGCTTTGAACAGAGTGGGGAACTTAGACTTGGCCTGTCTTGTGACCTCCTTCCTGGCTTCCAGTCGAAATTTTCTGATACTAGTAAGAGGGAGAGAGGTGTTCCAAGGAGTGACAATATCATGCAGTAATTAATAAAAGAGGTTGAAAGATGAGTAGGAGCCTAGGGGTATACCTCTTGGCACATGCTGTTATTTACATGCATCTTTCCAGTTATCAGCACTTCCAATCTCTCTTCCTGTGACTCCCTGCGACTGCTGTCAAAAAATTACAAATTATGAGTCCCTCTCACACTTCAGATGTGACATTTCTTTCCTTTGGCTTTTTAGACTCTTAAAGAAACAAAGGAAATTAGGTGATAAAAACCAAATTAAAATAACTTCAGTATTTCCACTGTGAAATCTGGCACATTTTGCCAAGTAGTTCACTTCATGTGGTACAGTATTTGATTCTGCACAGAGATTACAAACCTGCATGATGACTAACAGTAGCCTGGAAAAAGGTTTCAATGGACAGAAAAGGACATAAAGCTGGCTTTCTTTATTAGTTAATTGTTACTTTCTCCTCTAAGTTTTCTTTTCAACAAGTCACTGGAAAGAACATAGCTAGGGAAACACAAGCATATTTTGCTGCCTGTTGTTCTCTCAGAGTACTGTCAGGCTCTTTGGTTTGTATCATTGGGCTGGAAAGAGAGGGATACGACTGAGATTTCAGGTACTCGTTGAAGAATCACAGAATCACGGAATCACAGAATCACAGAATGGTAGGGGTTGGAAGGGACCTCTGTGGGTCATCTAGTCCAATCCTCCTGCCGAAGCAGGGTCACCTACAGCAGGCTGCACAGGACCTTG
>Ga0065711_1002114_pt1 | contig 41257 bp, 34 predicted proteins | sample Hoacrofraction12_FD_59098 | JGI IMG/M metagenome (GOLD analysis project Ga0065711, IMG submission 59098) | Hoatzin crop microbial communities from Cojedes, Venezuela - Epithelial fraction 12 v2 (version 2) | ecosystem: Host-associated > Birds > Digestive system > Esophagus > Crop | place...
CGCCCCGCGGAGGCGAACCCGCGCTGTGCCCCGCGCCGCGGCTCGGGGAGGGCCGGGCCCGGCTGCTGCCTTCGGGCTGCTTGAAGGGCCGCGGGTAGCGGCGGCCTGGGCGGCCGCGGTTAATCGGGTCCCGACCTGGGCTTTGGGTGTCCGGTGCGGGCCGGGGTGGCGGTGAAGGTAACGGCTGGGCCCGGGGCGCGGCCTGGCTCGGAGCGAGCCTGCTCGGGTCAACCGCCTTCCCGCGCTGCTGCGGGAGGGCCCCTGCGCGCAGGCCGAGCGTAAGACAGTAACCCGGGCAGGGTGACCGCTCAGGCTGACCGGCAGGAGAACGCGCCTGTTAATGTTCCGCTGGCAGGGACCTCCCTGGCAACAACAGACCAAATTTCCCTGGGGGAAGGGGGAGTGTTGCCTTTAAGCTGTCACCATTAAATATGTTCAGAGCATTGGAAGGCATTTTGCCTGTATATGCAGAGTTTTGAAGCTGCGCAGGGTATGGCTTCGATTCTGAACATGAGGCTGCTCGCAACACTCAGTCTCCGGAATGTTTTGCAAGTTTCCAGCACTAGTAGCGATAAATTGTCCGTGTGGATAGTTAGAATTGACCATTTTACTGGTAACTCAACACCCTCAGGGTTAAATACAGGTTTAGTGTTATAAAGGAAGGAGGTGAGAGTCATCTTTTATCTTGATACTTGCCTTCAGGAGTTTCAGAAGAGCTTTCAGGGACTAGCCCCCTACATTAGATGTACTTTTGTAAAAGTTATGTTTTAGACTCTGTGGATCATGTTAATATCTGAAACATATGTTCTCTGCTTTTGCAAGAGAAATACTTCGTTTTCGCAGAACATCTGCATAAGCGTGTTACTCATTGTACCTTAATTTTAAGGAGAGTTGGATGGCTGAGTGAGAACTGGTTGTTCAGAAGATTCACGATCGTGGCTGAGGATTACAACGTGTCTAAAGAAATGCAAGAGCTGCAGAAGCAATGGCACTCCATGGTGCTGTCCTTCCACAGCAACTCAAATGTGGGTCTGGATTATAATTTTCTATAAGATATTTATGAAGATTCTCCTTTCATAACTCCCGGAATGTCACATCCCAGTTTACGTAAATGTGTCCTGGTTTTGGATGGGATAATTTTCCTCCCAGTAGCTGCTATGTTTTGGATTTGATACAAGAAGAATGTTGATAACACTGATGTTTCCAGTTGTTGCTATGAAATCAAGGCCTTGTTCCAGTTTTTCATATTCAGCTAATGAGCGGGTGTGCAGGAGTTGGGAGGGAGCGCAGCCAGACAGATAGCCCAGCTGGCCAACGGAAATACTCCGTACCGTAGACATCATGCTCAGTTTGTAAAGGGGGCTTGGCTGGGGAGCAGAGAGCTCTTCTCTTTTCCGTGAATTCGAATCCTCGCTTTTCTGAAAATTTTGTCTTTTTTGGGAGTTACACAAAATGTGCGAGTTTGGCAAAATTCATGAGCTCCGGGAAACCTGTGGGTTCCATGATCGCTGCCTGGGGACTGGCTGCCAGTCAGTCATTGGGCGGTGAGAAAATTGTATGTATTTCCTTAAGGGAAGGGAAATGTCTCTACTCTGGTAAAATTCCAGTGTATAGGTATGACTGCCTCTCTAAAAAGGATTTTTTTTTTCTACCAGTAACATTATCATTAAATTCATAACAACTTTGTGATGCAGACGTGCCTGCACTGTACTTACACTCAATAAATGAGCACGTTGCAAATACTACTGAGGCATGGAAAAAAGAAAAATCATCATCAATTTGAAATGTTGCAGTATTTTTTTTCCTAACAAGTACAGTTGTTTAGATCAAAATCATAGCTGTTGAGACCCCACTGAAATCTGCACAGCTAAACTGTGATTTGATTTTTTTACTTTTTTTCAGGGCTTTTTGGGGTGGGGTTTGTTTTTTAATTTGTGCAGAAATGGAGCTGGGAAGTCCAAGAGTTGTTGGTAGAATTATATTTGCTATGCAGTTACCTAAATTTGCAAAAAGTCCTCCTGCTTTTGAAATACAGAGGCAACAGTTGCCCTCTGTTCAAGCTGCAGACTTGACCTTTAAACGTTACCTATGACAAGAGATAAAAAACAAAATCTTAAATGTTTTTCTTTCATCCACAGGTTGTTGCATTTATGAATTCTCGTCTTGGCCAATACTTAGATGACCATCCTTTTGTTGCCTTATCACTCCTGATGTTTATTGCAGTGTCTGCTATTCCCATTGCATTTTTCCTGATTTTTGTTGTTACAACAGCTGTCATGGCCTGTATCAGTGTGATAGTTATGGAAGGTATTGTATGCGCATACTTACTTACTCCCTTTTAAGGCATGATGTCTTTTGCTTTTTTCTTCTTCCTTCTGGAGTTTCCAGTTCAAGCATTTGAGGATTAATGTATGTAGTCCTCAGGTCTCATCACTAGTGAACCTCTTAATGCAAGAACAGTAATCTGATTAACTATAGTCTATACAGGGGAAGTCCTGTTTCCCTTTCTAATCTCAGCCACCAGGATGTGACTAAACCATTTATCTTGACCAAGCGTAGCTTTTATGGTGGCTAGCTAGTTGATTGCAGACTGTTTTCCCAAACAGTTTGAATTTAGAGTTGTGGTAGAATGTCAGCTCTTCTAATTTAGTTGCATATAAACTTGTTTAAATAACAAACTGATTTTCTTTTATTAGGTGTTGTAATAGCCATAGGTGGCATAGCCCTCCTTTGTGTGCTGTGTGGCCTGGGTGCACTTTCACTGGGAGTTTCTGGAGTGCTCACTATTTGTTATGTCGTTCTTTCAACTCTGCTCAACTACTGGTATGCTTCAAGGTGAGTGTTAATGTCTTGATCCATGCTTGGATTTCACACTCTGCAACTGTACTATGGCATTGATTACCTCATTTATTCTAAGCGAGCCACTGTTGCTTAGTTTAACAAATGTGGCTTGAATGCTGGAGTATCTTTGCCTATCTTGGTGGCTTAATGTGCAGCGTATAAATGTCTAGTCATCAGTACGTATTTTTGTCCTGGTTTCGGCTGGGATAGTTAATTTTTTTGCCAGCTGCTGTGTTTTGGATTTACGAAGACCTTTTTTCAGTTTCCTATGTTAGGCTAACGAGCAGCTGTACAAGAGCTGGGAGGGAGCATAGCCAGGCAGCTAACCCAAGCTGACCAACGCAAATATTCCATAACATTGGTTCTGTAAAAGTTGTTAACACACACTTCCAGACTGGACTTTGCCTAGAGGATGAACCTTTTGCAGTTCTTTCTGCATGGTGACCCAGCTATCTCGGCTTACCTATGTGTGTAGAGTAAGGGACCAAAATTAGTTGTAGATTTGGGCTAGGCAGAGGGGTGCCTAAAAGGGGCACTGTGCCCAAAATAGAAATCACAGGTTTTGCTGGATACTGCACATGTGCTGCTTGCCAGTCATGCCTCTCCTCTCCTGGAGGCCTTTGCCGTGCCTTCGCCGGGCGCGCAGCTGGGAGGAGAGGCAGCAGCAGGTTGCGCTGGAGAGCCACCTATTGCCCGCTTCAATACCTGTCAGGAAGTGAATAATGATAACCACTTCGTCAGCGTGGGGAAGAGCAAAACGCAAAGCCACAAATGCTCCCTCCTAGGCTTTCTCACTTTGCTCCATCGTCACAGCCAAGCTTCTTACACAGCTCTCAAGGAGACACAAAGCTGCCTGCGGAGCCCAGGATGGCAAGACCGTGGTATAAGGCCCAGCGTGCTTGCATTTGTCCCAGGGCTCTGTACCACTCCTCCAGGGCATGCTGCCAGGTCCGAAACATTGCCCACCAATTCCAGAAAAGACTTCTTTTTTTCCATGGCATATCCAAATACACAACCCAATCTACAGACCGGTCGTATTGACTTGCAGCTTTGATGTTAAAACACATAACATCTCCTCTTCTTACGTTCCTGCATCTTTTGAGAGAAGCTCTGGTAAACCAGCAGTGGATGTTCCAGGCATCTCTAACAGGTTTACATCTCACATTGCTCTGCTTTCTTGAGCAAAAAGTTAAAAGATGGTAATCTTACGGAAGAACAGACTGTAAAACCATCCTTTTCTCCTGTGTACAGGGATCAGATAAGGAAGCAAGAAGTTAATGGAAGTTTGCCACAGAAGCGTCCTTCGGGTTTGGATCTTTCTGCCAGTAATGGAAAGAGTGAATAAGTGGGTTTCTTCCCGCTTCCTTCGTAGCCACTTAACTGTGCTATTCTGACCTTTGCAATGTAATTGTTTACTCATTGAGCATTCAGCCTTTGTGCACTCCTTATGGGAACTGAAGAAAATCAGTGTGCATCTTACATTGTGACTGTAAAACTAATATTAAAAAGAACCAGTAAGCAGCAGTACATTGCAATATTAAGTCTATGTGCATGATGAAATGCTCCAAGGAGTTTGGTAAAGGGATGTAATAATAACTGCTACTGTTAAGCCAGTGACAATTAGATGAAAGAAAGAGTAGGTAGGTATTTGACTTCCCATTTGTTACTGGAGTTCTGAATGTACTATCTTTTGAAATTTGTATGCAGCAGTTGGTCATTTTGATACGTTAAGTGTCAAAGCTCAGAACGCCAGAAATGTGTTTTGAATGTTAAAAAATATTTTTAAGCCTTAACAGCCTTTGTTAAAATAGTATGAGCACACCATGCTAATGCTTTATATTTATTGTATGTGGGTTATCTTATGTTAAGTCATCTTATGTTAAGCTTTTATATACCTTTAGATGTTGCCTTATTTTGAAGGGATATTTTCCTTCTTCTCATTGCCTCCTCACATCAGTAATATGCAGTTAGGTCTTACATTGTGTCATATTTGTTTAGGTATTTAAATTGCCTGTTCTGCTTCTCAGTTGTAACTTCTTATGTTATTTGAATAAGAAAANTGATTTTTTTCATTTTTGCAAGTGCTATAATATTTTTAAGCATTAAATATCTAACTATATTAGTTTAATAAAGTGCTGTTTGTTTAACCAGGCTGTCTTGTTATTCTGTTTATTCTACAATAAAAATAAGTTTTCCAGGTCTACTTCTAGGAAGGCTACATTTGGAGCTGAATTTTTCTCCTCACTTAAAGTATTTTGCTGGCCAGTATTACTGAGCCAAATTGCAGACAGCTTGTATTACATGGGTTTACTCCTCACACCTGCAAAGGGAGTGCAGAATCCCGAGGACTGAATTAGTGTGATCCTTCAGTTTTGCATGAACCAACACGAACTTTGACTCCATTTTGGACAAAGAGCATCTGAGCCACACCATGGTCCACATAGTATTGGTGGTAACGTTTTCAGCCGTAGTGATAAGCTGGTCCCACGCTTAAACAGGAGACTGAAATCATCCTTAGCCCTACTCTGTGTTACTGTCTGCAGGAAGCTGACCTGATGCCATTTCATGTAAAGGGCTTTAGTATTAAGTGAATTCCAGTTAAAGGTAAAGGATTTGCAGAATGGAGACCATAACAGGAGATTTCTTTCATAATTTACTAAGCAGATGAAATCTGTTTTGTTTTCAGGTGCTTCAAAGCTTTGTCCCAACAAGATTTTCTTTTTTAAACTGCCAGTTGATGGTAGCATACAAGTGGTAAGAGGGGGGAAAAAACCCCAAACCGTAAGTACTTTCTCTACTTTCCTTGTAGGAAGAGCTAGTGCTGTGATACTGTTTACATGACACAGTCTGGAGAAATGCATCTAAAAGATAGAACAAGGGTTTAACAAATAGATCTACAAAGTTTTTTACAGTGCTGTTACCCCTGCCTTAGGATCACTCTGCTGTCAATTACAGGGGAGCACTGCCAGTTTACAGCAAGGAAAGGGGATTACAGTGCTGTTCTTGACAGTTGCGTAGTGATGCACTCACAGCTGTAGGTAACATAGCCTAAAGGCAAATGCCCCAGTGCATGCACTGGACTGCAAAAAACTGAAAGATGCTGGTGTTTGTGAATGAAGACATTCCAACGAGGTAGGGTGCTGGGGGCGGTGAGGTGAAGGAGGTGTTTTGCACTGGCTTGTAAAAGGAATACATTATCCCATGTGCAAATGGACTTTGCCTGCCAAGAGCTGTGAAGTACTGAAATAAGAAATAGTTCTAAGTGCTAGCAGAAAATCCTTACAGCTAGCAAAAAGCGAGCCTTGAAATAGTGTTCCAGTCATTACAGAATCCTTCCTGCCTTTCACCAGACTGCAGACCCCATCATCAGGATACAGTTTGAGTCTAATCTTACTTTCCAAATCTTACTTTTTTTGGGCAGTAATGCCTTCAGTCTAGGGGTCTACTGGCTGCTAAGACTCATGGTTACGGGGAAATTAAGGCAGAGATGAGTGTGACAATTACACAGTCACCACCTCATTTATTTAATGTTTCCAGAGTTTTACCTTTTTTGCATGCTGAACTGCTGTAATTTCAAGTACACCTTAAAAATAAATCCCTCATTTATCTCCTATTCTCTTCTATCAGTCTAAAATGAAACATAACTATTACTGTGCTTGAGACCTCAAACTGAATTGAAATGGAGAAAGCACGTCACAGGAGGGGAATAATGATGCTGTTTATCATCTGTGCTACAACTTAATCATGCACAGCCAGAAAAACAAGTGCTTTCTGCACGCTTACTCACACAGCTTGTACCTTTTCAGTTTTAGGATGATCTTGCTTCAGAATCCAAAGATATTAATGCCAGTCTATACTTGCCAATCTTGCTGCAAACTTGTCTTCAGGTTGACATGGTTCTTTGCAGAATTATACTTAGATATTTATACTCAATAAGACCCTAAAAGCAAAGTGTGCTTTCAGTGCTGGCTTACCTGTCATTTTATTTAGAGCATTTTATTTACTTTCAAGTCCCATTTGCCTCTCCAGAGCACAAGTTCATTGCTTAGTCCATCAGTGAATCCCAATCGCTCTCTTTAGCATGAAAATGAAATTCTGCTCCCCCAGCAAGCGTATTTCCAGCACTGCTGCCAGCCTGGTGACAGATGCTGCCTCCTTACATCCCAGCATCACTTTTGCCCAGTGGTGGTGGAAGGAGCAGACGAGCTGTTTCCAACCCCATGTTAACAGCCTCTGGTGATGCTTAGAGCAGTGGCTTCCTGAGCAGCCCCATAGATCTCCAAGGAAGCAGCAACTTTTATTCTTTCAACATGAAACGCTAACATCTTCAAGCTGCTGCTGGGGACAAGTTTTTCCTGAAGGATGGATTTTAAAACAACTCACACTGAGAGCTCGAACAGCTGCACCTCCAACAGCTCCAAGGCTGTCCAAAACTTTTCTCTGCCTGGTAAGTGCAATAAACAGGTAAGTGAAAATATACATCAGTATATGGACTATAATAGGTGTGCACAGGAGGCAAGAAAAAAAATCACTTACGTGAGATAGTTTTGAAGAAAGTCTGAGTATGATTATTAATATCCATGCAGTTGAGCAATATATGTATCAGATGTGAATATATCTACTAATACATATATTCATTATAATGTATGCATTTGAGAGGGTCTACATGCACATATATGGAATGATACACACACTGGTGCTTTTCTCTTCATTATTAAAGTGTTTGTTTATACGTGAGAAGGGAAGAACAGGTGTATGCACATTTGATTAGACTCAACATTGTAAGGTATGCATTTGTGAAAGCTGCTAAGATAGTGTCTGTGTATGGTTAAACAACCACAGACAAAGCACTTCTCCATTTACATGTGCCCAAGAAATCCATCTTTGTCTGCATTCAGAACACTCATTGTCTGCTAGGAGCTGAAATATCCACCAGGCACACCCTCACCTGTGGTTCTGGCACAGTTGACTTTCCTGCCTACACTTGTCTCTGCAGGTGACCCCAGCAGGGTGAGCTATGGCAGCTTCATCATGCTCACCCTTTGGCACAATCTGCCTATTGGGCATTATCAGTAACAGCCTGGTTATCTGCATAGTCTTAAAGAAATCTGGTGCTAGCAGCAGTGTCCCAGATATCTTCATTATCAGCCTCTCCATGGTGGACCTGCTCTTCCTCCTGGGCATGCCCTGCCTCATGCACCAGCTGCTGGGGAACAGAGCCTGGCACTTTGTGCACATTGTCTCCCCAGTCATCACTGCCCTGGATGCCAACAGCCAGTTCAGCAGCACCTACATCCTTACTGCTATGTCCATCAACCACTACCCAGCCACTGTCTACCCCTTTATCTCCACCCGCTTCAGGAAGTGTTCTGTGGCAATCCTTGTCATCTGTGTGCTCTGGGCCCTTTCCTTTCTCAGCATTACACCTGTGTGTATGTATGCTCAGCTCATCCCCTTGCCTGGAGGTCTACTAGGCTGCAGGATTCTTCTACCAGACCCCCACAGGAACATTTATTGGTGTACACTCTACCAATTCTTCCTGGTCTTTGTCATCCCTTTTACCCTCATCACAGCAGCCTACAGGAGGATCCTGCTCAAGATAGCCAGGTCCTCAGAAGTGCTGACAAGCCAAAAATGCATCATGGTGCAAACAAAAAAATCTGACCCACATAGCAATTGCTACCTGCATAGCCTCTTCCATTTGCTGGGCACCTTTCCACATCCTGCAACAGGCCCAGCTCGCCATGACTCGCCCCACTCTACCTTTCTACTATGCCTACAATATGGCTATCAGCCTGGGTTATGCCAACAGCTGTCTGAACCCCTTCATCTACATCACACTGGGCTAAAATTTCCAGAGGCAGCTTGGGGTTCCTTTAAGGCCAGAAGCTGCAGGGCAGACTTCTCCACTTGGGAGGAAAAGCATTCGGGGGATACAACTGAATCAGGGCAGCCACTGCTGCATTTGGTGTCTGTCTCTGGCTGCTAGCAAGACCTGCAGCAATGAGGGTGTGTATGTCCTGCAAGCCAGCCGCTCTCCTTTCCCAAGGAAACACACGGGCAGTGGCAGGCAGGCGAGCACCACGCACCACATCTCCTGCAGGAGGATCTTCACCTGGTCTAGTGACAAAGTAGTGGCAGCATTTGGGCAGAAGCTTTGTTTGGCCTTATATTCTTATCTCCATCTTCCCTGACAGCTATGAATTATATTCTACCCAGAAGATGAAAAGCCTTCAGGCATTTTATTAGATTAACTCACTAAAAATACTTTGGTGCAAAACCTCAGACAAGCAGCAACCCACAGCCCAGGGCCGAGACACTGTCACCATTTGAAACTTGGGGAGCTTGAAGTTTATTCCTTGCTTTAAGATTTAAGGAGAAGAGAAGAAATTTGGACTGTTCTGGATGACTTTTCCTCCTTGAAACATGGTTCAAGACCATAACACACATTATGAAGATTTTAAATAGGACAGTCATGTTTTCATCTCTTTTCTAACACACCAACTCCGTAACACCTTTAACAGCGGGTGAGACAAACACTTCCTGTCACTTTAAAGTCAGCAATACCATCCATTTTCCAGAATCAGGAATTGTTGAGAAGTCCAATAAGTATTCTCAAATATATTTAAAAGTAGCCAGATTGATTTGTTCAGAATCACTGAGAGACAGTTCTGTACTATCTTGTTAGTGGACAACAACAATCCAAGTTAAACAGCAACTGTTGCTAAGTCACCAAGTTGCTTTGCAGTGGAAAGTAATCATTAGATTCTACCTATGTTAAAAAAAAAAGACTAGTTTCTTACCATCGGTGATGTTCATGTGTGCACACATATTGTAGTGTTTCCTCAGCTGGCAGCGAGCCTGTAGCAAATACAGATCTTGAAGCATATTGCTCAGGTTTTCAACATGGTTGAAAGGGTAGCTCAGCTTTCACATACCCATCCTGAGCAATTCTGAAAGGACTCGATAGTAGAAGCCCCAGAGCACCCATTCTGATAATCAAGCCACTTCGCTGCATGTGACAGCCAAAAATCACTGGGCTTGAGTCTTAAAATTCTGTTATTCTATTAATAGCAGGCACCTACATCCAGCAAAATGGGCAAGAGCAAAGGTTCTACACACTTCAGTTTTAAAAGAATATTTATCCCTTTATAGTAGATCAGGTAAAACTGCTTTAAAAAGTGCGGTTGTATTTCAAAAGATCATAAAGACCAGATCAAATTCTTTATCAGGAATGCCCCCTCAGCAGAAACACAACCTATTTTAATGCATTAAAAGTTAAAGAATTCAATACTACCTTAATTTATTTCTACTCCTGTAAAGTAACCAAAAATCTACACTGCAAATGAAGAAACATACCTGTGATTATTTATATGCAGTCTATAACCTGAAGGATGCTTTGCTCCAAATCTAGATTTTCAGAAGGTGTCTACTTTATTTTAATAGAACATTAACTCAGCAAACAGCTATTATAAAGCCACACAGCCAGCAATCCCTGAGGCAAGGCTGTCTCCAACAGTTTCAGGAGGGACCTCCAAAGACAGAGCAATATATCCCTTACACCTGTCCCAAGTAACACCACTCAAAGCTTTAGACCACAGCTGATATGCAGATATATGTCTGAAGGGATGTAATCCTTACCCCTGGATCTCCTTTTTACCTTTGTCTTTTGCCGAAGGGAGCAGGCATGCCTTAATGAACTCAGCAGACACTGAAGCAAGAGGATTTATTCCAGCTCAGAATCTGGCCTCACATGAACCATTTCCTTTTGCATTTTAAATTGAGATTTCCTTGTGTAATTCATTCTGTCATCAGCACTTAGCAGGAGCTAAAGCTGTGAATTCTCAATTACCAGCAGGTAAACATGGAGCAGTTTCACTCCCACTGCCCTGACCTTTGCATGTTTATCAGTGACTGTCATTTTAAAGCTTCTCATCATGTCCCTTTAATAAGAACTGCTTTCAATGCTGTGCCATCACCACATTAGCATGGTTTTTGATAGGGATATGCTCAAGAAATAAAACTAGGTCAGCATAGACCAGGTGCTTTTACTGGAGCCTGCAAGGCCATCCCTCAAATGCAGGTGTAGGTTGTTTGGGGTTTGGTTTTAGTTTAAGTTATTAAACACTGCAGTAGAGCTAAGAAGTCAGGAGGCTAAGCAAGGGAGGCTGGGGAGATGGCGCCAAGGTTCTCAGCTGCTTTCTTGGCTCCTTGCAGAATGACACCAACCCAGCAGAGGATGGGCAGGAGCCTTTCCCCACTGGGTCCACAGCTTGCCCAACACCAAGGACAGAGTTCACCAGCCCTTGCTTCAGACATGAACATGCCTTAACAGGTAGACACTCCTGTGGCCCTAATCCCTACATTCTGGGGGACTCCTAACATCCTGAGTCTTTTGAAGGAGATTTGGAGCCACCAACTTTGTGACAGTTCCTGAAGCAGCTGCATGAGCTCAAGCTGCAGAACCCAGTGCTTACTCCACCTGCCACAGGTTCACTAACTTTTCCTGTACCTCCTCTTGCTCCAGCATCATTTACACTTGTCCCTCTCTTCTGACACATGTGGGAGGGTGATGAGGCTTGAATGCAGTAAAAGAATCTTTTGTATTTGTAAATTAAGCTTAAAAATTCTACAGTTAACACATTTCAACAGGGACAGGGAAACACCAGCACTCATACAGTAAGAGAGAAGGAATGCACACGGCCAGGCTCCAAGGTAAGTTTACAAAGTAGTGGGAAAAAACCCCACACCATGTTTTCCTTAAGTGTTATGAGTCTTCATTCAAACATCCCTTACAATGTCCACAAACAGAGCACAACTGAACCACCCTGCAAGAACCAGAGAGTGAACCCTCCCAGAGACTAGGGACAGATCGCCTCCCATGTGCCATGTCCAACAGCCTTCCCCCTAAGCAGCCAGTATCAGCCAGGGACAGGAGCCAGGCAAGACAAAACTCCCCTCTGACCTGGACACCTGTCACTGTGTGCAGCCTGTCTCAGCTCACCAGTACAAGAGATGGAAGTCAAAACATAGAAGTAAAGCTCCTACCTCTGCCCTTACTAAAGATAAGGGAGCTATTTTAAACACCCTCACTAGTACAAATCTCCAGATTCATCTATGCAAGCTACATAAAGAGTAATTTATGGGGATGTTGGCTAGTGTTGCTTTTTTACATAACATTCAATTGACAGCAATATCATGTTATTTAGTAATTCCAGCTGTCCTGGAGTGGAGGTTCAAACTTCATCCAGCAATGAGAAATGCAGAAACACTTCTCTGCCTGAACATGCACCAATCTTCCCACACTTCGGAAGAAGGAGAAAGATAGAATGGGCAATATCAAGAGCATCAGCCTTGTTTGGCTCAGAAGAGCTGAAAACCCATACAGTTAAGTATGTGCTGTCAAGTACGTAAACACTCTTCATCAAGCACCACTTCTCCAGCTTTTGCAGAAACACTTCATACTCCATCCAAGTACTAAGTCAACAGGACTGAAGTATGGTAGGCAGCTTGCTAGACAACAGCTGAAGTAATCATTTCAGTCCTAACCCCTATCAGGCTGATGATAGGTAGTAAAAGTATCTTGCAAGTAAACAGCTCCAATGTGAAATTCATAGTTCCATTGTACTTCTATTGGCACTATAACTGTGATTAACAGCAGCATAAAGCTTTCCTAATGATCATGTTCTCAGTACTCCATGCTCTCTTTGCATGGAATCTATACTATCATTTAGAAAATGTACCCTGAAATCTGTCATATTAAAATAACTCATTACCAATGCTTATTAAGTGAGGTAGGGGCTGTGGTAGATGAGCCCCCAGTCCTGTGCTATTTAGCATAGCTGACAACTACTATTAGCAGAGTCTGTCCACTGACTTGATCTGAAGCCCTGCATGCACAGAGAACAGAGCTGGGCTGGATGATCACTCTCCCTGTACACAAAGTTGCCAGACTGTTTAACCTGAGGCTGTTACACTCATAGTGCAACAAAGCACTTTCATTCCTTTTCATTCTGTCACATGCAATCGTATTTTTATACCTCATTTCCTTGACTGCATAAGGCAATATGTAAACAATACAAAATAAAAAGCATCATTGCATGACTGAAGCCACCTTTTTTCCAATGGACTGTCACATCTGCAGATATGGCTCTCCTTCCCTATACAGAAAACCACAATGAACAACTACGGTGACTTTTAAAAAACATACCTCAGCCTTTGACCAAAACACTCATTACTGTGTATCTTGCCCCACTGACGTTCTGAGTGCAGCCACTTTCATGCCAGGTTACATGGAGAGAAGTCTTAGGCTTTATTTAAGAGACAGTAAAACTAAATATCTAAGATGTTTGTGCACCTCAAGCATACAGCAAATCTTTTGTGACTCAGTGCTTTTGCTCTGTTACCAGCTCTAGAACAGAGGGTTTCCAATGTACTTGCTTTGAATGCAGTTCCAAACATTTATGTGATTAAAATAGAAGTACAGCTGAACCTTGCTAACCCCAGCACTTTAAGGCTCTGTCACTGTCTGGTGTAGTGCAGAACAGTAACTGCTAGTACAAGTCACATTCTTCACATATGGCTATAGAAGTGAAATTTCCCCTGAAAATTACTGTTACAGTATAGAGCCAAAGCAAAGCACACAAGTGAAGGCACTCGGCATAAAGACCAATACCAGCAATGGCAGCAGGGTTAGGCAATGGTGTAGCAAGTTGACACTCGGTTTAACAGAGCTGTCCCAATTACTAAGACCTAGAGGAGTGGAGATCAGTTCTTGTAACCTAGCAGAACACAAGGAACCCACAGGTCAAATACAATCTAATGGAATTAGTGTGGTACCACCAGTCTTCAAAACAGGTTGTATTAATGCAGAGGCAGCATGAATGCTCTCCACCTACAGGCTGAACACACTGTTTAACCCTCTTTAGCTGCCTGTAAGCTCACAATACTTAGTTTAGATAGTTACATTGTAATTTCCTTCCAATTTACTTGAATTTGGAAAAAACATTCCTTTATAGAGGAAGGGCAACATATCAAACCCAGAGTTTGACATTTTGATAGGAAGGGATATTAGCAGTGCAAATACCAGAAGGTGGCATGGGAAATCTTTATAGCCAGTTCTGGCACGCTAACTGGAAAATTTTCCCAGCTTCTTGCACAGCTTAGGAAGATGTACATGTAAAGGAACCTTATTAGAAAGCCACAGAAATTATTTATTGCTACATATTTGCTTTCTAACTGAAGTGCCACTTTGGCAGGGCAAGAGGGAAAACAGCAGATATAATGAATAGCTTCTCTAAGCTTCAACACAACTGCTTTGCTTCAGTACACGTTACAGGCAAGACAGCTTTATCTGTTAGTTATAATCCTTTTTTCTTTTCAAGAAACACCTCTTTCCTCCTTCAATTTTCAAAGACCCCAAAACTACCTATTCCTGGTGCTCATATTAAGTGGCCATAGAACTTCTGGCCACCAGAACATCAGCTATGACAGTAGGAATAGTCTGTTCCACTTAGAGTTTTCCTAATATCCTTCTAGCCTGCTGTGTGCAGAAAAGGCAGGGTCCAGCTCCACTGTAAGTACGCCTTCAAAGACCTCTCGTAATCATCTGAATCATGCAGCAAGGAGAAAGAGGTTTGGTTTTAGGGGTTATTTTGTGAGGTTTTTACAGTAATGTTTTAAAACAAATGCTGGGTGTTGCTAGTAGATTTAAATAAAGCCAAGTTATAATCCCTAGCTGCAGCACGGATCACATTTACAAGATCAACTGGAAGAGCTGCACATACTGCAAATGTCAGCACAACACGAATTTTTTTAAAGACACAATTGAATAGAATCACAAGTGTGAACAAAATTATTTGATAAACATTTCAAAAAGGAATTTGGCCAGAGTCCCACATGAATGTAACACAGTAATACAAGATTTCAGAACAAAAGGACTCAGGAAATTCAGTATTATAGTCACCTTTAAAGGCAAATCTTCAATGAGGAGATACTACGACAACTAGCAGCACTCAGTTTCACAAGCAGATGCAGGAGAGGAAATACATGACAGAAAAAATTAACAGAGAAGGAGTGCTGCACTGAATGCTCTCTAACCTGACAGCTAGCAGAAAGCCATGAGAAAAGTAAAGGCAAACCTGAAACGTATCCAATAAACAAAGAAAACATATTTCTACAATCCATAACTGACCTGAAGTATTTACTGTGCAAGATGGCAGAGAGGCTAGGAGAGTAGTAGAATGAGAAACAGTTTGTAATGAGCAACAAACTTATTCATTATCCTCTTAGGGCCTTGGTTTTAAACTATTGATTTTCAAAGCACCCCGTTATCCCTGGCTGACCACTACTGCAATATGGTATAATCTAGCTGAATAAAAAGCATCAGATAGAACTCAAGCTTCTTGAGTCCTTAACCTCTGAATTTAAAATGCATTTATTCGCTTGTCAGTAATCATGAACAGGCTCTGTGTCCAATTCCTAAAACCACTAGTAGATGTATTGCCTTTCGTGTGGGAAGCTTTGAGGCTTACAGCTAAAGAGCAAGGCAGTACTGGAAGCTGTTACTCCTCCCTTCAGCTGGGCCAGCTAGGAAAACTTATCTATTACCCAAACAGTTACAACACAGCTACTTCATAAGCTGTTTAAGTGACAGCAGAACAAAATCTGTTCTAGAAAGTTTGATACTTTTCTACTTCAGACATGTCCTTAGTTTTGTTATCAACTGCTGGAATCTCCAAAATAAGCCACTAATTGGTCTGCAGGGAACAGAACAAACAGATCAGACATTAAAAAGCCTTATAAGATACAGCAGTATATCTGAAAACAAGGACCAGACCTACAAAGGTAAAGATGGCCAAACAGAAACTACTGCTAACTGCAACAGAAGAGAACATAGTAATCAGCTGCCGCATTTCCAGCACAAGATAATTTCTTTCAAGAGCTTAGTACCAATTAGAGAAGGACATACCAAGCACCCACTGGTTAGCAAGATGACTGGAAATCCTGAGGCTGATGTTCAGTATGAGAGGACTGGACCAGGCTGTTGCTAGCTACCAGTCCATCTTTGGGTGCTGGTGTCCCCGTGCCACAGGTGGCCTCCTAGCTGCCTGAGGGGTAAACTGCAATGTAGCCCCAGCACTCTAATGCAAAGCAGGCACAGCCAGTAGGAATGGCAGCCATGCTCAACAGCAGCACACTGATGCCACAGCAAAGGAGAACAGGGGCTTTTAACCCAAAAGGTACAAGAAGGCAGCCCCAGACCGCAGCTGAACAGCCAGGGATTTAACATACCACTGCTGAGCTTCATTCAGCCTCCAGAAGCTTGTGATCTTTGACTCAAGTGTAGTTAAAAATCAGCCAGTGAACTTAAAAGCTATAGCATAGAGTCTTCAGCTCCTCAGGAACAGAGCTAGAACACAGAAACCAATTTGAAGGCACAAAACAAGCAGATTAAGGAGCTACTTTCACATGGTCACTTTCAGTCCTAGAGATACAAGTACATAAACTATTCTAGGACAGCTTATTCCATTACATTTTATCCTCCCTGCCTGTACCAGTGAGATATAAAACTAGATTAGAAAAAAATATTACTGCTTCAAAGGGTTTTACGATTATTAGAAAAAGCACATTTCCCCATCTGACAGTCAGGTCCTCTGTAACCATCTCAATGTTGCCCTCAGGTTTCCCTTACATGGAATTTTGTTTTATACATTGAACATGAGCTTGAATTTCAGGCAACTGAAGGTCTCCAAGCCTCTGTGGGATAGAGCACATCAGCCCATGCTGGAGAGCACTTCCTGAAGATGTCTTAAGCTGAAAAGCAGCAGAGCCACACACCTTGCCAAATTGACAGTGCTCATTAATACAGCAGTCGTCTTGGTCTTTCAAGTGTCTCAGCAAGAGACTGACTTGTCTTTCATAGCCAGTTAATTCAATTCCACCTTCACTATCAGTAAGCTCAAGTCTGCTTACAGGCTATGGCCTACACCTTGCACTCCCCACCCTTGCAATGCAGAGACTCAATTATGACAAGCCAGAACCAAGTGAAATCATGACTGACTTGACTTTTACCCTGAAGAGCAATGTGCCACAGACTGATCTTGAAGAATTAGAGTGAAGCTACTACTTGGAACATGTATCTCAGCATACTCTTACTTCAGCATCACACATTCACTGAGCAGCTACCATTTGCCCCTATTAAAGCTTTATGTTCACCTGAGGTTGAATCTAGACCTTTTGTCATCTAGATGACTAGCATGAAGAGTAATTCACAGCTGGGCTTTGACTCTGCAGAGTAGCTGTCATGAAACACTGCTTGTCTTCATACAGCCCCAGCTAAACTAGTAGTAAATTTATACAGAGTATTGGCTGCTGATGTAGTAAAGGGTCTAGATGATGCTGAATTACCAACATTAAGCCTAAACACTGCAAGTTAACCGCACAGTTGTTAGAGAGCACTACTTTGCCTTAAACTAATATTTTTCTTCAGTTAAATCCTTTTGTATAACCCTATGAAAGGGCAGGAGGACTCTATGGAAAGAAGCCAGTTCCCACAGTGTTAGAAAGAATGAAGTAGGACCCTATCAGTCACCCTGTAACATGAACTAAGGAGGCAAGGAAACTATCCAGTATAAGGCATGATGGTAGCTTCCCTGAAGTCTTACCCAAAAGCTTAAGCTTTTAAAAGATTCACCTGTAGCTTTAGTCAGAGCACTCTGACAAGAGACACTGAGAGCAGTGCCATTGCTCAGCAAGACAGACATCCATCTTTGTCCAGTTTAGTTCCTTGAATGCTATACAGCAACAACTCCAGATCTGCAGAACTCATTCAGAAGACTTTTACAATCCAAGTTTATTCATAAAAGATATACTAACATACCACATTTACCATGGATGCTCTTCTCTTTAAACATTTAAGAAATGCCAAAAATAGTAGCACTATGGCCACCATAGAAAGAGTGCCAACAGCAGTCATTGTAATGCCAGTCCATGCTTCCTTACTCAAGAGAGCATTCCCTATAAAGGAAGCAGAAGGACACAGTTTGTGGAGACAGCTCTTCATTAAACCTAAGCAACCTACATTAACACCACACTTGCTTAGTACCTTGGGTTGCAGACCATCCTTCTGGCACAAGGAGGACAGGACCCTGCAAGCTCACCACTGCAGAGTTCACAGCTGGCATTCCACTCTCTACAACAGTAATATAGTAGAGGTAAACCCCATATAGTAATGGATTATGTTGGATCAGTACAATCTAACATCTGCTTAGGCATTACCTCGCTTGCTTCTAGATGGCCTAGGGCATCTTGTCATACACAGAGGGGAGTCTGGTTGAAAACGGTCACAGATCAGGACACTGCAATGGAAGTATACCTAGGACAGAGAAGAGTAGCATTTGTTTTGAGACAGTTAACTGCTCCTACTTACTGCTCCAAGGAGAAGAGTGTCACTTACCAGGCCAGGGAGGGCTTTGTCACCAGAGACAAAGGCAAAAGCCTTCACTTCCAGCCTTTGGCGATAGTTAGCATAGCTGACACCATGACCCACAGAGTGAAACACAGTCCTGTAGCTGTCCAGGTCGTACTCACACCTGCCAATAGGTAAGCAGGTCAGAATGGTAGGGTAGAGAAGATCTGGGCTTTGTTTTTGGGTTTGTGGTTTTTAGGTTTTTTTTTTTCTTTTTTTTTTTTTTTCTTTTTTTAAACAGCAGGCTAGAGTTCCAGGTAGAGGTGCTGCCATCCACCTGCGAGTTCCAACATACCAATGCAGCACCTGGAAGGCCACCTCAAGTGAAGCCCTTATATCTGTGACTCTGTTCCCAAAGCAAGGGCACAGAGAATTAGAGAATCCTCCCACTCACTGCCAGAAGTACTTCTGTTTCTATGGCAGGACACTCACCCATCAACAACAATATTCCACTGGGGAAGTGAGCTTGGATCTTGTGAAGCTGTTGCCCAACAGTCATCCAATACCAGATGGAGGTTGGGGTCATTGCGGTTCAGGACCTGAACTTCCAGAAAGATGGGCTGCTGCAGGTACCTCACTATTGGGTACTGATCATCACGGTATGGCTGCCTGTATGAGTCCTCTGCAAGAACCAAAGCCTTGTTAGATAAGACAGTGTACAAATGGTCCTGTAGAAACTCTGCTCTAGAGCTCTTCAACAGCAGCAGGTCCACCAGCTGCAGTTTGTCCTAGTCACAAATTTAAGGCACCTGCCTCAAGTAGCATGAGTAGGAGGGAGAGCAACATATCAGGTCATTAGCAGCCCATGCACCAGACCAGTTCACTCATATATCCTCCCTCCCCCTCAAGCTCCAGTTGCTTCCCAGCCACCTGAGCCCACAGTCAGCTTTACCTGGGTAGCTTAGGAGAACTAAGGAGAGGGGACCTTGATTCTTTGAAGCAGCCAGAGGAGGAAGGTTGTCTACCCTTATAGAGAGGGAGGCATCACCAATGCTGAAGGAGCACAGGACTGTTAGCCTGTAACAAGGAAGGAGCAGGTAAGTCTTACATTCATATATAGGATATCCAGGACTAAGTATTACCTAAAGAGGTTTCCAGACACACCTGAGTTCACTGTCTCTTGAGATCCTGCGCAGTGGAAGGTCTGCCCACAATGCCCTCACCTCATTCTCATAATGAATCTTCTCCCCATCAGACTGCAAAGAAATAATAGCATTAGTGAAGGCATTCCCAATGCATGAATACCTCCCCATCGATCCTGACTACACACTTACCCAATACCTGGTCCCACAGCCATTCAGCAGGACATGAAACCAAACTCTGTCATTTGAAGACGACTTAAAAGCTGGCCGGCATGCAGGATCTCTGAGCCTAAGTGTATCCAAGTCTAGCGGTGGTGTAGTACTGCCAGCAAGGATTTCAAAATCCATGTACCCATCCTGGGTGCATACAGCAGCTGTAACAGAGGTTTACACAAGTTGTCATGCCAGTCAGTGAACCAAGAGCTACTGTGCTCTGGCTAGAGATGAACTAGTCCTTCACAGTGAAGTGAAAGAATGTGCCACATCTGGTCAACAGCTGGCTGAACATGAGCCAGCAGTGTGCCCAGGTGGCTAAGAAGGCCAGTGGCATCCTGGCTTGGATCAGGAATACTAGGTCCAGCAGGAGTAGGGAGGTGATTGTGCCCCTGTACTCAGCACTGGTGAGGCTGCACCTTGAGTACTGTGTTCAGTTTTGGGCCCCTCACTACAAGAAGGACACTGAGGTGCTGGAGTACATCCAGAGAAGGGCAATAAGGCTGGTGAAGGCCCTGGAGAACAAGTATTATGGGGAACAGCTGAGGCTGTTTAGTGTAGAGAAGAGGAGGCTGGGGGGGGACCTTATTGCCTTATACAACTACCTGAAAGGAGGTTGTAGCAAGGCAGGTGCTGGTCTCTTCTCCCAAGTAACTAGCAATAGGAGAATACGCAATGGCCTCAAGTTGCATCAGGGCAGTTCTGGATTGGATATTAGGAAATATCCAATATTAGGCTGCTCAGGGAATTGGAGTCACCATCCCTTGGTGTCTTCAAAAAACATGTAGTTATGGCACTTCAGGACACGGTTTAGCAGGCATGATGGTGATGAGTGGATGGCTGGAGACTTGATCTTAGAGGACTTCTCCAACCTTAATGATTCTATGATGGATTACTATCTGAGCAGCACATGGGCCAAGTCATTGCAGAAGTCAGTCACTTACCTATTGGTGTGTGCTGGTCACAGGGACACTCTGGATGCAGCACCATTGTCACAGTCTCCCCATGGAAGCGAAAAGCCAGTTTCAATGAGGACATGTAGGACTGAAATCCTGAGCAGCTCTCCCCATGTAGCTGAAAAACAACAGTTACTCTCCTGGAGTGTAACTACAGGAGCTCATTTTAACACATGCACATGTTAGAGCTTTTTCACTTGCCCTGTGGCCACAGTGCTCTCACACAGCTAGTTTCTTAATTTGCATGCCAAACACCAACCCACTCCAAGAGGAATATTTTCACCTCCAGCTGTTTTTGCCAAGAGACTTCATGAAACCCAAGTTGCCTTGGAGTGCTGCCCTACTTATTACAAAGTCAGTCTGCATTCATCTTAACCACAGTTGCACTCAGCCAGCCACAGGGCACACGGCTGACTTGACAGGTCAAGGTCAAAGCTACTGTGCTTGCATTCCCAGTAGATACCAAGGAATTGTACTCACATCAACCCCTGTGACCTGAGGATCAGAACTCACCCTGGACTTCAGGACTCCCCTGCTAATTGATAGCTCAACTCCTCTCTTCGTGTCCAGAGCAATCCCATTTTCCTGGAGCTCATCCATGGGGATGGTCTTATCTTCTACATCCACAGCCATAAGGGTCCCTGAGAAGGCTGGGATGGCAACAGTCATGTGTGTTGCATTACAGATTGCTGGACCTGCAACATCCTCATTAAATATAACACCAGTTTCCTCAGGGCAGAAGGAGGCCAGGTTCTGACCTTCTCCATGCATTACCTGGTGCACAAAGCATTCTTGACTCCACAGTCAGTCTATGATCTGGAGGGCCATACATAAGCTTGAGTGCCACAGTGTAGAGTACCTGATCATTGTGCTGACAAAGAATATACAGAGGTCTGTTAGAGAGTGCTTAGCTCATGAGCCATTGTAAGACCAATCCTGCAGGTCCACACACTACATCTGGTTCAGGACTGCTGCTATTCATGCTCACAACAGCAGTTCCTTCCCATTTCAACACCCTTTCAAAGAGGATCTGCTCCTGAGACTGCCAGTCAGACCTTCACAGGACAGGCTATGGCTAGGATCCTGCTTATGTAGATGCCCATCAGCTGTGCTGCTGTCTGAGGTGCACACTGTGCTTCCCCATTCTATAGGGCTGGGCAGTTCAGATAAAGCTATGCAAAGTCAAACAGCTTTGCGCACACCAGCTAAGCACAGCACCACATCAGCTCCGGCCATGACCCACAAGTGCTTTCCACAGACCTACAGGAGGCAGATACTCAGCCTCTGCTAGAGCAGCACTGTCTCCTCAGTGCCAACTCCGTTCACCTACCTTGTAGGAGACAACCCCAGTGGCAGTAAAGGCCACCTGAAAGATCAGGTTGTTGCCATCAGCTAGAAAGTTATAGCCTTGCTGCATGGCTTGCCCAAGGCTCAACTGATGTATTTTGGTTCCATCATCGACTGACAGAGTCCAGGTCATCGGAGCTGCTGGCACCTGCAAAGCAGGAGATCTTTCCTTAGGAAGGGAAGGCACAACCATACAAAAGCAACAAGGCATTACACAGTTCTTCACCCTGCAGGGCTGCCACCTCACAGGTTTTACATTCAAGTTCCCTATATTGATAACAGAATTAGGCTTCTGAAAAATACCCAAGTATCCCATAGAGGTAACTCCTCCCCCTTGGAGACATCAGGCTCCATTTAGGAGCAAAACCCAGGCACTCCCCCACTCTCCCTTTGCAAGGCAGAAGGCACATACCATATGCTCATCACTGAAGCTTGGAACAAGTCTTGGGAAAGTAATCTGAAACACAGTACCAGGATTAGATCACAGGAACAGAGATTAGACAGTGGTCACAACCCCACAACTTCCTAAGAAAAAATCTCTACTATAGTTTTCCAAAGCCAACAGCTGGCACCAGCATCCCAGTTTCCCTTGCAACAGGGCTGGAGCCAGACCATGTGCATCATTAATGACTATTTGCAAACTAGCTCTTTGAAGAGCTAGTGGTCATACAGCCAACAGACCTCCCTGAAGCTGGCCAGAGCTTTCCCCAAATCCCAGCCACACAGTTCCAGGAGACTGCCATCCTGCCTTACAAGCCTCTAAGCAGGATCTATAGCTCTCCCATTCCTCCACTTACTGCCATGAAGTCTTTTGTACAGTTTGTTGCACCAGCAAAGAAAGGAGTAATGATTTCATCAGCATGAACATTATTGCACTGAGCGCTGCAGGTTACATTCTCCTCCTCTCCCACTGTGTCATTCACCATCAGCCTCAATCTTAGCTGGTGCTGACCATGCTGTGGAAGAGACATTAATTAGAAAAAAGCAGCAGTGCTTACTGCAGCGTGAGGACAACTAAAAGCCATCAAGACTAAACTCCAAGTTGTTTTAGGTGTTTGTACTAGTGCAAGGACAATTGTTATTTTAAGAGTACCATGGAAAAGGATGGGTTGCCTAGGAAAGCATGGGGTCACAAGGCTAGATTGAAGAGCAGAAGATACTGGAAGAACTACAGGAGTCAAGAAGAAAGCTTCAAAGACTGGCAGGTTGTAGCACAAGAGTCAGCTGTTCAAAAAACAAGCTAATAAATGCCAAAACCAAGAGTCTTGTGGTATTTCAAATGCCTAAAAGCAAGATACCAGTAAAGCCTGGTTTTGAGGCTAGTTTGGGTTGGTCCCCCTCTTATTACTCTACCTCAACAGCTATGAGCAGCATATCTTGTTGACTGCTCTGTCAATACACATATGTGTAGAGTGATGCTATGAAACTCTTGAAACTGGCTCGTGTCCCTACAAGATACCCATTAAAGTAGCTCAATTCCTTTACAGGACAATACAACATTTACAGCAGTATCTGAGGGGGTTTAATCCACAGTTGAGAGAACAAGAATTCTAGTAACTATTTTTCAACTTCAGTATAAGTATTTCCACTCTTGAAGAAAGTTAGAGCCAGAAACCCCACAAAACCCAGCCCTGGGGAGGAGAAAAATCCATCACTCCACCACAGCAGCTTCCCAGACTGAAAGCTCCTTTACCTCCAGGCTAGTACAGTTGACAAACATGACACTGAGCAACAGCCTCTCATAATCCACAGTGTGGTCACAGGACACCATCTCCTCACCACTTGCATCTAGGGAGAAGGTGGAAGATTAGCCCTAGACAGGCACCTGCTTCCAGACTACAGTAGGAAGGGCCAAGCCAGGGCAGTAGCAATACATACCAACAACACACACATGCCAGGAGTAGTTGCCAAGCTCTCTGGAAAACTCAACTTCCATCCCATCCCTATGACAGCTCACGCTCTCTGTAGAGGGAAGACCACCATCAGCTCTACCATCACTCTTCTGGAGGCACACACTCTGCAAGCCCTCCAGCCAGCCCTGCTTCAGAGACCCCTTCCACCCCAAAGCAGAGGGGGAGCAGCTCCAAGCAAACCTAAAGCCCACACCCCTGCTAGCCCAGAGAGGGCCCATTACCCAAGAGATCCTGATCCCCCAGGCCATCAGCACAAGAGGCTAAGGGCAGCAACAAGCCAAACAGGAGCAGCAACCTGCAAGCAAAACAGAGCCAAATGAGAACACAGCAAGGAAAGGACCCAGGTCCCCACCCCAAACCCCACTCACCACATCCTTGAGGTGCATAAGCACTGCTGCTTCACAAGCAGTCCCATCCTCTCACTGCCACCGCAAGCTTGCCCTTTGGCTGCCTGGGGAGGATTATATAGAATGCTGCACACAGGTGCAGCCTTTCTGCTGCCTGGGGAACAGAGAGCTTGCACCTGACTCTCATTGAGATGCAGTCTGCTTGCTGCCAAGAGGAGGGCTCCCCAACCCTTAAGGTGACCTTAAGGTGATATTAAGTCTTCGGAGACTTTCAGGTGATATTAAGTCTTTGGCATGGGTTGTTGTTTCCTTCTATTTTGAAGACATCTTTTTCTTGTTCTGATAGTGTACTCCCCTTACTCCCTTGCCAGATGTTGTATAGAAAAATGCACATCTTTTGGAAATTATTTTTTAAGAAGGAGATTTCCGTGCCACTTTGATTTTCTGATGATTTAAAAGAATTCCACTGGTAGATTTGAATGTAACTGAGAATATTTTGTTCCCCTGTATGGGCAAATCTGCAATGCTGATTTAGATCTAATTAGCAGGAAAACATGAGTAACAGGTTAAGGAAGAGAAGTCCTAGCTCAGATCTGTAGATTGGAAGGTCTCTGGAGGTTTTGGTTGGACTGTCATTGTTCAAAGCTGTGGGGAAGAGGCCTGGGAAGAAAAAAATCTGATTTATGTTATTTTTCATCTTCCCCAATGCTTCCGAATTCAGACAGACTTGTAAAAAAACCCTCAAAGACTCATATTTTTAGAAGTAATTGAATTCTTGAGATGTGAGAAATCAAAAAGATAGATCATAGGAACAGAGGAAAATTAATATTATGGAATGATAATTTAGGAATGGGATGTTAAATTTGGTTTCAGGGAATAATACATTTTGCATTAATGTACCATGTATTCATGTAAAATGTATTCATTTATATTTCCTTTTACACTTATAGACCTGTGCCTAGAGCAGATTCTAGAGTTTCCTAGCCCAAGTGACAGTAGATTCAATTCTCTTAAAAACTTAGAATTGTGAGAAAGAGCTTGTCTTATCAGGTGCTGGTAGCTACCAAAGTGCTGGGAACCTGGATGGGACAACAGCATGGGGAGAGGCAGGTAGCTGCAGAGCGTGTGATTGCCATCAGTACATGGTGTGGCAAAGCAATATGATTCATACAGGCAGAGCAGATGACTAGTGTAAGTAATTTTAAAATGTTCATTTTTCAGAAGCATCTCTTTAACTCTCATCCTTGCAAGAACATGGCAAATGCAGAGTTAAAGCTATTATGCATGTGGAGATACCAAGTGTGCACGATGCCACGCAGAGCAATATGCAGGCACTAGCTCAGACCCATAACCAGCCCAGAGTAAACAGCACCTCATGTTAGTAGCACAAAAAGAAATTGCACTTCTGCTTTTGCCATCAACAGGATTAGCATGTGGCTAAACTTTGGCAAGAAACTAACTTATCGGAGACTCCTGAATTCACAAACATACATCATGTATCTTTTTTCCCTCTTTTTTTTTTTAATAATCAAATTCATTGTTTTCAAAAGCAATGATTATACAGAAAACGAATGAAACAAACTCTGAAGCCATACACGTTTATTGTGTTATGTATCTATCATTATTTAGTTTGGGGTTAACCAAGTAGGGGAAAAACCGTGTTTCAAGTACGTGTCCTTTAAAGGATTACACAAGTGAGGTACTTTCAGGCTGTCAAATCCAATATAAAGTTAAACTAAAAGGTAATTTCCCCACCCTTGATTCCCAGCTTCATTCAGTTGGTGGAAAAATTAAGTCCTCGCCTGTGCTAGAGTTACCTTGGGGTTTTCCCGGCTCCCAAATCCCTTGTAGTAGTGGCTTGCGTAGCTGAAACGTGATGTTGGGCCAGACAGCGTTTAACCATCAGAGCAACGCTACTGCCACAGCCACCACACCTGTGTTTGCCCTGCAGTGTGTGTTAGCAGCTCCTAATATCAATCTCTGAGTCTGTAGTTTTGTAGGATGCAATTCACCAGCATGTGCTAAAATTATTAGTTGCTGCTTCACTTAACATGTCTGAATTTGCAGCTTAAGCTACAGAGAAAGCATGGCCATTCCTCCTTTAAAAACATACGCTTCTCCGTCTGAGTTGTTGAACCTGTAACGATAACTATGGTCTGAGTTGCAGGCAAACAGCTAATTTGTGCCCTGAAACAAAAAGCTATCTCCATTGCGTTCTTTTCCTTTCCGCTGCAAAACCCTGGAAGGTCTCCTTTTCCGATCATCCATTTTTCTCTTTCACTTGTGTGATTTTCTAACTTTTGGGAAAGAAAGGCATTGCCCTAGAGCAGTGCTGCACACCCCTGAGCATCAGGGCGTTGCATATCATCTCCAGAGAGCACAGATCTCCTCGGCATAGATGCACTTTCCGATGGGCTTTGGCTGTCCCTGTCCCTCATACACTGGCAGCAGGACAGCATTTGAGACACCAACGAGCTCGATGTAGCTTTCCTTGGGACTGTTGGTAGCACTGCTGATGATATCATGGGAAAAAAAACAAAAACAAACAAAGCCAGGACAAAGTCTTTAGCAATGCAAAGAGCCCAAATGCCAAGTCAGGACTTCTACTGTTGAGCACTCCCAGCAAAAACATGGTAAATGTGTCTATGATACAACAGACAATGCCACTGCTTCTAGCCCAGTCTGCTTTTACGTCCCCACTGTGGCTGGGCATTGAGGTGTGCAGGTGAGGAGAGGCAGCACTTTGGTAGTGCTGGCTTTATTGCCTTTCAGTTTCGTGTATGTTTCCCAATCAATTAGGGCCTTGCTCCTGAAATGGGCTGTGCAGGCAGACTGTGAGGGCTGCCCTTGGACCCCTGATTTGAGCACGGTTACACAAAGATCGGGTCGGGATGGGGCTCAGGCAGCACTGGCATGGGTCACACTCAACCTCGCTGTGGGAACTGGGCTGCTCAAGAGGACATCCAGCAACAGTGTCCTTGGGCACAGCAGTTTTGCCTCTCTAAGGAGTGAAGAAATAAGCTTTTGTTGTTGTTTAAATGTTGGCGTCATCTCTGAATTGTGTGGCCACAATTCACCCATGTGACTAATTTCATTCTTCCCGAAGCGCATTAGTTCCAAGGATCTCATTAGACAAGCAGAGACTTCCTTGCCTCCCCTCCATGGCCTTTACCATACCACCTTTGGTGCTTATACAAGTTGCAATGAGGAAATGTTGTGCCGGACAATACCTCATGCAAAACAGACGGCACAACAACATCGCGGTCCAGACTGGGCTCTGAGTTCGCTAGAGCAACGCAGCTAACAATGCTGTAGTCTTTCAACCTAAACAGATTGTTTAACTGGTAATATTTTATTTAAGATAGCTCTCAACAAAAGAGAGCAATAATCATAGGCGTAGCAAAATCCAGTAACAAATCAAAACTGCTAGTTAAATAATTCATTAGCTTACAACATCACATACCATCACAACAGAGTTTCTCCTGAGCCTGGTACGACATTTCAATTGGAAGTGGAATAGTTCTAAAGCTCTTTTCAATCCTAAAAAGAAAAGCTTCCTTCTAACTACTCAGGGAGTTTTAAAAGTTCACAATTTTGAGCTTTAGTCTCAAAAGAAAAATCTCCATTCAAACTGAGAAATTTAGCTCATTCGATGCTGAACCATTTATCGCATTTTAAGTTGAGGTTTTTGGATGGGACAAAGACGAACAAATACCAGGAGTTTAGAAACAGATTGGATTTTGTTTGGTCATTTCTTTTTTCTTTCTTTTTTGTGATCCCCACTTTTGTGACATAAATAATAATAAAGTTTGCAAAGTCCTGAAGCTTCTCTCCAATTGACATGGGTTTTGCTCTGATTAAAACTTGGAGCAATAGTTTCCCGCTTACCATCATACAGAGTATCTTCCTTTTAAAATCAATATTTTTAGGTGTTAGATGATAAAAATCACTCTGAGAAAGCAAATGAATGTAATTCTGTAGTAGAAATCAATAATCTTGAAAAGTGAAAAGGTCTCTTTTGCCACCAACTCACTTTCATGGGTGTAGCTAACGATGCAAAATGTCAACATACAAGAAAAACAGTCTCCTCTTTCCTAGCAGGCACGGGTGGTATATGCAGAACGTGCCTTGGTGATCACTTTACACTCTTGAGAGTGAAAAAGCTTACAGTACCCAGCAAAGGAAACAGAATTCAATGGTATCAAGAAACAGCTAATCTAACATACATATATATATATATATGTATTACCTGTCTCTGTTCTGCAACAGCTATTTTTTTCTAGTAGCTGCAAATTTAACACTGAGCGTGGCTAAATAGAAAATGGAATAAATGACCACATATTTTATTACAAAAATATTAATAGCAGTGCAGGGAACTTGAAAAAGGGCTGAGGGTAAAACTGGCTTCTAACGCAGCGATGTAGGTTGGCCTGGGGGAAGCACAGCCCTTCTCACTGCCCTGAGATGGCAAGATAGCACCGGGGATGGCTGGGTCTGAGGATGGCATGAAGGAAAACCAGGGCTTTGGTTAACTCCTATCTAGACTTGTTTATTCAAAGATTCAAACCTGCCACGGGATCTGACTGACTCTCCTTGTCCTCATGGAATAAAAATATTGGTACAAGTTTGTTCCTGAAGACCTCTTCAATCCCCATCTGAGAAAATAATTAAGAGAGAAGGCCCATTTGGAGAGGTCTCTGGTGTGTTACATGGGTGGCATTGTGGGAAGTAAACGAGGTGGTACTCCATCCAGTAATTGCACCAGCTCTGGACAATGAGTTGGTCTGCAATTGCTACTGCTTCTGGAAAAGGGCCATAATCAGCAGCAAAGTCTCACTGCTAATTGCTGAGGGTAGATTCTCTCAGGCACAGGTTAATGCAGTTAGTCACAGAAAACAGCTGGACAAAAAAGCAACATTTATCTGGCAGCTGTTGTGAATGTGACCAGAATAACAGCCAGCCTGCAGCATTTGATTAAGCAGCAGGCAGTCTCTTACCAATTCCTCCTCAGCCACTATTTTAAAACTGACCTTTTAGACGGTTTCCTCTTAGTAATTCTTTCGAACCTAAAAAGTAGAATTATGGCCCAATTCTACAAGCTTCTACCCATAGAGGTAGCCCTTAATGCCACTGAAATCAGGGGAAATAATTTCTAAAGCAAGAAGTGGCTATGTGAGAGGGGGACTGGGCCCATCTGTTCCCAGTCGAGGACCACAGTGTCCAGGCTGGGGCAGTGGGTGCAGGCCCACTACATTTCCATTTCTCGAATTCCCTGTGCTATCCTAGGAAATTCTGCACATTTTTTTCCATCTAAAATAGAGATTACAGCACCTGTTAGTTGAATGTATATTTGCCAAGTGCCTTAAGACCCTCTGATGAAATGTGATTTGCGGTTCAAAGGATCACACACTAGGCTGTGGCTTTGCCTGCTGTAACTTGTGGACCCGCTGGCGGTTTTATCCGAACACCACCCTGGTCCCGCCAGGCCTGTTTCCATCTGCACGTCAACCTCTGTACATGAAATGGCTTCCTGGATGCGTCTGGTTTGGCACGGGAAAGGCTTGTTTTTAAATGCAGCAACCCAGTAAATGATAGGTTACAAAGGACTACACCAGTAAAGGTGACTGCTTATGCATTTCATCCTATCAAAACTCAGGGATACTTTATTACTTAGGGTGAAATCTGGTTGTACTGACATTCATAGCTTTTTGAAGGTTTTTTTAAGTTTTCAAAGGATTTTTGAAGTTCAAGGTCCTTTTGAAGTTTTCCTAGAACAGGTACGCAAAAACATGGAGAAGATGAATGAATCCTCTCTACATTTAAAATCAAATATGCAACAAATAGTAAATGGCATAGCCACCTTCCAGAAAATGAAAGTATTCACCACACCACTTCCTTATTACCTATGCAGGGCTCCAGAGAAGTTGTCTGCTAGGATGAACTTTGCCTCCTCATTTCCATCCTCATGGGGACGTCTCAGCTTGTAATCATTAATGAACTATCCCCAGAGTGGAAAGGTGACTGCACAGTCTGGGTATCGCTCAGAGCTGCTTTGGGAAACCAGAAGTTGCTGAGAATGTCGAGCAGGTTTCACAAAGCAGCAGCCGATGGCAATTTGGACCTATTGAAAGAAGCCACTAGGAAAGACCTCAACACTTCAGATGAAGATGGGATGACGCCCACCCTTCTGGCAGCATACCATGGGTATCTAGAAGCTCTGGAAGTCATATGTCGGAGGGGGTAAGTCAATCAGGCTCCATTGCTTAAAGCTTGTGGCTTAAAACTATAAATTGTGTGTCATTTTATAATGCCCCAATGACTTAAGACACAAAAGACTGAAAAATACAGTCATTTCTTTCAATGCATTGCCAAGAATTGTTTCTCTTCCTTTGCAATGGCCCAGAACCTGTGAGTAGGTCTGTACACGCAGTCAGTGAAGCGGCATTGACATCCGCAGGACCATCTCATATATGGAGCCTGCAGGGAGCAGTTAGTAGGGGCGGGGCCCTGGGACCTCGCTTCGCTGTAATGGAGGAGAAGTTGGCCAACAACCTTGGATGATGACATATCTTTGAAACTGGTTCTAGAGAAATGCTTTGTTTGAAACATTTTTAGCAAAAAAATCTCTCCCGTTTGCTTCCAAAGTGCAGTTAGTAGACACCTGTGAAGGTTTAATGCTTTCCAGAGGCAAGTCACAACTGATAGTTCTGAGACAGTAACATCTAAAATTGTTATTTCTCTGCTTTTTATAGTATTAGCAACTACCATCATGCTAAAAATTATAATAATGTTTCAGAAGGTGTGGTACAATAAGTGCAAACTGGAAAAAAAAAAAAGAAAAAAGTAAAGGAAAGTTTTCTGCAGGTTTATTTTCTAGTAGAAATATTTCAGTTTGTTATCATTTAAATGTACTGCGTGCTTAAAATGTATTACTGAAATTGTAAGTACCTCCTCACTCTCCATACTCGCTTGCTTGGAGCCTGCCTTTTAAGATGTGATTCTATAATAAGATCTAATAAAAGAAAACCTGCTCTTGTGTAGAGACACAGTTAATAAAATGTTCTTTCTGGGCTGAGATGAAGATTAAGTTGACCTGTATTTTCAATCATAATAATTTAAAGAAGACTGGAGGGAAAAGGCGAATAACTACTTGGATGTATCTGAGTTTTCTTTTATTAAAAGTAGAATTGAAAATGTGGAATACAGATGGGTTTTTCACAGATCAGTTTTATAGCTCATTGAGCTCAGGTGTGGCTGTAATAACACAACAAAAAAGACCTTTGGACTGCATGGTTATTGCTGTGGTCTCAGGAGAAGCAAAAATAGATTGACAGTTTTTCAACTTGTATAATTAAGGCAACTCCAAGGAAATATCTAGAGTCACTAAAGGTTTGTCCCTAAACACCTAGAAGACAGAACAGCTAGCTAAAGAACAAATAACAAAATAATCTTTTTCAAAATTGGAGTGAAAAATATGTCTTCTACTGTCACCAAAAATCTGGTCACAGCGGATGACACAAGATCAGAACTTCTACGTATCTTTTATTTAATGTATTTCTAATTCTTTTTCTTGGTAGAGGACAGATTTGGGACAATATTGCCCTCAAAATCTTCCAACATATACATTCACCTCTATTTTAATTCAAGATTTCTTCACACAATCAGCAGATATGCCTGTAGTCTTATAGGGAGAGAGTGAATTTCGGAAGGCATTCAAACTGTTCTGCAGTCAACTAACGGTTTCTTACGAAAAAGTATTTTCATTATTTTTAACATATTCATCCTTTCCTTGAAGAAGTTTCCTGACAAAGGCACTGAGATACAGGATGGTTTTCTCACGAGTGGTTGCAGATTTTAGGACTCTCAAGCTTGCAACACACTCAGCCCTTGGAAAATGTAGCAATGCTGACAATAAACCCCTTTCATCTTGCAACAGTTTGTCTCCCCAGGCATCAAGAGCCATTTTCTCTGCTTGCTTTGCAGGTACATGAATAAAGGCAAGACTGAGTAGCAGATCTGCTCTCCTTTGTGCGAGGCTCTTTCTTGGGAAAGCAGGGACAAGAGGAGTATGAGAACCCAAAGCAGATGTCAAACCTTATCCAAAGTCCCACTGAGCTGGGAACCAACACTCTGTCAATTGTTTGAGACTCAAAGGCTGCCAGGCTCCACAGGGAAAACAGACCACAAACAGCTAGGAAGGGACCTGGGGAGGATGGATGACTTGGCACTCCTGAGGCTCAGGATAATGCAGCTTGTTTGCTAATGTGGGAATTAAGGAATCTGGCACGCTTCGCCACAGTTGGGCGGTCCCCAGGGCAGAGACACAAAAGTAGAAATATGTACACACGGTTTCCATATGTCTAAATGGAGAAACTTTGATCCTCAGCCACTACCTCCTTGTAGAAATGCCTGCACTCTCGCAGCCCCTGGCATGCTCAGACTTGCCATTGTTCCTCAACGTGAGCAGCTCTGTGTCTCAGCTCTGCGGGGAGCCCCAATCTCTCTCTTGCCTGTGGCATTTCAGGCTGAAGAATGTTTTCAGATTTGGCCCTCAACAAATATGTTAGTGCTTTGCTTCAGAGATACTCAAAGCCAGGGACCAGTGCCCGAAGGAGATTTTGCAATAGGACGTACCATTTCATTCATAGTACAGCTGCTGTGGAACAAATCTCCAAAACATCAAAATTCTTCAACTCCCAAGAGTAGAAATTCTCCTTGTAAATTTGGCCCCTGGCTCTGAAGTTATTCAAGGTTTTGGGCTACTGTGGCTGCCTTGCTTATTGGTCACGGACAGCTCAAGCTCCATTCTGAACATTGCTAATGTTGATCCTGCCAAATATGCACCAAAAGATTCAAGCCGATTCTCGTTGCAGGCAGGAGTTCAGTGTAATGTCAGTGCAGGAGTTAAAAAGAAAGCAATACTTTTCATTGGCTTTAAATTCATTTGAAAAGATGTGGTATTTTATTTTCAAATGAGCTTCTGCTTTTCAAACCCCATGAGCAAAAGTATCTTAAGATGAACAAAAGAGCTGAAGAAAAACAATGGCATCTATCTGAGCTTAATCTAATAGCAATGGAGACAAATGTGTAATCAGGGCTTTACTCTAAATCGTTTATCTGTTACTTACCAAGAAAGTTATTGTGTGGGCTCATTAAACACGTACCACTGTGGCCAGCGAAGAATCCTCCTAATATTGTCCCTGTATTTGACATGCGAAAGGGAAGAGTCACCAAAAAGCTTTTAAAATATGCCACCCAAAAGCTATTAAAACAATTTTGCCATTAATTCCAACGAGTGTAAGTCAAAGCCTGACCCCACTTGGAGCTGCCAGCAGCAGAGCGGTCAGGGCTGTAGCCCCTCACCTGCGCACGGGTGGCTGCTCATGTCTGCCCTGCCGCAGGAGGCAGCTGAGACCAGCGCGGAGCAAAGCAAGCCCTGCCAGCAGCCCTGTCAGACCCAGGGGCAAATACTGGGGCTCCACTATGGGGAACTGCAGTCGCACTCAGCCCCAGTGAGCTTGCTTAATTCATGGACAGGCAGGAATTAGAGCTTATACCACAGACACAGCCAAACACAGTGCTCATGTAAGTAGATGCAGCGCCGTTCCAGAGGATGGAGCTAAGCTGACCCATTTCCCCCCGGCTGTACTCCTCGTAGCAAAGCAGAGCTAAATGCCTAGTATCTGTTCAATCCCAGTGCAGTGCTATGCTTGGGTATGTCCACCTCACTGTGTGCTATTTTCCTTCTCAGAGGTGATCCAGACAAATGTGACATCTGGGGGAACACGCCTCTCCACCATGCTGCTTGCAATGGGCACATCCATTGTGTGTCTTTTTTGATCAACTTTGGTGCCAACATCTTCGCCCTGGACAACGACCTCCGCACTCCCCTGGAGGTGGCTGCCAGCAGAGACCGCAATGAATGTGTCCAAATCCTGGACAAAGCTGCCACCGAGCAGAACATGCTGAACCCAAAGAAGGTCTCCAAACTCAAAGCACAGGCCCAGAGGAATGTGGAGAAACAAATCAAAGAATGTGAGAAGCGCCAAGAGAAACACCAGCATGAAATGAACAGGCATTATATGAAAGAAAAAGTTGATACAGTAAATGCTTCCAGAGGGACACACTCCAGAGTAAAGTTGTCTAGTCTCTTTGCTTCAAATACAACTCCTTTCTCCAAAAATCTGAAAGATACCTTCAAACTGAAGGCAAAAAAGACAGCCGACAGCACAAGAAGCCAGGAAACACAAAGCAATGGCCAAGAGCATGGTCCGGGTAGGACGACTGTGATGCATTTGTTCGATGAGAAAGAGGAGGATGAACCACTGAACAACCATGGAGACAAAAACTTTTCTGATAACGACAGTCAGCTCTCCATTTTTAAGCGGCCAGGTCTTGGCAAGATTGTATTTGGAAGGAATCTGACTGCGGATGTAAATCTTGGAACTGTGTCTTCTGAGAAAGAAGGTATAAGCTTTAAAATGTCCAGCGAGCTCTTTCAGTATGAAAATGCTGAGAATGGCAGGAAAGATGACACTGAATATGGTGCTGATATCCCCTGGCATGAAGAAGAAGTCATTTGGGATGATGAGGAAGCAGAGAACACGCCTCTTGAGGTATTTCTGGCATCACAGATGCTGGATGAGTTTCTTCCAGTCTTCATGAGGGAAAAAATTGATTTAGATGCCCTGATGCTATGTTCTGATGAAGATCTACAGAGCATTCAGATGGAGCTTGGGCCGAGAAAAAAAGTCCTGAATGCCGTGACTAAAAGAAAACAGGCACTCAGGAACCCTGGAAAGACTGTAGATACTTGCTTATAAATGAACATACCTGTTGCTGTAACCTGCACACTGATTCATTATCTTTTCCTTCTTCCAAAGAGCATGCAATTCTTTTCTGACATCTGCTAACGCAAAAGGTAGAAAGGTAACCAATTGCTTTAGAAAGTACAGCAAGGGCAAAGATTTCTCTCTCCGGACAGATGGCTGTGGCGCACAGGACATTAATTCAAGCATATTTGGCCAAAAAGAAAGAATGTGAAAATAAAAAACTAATAGCTCTAGATTTAAAGCTTTTTCTCTCTGAACTGTTTAAGGGGATTGGATTTCTCCTCATCGGAAAAAACCTCACATATTAGCGAAGGCCAGCCACACTACATTTCTTAATGAGGCCCTTCGCTGCTTCTCCAAAACCACAATGCAAAGAGCATTCCCAAAGCTTGGGAGCTTTGAGGTTTCTTCATTCGCTTCTGTTAGATTGCTACAAACCACCTTTCCTAGTACTGATGATATGTTAGAAATAGCAACTGAATCTTGATTTCAGATCTGGTTTAGGGACTCTAATAGGCTCTGAATGAATTTAAATAGGACTAATTTACAGCAAGTTTCATGTTCTTGCCAGTAAAGCGTTTTGCTGCTGTACTGATACCAGTTCAAAAATACACAAAGTACCTTGCCAAGAGATGTTCGGTGTGAGCTGTAATCTATTCTCCTGTCTCATTAGACTGGACCCAGTTGCCAGCACTTGTCATGTCCTAAATGGCACCAATACTGCAATACTTTTACCTACAAGAAGCTGAAGTTTTGTTTTCAACATTTTTGATCTGTTTTGGTGTATCCTCAGCTTGGTTTCTATAGGATGCATTTTCCACATAAAGTCCCAGAAACCAGGACTCTTCTCACACAGCATTTTCTGCTGGTTGTTGTCAGCCTTAGCATGCAAACTGCATGTAACAGGCTACACCCACACCCAGCCTGTGAAAAGAGAAAGAAAACAAGACCATGCTTCTGCAGAAGCTCCTGTTTTTTACAGTCTGTCTGGAGGCACTCACAGCAGGGTTCCCCTCTCCTCGCTCCAGCCTGTTCCCTTGGGAAGCCAGCACCATCTGATAGGAATTAATCACTCCCATTGAGTTTTGTGAATCTAATAAGGTCTTTGTAGCCGCCATGCTCTAGCTACAATCCCAAATTTTAAAGGCACAATTATTAACAGGACTTTTATCTTTAAATCTCTTTTTATAGCTTTCCATTAGTCAGCTATGATTTTTTCCTTAAGGCTATATTGCATTTGTGGACACTAATCCCAGTTAGTAATCTGTTTTTCCATGCTTCCTTCTTTCCACATCTTCTTCTTGTTATTTCGATTAGCATACTATAATTCCTTTTCTTAGCTGGACTTTTACTGCATTCTTTCCTCCTTAGATGCCTGTACTTCAGCGGGCTGATATTTTCTTTTATTAAGCAGTCACATCAAGGTCCTGTTCTGTGCAACCCTAAATGATTGCTGTGCTCAGCAGAGTAATTACATCAGACAACATCCCCCCAGACTCTGTGCTATTAACCTGTTGTGTTGTTTTCACTTCTGCTAAGAAACTCCCACATGTTTAACAAAGCAAGAAGGAAATTATGAATCTTGCATATTCGAAGGCATATGATAAGGATTTGACCCTTCAAAATCCACTATCATTCTCAGTCACATAACTGGTGTAAAAATGCAGGGCACTCCCCAGCCTGGAGATGCAGATACTTCCCACGCCTCCCCAAGCAGCCGCAGAAGCAGCAAGCCTAGCCTGATCCCTCTCTGCATCCTCCCCGCAGCTGCAGGGGCTGAATTCTGCCATCCCTAACAAAGGGCTGGGAAAAGGTCTATACTGCTCTGGTGCAAAGTAGTGAGCTTCATGCACCTTTTCAGGCCAGATTTTAAATACCTGGGTTAGATCTATTTATCCAGGGAAATGTTTTCAAAAATTCTGCTAAGCATGCAAGTGCCTGTCACTGATGGGAGTCAGATGAAGGCAGGAGAGAAGGCAGCTGGAGAAGTTACACCTTAGGGGGAAATCAGGCCCCGAGTATCTCTAAATCGCACCAAAGATCTGCCTCTCTGCACACTCATCTGTAAATCTGCCCAGCTGCTGCACCCTCTGACAACCAGAGATCATGGCAGAGACTACCTGCACAGAAACTGAGTGCCTCAGTTGTCACAAGCACCCAGCACATGTAGGTATGTCCTTAGGTATCTGCAGTAACTCTATGGAGGCAGCAGATAAAGCACAAGATCTACAGGAGTCCCTCCTCCTGCAGGAGCTGCATCTGGAGACTGAATAAGATGCCTGAGAGCACCCCACACAATGCATTTTTAGGCAAGTGGATCAACCCCAATATACATACTTTTAAACTGTTGGGTTTTGTTTTTTTTAAATTGCCATACTGCTAGTTGTTTTCTTGCAGGGTGGTCCTGGAATTGGCCTCTGGTATAAAGCAGTCATGTGGAACAATTTGGAGAAAAAAAAAATAAAAAGTTACACTCACATTTCCATTTTTTCCACTTATGCGCTTTGCTGTTTTCCAAATTTTTTCACCAACCTCTTTGTTTCTTTTATAATTTGGAAGTATTTAAACTAGTGAATCCTAGATCTGACTCCTTAGTAACATCTGTATAGCACAGTTCAGTTGGAGAGAGTTTACGTATCACATGTGCAATCTTACAGCTCAATCCAAATCATAAAACCATGGGATCTCACATGATCACAGCCTTGCCAAGTACAAGATTCTCCTTCCCTAAGGATTTAACGCTCTGCACTGGACAGACATGAACAGAAGGGAAAGTGTAGACAGGATAATGACTGCAAAACTGAATATCACAGTGAAACAGAGCAGTCTCGGTTTATTTTCCGCCTTTACATTCAGTGATCACATTTACCAAGAGAGCAGTCATTGCAACAACTTGAATACTTCATCTTCAAAAGAAATCAACCCCAAAATAAAAGTAATGTAAAACAAAATGAAAGTCAAACAGTAGAATCTATTTAATTTCAACATAAATGCAAGTTACACAATTTCTTGAGACTGATTTGTAAGAGAAGGAAATATGGAAATTAAGGCAATTATTTCCCCTCAAAACAACAACAAAATCTAAGAGGGCATCCAAGCAACTCCTATCGTCATTGAATCGAATCCTCTTCATGAATTCAGAGGTGCAATGCTGAATCCAGGCTCCCAGGACCTGCTATCGCTGATGAAAATGAGAACACTGGGGGTTTTCAGAACCAGTTTTTTTGGATTGTTCCATCTACTTTTGAAGTGCATAGTCTGTAGAAGAGTACATGTGAAAATAAACTGTATTTCTCCTCTTTCCTAACACTGTCTCTCACTTCAAATCACAAACTTTGTTTTACACAGGCACAGAACTAGGATAATATTGTCATAAGTAGTAAGTGCAAAATTCCATTCTTGAATTATGGAACATCAACAGCTGTCACGTTTGTCTCAAGCTAGTGGAGTGCTCTACCACTGAAGTAACAGGCTAACTCAACACATTTCTGAACACTTCAGAAATGACAAAGAAAGAGACATGTAAAAGTAGAAGGGTAATTTTGCTACAATTAAAAAAATGCAAAAGCTTATAGAGAAATTTCTGTTCTTACTTCTGCTGATATAAACAAGATAAATGGAGTTAGATTTCTATCCACACAAACACATCCTTTGGCCTTGTTCACTTACTGGTCTGGTATCCTTCCATGCTAAAACTCTGCAAATTACAAACTCTGCCACTTGCTACCTTTTTTTCCCACCTAGTTTACACCAGGCTTGTAATTTGAGGTATTATTTATGTCACACCCACACTGTACTCATGAACCTCTTCTATACTTACTTATGCACCATCAAGGGCTTTAACACTAACTGCTTCTGAAGCACCTTCCTGTTGCTCCACTGTATTCTACTGGCATCAGTATACAATGACCATGTCATCTAATCCTTCCACAGAGTGAAGAAACACTTAATTGCCTGTATGAAATAACATGTCAGTAAAAATAAAATTTCATAATGCACAACTCTAGCCTGAGACAGGAATTTGTTTCCAGGGCAATAGCTATTTTTCAGCAGATGCTCAATGTTTTATAAGGCAGTTGCATAACAGCACAAAACTGGAACTTCTCCTTATGTAGAACATCACTGGGTTCTCTGCCAAGAAAGAATCGTGGCAATTCCTGCCCCAGCAAACACCCACTTGGATAAAAGAACAATTGCCAATTGATGCATGGTACAGCCAAACTGAAAACATTTGCCTGTATACTTGCAGTTTATTCTACTGAAATCAATTTGTACTGTTCCAAACTTCAAGAAGCTTAGAAAGAGAACTTACAAACACCATCAATCATTTTAAAAAGTCTTCCCCCAGAATACAAATAAAAGTTAAATCAAAACACATTGTTAGTGCTCGCATTTTGGATGACTCCTCGCAATATGAAAATGGCAGTATCCCACCCAGGAATGTACTATGGGAGGTACTGAGTATAGTTTCCTCCAAGTCAAATCACACATAATATTAGCTCTGATTTTTTGCACTCTAAGTCTTCCTGAGCCATGTCTTTTACAAAACCAGACAGAAATCTAGCTGTATAGAGGCATTATTATTTACATAAAACTCCCACTCAGGCATGTGCTCTACACATGAAAAATCATCGGGTCTGAGGGCAGGGAGGAGGAATTGTGGGGAGTGAAAGTAAGGACAGTGACTTCCAGATCCCAGTCTGAGCTGGAAAGGAAGGGGTGTTCAGGAGTCAGGGCTGGGCTGTGTCCCCAGGAGAGACCAGGTGTAGCACTGAAACCCACAGTTTCAAAGTTTGCATTCAAAGTACCATCACAGACAAATATGATGCCATTCTCCAGACTGATGTATTTTACTCCAGTATGAATTACCCCTCTAAAACCACGAAATCTACCCACAAACTGCTACATAAATAATTAGGGAGGAAAGGCATTGATTCCAGAATCATACCAAAATACGTAATAATACCCTTGTTAGTATCACTGCAAGCATCTAATACTTGCCATCACATGACTGATTTATTAGCAATACTGCAGGTATCTAATACTTGCCATTAGAAAACTGTAGAAATTAGTCTATTGTTGAAATTTTCCTTTTCATTCTTGAATGTTCTAGAGGGCCACATTCAGATAGGATTAGTGCCTTTCTTGTTAACGAAAGATCCAAGGAAGCTACATGCAAACAATTTTCTTGACCTCCTTGGCACTGTACACTTCTCTCTTCAGTTACCAGCTGACCATGAGTCATAAACAAATTTTGCTGCTACTGTATCTTCAACCGCCATCCCTGCAAAGGAATTAAAGTCACCTTCAAACAGTTCTTCAGCTGTATGATATAATTTCCTGAGTTCTCCATTCCCCTCTGAAGCTAAATTAACTGGACAGAGACAGGAATCATTCCCCATCCCAAACACCTAGTGTTACATCCAAAGTTTATAGCCATCACATAACTGTTAGGTGTGCTATATGAAGTTAATGTAATAGTACAAATCTAATTTTCTGTATCCATATCGCAACTTGGCCCTCTGGGCCCTCTTTCCCCCAAACATCAACTCCAATCCCACAGTACAGTCACATTGTCTGTAGGTCAGACTGACTCCAGAGGCACAATAGCAGGGCATTTGGGTTGGAGCTGTATTAACACACACTGCAGTCATGTGTTGAACAACTGTGAAATGGCAAATATACTTCTTCCTATTATGTTTGCTTTCCTATCACTTTTCATTGCATCAGTACTGCTAGATAAATAAAAAGGCAAACAAAAATGGAAAACACAAATCACATTCTAGTTTCTTGTGGACATTGCATTGCCACAGCAGTTTTGAAGATGATCAGCAGCTTTCCCACGCGTGGGGGACCTAATAAATAACAAGGCATTGTTTTCTGTCAGACTCGTACACAGCAGGGGTTGTTCTTACCTAATGATTTAAACACTGTTGTTTTCTCACGCAGGGCTGGTTTTGTACCCTTCACTACCTCTCCCAGCTCAGCAAAAATCTCTGCCTGTGAAACAAATACACATTTATACAAAAAAATAATATCTATACCTAAGTTAAGAGAAAAACTTGTTTCCTGAGTGACTTCAAAAGAAAGAACTCCTCCAGTTTTGCTATCCCAGAACTGATTCCTTTCAATGGCCAAGCAGATAATACAAATAATACAGAAACTGGACAGAAATCAGAGAGGAGTAGAATGGTTTTCAGTGAAAAATAGCTGACAGACTTTTCTCAGTCAGTAATTTTTTTTTTTTTTTTTTTTAA
>Ga0065711_1028431_pt1 | contig 41257 bp, 21 predicted proteins | sample Hoacrofraction12_FD_59098 | JGI IMG/M metagenome (GOLD analysis project Ga0065711, IMG submission 59098) | Hoatzin crop microbial communities from Cojedes, Venezuela - Epithelial fraction 12 v2 (version 2) | ecosystem: Host-associated > Birds > Digestive system > Esophagus > Crop | place...
CAGGTCACGCTGAATGGCAGCACAGCCTTCCGGTGTGTCTACCACACCTCCCAGTTTGGTGTCATCAGCAAACTTGCTGAGGGTACATTCCAACTCTTCATCCAGGTCATTGATGAAGAAGTTAAACAAGGCTGGGCCCAGTACTGACCCCTGAGGGACACCACTAGTTACCAGCCTCCAACTAGACTCGGCGCTGGAGGGCTTCTCCTACAAAGCGATGCATCTTCACTTTCAAGTCCCTTGTAAGGTCTGGTGACCACAAAAGTGGCACAAAGGAGGCCATCAGAGTGGGCACCCGGCGTGGCACCCAGCCGTCGTTGGGCATGGCAGCACCCTGAGCTGGTCTAACCACCACCACGCCGGGCTGCTCGGTGTCTGCCAATGCAGCTTCCACGGGCACTTCACCACGTTAGGAGAATGTCATTCCTTGCCTCGTTGTTTGGAATTCATTTCAGGAGAGGGAAAGTGGTTCCCATGCTGACCCCTCTTGGGCCTTGAACCCACAAAACTATTAAGCTCTGAATTTTCCTCTCCGGAAGGAGGGAGCACAGCAATTGCGAGCAGTATTTTAAGCCTGATGGACTACAATTATCTAGTCCGCTACAGGCAATGGCAGATCCCAGCAGAAGTACAACTGGTAGCCAGAAGCATGTTCACAACCAGTGAAGTTTAGGAGACAGCAATGAGGTAAAATGGAGGAAAAAAAAAAAGAGATAACTGCATGCCCCAGAATTGCCAATATCCTTCTTGAAATCTCCACTAAACAGGTTCTCAGCCATATGACTTTAGTGAAGTGACTGGGGAGAGCTCTTACCTTGCATGAGCAGTGTACGATTCTGGGAACAGTAGGTTTCCTTTCGCCTGAAAACATCAAATTTCTTGCTCTCGAAGAAATGAGAGTTGTCCATGGAGCAGTGTTGACCTGAGCTGGTGCGCTCAAACATCTCGTTCCTCGGATCGTCCTGGGCTCACCAGGGGCCATACTCTTCAAGCCTTTCTCAAGATGGTGTGAACAGTCCACTTGGGGGTCAAGGGCTTTTCAGAAAGAACAGCGGTGCCAGAATTTGTTCATGTTGTTGAGAAAGAAGTAGTATATTGTGCGTAATGATGTCTGCTAAACTCTTCACAGCCCTTCCTTGCCTGCTGTCTCCTACTGGCTCCACACTCACACATGCATGCACACTATTACTTTTCTTTGTCAGAATACAAACCATCACTGTTTAAGTGTAAAATGACGTTTTGGTACATATATATTTAAGCAAAATATGCTTCCGATGAACACTAATTGGCGTAAGAGTCTTGCTTTAAATGCATAGATTTTAATCCTGGAAAGCTTCCTCAGCTATTGAAATGTGTGCTTGTACAGGAGCAATTTGAAAGAAGTAAGTGTGGGAAGAGGAATGGAGCTTTTAAAGCAAAGGCAGGGAGGGAAGTTAAGGAAATACTATGGCAGTCAGAGTTGTCCTTTATTCCATTGCACTGCAGGTCCGGCAGTTTTCAGGGGTGTGTGCACGGGAAGAAGGGTTGCTCCAGAGGAGTGTTGGTGGCCAAGCCTAGCTCTCCCCTCCAGCACTGCTCCGTAGCAGCATGAAATGTGAAAGGAAGCTAACTGAAAAGCGAGCGTCTCTTTTCAGTGGAGACTACAGAGTTCAGTTAAGTCTGAAAATGTGGCTTTTTAATTCATTCTCTCTTTGGATTTTGACCATGTGGGAAATCTTTATTCCTACTTGCACAGAAATTTAGGAAATAAATGGGAAATATAGTTTCTTAATATTTAATTTGCTTGGTGATTAAAAGAAATTAGTTTCAAGCATTGAGCAGTTTAGCAGGCCTCCGTTAATTTTTATACGGAAATATTTGCCTGACTTCTTTCTGTGAAATTATACGAAAAGAATAATTATTAAATCTTTTCCCATCTGTGTGTTTTTGATAAGGACATATCTAATGAGAATAATCAGAAACTGAATCCTAATCAAATGCTAATGCGTGAAGTGTACCGTAGTCCATACTTCATAAATAATGTGTGGATTGTGGAGTTCAAGTAGTGGAATGATAATGCCTAGCAGTATTTTGGATAGAAAATTTATTTGCAGATTTTCGAAGCAACCAGGGAGAATCAGGAGCTTAATTCAGAATTTACTTAAGCATTAAGCCGATTGACAATGCCTATGGAAGTCTGTGCCTTTCTTTTTTAAACCATTAGTGAAGAATAGAACTTGTTGCGTTCTCTCAGTTTTGAGACAGTGCTGAGATAATTCACAGTGATAACAGCGTCACGGCAGAGCTAAAACAGAAAGACCTTTCTTTTGCTACGTGTGCAATGAAAAGTGTGATGTTTGCAAACACTGAATGGCCAATGAATCGATACTTCCCCAGTGTTTTCCAGACACCGTATGATAAAGTAGTCTTTCAGATTACTGATTTCAGGTTTGTATTAATCTTTTTCATCACACCTTTATGAGTAAGGCCGTTGTTGTTGCTTTTTTTTAGTACACTGAACTGGTAATCTGATCTCACTTTTTGAGACTTAAGCATCATTCTATAAATACAGCTTTGGGCTAAAAATTACTTTCATTTTTCACAGTTTTCATATGAATTTCATTGTTTCTGCCCACCACTAAATTATCTCAAAACACTGCACCATGGCTAACAGCGAAATTGGATCTCACAGAGAAATGTTTAATTCTTAAGCAACATTTATTCATATATGAGTTCATAAGACAGCACAAGAACTAGATGAATGTAATTTGAAAAAAGAAAGTGGAAAGAGAAAATTATTTGCTTTCCAGCCAGAAGTGAAGGGAGCATTTTTGTGACTGCCACCTTCTGTGCCTTCGCTGTGGCTCTTGCAATACCCCAGTGGAGCAGACATAATGGTGGTGATTCAGCTATGGACAGTGTTCAGAACAACCACCCCCAGATGAGCAGTGTATGAACCGATTCCTTCTGAGTGCAGCTGATTGCTCAGCATCCGCAGGGCTGTACCGGAAGGAGATCACAATTGAAATCAGGGCTTTTTGTGGTGCAGCCTGCTCAGACCCACGGTAAGAGATAATGGCTGCCCCAAGTGCTAACAGGTGACATGACATGGTAGCTTATAGGTGGCCAAACCTTTTTACCGGATGGGGGAATCCAGAAGACCCTTAAAATAGTCAGAAATGGGGAATTCTAACGTGTGAGCTATTGCTGCAAGACTGTCTGTTCCCACTAAGCAAGGAACAAAGAAGGACATAAGTTTTGTCTGAATTTCAATAGGTAAACAGGATAAGTAAAGACTGTAAAAGACAAGGAGTGTGTCAACACTACCACACTGACAGGTCCCCCAGAACTGAGCTGTGGTTCAGCCAGGTGATTCAGGTTCTGCCTGGGCTGGAGCTAGAGCAGCACAGGTGTCAGTGTGGGCGGCAAAATCTCTCTGAGATGCTGGGTAAGGGCTGTGCTAATGGCCCAGCTCCAAGTGTAGCACTTCTTGGAGGGGAGATCTACTGAATGGAAAGAAACCTGGAAAAGCCATGAAGAAACTGCTCACAATGTGCAACGGACCTTGCCTGCAGCACAGGGCACAGGTATTGCTTGTAGTGCATGAGTGTCTGTCTGCCAATGTTATTACTGATGCTTTGTATTAGATCACATATCCTAATTGTTTTCTGATTCCCCTGTTGAGAAAGACTTTTAATCTTCCTTCATGTGTCTTGGTTTAGTACTGTGGTTGCACCAACACTTCTGCACCTGTGATGGTGGGTGCCCAGGTAGTTGGGGCGTGTCCGGTGTCTCCCCTCCAGAGGAAACTGTGTGTGTATATGCGTATCTCTGTGTAGGGAGAGCACGAGCCAGCAAACCCATAAAGAATTCAATTAGGTTAAGGATAAGTTTCAAAGAGCATATAAGCCTTTAAAACATAGACATAAACAGAGCTTGCCATGGGGCATGTGTGTCCTTATGCTGCTGCTGAGGACACTGCAGAGGCAGCCACCGGCTTCTGTCTTAAAGACCAAGCTGTGGGCCAGTGATCATAGCTCGCGACAAGCTCTAAGCTCTGCTCCACTCTTTCAGGCTCTGTAATTTTTTTTGCTCCCGTGAAACAATAAGATTTCACTTTTATTTTTGACTTCGTCTCAAATTTTTGTTGACCATTAGTCATACCCTTTAAATGAATCTATAAATAAAAATCAGACTGAAACTGTGCCCCCTCCCGCCTGCCAGTATACTACATGCTACAGTAAAAAGTTTCTCCAGCAAACTCTTGCTTCTTGCTAAATAGTCTGACTCATGTTTTCTGGTTAGGGAAGAGGGAGTGGCATCCTGCAAGGGCTGCGAACCCCAGTGAGGCTCCATGTGATCCAGTGAGTGTGCAGTACGGAGAGGAAAATACAGTCTTTGTTTGCTTAGCTTCATGGTTGAAACGTAATTAATGGCAAATGGGTCAAAAGTAAGGATTATAAAATCATGGTATAAGGGAAATTCATGTGTTAATAAAGAAGTCCTAAAAAGTCTTTTTTACATCGGTGTAGGGCCATTAAATAAACCCTCTAAACTGATGACTGAAAAAGTGCAAACACATGGAAATATTCTTATAGTTTCCAGATTATTTTCATTGCAAGGTGTTTAGAACAGTTCCATTTTTATATTAAATTTTTGTTTTGTTTTGGGAGTTATTCCTGGTTAGTAATAATTTCCAAATTTTCTTGTAAGCATGATCAAAATGCCAAGACACTTAAATTCAATTAAATATTTAAGTAACCATCTGAGCAAAAAAATTGTGTAAATTCTGTCAATACATTTTGAAATTAACACAGGAACATTTGTGAAAATCCTCCTCCAAAATTAGAGTAATGGCAACTTTTTTTTTTCCTTGTTAGATGTTGTTTTCTTTCTTTGTTAGATTTTTGATCAAAACTCTTGCTACATGAAAAAGGTCCCAGAAATATGCAGGTCTTACTTTGTGTATTAATATATAAACGAGCTGTAATTTAAAAGAAGTGGAACCACCCTCTTGCACTCAGGTTGCCTAATATTATCCAGTATAAAATGTCAGAACATTTCTTTGAGAAGCATTATCATCCCCACAGCTTACAGTGATCTTTATGTACTTAGCAAGGAAAACCAACCCAAGAATGAAGCAGAAACCCAAGAATGAAGCAGAAACCCAAACCTCCAAGGTTACAAACTGGCCTTTACTGATCCAGTGCCATTCTGTTCAGATTTCACCAAGCTGTGAGATGATAAAAATCACCATTTCCCTTCTCTCACAGGAGATCCTCAGGGAAATTCAGTCAGTCTGCTAAAATCACTGAACTCTGCAGAGCCCAGCACGTGCTGCCAGCAGCGCAGGAGCAGACCCAGAGTGGTGTCCTGGGGATGGCTGGGAGGTCTGGGGAGAGCGAGGTGGCACCGTCCTCCCCATCTAGCATCCCACCTTCATCTTACTCAGGATCTGGTCTTCTTGGTTTGTAACGCCACTTTTGGAGCACTGTATGAACCCAGCACATGGTGCTAAAAATGCAGTAAAATCTTCCGAAGGTAACAGCCTTCTCCTGTTGTGAGCCGATACATATTTTGCCCTGTTTCCCAGTGATGGGAACCTGTTTTAAGTAGCAAGGAATCAATCCTCCTCCTGGTATTCATTCACAACAGAGAGAGCGTGTTAGAAGTTCTACGCACCACAAACGTTTTCTTTAATCTGAGTGTTTAAGAATTCAGTCTAGTAATTACTATATGGGAGATGGTAAAAATACACACAGAATTTAGAAGAATTTCAGAATTACAGTGATTATGCAAGCGCTATTCATTTCCATGCATGTAGCTACTGTGATCTTGGACTACATGGTCACATTTTGTCTCTGACAGCCTGCCTGCCACAATGCGCAGGATGCATGCACGAGGAGACAAATTAAGGTTGCATGTGCTGCTGTAAATGTGACATTTGGAAAGTCTGAAATAGAACAGAAATATCATTATTTTAATGTAGCCTTTCGTATGCATACAAATAAGCTTGTGGCTTATGTTCACCTCTCAGGTGCTGAGGCTTTGGTATTTGCTGTATTTAGTGGCTCTGTACTTGTCACTTCTAGAAAGGGGCATTAAGCACAGTGGTGGAATGAAGATTCAGTTCCTCGGGTTCTTACACCTAGATAAGGTGTGTTTCACTGCACTCTGAGTCACATTATTGTTAATGTTAAAGATATGTTAATTCATTACAAGTCCAGAAAGATGCATGCTAGTGATTGTGTTCTGCCTTAGTAAGAATTTTTCCCAGTTTTCTCTTCCCTGTCCTCATCTGTCATGGCCTGTCTGCCGAATATCACTTTTAGGCAGCATTGCTGTGGGTCCAACTGTTTGTAAAATTTGAGAAGTTGTTCAATGAATATCAGATTTTCTTTTTATAGAAAACAATATTTCTTATAAGCCTTAACTAGTCAAATGACAAAAAATAAAGATTGTAAAGCTCATACTGTGTGAGCTCACATTGTATGAGCATCTTCTAAGATGGCCAGAATGAGTTAGACATGGTGGCATCCAGCTACTCTATTTGTCTGTGCATGTCAGAGTTACTGAGTGTCCCAAAACCGCATGCACAAACCATGCTTGCACTGAGGGGATACATACACATCTTTTCTTTTGAAATCTGGGCTTTCAATGGTAACTTAATAAACAAATATTACCTGTTTGTTGATAATAGAATGCAAAATTGGAGTAGCCCAGAATGTCTCTTTGAAATAACACATTTGTTAATTTCTTCATAGGACGTTTGTAAACAAAGACATTGTGAAAAGTAAAGTCAAAACCTTACGTTGCACAGAATCTGCTTAGGTAACTTTTAGTATAGGAAAAGTGGGGTGGTGGGGTAGTCGCACAAAGAGGTAGGCTTCTGGGAATGGAAAATTACATTTTTTGGCTCTGCTGCCTGTGCATAAATGAATGCCACTGACTTAACAAGAAGAGAAAGTGATAAGAAATGTAGTAGCTGCTGGGAAACGTGAGCGGTGTTCTGCTTTACTCCAAGCCACTAGCCCTCAGGGTGGATTTGCAAGGTCCCAGATGAGTTTGGAAGACATCAGCCTGTCCTGGCATGGTGAAGGGAGACGTGAAGGAGATGCGGGAATGGTGTGTTTTACAGCGTTGCTGGACCAGCCATAGTCAGACCTCACAGGCTGTCTTGCTTATTTTCACCTGTGCTCCTAAGGAACCTTTTGCAGGCTCTAGAGCAGCCATAAATCTGTGCACAATCTGTTACTGCTTTCTTCAAAACCTACTATTTCCCCTTTCACATCGTTTAATATAAGTTCAGTCAATACACCACCTTGTTCTATGAAATGCATTACTAAGGTAATTGTTTTATTATTTTGATTGCATTAAAAAGCTGCATGTGGAATATCCAAAAAGATACTGCAAATATTTTGCATACTCTGTTATCATGACTGTTCCTGAATTCCTTAATGAAGATACAAATGGCTTATTCCACTATGGAAAGGGAAAAGAACATTGTCTGACCATATGGTGTCATCTCCGTACAGGACGTTTAAAATAGAGTGAAACTGTTTCTCATAGATATGACAAAAAGTGAAAGCATTTTACCACAACGTGATGACTTTTTTTTTGAAGAAGGTGCTCTTTATCCCAGAAACAACATAAGCATGACATGATGTGGCAGTTACCATGGCAACTAATTATTTTTTATTGAACAACAAGAATAAGCACAATAGCTGCACAAAACCCAGCATATCTTGGCAAGCAAATTAAAATATCCCGGGGCATCATCAACATGTGCAGTTATCATTTGTAGTTTCCTTTTTCTTTCATTTTTATTTTTTGAATATGAACAAATACATTTGATTATGGGTCAGAGAAGGTATGCTACTTTCTCATCTGACTTCCTCCTTTAGCAAAATCTCCTCTTGACATTGTTGCACTACTGATGCATCGTGGTCATTTAAGTTAGAATAGGAGATGTCTGCCTTGGTTATGCACTTGAATTGATGAGCCCACATTTTCAGAAGTTGCCCAAGTAAGGAGTGAAAGGTTGACAATTTAGCTGACAGGAGAACATGACAAGGAAAACAGAGCAGATGGGGCCTTGAAAATACCATTCTTTAGAAGTATGTGGAATCAATTTAATCCACAATAATAGTACAATGAAGAATCTTATTCTGTAATTACGAGGCTGAAAGAGAGATGGTTTTGATCCAAATATTATTGATTTAGTAGACTGTGGTTAATAAAGTAATTCAGAAATTGTAGTGTCTGATTCAGACTTGGCTGAAGTCAACTGCACATTCTTTTATTTAGAGACCCTTTTAATAAATTGGAATGAACTTTAATGAACATCACACTGAATACAAGAGTGAAGGGTGATGTATTGATGTTACCAAAGTTGACAGAACTTTTGTGGTGTTTGCACAGTGTTGTCCAGATAGAGAGGCAAGGAGAAAGGCCACAACACACTTCTTCCTTTAACATCCAGAAGTATGTGGGCTGGGACAGATTACTTCAGAAATACTCATGTTTGCAATAGCAAATGTCACAGTGAGTGAAGATTCTCATCCTGTGATAGTTTGTCTGTATATAATTCAGTTTGTATAATTCATTATGCTAGATTCATACTATCCTGTCATTGCAGACCATCTTGAAGGCAAGTATAGTATCAGTCTCAATAGCAGCATTGCTGCTATAGTTTCGGTTATGCATGCAGGCTCATCTGAGGACAAATTAGATATACTGCCAAAGCCAAAACATTTCAGGAATTTTTTCCATCTCCACTTGATATAGCAGAATGAAAGAAGAAAATCTCCATCTCAGTTCTACCATTTAGGATGACCTTATAACTGAATATCACTGGCTTAATTCTAGCCTCAATTAGGGAAAAAAATGATCCCTCAACCACATACTCAACCTCAAAGTTAATATTTTGGTTTGGTTTGAGCTGGTTGTGTTAAACCAGTTAAGGTCAGATTTAGTCTGGAGAGGCTGCAAAATTACAGGATCAAATGACACATGAGGTACTGTGAAACTGAATTGCATTAGAGGTTGCATAAGCAGAATTAATATTGCTTAACATTGCTCCAGCATCTGAAGCAGTAAGAAATGAGAGTGAACGTGATTGAGAATCTCCACCTTTAGTAAAAGGACAGTTGTGTGAAGAAGAATTGAATGAGACCTGCCGGGAAGGCTCACGTCTCACAGGAGGTGGTGCTCATATTCAGTAGGGTCTTCTCTGAGTCATGGCTGAATCAGCAGGCCAGCCGGTGGAGTAGGGGAAATGGCCGCTGAAAGGAACAGGATAAAAAATCCGTTGGCCTGCTGTCACTGTTGGCTGTCTTTTCACTGAAACACGAAAGAGAGACTTACTTGTTCAGTGCTGTTGGAGATTTAGTGATTCTGTTTGTAGAGCTGGGAGTGGTGATTTAAGTGCCCTGCACCAATTCTGATTGAAATGAATTAATTCTGCTGACCCAAAAAATAGTCCTGAGAAGCTCTGTCCAATTGTGCTAGCAAGAGTGACTAAAATGTAACTCATCTACTGCTGACTTGGGTTAAGACTAGGATAGCAAGTTCCTAATTTTGGTAATTAGTCCATAGAAAGTTGCTATTTGCTTCTGCTGATGGGGATATAGAGGCAGTAACCTCTGGGGAAGGGGAGAGCTGGGGTAGTTTGTGGGGTGTTGTAAATTCTCATATTCCTTTAGGATGAGTCACTGGAGCTTCCCACTGGTTTTGTCAGGCACCTGATTCTTCAGTTGTTTGTGAGTATACGTAAGTAGCACTCAAGTTCTCGCTGCTGCTGATGAAGAACTCCTCACATCATCCCTGTGTATGAGAAGACCTGGCTGCGTGATCATCAGGGGAGAAAGCAAGGCTGGGAAATAGTGCTAGCTGGAAAACTAAAATGTTGACACCTCCCCCCCAAAAGTAGTTTTAAAATTTATTTAAATAGTTGAATTTTCATTCATAAATACTTATATTTATGTATTGTGTCTTGATGAAACACTGAATATTAAAAGGCAAAAGTAATTGGTCCCACTGATCTGATTTACTGTTGAAAAGCCTGGAGTGTTAAGAACTGTTTTTCAGAAAGATGCCTAGTCCCTTCTAAAAACCATAAATGGGATGGTGGCCTGCGCAGAAATACTGTTTCATTCATGAAATGTACAGCATTTGGCAAAGTGACACAGAAGCTAGGAGATGTATAGTTCTGTGATGACAAAGTATAAAGATATACAAGCCTTTGTGGAATTTGCAGTGAAAAGGAATCATTTATTAGAAAGATGCATGCTTTCTCAAGCTTTTTCATTTTCTTTCTGTCACTCTGTACGAGGTACTCCAGACACCGCTAACAGAGCAATGCCTGGAGGAGTCTCCGAGAGCTGAAATTGCGGCACAAAGGACGGGAGAGTGCGCCGAGAGGTTCCGTGTAACTGCGCAGATACTCAGCAGCTGAGAACGTAATTCTAAGCGCGGACAGGTGGTCATAGCTCAGAAAAGTATTTATTTTTATCAATGAGCTAAAACCATGCAGGCAGTAGATGCCGATTTCACATCCCTCATCCAGCGCTCCTGAGAGTGATCCCCATTCATTCGTGTAGGCAACAGAAGTCATCTCTCGAGCGAGTACAGGTTGCAGGTCAGACTGTCATTGACTGCTTCACTTGCCTAACATGATTATGTTGTACCTAGGAGTGGGATGCTGACAGCATTTTTTCATTGTTGCTGTTGGAGGACAAGGACAATAGGCTGCAAATCAGAAGTTCAGGGCAAATCAGTTATGTTATGTTTAAACATTATTTTGAAATGGAATATAACACGACATAATGTTATAAGGAAACAGAGTTGACTGTCCAGTCACCTTTATACCATGCTGGCAAGGATGGGGCTTTGGAGGAATAGCATATTACATTATGTTTATGCCCAACTCAATATTCTTTTACAGTATCGTAACTCTAAAGGTGCTTTTGGTGTAAATGAAAAGCAGGAGCTGAGAATTTTTGCTGATGATTTTCTTTGGGATTTTCTTCTGTATTGAAGTGCTAAGACTGCAATGTCCAGTACTGTATTATCATACAGCTGACTTTCTTACACATAGGTTCCTGGCTTCATATTTACCAGAAGAAATACTTGGCTTTATCACACCAGCTTTTGCTGAGATATTTAGTCCTGTATCACTTACAATAAGTTCAAAAGTGAATTTGTATCACTTATAGCAGGTGTGATAAAACATTAAGGGGACAATAGTGTCTGCCTCAAATCTCATGTTGTTAGCACTTGCTTTACTTTTCAAGAACAGTAATTAGGCACTCAGCTACTAGGCCAATGACTATTCTAATCTTAATAAAGCAGCACAATGCATTGCCTCAGCAGCATGTTTTGGAGGAGTAGTTTTTCCTCCTACCCTTTTCCTCCTGCTCTTAAATTTGTAGGAGACCCTGTGTGTATTACAGCACAAGTATGGCATACGCTGATTGTCTCTCACAGGCAGCTACCAAGTACACTTCTGTGGCAACACAAAGACTGTAGTGAAAGAAAAAAAAGTTATCTGAACTTCAGCTGGAGTCAAAGCAGTGAAAGATGCTGAGCAGTCTTCTTGTAGCCTTGTAGAGCACTCAACCGTATGCTTAGGAGGCAAGTTTGTGTACAGTCCCATTGCCGTCAATGGCACTTCACGGTGTCTAGGCCGTTGTGTTTCCACCTAACTAGAGTAGGCCTTTGATGTACAACTGCTTTTGCTAGTACATAAATATGGGTTAGGAAACCCCACCACAGCTGGCTCATTTGTCACTTGAAGAGCCAGCCGATGCAGGCAGAAAGGAACAAAGAGAGAGAGAAATTCTGCAGTGAGGACCTGTGATACTGAACCATACGAGTGGTGGCACAAGCTCAGGTTCCTCCTCAGAGGTGCTGTGTCTGGTGGAACTCACTGAGTCACTATCACGCCTTTAGGTCCTGTCCTGCAGAGGCTTCCTGTGCTGGACATTATATGGGGTTACATTCACATGGAAAGACATCCCCTTTCCATAAGGCTCCTTAAGAACTAGCCCTAGCAGGCTACACCTGATTAATTTAAAAGGTGATTATCATAATCTGTAATACTGTTCTTGGACTGCAGATATTGCAAGGACAAATGAGAACAGAATTTTGCCTGTGAACTGTAGTTTACAGGTAATATAGTATTAAATTGAAATGTCATTTATCAGAAAAGCCCTCAGAAACAGCTTCTGAAATCACAATGTTTGGAAGAGCAGCAGCCAGTCAAGAACAGGTATGTGCTCCATACTGTGTATGGAGGTGCAAGGCTGACATGCCAGTCACCCTTCTCCTCTGTGCACTCCATACTGAGACTCACTGCAATAACCGCATTGAAGTACAGCATGGACACCTCTAGCCTTGTCCTCGTGTGGCAGCGGCAGCGAGAGACTGCTGCTCCTGCTGCCTTGTGCACTGAGCTTGGGACTAACTAACCTGGGAGCTGAGAGGCACAGTCCCTCTTACGGGCACTCCCTGGACCTGCCCCATTCTCTGCAAAACACAGCAAGCAGCAGTGGCTCCGTAAGGCATATTTGAGCCCTTAGCATCTCCTTGGTCTCCGACTAGCTGGGCAAGAACGCAGTGAGACTGTGTGGATTTGGCTGTGCAAAGCACAGGGTCAAACGCAGAGGAGTTGCTTATTGAGAGTTAATCTTGTTACGAAGAGTTACAAATCAGAGAACACCCCACAGTTGTTGCACATTTTTCAAAGTAAGGTATATTTACAAATGCGCACATACACATATAAAAATAACGTTATTTTTTCCAATAAGGACATTCTTTGTCATCTTAAAGTATTGAACATTTAATGCAAACCACTAAAGGAGGTTATGAAAAGGAATGTTTAATCTGAGTGTTGTTGAAGCATTTCTTAGCATCTACTACTTTAAGAATTACAAAGGGTCAAGAGAAGAGCTCAGGATCAGCTGTATGCTTAGAATTCTTTTGGCAGGATGGAGTTGACTGAACACTTTAGCTAAGCAAGGAAGATGGGGAGGTTAACATGAAAAATTGGAGATGACATAACTGGGGAGCCTTAATGAGACACGCGCGGGCATGGGTCAATTCTCTTGACGATGTATTAAGCTCAGAATCACATGGATCCAAACGCCAGTGCATATTGGCGTGAGTGTGGAGCTTTAGATCAAGTTTAATTGCAGTTTAGCAACTTTTGGAACATTAAAGAACAAGGCAGCTATCCATGTTATTCTGTAAGTCTGGAATGGATAAAGCAAATGAGTAAATACATCATATGAGTGTTTTCATTTATGTACAATATGAACGTGTATGTGAATGTGTGTTTTTATGTGTACATGCACACATACCCAAGGTTACGTCGTCATCTCTCTAGGATATCTGCAAGAGTTATTCAGTAACATCACTTTATTAGATCAGTTCTTCCCTTTCAGTACTGTATTTTTCTACATGACACAGTACAACAGTAACATGTAAAAAAATTCTGAGAGCATTAAAAATGCAGAGATTTGTATGAGTTAACATAAGAAGACGACATAATGCTTCGGTCAATGTACTCACACTTCGAAGAAAATAGGCAAAGGATAGTGAGGACAGAAATGTAAACTCTTGGAGTCTTGCAATTGTAGTTAATCCCCACAAAATCCTCAGATTTCAGTGCCTAGTAAAATGTTATAGGCTACTATGGTTTTTGTCATCATTAGATTTTATAGGCCATTTTAATGATAAGCAAACCTTTTACAATTAATGAGCGATTATCAGCGTGTTAAGGAAGTTGCACAACACTGCAGACTTTGTCTGATAGTTTCCTCATTTTTCAGACAAATGTGTTGTCAGCCATTAGGTGTATGTCCGAGAGAGATTCCTTTGCAGATGTCTACAAATCAGTACTCGGAACAGTGACGTTCACCGCATTATTGACTGAGATTAAAAACCAAACAAACTCTATCAGTGATCGAAAGGTGCATCTGCTGTTTGAAAGGCATAGTTTAGTGCTCCATAAATTCAAATAGCATTACTCATGCTATCTTTGGAATCAATATTTGAATAAGCAATTGTCACATCTGCCACTGCTGCATTGAGTAATTGAAAGTCATTAGTTTTAAGGGGTTCCACTGGCAACGTAGAGTCAATGTGCATTGATATATATTCTCTAATCAATAATGTGGGCAATAGTCAATCTTCTTGGCTGATAAGCACATCTGCAAGCTAAAATCAGATTATTTACTAGTAGTTTTAGTATATGTGATATCCCCTTTTATGGAAAGGAGGTCGGTAGCCAAAGAAGGATAATGATTTATCCTTTAGCATTAGAAAGAGAAACAGGTTCAGTTGACATATTTGTTATTTCTTTTGCTAAGGATAAATTTTGCAGGGCGCTAGCAGATCATCCCAGACAGACTATAAGCAATAAAACAATTACTAGAAAGAGTGGCTCTTGTGTAATTCAAGAAGAAAATAACAGCAGATGAAAAAACCATCAGGAAACCACATGTGGGGGCAAATGCTTGGTGGTGTTGATACACTGAAGTGTTTCCTTCATGCTCTTTCAGAGATATGTTTAATTTGGGAACAGTGTTCCCAAAAATGGCTAAAACCCCTGTGCAGTCCATGTGTGCGCGATCCCAGAGGAGCTCTGCCCAGGGGCAGGAGAGCCACGCTCTGCTGTGGGCTCCAGCGGGGCTCCTGGGGTGCAGAGCCCAGGCAGCCCTCCCAGCTGAGCAGCCACTTGTGGAGCTCTTGGAGGTTGCCCCATGCAGCAGTCAGATGTGGAAATACCTCCAGTTGTTCTTGGCAGTTCGATGTGTCCCTTGGCTGAAGCTGGAAGTCTCTGTTTTGCTTCTTATTCCTCCTCCGACTAGCCTGCCCGGGCTTCACTGCCTGTCTTTGATCCCTTTTGGAAATCCTGCTTGTCGTACATGCGCCCTGGCTTCCTGACCCTTCGCTCGGCTTCTTATCGTGCTTTCTCCTTACCCTTCAGCTCAGTAGTTTTAGGTTTCTTGGCCCAAAGTGTGATCATGCCTTCCTGTTTAAACCCTTGGCTGAGCCAAACTCTTTTATTGTCTTCAATTTGGGCAGAGATAGGTCTCCCTGTGTGTCTGCGCCTGCTTCCGAACCCAGCTCCAGCCTGGCTCTGACCCACAGGGCCTGACCACCCATGTTCCGCCTGCCGGTCTTCAATATTTGGTAAGATCAGTGGTTTTACATGTGGGGACAGAAAAAAAGGATGTCTCCCTCTGAAGATCATTTTGAGTATGTTGTGAAGGTCAGGCATACAACATGGTACATCTCCACAGGTGTAGTTATGTCTATGCTGTTGGCTTTGTTAAGCAGTCCCTGTATAAGAAACACCATGGCTTACACATTCCTGACAATGCTAATACTGCTGTAGTCACTGTTTACAAATGCGTATGTCTCTTGTTAGTAGGGGTCAGGTGCAGTTTAAAGTCAGTCGGTAGCACTTTAGGGGAAATATTTCCATGTATCTTTTTAATTGAGAAATGATCTTTCATATTATTTTGTGTTCTAAGACTTGATGTGATATGCTATAACAATACAATATCTTATAACTTCTCCACTGTTGCATGCATGTGCCCACATTTTCAGTAGATTGCATGATACCCCGGGCAAGAAAAGCGCAAGGAAAAGTCAGGGATCTAAAAAATCTAAAAAAATTAGAGCTAAAAAATTCTGGAAGAAAAATGTAGTACTTTTACATTTAATTGCATTACAAAAAATAAAATGCCAGTGTTATGTTCATGAATTAGGTTTATTGGATTTACCACTATGAACTAGAATCACATGGCCAACTTCAGAGGTGGGACAAAGATGCATTTTACAGCTCTGGTGGATTAACTGCAGTGGTTTTAAGACCTGTCACTCCAGTTGTCCAACCCACCCTCTTCAGGTTTCCATGAATCATCAGTGATAGTTTAAAGTAACACCCTGGGCAATAAACTGTGGCATCTCAAGCATAACTACATCCAATTTGGCTGACATTAACCTCTGGCAGAAGGATGAGGTGCAGAGCTAGAAACACTAACGTTTTAAACTGCCACTCCTAAATCTACTAGAGCTTGACTTGCAAGCTCTTTCATCTTCTTCTGACTTCAGGAATGCCTCTAAGTTGAGGACTTGAGCATATAGATGCTTAGACCTTTGCAGATCAGACTCAGAATGGATAGATGTGATAGATATGTCAAGAGATGAGAATTTTGGGGATGAAAAGTGTGGTAGACTTCTGAATCCAATGATATTGATGGACTGTTTTCAACTGACTGCAGTGGTTTTCAAGTCTACTATTGTTAATATATATTTTTATTCACTATAAAATACTCCAGAAGGAAAGCAGAGAGTTATGTGCAAAGCCAGCTGTATATATTTGAAAGTGAGGTCATAATTACTCATAGCGATTCATACCATAAAAAGTAGTTAATGCTTTATCAAGGCAAATATTTGAGCTTATCAGTCTATGAAAATATTTTTTTCATCAGCATAAACTGGATGGAAAAATACCTTACTAAGAAAAAAGAAAAATTCTTTCCAGGGACTGGTGATACTATGAATTGTCACACTCGGTAACACTTCTGTGAACTAACAGATAAGCAACTTTTAAAAATTCAATGTTAAGAATAAATAAAAAAAAAAGATGGTTTAACGTAAAAAAACATTTTTGCGTGTTGTTAGAATTAGGCCAGATTCTTCTATCTTTGGCTTTACGGTACTACCAGCTTTCACACTTTTATCATGAATGATGAAATACTGATGCTTGCAGAAGCTCATCCTTTAAATAAAAAGACCAAGATATGATCACTCCTTCATGATGGTTATGTCCAGGTGCTGTTTCATAGCTGGAGAAGCTGAGTGTGGTAGTGAGTTGGCAATCTAAATGTAGGCTGTGATTCATAGTCAGGGTGAAGGAAAATGGAGATACTAATGTACACAGCAACCAAACCAGGTAAGCATGAGATCAAAGTCCAGCTGAAGATGAGGAAATGGAGAAGCCTGTGAAATACCCAACCAATGTGAATGGCAAGAGCAGAATGAGGGGCAAGGCTAAAGAGAGACACCCCCGAAATTTCTCAGTCTCATGATTTTGGGGGGCTTGGTTTGTGATTCTTATAGCACATGGCAATGCTATACTTACGCGACTAGTTACATTGTCCTCCAAGTAAATATATGTGTAAATTTGCTTAGGGGACCACATTAAGCATTGCACAAGAGATTATTTCTACAATAGGTACAATAGCTCCCTGTACAGAAACTGTTCTCTTAGAATAATGTCCCTTTTTTGCATTTGCCTTAGACTGCTTTTGAAATAGCCAGACATTTCTTGTGCCTAAACATTTTTGTCACCGCTTGTTTTCCTTACGGTATAACATGTCTGGAAGATTGATGTTTATCTTCTCATTGTCCATTATCAATTTTAAATGTGAATGGCACGAGCACAGCAATTTGTCCCTGCCCATGGCAGCAGATTGTCAAGAAGGATTATAAAGTATTGCACTATCTTACATGGTAAAAGCTATTCTACTATTTAGGTGAAATTATTTGATTAGCTGAGGAAACTAATAGTTCATAAATAATTGAAGTGTAAACTCAACCCTTCAACTGAGTAAGGATCAACATCATGAGAGATTGTATATGCTACAGTTTTGTTGCTGAGGAATTGAAAATACACTGTGTAGGTATCAAAGAGCTGTCAAGCAAGATTTCTAACAGGCTGAGTGCATTGAGAAAAGAGTTAAAGTCTAAGCATGAGAGATAGTGTTTGCATAGCACAGCAGTGATTATAGCACTGCTGGACTGTAAGGGTATGACTAATGTTATACTGAGCTAGTAATGCTTATGAAGCTTGAAAAAATGTACAACACAAATTATTTTTCTCTCCTGAAAATGACATTTGAAATCTACCCAGAGAAACTGAATTGGTTCGCACATGAAACTCTGGAGGAAAAAAATATATGCCAAAGGCAGACAGGAGGAAAGTATAGTTGTTTGCGAACGTATCACTACTGCTCAACTTGGCTGTCAGTACATACAGAAGTTATGTGGACAGCCAGCTGCTGAAGGTCCTACTTGTAGGGTCTTCGGGGCATCCGTCTGGCATTTCTGATCTGAACTGCATGGAGAAGTTTCTTGTCATCTGCCATCACTCCTCAACCCTCAAGTACAGGTGTGTTTTTAAAGCGTGGCTATTTGCTGCACATCCTTGGTGAAAAAAACCTGGACAGCTTAATAAAGTAATTCCTAATGAAGATGAGTGAAACTTGGGGTACTTACTCTCTTGGATAGGTGGGAAGAATCTTTCCTATGGGCTCACTACATTGTTGTGTTCTCTGCTAGCCAAAACAAGCTGGGCAGCGGGCACTGAGCTCTTGACTTTCTGAATAATCTTGGCACAGATACCTGGCCGGGGAGAAAGGGAAATTTTGAGAAAAGTATGAGTAGTTTATAATCTCGGCAGAAATTAGATAGTAATTTTCAGCTGAAAATGATGAGTTGAAGGTTCTTTCCCAGTGAGCCTTCTCCAGGGAAAGGATTTTTTCCTGTCTCTCTGTGCTATTTATAGATTGTGATTGCTATCAGTAGTGAAAAGTAGATTAAAAAAAAATAATTAAGTCTTAAAATGATAATGATGCTTCAAAAGGATGGATGGTGGCACTCAGAGTTGTGGTCAATGGCTCAATGTCAAAGCAGAGACCGGTGACATGTGGCGTTCCTCAGGGATTGGTATTGGGATTGGCACCTTATGGTGTGGTCGACATGCTGGAGGGAAGGGATGCCATTCAGAGATGAAGAGTGAGATCCCACCTTGAGTCCTGCATCCAGCTCTGGAGCCCTCAGCCCAGGACAGACATGGACCTGTTGGAGCGGGGCCAGAGGAAGCTGAGAGAGTTGGGGTTGTTCAGCCTGGAGAAGAGAAGGCTCCAGAGAGACCTTATAGCAGCCTTCCAGTACCTGAAGGGGCCTACAAGAGAGCTGGATTGGGACTTTCTACAAGGGACAGGACTACTAGTCCTGTCTACTAGTGACAGGACAAGGGGTAATGGCTTTAAACTGAAAGAGGGGAGATTTAGATTAGATATAAGAAAGAAATTCTTTACCATGAGGTGGTAAGGCCCTGGCGCAGGCTGTCCAGAGAAGCTGTGGCTGTCCCCTCCCTGGCAGTGTTCAAGGCCAGGTTGGATGAGCTCTGAGCAACCTGGGCTGGTGGAAGGTGTCCCTGCCCATGGTGGGGTGGTTGGAATGAGATGATCTTTAAGGTCCCTTCCAACACAAATCATTCTATGATTCTACGATTCTAAGTTTGGATTACTTTCTTCATAAACAAATTTCAGAACACCAGGTGAAAGGTAAACTAAAAATCCAAAATAAATGGCCATTTATTGTCAACCATTATTTTGGCATCCTATCATTTGCTGTACAGAGTTATAGAAAAGAGGTTGGTTTTTTCTATTTCTGTCTCCATCTGTCCTGATTTTCAAGTGTAGTTTGTGAGCACCTGCACTATCAGTGCTCTTGTTATTGGGAAGATGAATCTTTTAGGAAGCTGATACGCTGGACAGGAGAAAGTAGGGAATTGTAGAGCTACACTGGCAGATTGGAATGAGACTTGTCAAATGCAGTCAGTTTAATCTTTCTCCCCTAAAGGTAACAACAGTCGAACTTGTTGGGAGGCTGGCCTAGGTCAAAATTCCCACTCCTGTGAGGAGTAGTGATCAGACCACGAGCTGGAGAGGGTTCCCTCACCCTGCACGCTGCGGCCACGCCATTCGGAGCGAGCACGCAGGTCACCCAACAAGCAGAACTTTGCCCAGGTTGCCTGTGTTGCTCCAGCAGCTGGTTCCTGCCCTCCGGCAGCAGGAGAGGGGTGAGGAAGCCACAGCTGCGTCTTGTTTGGGAGACCTGCAGCCTGTGAACCGATTTACTGGTGCATGGAGCAGACTCTGCTGACTGAAAGCGTCAGGCCGTGAACCCTCCCAAGAATTCTAAGCTTTACTTGGATTTGGAGCTTATTGGTAAGTAAAATGAAGAGATTTCCCTTGGAAGTGGAGGTTGTTTTGCTACCTGGTTGAGTTCTCCTGTGGATTCTTTTTCTCTTGTGGATTTTTTTAATGACTGATCTAACTGTATTTTAGGAAGGCAGGTCTAGGCATATTGCCTGAATACTCCAAGACTATGAGGGGTAGATATGTTGTAGTCTTACTGATTTCAGATGTGTTTCTTTAATAAATGTTTTGAGTTATAGCAGTACCCTGGGATCTAATCAAGCAGAAGCTCCTGGTGTGCTTTTGCTGAATGGTGTGCAAAACTACGAGATGGTAGATTGTCTCCCAAAGATGTTTATAATCCAGGCATTGCTAGCAAGACTAGAGAAAATGCTATATGCAAAGCATTTATGGAACTGAATTGCCAGCTATATGTGGGCTTCTATAAAGAAACCACTCAGGGGTTGTCGTTAGAGAACAGTTTTGAAACTCCTGGTGCATTAAGGCCTTTCTGTTTTAGAGGTGCTCTTTTCTTCACTTCAGATGGCTAGTGTGTAAGCCACGACTTCAAACTTTATCACCAGAAAAGAGGGAAAGCTTTAGCCTCCTGAATTTTGGTTTTGAAATAAAAGTGTATTTTAAGTCAAGAACACCTCTTCAGGACATCACAATATCTCAGATTCATAATATCACAGACAACCTGAGTTGGGTACAGATGTTCTTGGCTTGCTGCTAATCTTGGAGCCTCCATTTTATCATGGAGCTGGAGAGCCAGTGCATAAACTCCCCAGCCATCTGTATCAGAAAATTTATTTCAGATAGAGTTATAAGTACTCAGTAGGGGTCCAGTTTTAGACAGCCTTAAAACTTGACCTTTAAAAGGTGCGATTTCAAACACCTTCAGTAATTGTGCCTCTGGAAATCTTCATCCCTGTGTGTGTCTCTCATCTGTACAATTCTGCAGTCTGTGATAATCTAATTTATTTTGGTGGGATTTGAAGTGTATTACCATTTGTTTGTGTGGGTTTTTAGTTGTCTGATTTCTGTGTCTTCTTGATAAATGCTTGCAATAGCAAACTGCTCTTCCTTACCTCAGAGTGTTTTGCCATATTCTCCCAACCTGGCTCCCTGCCTTTGAGTAATAATTGCTCCTTAACCATTCTGAAAACAAAGATGCTATCAAGACAGAATTGTTACTAAGGATTTACATGCACGCACATTTTTTCCCTTCTGTACTTGATTTATCTTTGTATTGTTCTTGTATAATTCGAAAAATTTCTTTGAGGGTATATTTTGGGATTGATTATATTTCTTTTTCTTACAAGTTCTTCAACTCTTAATTAAAAATGCCAGATGGTGATAGTAAATAAAAAGGAAAATCAATATCAAGATGAACTATTTTAAGCTCATTAGTACACATTCAATTAGGTGTTTTGTTTTATGGGTAAAGAATGAAAATATTTATTCAGAGAAAAGGTACTTCAATTAAAGGAAGCCTTAATTTTTAGTTTTTAAAGTCTGAGAGGAAATACGCACCGTTTGCACTTTTATTTCCCTTCATGCCAAACATATGTAATCCAGTCTCTTCTGGAGTTAGAGCAATTCATTCCTACCACTCCTTATTCAGTCCCAGCTAAAGCAGCATACAATAGAGTTTTCCTCCACAGTACATTTATTGTGTCACTAATAATGTCTACTTGCAAACACAAGTGTCTTTGGAAGGATTATTTCTGAAGAAAAACTACTGGTGCTTATTAAAACACATTAATGAGAATGCAATAGATGCAAGACTTAATTTTGTTTTAAAGTTTTGGTCTGGAGCCTCACTTCTATCTATTCTGCTCCCAGATTGTACATGTAGAAATAGAGGAATGCAGCAAGGATTTACCCCCACCCTGGGTTTCTTTTGAGTCAGGAGTAAAGACGACCATAATCACGATTCCAGAGACTTTGTGTGGCACTGGAAGGCCCAAGTAGGAGATAAAGGATGTTAAATATCCCATATCTGGTGCCTGGAGTATCGAGGGGGATTTGGGATGTGGCTTTAAGGCTGTATGAGAGCGAGCGGAGCAGCTGCAGAGACAAAGCTGGTGCCTGCAGCATGGCTGAGACCTCCCCAGGGAGAAGCTGTCTCCTTCCTACCTACAGCCTTACCTTGCTGAGATCTCTTCCTCCCTCTCCTCTGGGAAAGAGACAGACACCTATGGAGGACTTAAAGGGAATGGTGAAAAACAGAATGGCAAAAATAAGACCTTTTTCTTCCCTGCACATTGTCCTTGAAACCTTATCTAAACAAACCAACCCTAGCCTGAATGCGTATCAGGAAAAATGCAAGTTAGGTAATGCTTTGGAAAGTGTGTAAGGAACTCTGTTTTGGAGCTCTCTGTGGGTATCGCAGTGGGATCAGATGCCGTGTCTCCATGTGATAACATACTGCCAGTGTCCAGAGAGGTATTTTTGCCAAGAAGTCTGAAGGAGAATACCCTTCCAAATGGTGCAGTGTTTCATCATTAATTCATACAAATCTGCACAGAAAATGAGCACTGTCCCTGTTCTGAAGTCCTTGCAACAAGAGTTTTTTCACAAGAATCAGCTCCCTGATGCACAAATGAAAAATACACAAATGCTCATTTACAAAAGGTGTCGAACAATCATGCGTCAAATAAACAATTAGTTTTTCAGGAACAGATAGCAGCAATAAGAAAAGTTGTTGCCTCCCTTGCCCCATACACATCAAAGTGAAATATTTTACATACTGTAAGCGAGCAGAAGGCTCTATTCTACTGAACAAATAAAGAATGAATAACTTGATATACAGAGGAATAGACAAGTATCTCAGAAGGTGGCTTCTAATCGTCCATAAATGCTTTATAATCTGCATAATGCAAGGACTATCAGTATGGCCCTTAATAGCTGCACTTGAAAGCATGCACACTTACTGCCGTTGCACAATGCCCAGACCCATCTGTGTGTTACTCACTGATAGTAAAGATGAATGTCAATTAGTTACCCTCCGCACAATCTGATCTGTGCAGGACGGCAGCCGGCAACTGCCTGGGAAGAATGATCTGCTCATACCGGGCCGATCTGCTGGGCTGGAGCCTTTTTTACCATGCAAATAATCACTATAAATTAATATAAGCATTACCATATAAGAAGTCACTTTGAACCCAAGCTATGGCATTTTAGAAAGGCCAAATGTGAGCAGCATGCATAATCAGTGTGGCCGATTAATGAGTTAATTCTGATATAAAGGAAGAATTTGATTGACCTGATTTCCATTGATACTAAGACCCTTTTATATCAGTCCTTTGGCAGAGAGTTATTGTTCAAAGTTATTAAAAACCACTCCAGACGTGTCTGCATGTTTTCATACAGTTACTGTTCATCAGCACGTTAAGCAAATGTAAAAATACCTGTAAATACTGATTCAGGTTTGCAAATTAATTTTCTGAGCCATGTTTGTACCTCGTTTGTATTCCCTTTCCATGAATACAACTGAAATGTACAATCAAGATGCCCATGGAAAGCGATTGCTCGCTCAAGTTCTTGTGGGGATGGAGTTGTAAATTTGCATGCTCAAATACTGGTGGGAAGAGAGTGCTACTTGTGTGCTGAAATGTCTGCACAGGTTTCTGTCTTCCTGCAGATTTGGCTGGATGAATTTTAATTTTTGCTTTCAAAAAACACATGGAAATTATTTCATTAAATTTGCTTTCTTTGAATATAGCATTTGCGTTTAGAAACTGACTCTGAAGCTCAGCAAAGTATATTACGCAGCCCTTCCAAGACGCGTGATATAGTAACATATTGGTCAATTGTAATATTCATAGTTAATGAGGGGTTTTTAGAAAAGTTTAAGGAATTACTAAATAACACTTAGACTTGTCAGTCTTTAGTTCAATTTCCAATTGTGAAAATTCATGAACTGCATAGAGTGAGATAAATATTTATTTTTGGAATTATAATGTGTTACAAGTCAAGATCAGATTAGGGTCAATTTACACTAAGTCTGCTTTGAAACTCTTATATAACTGAGCCAGAGTAGGTCACTATGTCCTGCTCCGCATACAAAAAGCTCCCAGACTCAGCGTCTATAAATAAAGATCAAGCTAAACCAGACAAGCAGCTTGAGTCTAATATTGGGAAGACCATTTTGTGTTACCTACTGCAAATAATTACACCGGAGTCCAAGCGAGAAAGGAGCACACTATCATCTGGTGTACACCACGCATACAGAGTGAAAAAGATTATCTTTTTGCATTAATGTCAGCATTAATAAATAACCATTCATAGTTCTTAGTAAACTCCAGGACTCAAATATGAGCCAGAGGAGTGGGTGATGTTTGGTTTTTATTTACCCATCCACTCACCTATCATATTTTGTGTTGCAGTGTAAGAAGACAAAATAGCATGGCATGGTTTATGTGTGAGATGCTGTTGCCCTAGTTACCAGCCTCATATCAGGGTTAAGGTTGACAGTGTGGGCTCATTCCTTAATCTCGGCTCAGGTTGCTCCAAGGGAAAAGGCTTTAATGTTAACTGAGCCTGTCTTTGGCTTGGGGAGTTAGGCCTTTAACAATGCACCAGGGAATATTTCTTCTTTGTGGCTGTCATAGCTTGTCTGGGGAACGAGAAAGGGAATCGCCTGCTGGGGGAGGGAGAACCTTGCTACAGTGAAGCTTATTAAATTATGGAGGAGGGGTTTATTGGTGGGAGCAGGGCTGTGGGCTCAGGCAGCCATCAGAAGAACCTTTTGTGTTCCAGCCTGGTAAAGGACAGGTTTTTGTTACAGGCCCCCGCTACGCAGCTCGGATAGGATTGCTTTGTGGCATGCGCCGTGTGGCCGAGAAGGGTTTCGCTGCAGTTGGAGTAACAGCAGAAGGCACAGAGTTTGGCAATGGGATGGCAAGTGTATGCAGATACACTCTCCCTCCTTTAAAGTGATGAAGGAAAGGATGAATTAATGGAGCCGGTCCCAGTTTCAGCTCCGCCAGTCAAGAATGGTTCAGGCTAAAATTGTCATCCTGGTAGGCACCTACTTTGCTGGAATTAACTCTAACTCTGGAATTAGCTCTCTTAACTCTCTAATTACCTCCTTTTTCTGTGTGAAGTTCCATGCAAGACACAAAAATGCTTCTTGCATGCCACTCAACGTCTTTGATAATCCAAGACATCAAAATGTGGTGATGAGACTGAGCATCTGGTCCTGATCTGCAGTGAGGTCCCTCTCCGTCCATATCACCTAGAGGCCTGACCTGGGGGACTTTCTCAGGGAACATGTATCACCCTGATTCGATCAGCTTCATCCCAAAATACACTGGTAAAAGTTGCTTTCTTTAAAGCTTGGCGAGAGGGAACAGGCATCACAGTGACAGGCCCCTTCTCTCACAGCAGCCTAGTGACCAAGCCATAGTCAGGCTGTTGGAGCTTGTATTTGGGTACATCCCTTACCTGTGGAAGTTTGGCTTTGCGTCTCGCTTTCCATAAGTATTGTAGTTGTTAAACTATACCATGTTGGAGGGGACAGTATTGGAATTTAATTGAGAAAGGAAATGCTAGACTAAATTTAGGGGCATAATGGCCTTATTAGGGAAAGGCATGAGAAGAGTTAGAGCTCGTTATTGCCCTGCCGGGCTGGTCGGCGCAGGCCTTCCCCTGGTGTAAGGGAGCCTTTGTATTCTCATGGGTGAAGGCATTAGCCGTTATGGAGCAGTAACCTCAATCTATAGCTACATATATGGGAGATACAGGCCTTTAGGTGGGGCGTGTATGACTGAAAGGATCCACGGTCATTTCCTCAGTTCATGAAAGTGTCTTTTTAATTTCTTTTGGAGACATTCATTTTCCTTACCCACTGTTACTCATCTTCAGTCATCCACTATAAAAAGGGGACAGTCTGGGACATATGCGTGCTATTATGACAGATAGTTCATACTTTTTACTGTTCTGTAAAGATAGTGCCATGAACAAATCACCTGAAGATAAGACCCTCCGTGCCTGATATCAGTTAGCCAGAGACGTATAAATCATTGATACAGTTGCTTTTTATAGTATCTTTTCCATATGCTAGTTTTAACTGTGGAGTTAAAGCTGTTTGCAGGGAACAGGTTGAAGACTGTGGGCTGCATGTGTAAGAAGGCAAACCCACTGGCTGCGGTCTTTGCGCTCTGTGTTGACTTTCCTTCAGCTCTATTTCTTAACATATTCTTTGAGTTTACACATCAAGATAAGGTTTCCTCTAACTGCCAGTCAGGCAAAATTAACCTGGAATCTGATAATTAACTTGTGTTCTGCTTCATACATCAGCAACCACCACAATCAATAGTGGGGTGAGAACTGCAGTTGTTGCTGGCTGCTTTTGCAAATGATGCTTGAGGCAAAAATGGAGCAGAGGGGCTGTTACACAGCTGTATGCGCTCCAGCTGCCCAGGCCTCCCTTTGACAGCCTGCCTTTGTAGATTAAGAAGCTGATTTGCAGGGGGTATAAATCATCACAGCTCTATTGACTTCAATAGAGGATCTTTCTCTTTCTTCCCCATATGTTCGTACGAGAGTTTGCACCCTTTTCCTTCTGTTTCTGCTTTTTATCTGCAAGACACCAAAAGCGTGAGGTCCCTTCTGTGCTGGAGTTGTGAGCTGAAGCAGGGTCAGCATGTAAAAACTTTGGATGATGCCATTTGTACCTACAAACTACAGTAGCTACATATTAGATCTGTTATGTGGTTAATTAGCTGTGTTCATTCACAGCAACTGGGCACATAACAGCACGCACATTTCTTAAGACGTACTCAGCAAATCAATACTTAATGCCTGCCTGGCAAAGAGAGCGAGGCAGCAGGGGCTGTGTTGGCAGAGCTGAAGGAGCTGAGCAGCCACAGTGGATATGGAGATGAGAGTTGGTGCTTAGGAGCAGACGGGATGCATTTGGCCCAGTCTGATTTACTCTGCATACTCCTAAATGCACTTTCCAGGCTTTTCTTATCAAGATGATTTATAATTGTTGCAGATGGCGCCTAGACTAATCCCTAATGAGAACTCTCCTAAGCTTCTGACAAATCTGAATCTGCAGCCACGTATCACATCAGGACTGTGGAGGCATCTCTCTAACATGCTATAGAAATACAAATGACAGTGCCTGTGGATGGCCAGAACTGAATCAATGTAAACATGTAACATTTTAATAATATCAAAGAATGAAGTGTTCCCTATTTTAATTATTAAAAAGAGACATAATTATTGACTGGTATTATCTTACCGCTAAACACGGTTTTCTTACCTAAGTGGTGTCAATAGACCATCAGATAATGGGGCTGGTAACAGAAAGGGATGCCACAGAGCCAGGAGTTGTCAAAATGTAATACGTTAAATGAGGCAGGTGGTAAAAGAGGTAGCACCTCTCTAAGACCACAGTAAAACTTGGCCATTGAGTACCTCTAGTAACGGGAGAATATCTCTGTATTTTGACTCAATACAAATTCATATCAGGAGAACATACTGTTTACTGCAGAAAAAAATCTGTGGTTTTCCTACAAAAGTAGGTAGTCACAATCCACCAATTGTAAATATTCTCCCTAGACACTTAAACAGCAGGAATCAAACAGATGAAATTCTGCCCACTTCAAGCTTTAATGAATGTCTGAGCAATATTAAGCCACTAATTGACTTGTACTGTAGGTCAATGAAGAAGCGAAATCTGCAGTTAACTGTGTCTTGCTGGAAGCCTGCATCAGGCCAGGATGCTCAGTGGTGGCTGTGGCGTTGTGGAGCAGCCGGCAAAAATCACAGTTTCATACATTTTAATATGGCTACATTGCTGTGGACACACAAACAACAGTTGGCAAATGGTGCACAAGCAGTTACAGCGATGACAGCCCATTTAGTATTCTGTACCTAATAAGACATTGAGAAAATATCTGTACAGATCAATATTTTTCCTGGTGGGACTCATTCTAAGTTTAATCTAAGGTCTTGTTAATGTATGTAAGATGATGGTTTGGATCATCTGTTACAAAGTTGTAAATACCTCACTTGATGTACAAAGGATGTTTCTTTCAACTATACCAACACTAGAAATAATTGTGGCTTATTTCAAGAAGCTTACTACTCCATTTAATAGAAGGCATCAGCAAAATCAGTTATCTGGGTGACCCGCTGATCCCACTAAAGTCAGTGGTCTATATATGATATCGTAGTCTACGTTCAGAGCCATGTCAAGATGATTTGGCCTCCTTTTTTGCCTTAGGAATCTATTTCTCTCACTACTGCTTTTCCAGTATCCTTTTGCTTTTTAGGCCCCTGTTACCTTCCCTTCCATCCTTCTGGGCAGGAGAAATAGAGGACATTAGCAAATTACTTATATATGATGCTTGTTCAGTCCTGCACTTATCTATGGCTTAAATTATACTTCTGAGACCTTGGCTTCAGGGAGTCAGAGCAACAAGAAACTTTATTCCTAGTGCTGCACTGAGAACAGACTTCGCACAGAACTAGAGCAGAACAGGTGGTTTGCATTCAAATACACGTGAAAGATTGATCACAGTTTAATTGCAGTAATTATGAGAAATATGTCCAAGGAATTCTGGTTTCTTAAAGATCACCAAGGAGCAGAAGTTTTTACTCAGAAACATCCTCATCTCCCGCTTACTGTAGGAAATCAAGAGTAATTCCAGTGGCTTCAATGGTGAAAGATGGGTTAATACTGGAGCATCTGCTGCAAGATTTTGGCTCATCAAATACTTAAAACTCCTGCAATATTTGGACATTGTCTGCATAAACAGAGTCTTTGAAAGATCCACATCTGGAACACACCTGCTTTTGCCAAGTTGGCTAAATCTCCTCCCTAGGGATTTCATGCTGGCATTTCAGCTGACAGTTTGTCTCTATTTCAGTCACTTCACTCTCTGCCTCATGCATGAGAAGATGGGAGTCAGTCATTTCAGTTCACCTCCTTTTCTCATCTTTCAAAATTAGTTCCCAGACCAATTGTCCCTGCATGCAAAGGATTGCGATGCTGTTTCCATATTGTCCCTGCCATCTGTCTCTGCTGTGTGACACTTTTCCAGGCTAGAAGATCTTTTCTCTTTTTGCATATCGGTGGAGCAGAAGGGTCTTGACTCAAGGAGGAAACACCTGGCTTGTGCCTGACGGACGCGCTTACTGGTCAGTGCTAGAGGTTCCAGATACTAACTCTTATTAATTCAGATCTATGTGTACATGAGAATGCCTGAGTGATTTTTGTAAGCATGGTAATTGCATACACAAGCAAATGACTAGATGTATGCTTTTGACCAAATATCAAGCTGTGAATGCCCAGCATGTAAATTTTAAATATTTGCAACTAGCAGCTCCCAAATAACTACAGATCAAGAACTATCTGTAGGAGGTATTTGGCAAATAATTTTAAATAATGAATACAGCTAAGATGATCATGATCTACTTGCAGACAACACTCACAGACAAGTGTAACTGTTATGAATTATTCAGCCAATTCTATTCAGAATTGTATATTTTTTTTTAGAACTATAATTAATGATCCCTAACAGTATGTATGAGACACACTAACAAAGGTCTATTCTGTGCTACTTCTGAAAGATTAAAATGAAATGCAGACAGTTTGGAGACCACAGACCTTGTTTTAGAATTGTTGTCTGCTCTGTTTACTGACAGTGACTTTTGCTGCTTGTTTACTGCAATTTACTTAGTTACAGCATAAGTTACACATGATTATCTTCTCAATATGATGCTAAGCTGACATCTGTCAAGTTTAAAAGTCATAATAGGTGCTATTAGTCATTGAGATGATCCAAAGGCATACTGATTGGTATGACAACAAAACTGCATAGTTGTTTTTTAAAGGCATAATAATTTCTAAAGAGAATTTGGGGTGGGCTCTACCTGCTCAGAACTTCGATGATTTTAGTGCCTTGAAAGCTGGCAGAAGCAGAAACCAGGGAGAAGTGTACAGCTGGTGGTCATGGAAACAGTTATCAGAATAATATCAATTAACTGAGCAAAATACATTGTTTATGTCCTTCTTGTTTGTTTGCCGCAACAGAGCGGGAAGTTTAAACTATCTGCTATTTGCGTCAGAAACTTCATTTCTCGTGGGTTTATAAAGCAGCCATTTCGAGCCATACCAAGCTGAAACTGCCTTGCAAGTCCTTAGCTCCAATACTAATTAATATTACTCTAAGTTCCTTTTCAGTTTTAAAAAGTAGTTCAAAATAAAAATTCTTGAGTGTTTGAGATGCCTTTTGAATTTTAATTTAAGGAAAAAGCAGGCAGTTAAAAGCCTTTTTTTCAAGCCATTAAGGCTTGAGGCAGTTCCTAATGAAACCAGAAACCAGATTTTCTTTGATTTTAATGAGAAGATGGTCAGCAAGGCACTGGCTTGCTTTTGGTGGCTTGGACAGCTGCGGGGAAGGAGGAAGTCACAGCAGTTACATTTGAAGCAGGGTGTCTTTCCACAGTCTCTGAAAGTCTGGTCAGCCACCCTCATCACGCCTGGCTTTGCATGATGCACGTCCTTTATACAAACTGTGTAATCACATGGATGATTACACTTCCAGGGTACCTTCCCTTTTCTGTCAATCTGCAGATTCAGAAGGCTGCACAGTATTTAGGAAGATAACCTGTTATTTATTGCTAGTGCTTGAAGAGTAAAACATCGGTCCATTGGAAAGAGGCGGGAGAGAACCGGTCACCCAGCCAGACGCTCCGAGGCATTTAACCTCATTTTCCCGATGAAAATCCATAGCACGGCACCGAGGATGTTGTCCTGTTGGCTGTGTCGGCACAGTCTTTGGTATCGGTGCTCTGGGTCTGGTTTGTGTTTACAGTGCCAGGTGCTCCGAGCTTTCAGTACAGAGGTAGAAAGGGTGACAGGCAGGCAAGCGCTGGGAAAAACCCTGCACTGCCGTCTCCGTGTTGGCAGATCTGGGCATGTCCTGCTCTCTGAGGTCTGTCATCACGGAGCAGAAAGCGGTGCTTGCACGAAGACTTCCTGGGTCAGAGGCAGTGGCTTTGCCTGCTGGTGTGAGCCATGCACGGAAGTTATATACTTATTGGATAATAATGAGTTTATTTTTCAGGTCTGTGTCAAAGGACTTTGTTGAAAAGGATTTAGTCAATGTATTGACAATTACCTGTTCTATTTTTACTGTGTTTTCCCATGTAGAGAATTTTTTCTTCATTTTTCATTTTCTCCCATTCTGCTATGTGGCTGAACCTGTAAACAGCCAACACCAAATGCTCTAAAAAAGCCAGAAAGGAAAATCCAAACTAAATGTACCAAAATAATGTAGCACCAAAAAATTAATGTATTAATGAGAGGAACCAGTCCAGTTATAAACGTAGAAATGAAGTGGATAACCCAGCCAATGACTGAGAAAAGCATAATGATAGGAAGGGAAAGACATTCACCAGTATGGATGGTGTAGAAAGAGAAGTCGTGAACATTTACCTTAGAACATTGATAGCTGGTTTAATAATTCAGATACATGTATGGAAATGTGCCCTCTGATAGGAGGGTGTATTTTTCTTGCTGGGGCTACAGGGAGCCCCCCTACTCCATCATCAAAACATTGTTAAATCAGTCATGTGTAGTCTAGAACTAAGAATAATGACTTTAAAAAGATTTAAACTTAATTTATCCATCATGTGGTCTTTGTGTATTTGTTCACTGAATGTGTCAAACATCAGCCAAAAATAATTTCCAGCAATTATTTCCCGTGACAGGCCAATGTAAATTCTTCCAGGCAGAGGATGACTATGTGAAAATAATTATACATGAATATCCAGCTGAGATCTTTTGAGCCACTAGAAAAGGCTAGCATGTAAGCAGTTTTGTAACAGGAGTGATAACACATGCACATGCATACTAATGCTGTAGAAAAGTCTGAAGACATCCAACTGGACTAAATGGCAGATGCAGAATTAAATGAGGAATATTTTTTTACCATAAAATTGCAAATTTAAACTTTGGTCAGGCTTTCAAAATCTCAGAGAAAACTGCCAAAACTGATTCAAACACTTGGGCTATAAAGTCATGTAGGTACTTTTGAAAACTGTAGTTCTGCCCCAGTCTTCAGGATAGTATGGCTCTGAACTAGCATTACCACGTACAATTCAGCAACGTATGCAGTGTGTATTTCAACTTTGTTAAAATTTCTAGTACTGCTAAAGAAAGATATATTAAAAGAACATCTGTGCCTACAGTCCAAGGAAGCAAGGGAAGAACTAAGGGTCTGATGAGGTGGTGGTATTATGGTGCCAGAGTTAGGTCTGGAAATCCAGGGTATGGGAGTCCCAAGGCGGTAAACGACACAAGCGAAGTGTGGTGGCTGTACGTGACCCCATCTACAGCAGGTGTTGCTCACGTTTAGTCATCCTGCACTGAACAACAACCTGCATTGTTGCGCGTTTCTGTGGTAACTTGGAGAGTAGCTAGCTATGTTGGGGCGTGTTTGTGAACTCATAGTTTATACTATGAGTAAACTGGTTTTATACTGTAGTCATGAGAACTCTCGGTTTTCAAGCACTCTGTGTAATGAATAATATATTACGAGACTAGTCACTATGACTTCTTTTGTGCTATACTATTAACAGTTTTCCACATGTGGGATTCATATTTATCCTTCTGTATGTTGAAGGATAGCATAAGCAGATTACATCTATTGTGCAGCAAACACACTTACTCTGATATAATATTTGTTACAATTATTTCCAGAGCATGTAGAATACAGGCCATAAAATACCTCTTAATCTCTTAACATTGTTAATGAAATAAAATAGTGTTATTCATTACCCACAAGGAGAATTTAAAATAAGCTCCACATGTAAATGACAGATTCCATGAAGGTAGCACATAAAAGTCTGTCTGCAGAGGCGGACAGCAGTGTGTGCGAAGGCTGGCCGTGGTGTGCATTGTGCTCTGTTTGGAGAATATGGTGCAAGAAGCTTTGAACTGTAGGCAGGTCCTGAAATACCACGTAGCACATTACTGGGCGTTAGCAGCTGTGGTCTCCGTTTCTTGGGCAAATTTTCAAATCTTGGCATGCCAGAGTATTGATTTCTGATTAAGATAATGTAGTCCACAGCCCTTGAGTGTAATATGCAGAAGCAATTGTTTCTACAGCCGATGACTGAATCCCCAGCGCGTTGGTTAAGATGGTGTGCAAGTGGGCAAGGCTGATTCGGTGTGTGGTTCAGTGTTGAGCGAGGGACAGGGTCTTGGCTGGTTTACTTCCCATCTGGACCCTCATAGTGTTGAGTCAGGGGTAGTGTCTGTCCCTGAATATTCAGCTGTGCTCAAGGATGGAGCTGGCATGGGAACCAGGCAAGGTACATGGGTGAGCGACCCTGGCAAATCAACTGACAGTCAATTGGTGCAGGGGGAGGAGGAAGGTGAAACGAGTTTTCCCAGTTCATAGTAGGGCAATACGGTATCCACCCACCTCTCACTTCTTAACACGCTCAGGCCCTTTTCAATTTATCGCCGCATACTGGGGCCTGACGAGGAAGGCTTGTGCTTGCAGAGTCTGAGCTGGGCGTGGTGAACGAACACAGATCTCTAGAGTCCAACGCCTCTTCAAATAATAGAATTATGAGAAGTTAGAGGAAGAAGTTTTTGCAAAGTATTATGTTGGACTTCTAATCTTACAATTTTAGAGTCAGGTTTTATGCCTTTTATGTTACTTGAAGAATGCCCTCCATGCTTCAGGTAACAGCACAGAAGCATTACTTTCTTTTTCTGAATTTAGGATGATTGCAAAGTATCCTGGACGTTTTAAGAAAATCTTCAGGAAGTTTGTTGTTGGATGGGATACAGCTTGTGAATGACTAAAAGATTATGTTGCTGTCTGTTGATATAATTTTTGTAGTTCTGTAAATCACTATGACTTATATAATGCCCCCTGCCTCTGCTGTAAATTTGCTCCTGTAGATACTTTACCCTGACCGCAGTTGCTAAAGCTGGCATTGCTTTCGATGCTGACGTATAGGAATATACTACATGCAGTGTGTGCGGGTGCATGCGTATTTGCATTATCCCCACTCTAAATGTATCCCACACATAAAGACTCCCATTAACTTACACTTGGCTGTGCTTCATACTGACATTATTCAAACACATCATCATGAAGGTGGACTGCTGAAAAAGCATGCACAGACCTGATACTTCTTTGTCTTACAGCAGCTTTCATGTACACAGGACTTCCATTTGGAAACTCTCAGTCAAAGGCTGTGGAAGAATGCAATGTGCAAGAATGGGGTTTTTTTGGTACGATTGGATGCCATTTATATGGGATGGATGCCGTAGGTAATGAAGATGTATATGCAGCACTATTTGCACAGCTTATATTGGTGAAGCTCTCTTGTGCTGTTGATGCATATGTTCACAGGTCTGGCACTAGTGACAAAGTCGCACTACCAGTTGCACCTCATTCAAATTGCGATAGATGGAAATTTCCTATTGTTGATGTGAGGGAGGGGAGCATTTTTCCGTTAATCTTTTGGCATTCTTTGAAGATTAACAATGCAATTACACCAAGAAATGGGTTTTCATGTGGGTATATCTGAAGAACAGAAATGGATTGCACTTACAAGGCATGTTTCCATGCTTGTATTTGGTTTTGTGCATGGCAAGTGTGCTTCCGATGTCAGCAGGTGTGTGTAGGTGTTATCACCGACTTGTGAAAAACAAGGTCTGTTTGACACAGGTAGATAAATACCCTTGCAAATATTGCAGTGCTGATTCAAACAGGAGGCTATGAGTGTGCAGCTGTACTCCCTTGCTCAAACAGCTCTTTACTAGGAGAGTGGTGTCAGGCATTTTCTCGTACTGTTGAAAAATCCTCCTGTGGGGAAATCAGTCAGAGTTCAGATGAGACCAATTGCTTCATTGCAGAGATTAATCATGGGTGCAGAAATGGTAGGGAATCGAGGTTAGGATGATACTTTCTGCTTAAAGTTCTGCAGCTGACTGTCAGGGAAAGAGGAAGGAATGGCTGTTACGTGTGTTTATTCCAGGGCTTGGGTTGCTGTGATGTACAGTTTGGGAGTAAAAAGAAGGAAAGGGACTTTGAAGGCCTTTGGGATGCTGTGTCCTTTACCATTCATGGATGTAAAGCGAGCTCATTCAGAGCACAGCAGCATTCTCCCGGTGATGTGAGGAGCTCAGGGGCGCGCGGCCCAGCCCTGGCCACTCTATTGGCCACCATCTAATGGCCAGAGAAGAAGGCCAGCTCACCTGGTTGCAGCCTGTGGGCTGCAAGGCACTGGGGATCCTTGAGCTGAGTATACATAAAAATAAAAAAAAATACAAGTTTTTGCCTACAGGTTTAAGTGTGTTACACTGGGGGTTATGTTACCATTAAAAAATGGTGTGATGCCACAGTAGATAATGGCTAAAAACTACAAAAGAATTCCCACCTTTGCCTGCAATATATTGATTTTAAGCGTTGCATTTCTGAAAGCAAAGATCAGTCTCTGCATGAATGAAAATGCATCATTCGAGACATTTAAGGTTTTCCTTTATTTACTTACTGAGCAGGTGAGTAACTCTGTTCTTCCTTCTTTTCTCCAGTTCCCCCCTCCACTGACATGCACACCCCCATTCTTTTATCATAATGTGCAATACATAAGATCTCTCACGGACGGGGAGCATTAACACGCACCTATGCCTTTTCCTCTCGGGCAGAGCACGGTGGCATAACTGACAGTGCAATAACTGACACCAGTTCCGTGGCACAGAGAAAGTGCTCGAGGTAAATCTCTGCTAGAATAACAAAGAGATGGGGAGATGTTCCGCTTTAATATCCGCTCCATCTTTCTTATCTATATTAGAAACGTCTGTCACTAAGGGTGTCTGAGTAGAGCTGAAATTATGAAGCACCTTCTAGATTCCTTTATCTCCTGGAGAAACATTAATGCTTATAAGTAGTAAAGGATACTGGGTGAAGGAAAGACCATTGCTTGCCTGTGCTGGTGCGTTTGTTTAGGAGACATGTCTTTTGATTTCATAATGTTGTTTGAAATGCCTTCCTCTGCTCTAAGAAAATACCCACTTTTGTTATTCTTTGTGAAACAGAAGCTGAAGATAGCAGCCTTGTTCACAAAAGCCTTGATTTGAATATGCTAATGTTAATTTAAGCATTCAGTTGCCAAATTTTCATGTGAGGATTTTTTTTGTAGTGTGCTCATTTAATATTTGTGTATCCATTATTCCCCATGCTTAATCTGATCCACAGGCATTGAGTAAATATTGTCTTTGGAGCATGATCTACAGCAGAAGTCAAAAAAGACACTGTAAAGTGGAACCTCTCTTCCTAAATGTGGATCACCTTTTGCCTCTACCTTTCCCTGCAAATTCAGGGAACCTACTTCCACATCCAAAGGGCTTATGAATTTTTTTGGGTGGTTGATACTTTCAATCTAAACACTACAAACCAGAGCAATTTCTAATATGGCAGCCGGCTGAAGTAATCGTGTGTGTGAATCAGTTCCTCTCTCCTTGTAGCTCTGCTTGTTTTGAATGCAAGCGGTGCAAGTAGACGTTACCTCCTTCAGCAGGAAACGGTGATCAATGGAACACTTAAAAATAAATTTCTGAGTAATAAAACTGTGACAATAGGAAAATTCATATCTTATCTTAGAGAACATCAGCAGAGGAGGGAAAATGGGTGAAAAGCTTAACTATGAGTTGCTGAAAACAAGATCTGAAGTCTTTAAAATGTGTTTTCTGATGTTCTAGCCCAAAGCAGAAGGTGAAATGTGTTACTTTAAGTGAGATACTGTAGGTGTGAAATACATGAAAACCCAGTAAAACATCTCCATTTTGCAAAGAGAAACCTATCAGTTAGCTACCAAACATAGTGCTGACTTCACTGAGGTTGCAGTGTATGAGATTTTGCAAATAATCAGTATATCAACAGTGCCTGGTCTTTTCAATAGGCTGGTGGCTTCGTAGCTGCTCTTTCTAAAAGCCACAACTTATTTCATATCCTACCTTTGCAATGAACCTACAGCTAAGCAGTAACGTATCGTACTAGCACATTAGCACGGGCACCTCTGCAACATATTAGGGACACTAATACTGCTGGTAGCCAAGGGAGAGTTACAGTGGTCTTATTAATAAATTGCAGTAGGGTAAATAAGTAGAAATTGCCTGTGGTTCCTCTGTTTCCCTAAAGGAAAGGAATAAAACTGGTGGAAAAAATGCAGTGATATTGTGTGGGTACTAAATTTTCTTGACTGTAACGTCTCCTGTTTATGGGTTGCTGAACCATGAGTCTTTCTTTTATTTCTGAAATCCTTCCAAAGTGGAACACACAAGGGGAAAGTAAAGCTTGTATGAATGCAGAATAATCTCATTTAAGTCAGTAGAGTTACTCTGCTGAAAAACTCATAGAAAGAAGAAAACTAGGCCTGCAGACTGTTAGCCCTTTAGGCCAAGGATGGTTTTGTCATGTGAGATAGACTATGGCAAGTATATTGTGAATGCTCCTGGAATAATACACTGGGAAAGTCTCTTTAGAATATTCCACAATTAGCAATAATCTGGAATCGTAAAGATTGTGGATTAGTCAGTAACAAATTGTCACAGCAAATAAAATCTTTGCTTAACCAGGAACACTTCTCACTTTTCCACCGAGCTCCGCTCTTTCACTTGCTTGGAGATAAGAGCATTTCCAGTTTCTTCTCCACAATCCTGACACGCGTGCTGGCAGTCACTCAGCTGGCCAATAATGAGCTCTGGACTTACAGCCCTGGGTCTTTGCAGACAGAAGGGTCATTCAGGCGATGGACGCTTCCTCTTATAAATCACTAATTAGTAAATTAGAAGGAAACTGGCAGCTTTTCACAACTGACACTAAGAATTCCTTACAGAAATGGTACAGCTTCATTACTAATTTAGGTATCTTATCATTATTTATTATCTCTACTTGACTGCACTGTTCTGGGTTTTAGCCTGACCCAGACATATTCAGATACTGCAAGCCGCTCATAGCTCAGAAATGTGGTAGGACGTGGCCATGAGAATTCCAGCTGATTTTAGCAGAAGAATATGTTTAAGTACTTAGTTCAGCAGCAACAGTTGCACAGTAGGCACTGTGGTTTAGTGTGTAAGAAGCAGACACTGCTCCTGAGACCAAATTCTGAGGTAGCCTTTGGCAAAATTAGCAACAAGTTTGACAAACAGATGGATTCATCCAACAAATGCAGGCTCCCCTTAGGACAAGGGGCGAGAAGGGGAGGGAATAATTCACTGGATCCTGCAGTTTTCCTTCCATGTTTGAAAAGTCGCTTTAAATTATTTGAATAGTGCTCATGAATGCATCCCTTGTTGTCATACTTTGCAGTCATCTTCATTCATTTAACTGGATTTTATATATAAAAATACCAAAACAAACTGATTTTTTCCTTCTCCTTTTAGCTTCTGTGATATCTGAAGTACATCAGTATAACTTTCTTCTCTGCATTCCTGTAATGCTTTGAAAATGCACTAAGTGAAAGTGCCATTGAGTGCTTTTTTTTTTTTTAATGATGAGCCAGATTACCACAAATTTTCTTAGCCTGAACCTCTGTTTAGCTATTTTTCTCCTTGCAATCAGGGCCTTTGAACAATACTTTGTAAACCTACTGCCAGCTGGTAACTAATGCTGACTTCTATCCATCGTCGTCAAAGGATGGTCTAGGGCAGTCGTCTTCTTGCTCAGTATCTTCAAAAGCAAAGCAGTGAAAGCATGTCAAGATTTCTTTTTGATGCAATTGGCATAGACTCTAGGTGATGGTATCTTTTGTGCATCATTTTAACTCCATTAGACAGAAGCAATTTCACTGAAATCAATGGTACAGAGCCAGGGCAACTAGAAGGGTACTCGGATCAAAGGCAGACTTACATATTTTTGGAAAAGAGGAAAACCACTCCTTACTACAGCACCACCCAAAACGATACGCAGAGCTGAGAGCCCCAGCTGCCCAAAGTAGTGCGTGGGCAGTTACAACTCACCCCCTCTTGTTATGCATCTGCTTTGAACCATTTTGTCTTATAAATCAGTGTTGCTTTTAGAAACACAGTGTACCCTGTTCAATGTAACTATTGAAAATTCCTCAGCAATAAATTCTGAGTGCTTTTGTTATTATTTAAGGATAATTTGCAGAGATGACTGAAAATTATGTGTATTTGGACTAGCTGATTTTCTGCTTGGTTGCATCCTGAAGGAGAATTAACCTTTTTTTCTCTCAAATTATCCACAAAACTGAAGGAATCAGTTCCGATCTCCCTGTGGCCTTTACTTTCCTGCTAGTCACTGCATTTTTACAGGGGTCTGTTTCCAGTCCCACTGTGTCCCCAAATGTGAATGTCCTGAAATTCAGAGAGATTGAAATCAATGCTATGATCTGAACAGATATACGATGTACCTTGGCTGTTACGCTTAATTAACTTAGGACATGCTAGGCTTTCTCTCCAAGCATCAGTCTTCCTTTCTCCCATGGATACTGTGAAGTCTCACAGCAAGCCTTGTTGTTATGACCTAATTTTTCTACAAACTGAGAGATTTAATTTGTTCAGGTGCCAGGAAAAGGGAGCACAAACTTGGAATTCTCCTGGCAACTCTAATTTAGTTGCCTGAGGTTTGAAAAATCAATAGGGGAATTATCTTTCTGTCTCTAGATTGTAACTTAATAATTAAAACTTAATTAAAAGGATGACATCAGTTTATTTAGGAAAACTGTGGCTTTTTTTTGTGGGTCCACTCCAGAATTTGTGTCCTGCTGAGCTGAGACAGTAGAGCTGGGATTCGTTCCTCTTGCTAGGGAAACCCTCTGTTACTGAAAGTGCTGCTTTTGCTGCTTAGTTCCAGAACTGAGTAACTATGCAAAACAGTGTTAATTCCTAACTGCATTTTCAGATGATTGTGATATTTTACTAATCTGCCCTTTTCAGGTTCGCTATTATCAACACTTACGATCAGATAGTTTCTTCAGAGAATCCAGTGTGGTCCGACAAACACCTGTCAGGAAGTTAACAGTGATTATATATAGATGCTTTATACACATATATGCATGTGTATATACCCATCATATATGTCATACTGTATATGAAATGCTGTCAAACTTGTAGCCTTGTGTTATCAGTAAACCTGAGGAACTTCTTACTGAAATTATGTTGGCAAGTACAATTATTATATGACAAAGTACACAGTCTGATAATTGATTCATGGCAGCAGGAGAATTTCATATTTACATCTTAGTGCTTCCTAGATGAGCCGTGAACATCCTTAATGAATACCGTCCTCTTCAGACCGTTTTGACTTAGTATTTAATACCATCTTCCTCACCATGACACTCCTTTCTAAGAATCCTGCCACAAAAATGCCCTTACTAGATCTGACAAAATACAAATACATAAATGCCTGCAAGTCTGCACAAGTGACAAATAGTTAGCAGTTCGTTATCTTACAAATGCTTTATCACTTGCACAGTTTGTGAGTCACTGTCATTATATTCACTCAAATAATGTACAAACAAGACCACAGATCTACATACATCTGGAGTTAAGCTGAAATCATAACTGAAAATACACCTTTTGATAGTTCTATACGCATTATGTAATGTGGACTAAATGCTAATTATATGTCTAAAAAGACAAGTAACTTCATAGAAAGCTAGACTACCAAATTCACTGAATGTGCATTAAATGAAATATTTAACAGTATTTAACTGGCAGTTGAACAAAAGACAGAATGAACAACTGCCTTGACCGAATCAGCTGGCCAAAGCTGTCATCCCATGAGGGACGATGCTTTCTGAAAAATGGTACATTAAGGAAAATCCAAGGTACTTTATTTTGAAAGTGGGAGGCTCTCTGAGAACTTTCTGTTTTAGTTTATTTTGAGGAGACCCAAATGCATGATACTGACATAACCCCTTCCCTGGCTGATTGCCTAACTGGCATGTTATGAGTCAACCCAAACGCTGCCTTTCAGTGAACAGCAGCCATTCTTGACATTCTCAACATTCCCTTGACAAAGTGACCATCTACGAGATGAACCTCTTTCATGGTACTTGTTTCCTCAACTTCCCCACAGTTAATTGTTAACTAGTAAAACCTCTGCTGGTTCACATAAATGGCAGCTTGAATGACTTGGTGTAACACTTTTGTGGTGCTTAAATAACTTTGTTTTGGTTTCGGCTGCCGCCGGCAACAAAAGCGCCACGCGGCCGCCCCTCCCCCCACCGGCGTGCGGAGGAGAATGGAAAGAAAGAGG
>Ga0065711_1028432_pt1 | contig 41256 bp, 16 predicted proteins | sample Hoacrofraction12_FD_59098 | JGI IMG/M metagenome (GOLD analysis project Ga0065711, IMG submission 59098) | Hoatzin crop microbial communities from Cojedes, Venezuela - Epithelial fraction 12 v2 (version 2) | ecosystem: Host-associated > Birds > Digestive system > Esophagus > Crop | place...
GAATAAGAGGAAGAAAATCCACAAAAGAAAACTCAAGTATTTTGCAGCTTTAGTAAGCACTCCTTGATTAAGAAAAAAAAACCCACACAAACCCCCCCATTTCTTCTAAAGAGAGAATAGCGGGGCATAGTGATGACAACCATTTCTAGAACAGGGTTACAGCATCAGTCGTGCCTCAAATCCCTCTTTGTATGGAAACATCATCCAAATAGACTTCCTACCACTGCTGGAAGAAAAACTTTACATATCCACAGCATTATGAGGAAAAAGTAAGGAAACATGATCAAAATAAACTGATGGTGTTGATGCCTGCTTGGGTTTCCAAGCAGAATGAAAATAAAAATTCTAGAAGATATATTTTTGAGTTCATTTCATCAACTGTGACAGCTTAAGAGTGATAATACTCTAAGGGATCAGATCAACACCAGAGATCAAATTTGTACCACACAGACTCAGTCATCAATCCAGAACAGCAACATTCTATTGGTATCCTCCTCTTTGAACCAATTAAGGGGCTAAACAAATTCAGAGATCTTTGCCAACACAGTGTGGAAATTAAAATGAAATTAGAATGACAATCCACTAAGTAACTGTTTGGAGCAGTTCTGTCTCTAGATTAATATATTAATTAACAAAAAAATCTTGGGAGGGTTTTCCTGTTTTGACAAGGCTAACCAAAGAAGACAGCTTTTATAGAGAAAGGCCCCCTCAACGACTTTGCATAATGTGCACGGAGGACTTGGGAAAAAGCTCCAGAATCTTATAGTAATTAAACCTCCTCAAGTCTTCCTTCTAAAAACATTTGGAACTGGCAGCAAAAGTTTTTCTTGATCTTCATCTTTAGATTCCTGGTCCACAGATGTTTTGCAACAAGCTGTTGACAATATTCAAGTTCCTGCTGAAATCAAAGATGTTGAAGTTTATAAAAAACAAAATGTTGTCAGGTCTTTTCAGAACATTAACTTCCAATCTAAAGTTTTATCATCTTCTTTAGCCAGAATAAACAACATGTCTTGAAACCACCAATTCAAATCTCAAATACGACCACGTGATCATTTTAGGTGGCTGCTATTTGCATCACAATTACTGAAATGAGTAATTAAGTACTTTAGTAATATCTACACCCCTCGCTTACCTATCCCTTAACATACAACCGTTTCTTTATATCTATAGTCAAGTAAAGCCATTTACGATATTTTTATCAACCTGAAGGCTCAAATGGTTGGCTTTTAATATGAAATAATGTAGACAAAGTGGTCTGTCTGTGTGACATAGCACAGAGGTTCAAACACAATTTTAGTCTACTGTATCAGCAGACAGATGCATAGACAGGTCAAGTTCCATGAAATCTCACACTTCAGAAACAACAGATATCTAAAACATGAAGCACAGAAAAATCTAAGCTGGGCATTAGTTTGAATTAATTTTAATCAAGGAAAAAAAAAATCACTTTTCAAACGGAGAAGATCAAGAAAAGTTTAGTGGGAGATTCCAGTTCCTGAGCTTCTTGGAATACAGTATATTTATAAGAAATATATATAAATAAAGCTGAAGAGACACGCCAGAAATGAGTCAATAATGTAACACCAAAATTGTGAAAAACTCTGAAGTTTTGCAATGCTGGACATTCAAAAAATCTAGAGCTATTTATACAAAAAAAAACTACATAATTTGCAATTTGTTAGTTTAAATATAAAGGAGAGGAGGATTCATAAAGTTTGAGAGGAAAGACATTTTTAGCTGGCAAGCACTTCTTAAAGCTAACCATTTTTTCTTTATCTTGCTCATGAGACCTCTTTTGGATTCAAATATGTTTGTTAACCAATATTATGAAGAAAATAAGGCAACAGTAAGATAGCGTGTTTGTACTCTTTTAGAACAAATCGTGCATATTAATACTTCTCAGGTTTTTTAGGATTTGCAAATTCCATTCTCATTAATAAGCAGCTTATTTTGATAAATAAGTTGATTCCAACTAACTTGGCAACGTCTTTTAGATGAGAACTTTTTGTCATGAGGAACTTCAATGAATTCGTGTGCATTTCTGCAAAGAGTGAGCACATTATGAAATCCCAAGACACAACATGAAGTGTAAAACAATTTTTAAAATTAGAATGTAGACAAAGAAATGCCAAAATTAGAACATGAACAAATACCTACCAGAAAAGAGATTTGTCCACTGCTTGAAAACACAATACTTCAAATTCCATTCAAAATCCTGAAAACCCATAAACGCTTACTCTAATCCTCACAATGAATTTGGAGTTTCTCCATGAAGAAAATCAGCCAACCAGATGTGAATTCAATCGAGTACGTTCCTTTCTAAGCCCAGAAACAGAGAGAGAAAAAAAAAAAACAACACCCCACCCCAAAACCCCTACTTCAACTCTACTCAGACTCAAGTTTTCTATTTTTCACTGTTAGGTTACAAACTGATAACAAAAACTGTTATATATCAGTAACCCTAAACACCACACATTGCCACTTGGGAAGAACTTTTACACTGTCCTCAGGCTTGCCTGAGTCTGAGCATTGGTGAATATTGTCGGAATAGTGTCACAGGGATTGAGCTCACATTCAAAGGTAACAAACTCAGCAAGACTTCAACTGACCGTGCAGAAACCATCGAGATAATTTCTCCACTGCACTCGCCACTGCTCCAGATCTCAAAACACAATGCACAGACTTCTCAGCAGACTCTAGGCAAAATCAACACCAGGCCAGTATCATTTCCCCTCCACACAAGCAGAAAAGGGTGGTCCTGTTTCCTAAAGCAGGCTAGCATACAGTCTGGGAAGTAACATCCTTACAGAACCACATCAAGGCCATAGCGAATCTGCAACTCAAACGCTCAAAGCGTGGATAGCTCTGTGTAGGGAGCTGGCTGTTCCACGTTAGAGTGGCTGTGCAGCCCAGAAAAGAATTTTTTACTCTGATGCTCTGCCGCTTCACTGCTTTTCTCCTTCCCCGATTACGGCCCAGATCTCTAGATATAAGCAAGGTAAAAGCACAAGAATTGCCAGTTTTTGCTTTCCTAGGAAGCACAGCACAGGTCTTGCCATAGTTAGAAATTTGTAAGCAGATAGATAGATACCTTTTTGATAAGTCTTAGGTAGCATTGTTAAGTTTTACTGAATATAAATCTGTTTTTAACAGTTGTATTTTTAATTACTATAAGAAACTGTCCAAACATGTCTTCTTCCTCTTCTACTGTTTTTTTCTCTTGAAAAAAGTGTACCTTATGAAGCCTTCCATGTTATTTGCATTACAACCTTTTGCACTTGTCCTAAATTGCCTTCCTTCTGGCAGATACAACAATTCTGTTCCTAAAGAAAATGCCCTACTTCTTACCACCAACCACCAAAAGTTCCATAGAGCAGCAGCTGTGGGTTAAACTTCTAAGAAAGGAAACGCGGCTAGAAAAACACAAAGAGAAAGAATCTCAACTTCTCAGAGTCTAGCTAGTCTAACTCCATTTACAGTAACCAGAATTAGAATGTCTCATGTTGAGAATAAAAAGAAAGTGTAAGCAGGACAAAAACTCTGAAGATGCAAATCTGGCCCCTTTACCACATTTGTTTTATGGAATGCAGCATAAACCTGACATGCCTTCTTTTTCAGGTCCTCAGCACAGTTCAAATCTAGAATTTCACTACAGAACACACTTCCATTATTCAAATTACAGTTTTGGAAAGCCATCTATCTTTGGTAATGCAGACAGCTTAGTGTAGCACTAAAGCTGACAACAGGATTCATGGTGGCCCAGCAAGCACATGAGTAAGTCTCCAAGCTCACACATCAAGAGAAAGAGCAAGAACACCCCAGTATCTGTAGTCCTGAACAGCAAGTGATCCCAGGACCAAATGCTCTCCCTGTCACAAACCCAGCCTCTGTCAGACAACAGAGGAAAGCAGACCAGCCTGCAAGAAGAATCATTCCAACAGGGTCCCATTTCCCCAAATCTTCCAGCTCTGCCACCTCGCATCTTCTCAAGCGATCCCAGACATACCACTGGAAAGTCCTCTAGGCACAAGGCCTGAAAACAACAGCCTTTCCCAAGAATATGCTTCTGTTAAAATTGAGAAAATGCCTATAGAAAAACAAGCTCACAAACCATGCACAGTTTAAAGTCTGCCAGAGAGGCTAAAGCCATGTTACGCCTTCTCCAATAAAGTGTCTTCAGTGTTCTACAGAGGGTAGCCCACAGATGAATCCTGGAAAACTAGTAGTGATGGGAAAGTTTCCTGGTAAGATTTAGAAAACACTAAAGAGTCAGAAGAGTTGAACAGAAAACAGAGAGATTATCCTGTTTGCTCTGGAATTTCTCCTGAGCTGAAGAAACATGCATTCTTACAATTGGACTTGCGCTCAGCAGGACCTGGGCTTGAAACACACACCTACCCTGTGTGTATTGATGAAGAAAGTTAATTTTATTGAGTCAAGTACCAGTAAATAGATAGATAAGCATTGAAAAGGACAGCAATCTTTCCACATAAAGAGCTGTTTTTTCCCAAGCAGTTATCTTGAGCAGCTAAATTTGAAACATTATTCATCTAAAAAAACCTCAAGATGGAGTATGTTTTCTAAGATTTAAAAATTGTATGGGTAAGTGTAACAAAAAGTCACTTTGGACAATACTCAGTGGGCTGCTGAAGGTCTAGCAGACTGGACTAAAGCATAAAACCATCATGATGCATATTTATACTGACTAAGCACCTCATAGTCTTGCTGTAATCTTTAGTACATTCTGCAACTTTCAAGTTCAGCAAATATAAATGAAAAATTACCTTCCTTTTTTCAGTACTAAGAGAAAGGCATTATAAAAAAAAAATTATTCTACTGCTATAAATTCTGCATATCAGACAGCTATTTTTGGTCAGTCAAACCCAGCAGAAACAAAAGTCCTTCGGTTCAATGGGAACCATTCACAGCTACAGTGAATTCTCTACTTATTAGCATTAACAGAGTCTTCAGCACATAAAAATCTTCTATGCTTCTATCAGCGATGAAGCACATAAAACCAAGCATGCTGAAGTGAAAGAATAAACTCAAACCCAACAGAGGGAAAGAAGTTGGGTCCCTATGAAGAAGTACACAGGAAAGCAGCACACCTACCAGACGAGAGTTTCTACAAGTTGAGTAGAAAGCTCAGAGAAGCCAAAGAGTTTGCACCTTTGGCTGTTTGTCCTTTCTCTGGAAGTTGGTGATCAGTGAAGCATGTTTGTTTTGAGAAAGGACAGCAATTCAGCAGAACACTTTTACGGTTTTCCAAACCCCAAAAGAAAGAATCTGAGATAAGCTGCTCTAAAAACTTTAAATATCATCATGGAATCAGCAAATGAACTAGGTGTAAGAGAATGGGGTTCTGGACATGAGTGGTAGTTTCACTTAGCTCTGTAAACTTATACAGATGGAGATAAACAGTATGTTCTTGCTGAAATTCCTGAGGTTCCCATCAGTCCGTTCCTCCATCCTGTCCAGTTTCATCTGAACGACATCTGCTCTCGAGTGCAAAATGCACCCCTTAGTTTGGCACCATCTGCAAAACTGATTGTGCTCAGTCTGCCTCCTTCAGACATTGTTTTTTACAGTTTTTGATGATGGACACAACACAAATCTTTCTCCAGTCAACAGGGATCTTTTCTGACAGGTTTCAGCATCAAAAATCGAGACACATGGCATAATTCACTAAATTATAATTCTGACTAGGTTTTACCATGTACAGTAATGTCACATTTTTAAAACCACAGTTCTAGTTTCTTCTCTTTCAGAAGGACAAATTGGGTTATACTTATAAAAAAAATATACAGAAAACAAAGTTGAAATTAACCACCATACATTCCTCTTTGATCAAAAAAGCACAATGCTTAAGCAGTTGCACAAGCAGAGACAAATAGGCAATGTGATACTGGAGACTACATTCCAAACCTTGAAGTTTGTTTGTTTGTTTTATGAAGAGTTCCATGATTTAAGATAAGGAACACTTAATCCTCCAAGCAACATATAGGCTTAAAATTACTGTACTGGCACGAACATGTTAATATGACCACCTCAGTGCAGATCACTGGTCTGTACGAGATGAAGTACTGCAAGAATTTAAAAAGAGATCTTATTTTTAATTAGTGGAGCACTTTTAGTAGTGGTCACTCTTGCTCCAAACTGACAAAATTCAGAAAGGATGAATGGGTTTTTAATGTAAATATAACACTAAAACAAAAAACAAACTCTCAAGTGTTAGCATTAACAAGGGTTAATAAGATTCTGGATTACAGGCAGACATAACTGAAATTACACACACAGAGATGTATTCTCCTATCCTAAATTTATCAACTGAGTTGAAGCTAGTATGTGATACTCTTATTTGAACATGACTCAGAAAGCAATGTTCTTGATGACAAAACAGAAATTCATACATTCACACAGCATAAAGACATTAACCGGCTACGCAGAGAAAAATATTTAGTCTTCTAATGAACACTGAAAATTCTACTATGTAGTTAAATACAAGGTATACAAGAATTTAAGAAGATGCCTAAATGCAACCAGTCAGAATTCTTACAAAGAAGAATATGCATCTCCTGCCTGCATTTTTTCCAAAGAAAATGAGGCCTGAAAATATGTAACTTCAGATAACCTTAGATTTCCTTTAACTAAAAACAGGTGGCAATTCACAAAGGCTGATCATTTCTGCATGACTTTAACACACATAAGCATATATAGATTGAATTCAGCTTTACAAGCAAAAGAGGTTATCACACAAACAAATATAGCTCCCTGTACAGTTTTAGCCAAATACATGTAACTGATACCAAAATTCAGGAGACCATCTGACTGAACGAACTTGCTACTTACAGCTTACCAATGCTTTTGCACTGCCCAACAGAGATGTTAACTGTTAAATACTTCACACTTCTCTGCACATACAAGTTTTGGCACACGTATTATATATACACCCTTAGGTTCACTTACTGTTGCCAAGCCTAATGAGGCTTGGAAAAGTCCCGTGGATTTTTAAGGGTTTTCTGGCTGGTGATGGTAGGCTTTTCTGGTTTGTTCCATTTTTCACTTGTAGCCTTTGAGACAGTATCATGATGCCATAACTTCCTTTCTACCTACAGAAAAACTTCCTTTATTACCGTTATTATCAACATTAAAAAGGACTGATATTTAAGACACCATCTACCTTTAGGCACAAAGAGGCCTCTCCTTGAGACATGAAGTGTCAAACAGCTCAATTACAGAACGAAAAGCTGAGATAAATGATGGGGGCATTCAGGGACCTCAGAGAAAGTCCACAGCTCTCGAAAATGGAAGGTGATACACTACACTAGCTGAGCACTCTGTGTAAACAACTGGGAACATTAAGCCTTAACTGCAAATCTCTGCACTTGCTACTAGGTTTGTGCTTTTTATCCAGGATAAGCAGGCTTTGCTTTTCAGAAAAACATGTTCTAGACCTGTCAGTAAGCTACATGTGAATCTATGCTGTGGAATGCAGGAAAGATTTTGAAAAGCAACCTGACTTTGGGGATATCAAATATAGCTGTACAACACTGAATAGATGGATTCATCAAGTCTGAGAACTGGAATAATCTTATTCATTAAATATTACCCTCCCTGGGCTAAACTGCATTTTGAGTTTCTTAGAATAACATAACAGTAATGGAACTGGAAGAACAACCCAACGACCAAGAGAGCAGAACTATGACAGATAGTGCCAGCTACCTACCCACATTCCAAAATCAAAGTTGGTAAACATTATGTTGGCCTTTGATCAAAATTAAGCAGGAGCAGTGGCTTTTCCAAGCTTTTATTTCACAAATTACACCTTCAAGCATAAGAATGCCACCAACACACACTAAATACGAAAAGTTTTCATTTACGATACAAATTTTTAGAAATTCAAATAGCAAAATCCTGTATCTGCCAGAAACATAGGAACATTTATTTTTAATAATGACAAATTATTCTCCAAAAATCAGTCATTAGTATTTAACTTATCATAGTCACACTGATTCCAAAGTAACTTCCTGCAGACACAGTTGTAAAGCCAGTTTCTCCTCCAAAACACACAATTTCTAGAAAACAAACCAATGCTTATTCCATCTATGCCATAAAAATATGTACAATAATCATCAGTAACAGACATGTATCTCAGAATCACCTGCTTTACCTACAATCATTTGCATCATTTAACAAAGCAGGATAGCAATGATGCTATGCACATGAGTGCATCTTTGTGAGGATTTATTTTTTTGGCAATGTTGCCAAGTGAGGACCTTGAATCAGAAAAGTATGCAATAGCCATGGTAATTAGTTTTGTTTGGTTGGGTTTTTTGCTGTTGTTGGGGTTTTTGTTGGTTTTGGTTTTTTAAATAACAACCATTCTTGGTGTTGAGAAGGTGGCTGAAAAATACCTGGTAGCAGAAATGTGGTTGAGCCAGAAAGTCTTTTTAAAATAGTTCTTATGCTACTGGGAAATGAGTTTGCTGCATTTTGCTGTTTCCTAAAATTCACTGTGCCCAGATTTATTTTTATGCACGTACAAAGCTTATTTAGTATTACAGAAGATTTACTTATAGACATGATTCAAATCAGAAGCACCACATCCATTGATTAGCACCGTAACTTGTAATATGACATCTGCTTCCCTTGTTGCAAGCAGGAAGAGGAACATTTATTAATCATATGAGATGCTCAGATATAATATCTCTCAAACTCTGGCTTATAAATTAACCGGCCACCACTAGTCTCTCAGGCACAAAGATGAGTACTGACACAGAAAGTGAGGAGGTAGGCTAACAGTGTACATACACAATGTCCAGGTCCAGCCTGAGTACCATACAGATACTACATTGCAAATATATAATCATACAGGCTGTTACAAAAGTACAGCAAACACAGTTAAAGCACACACAATGACAACTGCCAGTACTATAGACAATCATCATCAAATAATTAGGATAACAAATTGTTTCCCAAGCAATGATATTAGTTATTTTTGAAGTGGCAAGACTTGATATTTTGTACAGTTGTGTACGAAAGAAATATTTCATTACACCACTGATTATCTGTTGAAACAAAGTACTCATTTCAGAGCTCTGACAGAATTGGGGGTGGTGATGGAATTTGTTTATTTTAAAATACAAAAAAAAGCCATTCCGCTACATATAGATTTTCTACCAAAAATTAAATTTATCCGAGCTAAAGGATTTTTTTAAAAGTTGCATCTGCAAAATTAAAAGGTTGTTTTCTACCTACAAATCCTTCAACTACAGTGAATGCTTCCTATATAAAAATGGAAGTACAAGAATCTATTGGTGAAAAGTAACTTGTTATTGTCCTACACGCATCACAGAATCTTACAATTACTTTGTCTTGTTCAGAAAATGTTTTTCTGAGCATTTAATATTGCTTCCACTTTTTGTTTAACAAAGAGATATATTGGCAAGTCTGAAGACAAGAGATAACAACATACCAGGTTCTAGAAGATGAGGAAAGGTACATACAACATATTTTCAAACTTCTCAAGTAATATTTTTCTGTAGAACATTCAAGAAACAAAAGGTGATCTGATGGAAAAGGGACACAATCTGTAATTCGAAATAACTTGGCTACTTCTCATTCTTTTTTCAAGTATGAGTAGTGGTTCAGTGCCACCTTACAAAGAAAAAGCCCAGCTAGGGTGCTGCAATGGAATAACATGTCCTAATAAATGCATCCTTCCACCTATTAGTAATCACGTGTTGGAATTCTTGCACAAGCACAGAAGTTATACTATTTCAAATTTTCTTCTCTTGAGCCATTACTATTGTCTATACTCATGCATCTACTAAGAAATTATTTTAAAATCTAATTAAATTCTTCACCTCCATAATAAAGCCCTTGGAACAGCTGTCAGAAAGCAGCTGTGCACTACACAGAGCAGTACCTAACGGGGGGTCTACATTCACAAGTTGTCTGTTCTACTGACCACCCCCTGCTTAACACGAGCAGAAAGGTGTCTTTGTACTGTATCAGAGATTCCCAATCGAAAATTGTACACTTTTACCAAACTTCAAACAGCTACTCCTCCAGACAAAGTGGTCCAAATGTTCAGATTTCCCCCTACACACACCTCCACAAACTTTTCATCTACCTTGTCATTCTAGTAATCATTCCCAAATTTCTTGTTTCTGTAGTTCCAGGCAACAGTGGAACTATTAGTTTATGTGTTTTATTTCCATAATGCTATTCTTAACACACCTCAGCTTTCCCTTTTTTTGACCACTGTTGCTTACCGAGCCAGAGAAATTCAACTCTGCTGTCCGAAATGTTGCTCAGATGTCTTCTAAATTTGTCAAATCAATTGATAACACAGTAAAGCTTATGCACAGTTCAAACTACTTCCTTCAATATGCATGCTCTTGCATTCATGACCACTGAACTTCATCTGACATCTTGCTATTCATCCAAGCAATTTGCGCCCCTGAAATTCCCCCAAGGGTTTTCTCTGATCCTAACTAAATAATTCTAATATCTGAAATTTTGCTAATCCTGTTCCCGATATTTATTACATATGAATACTCTCTTCTCTAACAAGGAAGACTTCTGCTGTAATGAACACTCATGGTAACCTTTTGCTTTCATTCAGCTCTCTTGGTCACTATCCTATTCCTGACTGCCCTTGCCTATTTTGAAGGGGTTTGGCAAAGGATTTGGAATCTTCTAATAAAGGATGTCAGAGACTTCAGCTGCATCCACTGTTTGGTTTATGCACTCAGAGAATATTAATAGATTAGCAAGGCATACTTTTCCTTTGTAGAACCAAGAGAATTTTGTTCAGCTACAGTTTTTTAAAACTGCATATTTTAATTAGTAGTCTAATTACAAAATGAAACAACTTCTGAGACTGTAACTGAAGTTACTTTTCAAAATCCTCAAATACTGCAGTCTCCCTCTCCCTTTTTATTTTATTTCATACAACTATTAAAAACGTAATATCCCTTGGGTTTGTCAGTCAAGGTGAAGAGAACATCAGTTCCTGGAAAAGGAACAGCATGTCAGCAGGATGCATCCTTCTTTCTGCATGCGTTGTTTCTGGGGTTTCCCTAAATAACTTCAGAACCGACATAAAAAAAAAAAACTACACAGCTCAACAAAAAAAAATACAACCATGCTTAGGAAGAGGTGACGGGCATGGAAGGATTTACTGAAATGGAATGCAGGAGAGAGAAATTAATCTCTTACCCGATGCATCACACACTCCAGGTCACAAGATAACGTGATCAGCTGCATGGATTGGGCAGCCTCTCCATCTGCAGTACAGCTGGATCCAGTTCCAAACATGCGCTCAAACATGAACAGATTCACGAGGCACAGTTTTCTTTTGTGGAACCGTTAACTTTTTCATCTTTAGTACTTAAAAAAAAAAAATCTACTATTTAATTAGTTGTTCCGATAACTTCCACCATCCTTTCAGTACACACACTTGAAAAATTTGATGCTACTTTCAGTTTTATTAATACAAAAGGAATGCACTAGATGGTCTCTAAAAAACAGAAGTCCCCTTTTAACTCTCCATACAGAGTTCTAGTCACCTGTGCAATTAAGGCCCGACATGTACAGTACTTATTAAATCACTCCATGTATTTTTATGTAGTAATGATGTATTTCCTGCAGGATTTTGTGTTCTTAATTACTAGAAATATGTAATCATTAAGTACATTAGCAGATGTAAGCAGCTAGTATGCATGGCCATAAATTTTTCTGTCATGAAAACATTGCTACTCCCTTAAACAAAAGACATCAAGACAGACTTTACCATCATCTGTAAAATGCTGCAAAAAAAACTCACAAGGTGCAAAGAAAACTAATAGGTACCTCCTTTCACAAGAAAGGTTTTAAGAATAGTGGAGAAATTTAAACTAATTTTTAAAACTTAACTACTATGTAAGCAAGTATTGCAACTATAAGTAGCAATAGTGCAGTAACTAAAACATCTAAAATACCAAATTTTACAACAGTACATAAACAAAGCACCTCTTCTGACTGTAATCATACCAACTTCTTACACTAAGATGTCAAACTAGTTTCAGAAATGCTGGATTCTCTTGTTCTAAGATGAGCTTACTAAGTAGTAACATGATGCTTCTGGTCAAAAGTTTTTTCTGGAATATGTTGTAAATGAAAGGAATCTTGGCAGGTCTGTATCTCACTAGAACGTGCAATTCTGCATGTCACTGCCTCTTGCTCATTCACTGAAACAACAGATTTCATTACAAAAACAAGTAAGAGAAACAAACATAGCCTCCTGCAGTTCCTGCTTTATGAGCAGCATTCACCTTTCCTTTCCTTTATTGCAACACCCATTGGCAAGACCACGTCTCACCACAGGACAGGAAAACAAAAGAATTAAAGAATTGCTAAGCTGAGTTCAGGTTACCCTTAGTCACCAACTGATGATACCGCTATTTAGGCATTTTTTAAAGCAGTGTTCGAGTACTTCCCGGAAGCTCGTGCTGCATTCCACATTACAGCTGGGACTGCATTACAACAATGAAAAGAGTTTAAAAAGCCAAGCAGTCTCTGTCAGTTAAATACCTCCATGCATAACTATCTGGTGAAGCCCCAGTCAGGTTTGCCCTGCAAGCCTCACATGAAAAAAAACACAGAAACAAAGCAGATTTCAAAAAAACATTTACATGAACTGTAGATTACCCATTAAGTTGCTTTTATCTATATCACATTCTTGTTTAGGGGTTTGGGAAGTCATGGGGAGAGGCACATGTTTAAGTTTCATTCTCATTTCCCTCACGAAACCTGTTCATCGAAATTACTGACATGCCAATTGCACTGGAAAACAGTCTCAGCCTAAAGCTCTCTGAGCACTCCCTTTCTGTATTAAAAGAAATCTTCCAGTACTAATAAATGGAACATAAACATTTAGATATTTTCAATTTCCTTTTCAAGAATACTTTTTCAGAATGGCATATTAAGAACTGGAAGAAAACATCAGCTTAATTACATTTCAGCTATAAGATGCAAAAACACATTTGCACAATTTGCATCTTTAAGGTATCTAAATATCTTTCAAGGCAATTCCCACAAACTTTTAATAGGCATTTTGCATACACAAAACATACTGATATTAAAGAGGAAATGAGTGAGCATTTAATATTTTTGTAAAGAAAAATACCCACTTGCCCAACCAGGTTATTTTAATTCAAAAAGCTCTTGCAATAGATGGAGTCACTTAAATTTTGAAAATTCATTTGATAATATGAAAAATGAGTTATTAAAGATCAATGCATACGATATAGATAATACATAACTGCAAAACATTATGGGTTCATCTTTCACATCACTGAAGTTAAAAAAAGATATATATATACACAGATAATGTGGCATAACCAAAACAGTTCAACCTCTCATTAAAAATCACTCTCTTAAAAAATTAGAAGGCAAAATAAAAATCACATTGTTATGCCCACGAGGCTTACTAAGGAGTTTTGAAAGTTTTAAAAAACTAAAAAGAAAACAAACATTTGTCTATTCACCACAATTAGACATCTGTGATAGAAAAGGTAAGAAAATTAGTAAGTTGACACACTGATGATGAAACAAATTTCTGCTTAGGGTTTTTTTCCTGAAAATTAAATTCTGTGATAAAGTAGATGAATTTATTTCTCCAGCCTTCACAGCTGCTGTTTCTCACATTCTACGTGCAGTACCTACAAGTGAAACATGTTGAAGAGAAAGACCACTCTGTATACAACAAACTCCCTCACCTCTCATGGAAGACATACACTCCTTTGGAACAAAATGTGAAAACATATCCAGACCAACTGTTCACTAAATTTGCCATTTTTACCTTTATTGCATTTTCAGTGGACATCCATGCTCACCTACAAAACTCCTAACAAACACACTATCTACCAACTAACAAAAATTATTCATAATAAGGACGGCTACCTCGAGTTAATGAGGCACACATTCTGTTTCTAGATAAGGCTGATAGCAGGCGTATAGGAAAGAACTTCCAGGCCTCTAGTAACTTTTGACTAATAAATTTGGTGAGCTAGAAGTATCTTCTTCTGCCTTCTACAGGTTTCTGGAAACACTGTACATCGCTGTAAAACAGATGCTGTTGACCAATACCATAAACCAAGCCACAGCGATTACTAAAACCAACATACTGCATATCTGGTTCTACATGTGAAAAAGAAATAGAAACCAAGTGAATGGATGGAGTAGTGAAAACAACACTACAATGAAATGCAAACAGCCCATCAATAACTTAATTAAGACAGAAAAAGTGTATTTTTAAACTAGTTGCTTTCTTCTTCACTTTTTTCAAATGCAAATTTGTGAAGTAGGCCACTAGTTACATCAAAATGTTGAAGATCTTGCAGCAATTAATAAATGGGTCTATCTCCTACATTGCACCTCAGCATGCTGACAATGTTTTTATTTTTAAAAACGTATGTATTTCCAACAAGGTCCTTTAAAAGGTATCTCTGGAATATGTACTTTGGTTTTGTTAACAGGTCCGAGCAGCAATTGCAGGAGTTGTTAGTTCTGTACAACTGAAAGAAGTCTGCTGCTACCAACGGTGAGGCTGAAGAATAACAGCTAGAACTTGTTCACAGACTCAGTACCCTTAGGATGCTGGGCAGGGAGAACAAGGAGAGCTGGAAAATAATTCTGCACTTTTACTCATAAGAAACCAACTACAAAGTTAATCACATGCTGTGTGCGACCTATCTAGTCACTCAGTGAGCTACATGCTGGGATTTATCTCTGCCAGTCTTGTGCAGTAGTAGGGCCATTTTGCAGGGCAGTGGTGGCACTGTTTTCCTTTTTTTTTTTAACATTAAAATCAAACTGTAATGACAAGTATACAGTATACTTCTAAATTATTATTTTCAGATTCTTAGGTATTTTCACAGCATGAAGGGAAAAAAAAAAAGAATAAAAGCAAACACAAAACTAGACGAAGAAAAGTGGTATCACCTGGGAGAGAAGTTGTCTAAATGACAAACTTTTCCTATAATTGATGGAATGATACCAAAGAGAAAGACAACATATTCACTCCTCTCATGCTAAGATATATAGGAAAAAAGCATTAAAAAAAAAAAACAAAACAGTTCACAATTGCAAATTGAATGTTTTGCCCATAATCATTTGCGTTTCTCTAAACTTAAGACAGAACAGTGTTTGTATGTGCAATGAATTGAATATTATAGAAGAGATTTAAAAATATTCACATTTCTGAATAAATCTGTCAATACTGTCTTCTTTGTAATTCTACTTTATGTTCCTGTTTCAGCTAAGCCATCTGACACTTGGACACAGTTGCATCAAAACTAGAGATAATACCAGCTGGGGTGAGGAAGCAGCGGTTGAGAGACTAGTGGGTAGGAGTATTACTGTGGGAGACCTGTTTAGCTTGCAGAAACAGACTGAGTCAGGAACCTCAACACGTTCAGCAAACGCAAATTCAAAATCCTGGCCCTGTGGCACTCCATGCCTCAACGAGAAAATACTTTCCAGGGTCTACGTAATAATTCCATATGGAATAATTCCATCTTGTTCAGTATGAGTTCTTTCTACACTACAGAAACTTTTGTGTCACTTTGTATGCAAAATAAACATCACTCATTTGCTATGCTACGTGAAATTACAAGTTGCAGAGTAATCTTGCAGATGTTTTTACTGAGCTAAGCTACTTCAAAATACTTCAGACCTAAAAACATACTGAAACAAATACACAGACAGCCCATTCTCTCCAAAGACAGCTTTGCTATAGTTCACACACACACAAGAAACCGCTGACAAACTAGCTAAAGCTAGCTGAATTACAAGATACATTTCCACTATACAGTTTTTCCCCAACAAAACACTAAAATTCCAAAGTTAAATGTGCTACCATGAAATATATCACCAAGTACACAGAAGGAACACGATTATCTAAGTAAAGAAAGTTTTATAAAATTAAATACTTTTCTATCTGGACCAGGAGCTATATGATGATTTGCTTTTATTCAGAATACCATCCACTGTTTCTCTAAACATCCACTACTGAAAAATACAAGGCAATATCAACTGAAATGTTTTCAACGCTTCAATATGGAGAGTCACTATGTCTAACTACAAAGTCACTCAAGTTCCTGGAAAAATCCACATCAGCCTTTGCTCTCTGCAGAATTAACACTGATATTTTCCTATTTCTACTCCTCTAGACTTCACACTAAAGGTAAAAATTAGAAATATGCATCAGTAACAGATGATGGGAAAATGTTTAGCCAAAAATTGCATATGGACTGTCAATAAATTAAGAATTAAGATTAATATAAAAAGAAACACAAGATATTTGAATGCAAATAAATTCGCCCTGTTACAAACTCAAACTACTATAAACTCAAATCAGACAGTGATTTCTATAACATTTTGTCCTTTACTTACCCATTATTTAAATAAACTTTCCTCTGACCTCAAAGGTTTTTCCCCAAGACACATGGAAATGTAAGACTACATGGTACCTTGGAAGAGGGGAAGAACTTAAGAGTGGGAGACATGCTACTTTTTTTACTCCATACTGCCTCCTCAACAGGGATTATCTTCCCTTGTCTTCATACCAACAGTCTGTAACTCAGTAAAGCCACCTGTCACAAGGTGGGATGCAACTTTAACTTAAATGTAATTTCACGGCACAGTTCTCATCACCAATCACTGCACATGTATGACACATAAGATGGTGCTCATCACAGGAGGTGCTGGGGAAGGCACTTGAGGAGGTCTGAAGTCAAACCTCCTGCTCAAAGTATGACAAACACTGAATTCAGAGCAGATTGCTCAGGGATTTATGAAGCCAGTCTTGAAAACCTCCAAGGACAGAGACCACACAAAGTCTTTTGGACAACTTGTTCCAATGCTTGACTCTCCTTAGGGTGAAAGCTTTCCCCTTATTTGGTTGGAACCCCTCTTATTTCAATCTATACCCATTGCCTTTTGTTCTCCCGCCATGTACCACTGAGAAGAATCTGAGTCCATCTTCTTGATAGCCTCCATGTAGATATTGGAAGCCTGCTGTTAGGTCCCCCCAAAGCTGTCCCTTCTCCAGGCGGAACAGGTTCAGCTCCTGCAGGCTCTCCTCATAGGGCACGTGTTCTGGTCCCAAACCAGACCTTGTTGGTTGCCCTCCTGTAGAACAGCTCCAGTTGATTGACATCTTTCTTGTCTTTGGGAGCCCAAAACCGCATGCAGCATTTCAGATGGGATCTATCAAGCGCTGAGTAAAGGACGTTAATAATCACCTCCCTCAGTCTCCTGGCTGTGGTCCTTTTAATGCAGCCTGGGATGCTGTTGGTCATCTTTGCTGACAGGGTACCCTGCCAGCTCATGTTTAGCTTAGTGTCTAGCATGATCTCCAGCTCCTCTTCAGCAGAGATGCACCACAGCCAGTCAGTCTTCAGCCTGAAACACTAGAGGTGGTTCTTCCCTCCCAAGCACAAGGCTTTGCATTCTTCCCTTATTAATTTCACAATTGGCTCATGCTTCCAGCCTATACAGGTTCCTCTAGACAGCAGCTCTGCCCTTCAGTGTATCAACTCACATATCTTCTAGTACCAATTCCAGTTAACTGCTGGAAGCTGGACACTTGCTGTTTCTTCTTGTAACTGATGCTATTCAACTTCTACTGGTCACTCTAACAGAGGGGTTCTTAAATGGCAATTCACTTCAGTGAAGACACAGCTTGGAGTATTAAGGGTCAGAATACCTGACTAAATATATTATTTTAATGCCAGCATCAAAAAAAGAACAGGCACAACAAGATAAAATATTGTACTCAAGCATGTTTGCACTACATGCTATACAAAAATGTGAAAACAGAACTCATGACTGAGTCCCATATGGCCTGCAAGTCTATTTTGCAAAACTAATGTTAATAATGATATAAAGTGTAAATTATCAGATCAAGAGTAATGAGAAAAATCAGTCTTCAAAATACATGAGTAAATTATCAAGTGTTAATAGTTAAGAAAAAATCAAAGTGTTCATATATAAGTATAATTCTAATGTCTCATCTAAAATAATTGTTTCCAGAGACAGTAGGTTTTTGGTTTTGTAATATAAAAATACTACTCTTAGTAAAGAAAAATCTTAAAAAACGCTTAGAAGGAAATACTGCCAACTAAAAGGAAAAATAAAATCTAAGAAAAATATTCTGTCTGGTCATTTCCAATAAATCCACATGAAAGTATTCACAAAGATTTGTGGAAATGTACATCAATATTTAACAACTTTTAACAAGCTTCTACCCCCTGCCCCAAACAAAACATTACAGAAATTTTTATGTTAAATAGAATGTAAGAACAAGGCTAATTTGATTCAAAATAGGACAAAAATATAAACTATTACCTACTGTATTACTGAAGAGTAAATACATTATTGTATTCATTGAATACAACACACTAAGACAGTCAGTGTATGTAAGACAGAAATAGTAAACAACACTCTATGCTTTTATGCTGTTTCCATTTAAAGCCTACAAGTACTTATTTACATCCATTTTAAAAGCCACAGTAAAAATGCAATAAAACTCTCAGTCACCCTCTCTTTCACTACCCAGAAATTCTAAAAAATAAGGGATATGTGAAAAAAACTATCAGATTTTTATTTTACATACATTCACACACATATTCATTCAGTCACACTGACTAAACTCAACTCTCATTATGACCCACGGTGTTCCAAGGATTAGGTTCACAACCCCAAGCATTTTAACTCTTTTCTAGATAAGGTTATTAATAATGTTTACTGTAACAGAAAACACTGCATGTAAATTGCAGTCTTACGCAACATTTATGGGATGTGGCAGTGAAATTAGTGTGAAATCTTAAAAAAAAAAACAAAACAAAACCCCCACAAAATTCAGACAAAAGCAATAACCCACATCAGTACTACTGTGCCAAAATATTGCTACAGATTTTAAGTAAAATCTCTTTTGTTTTCCCATCATAGTAAAATCCACAAGTGTAAAATCAACTGAAAATGAGGAATGGTACACTTCCTAGTTCTCAGTACTACCTACTTTGGTCAGGACTGAAAAAAGCACAGCTTTAGCCCACACCCCCTCTTAGTAAGCCAAGCATCTGGGAATCTTCTTCAGGTTCCTCCATGAAGAAGACTGACCTGTATTGTTTGCTCTCTTCAATACTGACTCTCACAGAGGTATGAAAGGGACATGATCAGGAAAGTTTAACACATACAGCCCCTGATGCTGCAGTCAGTTGCAGGAAGATTTTGAGACGTACATTCTTCTCCTTAAATGCACTGGCTGTTTTTGCACACGCCTCTTGTAGGGGTTCCCCCGCCTACGACATCATACAGATTGTTCAAGGGCCAGTTCCAGTATTGTGACTTTACTGAATAAACTGTGCATAAAAAGTAAAAAATTTACTTTTTGGATATTTTTATTTATTTATTTTTAAAGCTGAGACAGAAGGAAATCCTACTGGCTGAAAGACATATGTTAGAACGTGCCAACCTAGAACGATGAGTTCTTTTAATGTATTCCACATATCAATATGTAATGCTGAGCTAAGTAATACAGATTAAAGTATTCTGTAATTTAAACTGGAGCCACGTTTTCAGATTTGGATTGCTCTTCTTATTAGCAATTACTTAGCGCTAAGACTATAGTAAGCAGAAACCATACGGTTGCAGTATTGGTTCCTACTAATAACTGACAATACCATAACAAATGTCTCACTAAAAACAAAACTAAAGCACATCATCACGCAAGCTTTCTGACATCTTTTGCCAGTTTACTTAAGACTATTACAGTATAGCTGGCCTGCAGTTCAAAGAGCTGATATAAGAGTTACACGTAGACAAGGTTGTAACTACTTCAAACGGCACAGCTGCATCCCAAAGCATATGTATGAACAAGTTCTAAGATAAGCACTCAAGTTTTACATTACCATGTACAATCTTACCACTTTGGTATGAAAGTATCTTATTTCTTTTAAATACTAAAAAAATCTCTTGCGTATCAGAAAATACCTTTTTTTTGTTGAAGAGATCTTTACTAAAATACTTGAAATACATATCTGATCAAGAAAAATTTAACATTCAAATTTTCATCACCTCAGGTGTCTTCATGAGAGGTATATTATTTTCAAGTAAACCTGAAGAAAAGGTAAACATAGTACAAATACACAATATGCAGTGTAAACATGCGTAAATTAATTTCAAAGAGGAAAGATAATCACAAACAGGAGGTTTGGTATGGGAATTTCAAAACCATTCCTAGTGAGGAAAATCCAAGCAGTGACAAGCACCATGAGCTCCAGAGCTCAGTTCCAAATGAACAAGAGTGAGCTGGCCGCAGGCTTTCATGAAAGCACACTCTTGGCAACTTGGTTGGAAAGTTCAGAATCAAAACCCCTGCTTTGTAAAACTCATGCTTTTTAGCTTTTAAGAATTTTTTTAATTACATGTTCCTGCATCAAATGTCAATTGAAAAGTTTGAAAAAAATTGACAGTAAGTATGTAAGAGCTGAAAGCATCCACAATAACCTTTTTTCTTCCCTCCTCCTCCTGTCCCATCCCAGGCTACGACAAGGTGGCCCACACAGCTCCCTTGGCGAGCTGCACCCAGGCACTGCTCCTCTGAAGGCGATGCAGTTGCCTCCCTGCCAGGAAAGCAGCAGGCCCGTCAGACCACTCTGGGCCCACAAGGGCACACAAAACAGTCCCAATTCAGGCCTCTGTTTCTTTCTCAGTACAGAGAAGTCTCACATTAGAAGAGCGCTATTCTAAGACAGGACCTACACAGTAGTGGTCTTCAACCTCTTTCAGTAGAAGACACCCTCACAGTAGCAATGAACCCAGGCTGTAAGGAAAAGCAGGCTCTAACAGCAGCGGAGTAGGAATATAACTGATACCACCAAGAACCTGCAGCAATTTATTTATTTGATGTCAGTGTGACAAACCTCAGGTAGACTTGACTGTTCCTAAAGAAGCAGTGATGCGTCTGAAGTCTGTTGAGGTCAGAGTGTATTTATAGAATCACAGAATGGTAAGGGTTGGAAGGCATCTTAACGATCATCTGGTTCCAACGCCCCTGCCATGAGCAGGGACATCTTCCACTAAATCAGGTTGCTCAGAGCTCCATCCAACCTGGCCTTGAACCCTTCCAAGGAGGAATTTCAAGGCACGCACATGGAATCCTATTCTTGAGAATCTGATACTCTAAGTATTTTCAGGAAAACTTATTTTCCCAATGTCACACAGTAGCCATAATTATTTTTTTAAAATAATACAATTGGTCATCAAGAAAAAAAAGTCCAAGTTAATCAAAGTGAAAGCGAGCATAAACTCCAGTAAGTTAAATGTAAAACTACCAATAAAACTAACCAAGAAATTTGGTGGAGAAGCTTGCTAAGGAGTAAAAATGATTACTAAAATATGTTTCAAAATGCATCAGAAGTAGAAAGCTTGTAAAAACTGGTGATTAAAATGGATAAAATGAGGACAAAGCTAAAATGATCACTCAAAGAAGCCTAACCAAGAGCTGCAAAAAACCCCAGTAAGAATTCTCTACATTACTGTTACATAGAGGGGCCTGGGGAAGTTCCAAGAACAAAACTGTGTTTTGGAGGGTAACATATAGAACATTTCAGAAAATGAAAATGAAAGTATCAAGCCACCAGGAAAAGACTTGTAGCAAGCTTGTAGAAAATGTCAAAATCATAGAACTAGTGACCCTACAGATAAATAAATTATTCTGGAAAAGAATCAGAAAGGCTTCTCTACAGCAAGATCATAACCATCTATTAACAGTTCTTCAACAAAAGCAAATGGATGTACTCAATACAACAACACAGTTCACTTTTCAAAAAGAAAAATCTTTAAGCAAGAACATTCACAAAAAAATCTCAATTCAAATAAACTGTGATGGTATAGCATAACAGTTCTCTTCTGGAATAATGATCAATTTTTAGAAGCAGGAATAAATGGTTAGTTTTCCCCAGTGGAGGCAGATTAAAAAAATATTCACAAAGATCTCTGCTGGGATCTGTGCATGTGTAGTTGCGGCTGATTGACTATGGGTTTTTTGTTTTCTACAATTTCTGAAGATATCAAAGAAGTCCAACAGTGCATTGGTCAAGTCTATGGAAGACACAGTATTTGGAACAGTCAATGCTAAAGTCTTTTGCAATAGCAAATGAAAGGGTTCCACAATACCAAGAAATTGGGTAACAAAGCATCAGTGCAAAGTAAAGTAAAGCACATGAGAAAAAAAGTAATCCCAAAGATGCCCATGCAGTAACAGACTACATTGTTACCACTCAAGAGAGAGAGAACACGAAATGTGTTTCCCTGTGATGTGCAGTAACCATGGAAAAAAATTCAAACGCTCAAAATTATAAGGAAAGGAACTGGGAGGTACACACACACTCTAAGACTTGCCATTTTGGTCCCTGCAGTTCAAAAAAAGATACATTTGAACTAAAAGTCACAGAGAAAAAAAATGGTATCCAGAGGCTTGGAAGAGCTTCTGTACAATGAAACATTGTGCTCCAGGACAGGATTAGAACAGACATCTACTCTCTAATACAGAATCAATAATAAAATACAGAATAATTCATTATTTCTCATGAAAATTAAATAGAGAGCATTATATAAAATGAGCATATGTTAGTATAAAACATACGGAAGTCTTTCACAAAACATAGTGAAACTGCAGAACACACCGCCATGGACAATTGTGAAGGACAAAAGAATAATGAGCTTTAAAAACTTTCAAAGAAATGGAGGAGAAGCTCCCAAGGAACTGCCACATGCGCTGGCCCAAATGTATGCTATCATTGTGAAAGCCTCTTAAACCTGAAGCAGCATACCTCCGAGTATTTATCAAAAGAAGCAACAGTGTGTCATTTCATGATACCTTACACTCCTTCCCAAATTATCCAGCAATCTGGACAATAAGCTTGATCAACTCTTATTCTTATCTTGGGTATCGATATTTCCATTGCTATTCAATCTATCACAAGAGCCTCAGGAAGCCAAGACTTGGTACTCAGCATCTTCCCATAAACCTCACATGACTGTGGAAAGTAGCTCAACTACCAATAGTGTAATATTTCTAGTTGTAGTAGAAATAATAGATCTAAACCTATTTATCTGTTACACTGCTAAAATTAATGTTTAAAACATAGCCTTGCAAAACTCATATGATTCCCATAGCAGTAAAGCAGATACTTTATGGAAGGAGGTAACACATACAGACTAGTAAGAACACAATCTTGCAGATATTGTACAGTCAACTTTTTGCCACCACATTGAAATTTAAACAGCAGCTCATCCTAAAGCTGTCTCAGTAGAAAGCATGCATCTTCTCTGCACTGTCTCTTATTGGGGTCTGAAATATGTAAGTTCACTTTACAAATCTTGTTTATGCATTTCCAGATTGAATCTTGAGGTGTGCTTCCCCTCTCACTCTGGATCAGTGAGAACCTCATTCTCCCAAAGAAAACATGAAGAAGGGGATAACTCGTATTAAAACAAAATGACTTACTTAGGACCTCTCCGTTCTTACTTCATTCAGTGAAAGACATAAAATACTGTGAAACTAAAATTTAAAAGGTATGTTCTTTTCTGCCACACTTAAAACTGATAATCTGAAAAGACAAGAGTCATTAAATTTCTTTCTTTGAACGCACTTCAGAAACCACTACTAAATTCAGTCCCTAATTTAATTAAGGTTTCCACTGTAGTATTGCTTTTGCAACCCACAAGTAAAGTATCACCCATAATAGGTAAAATAATGTACATAAATATGCTGTTACGTAACTTGTCACAGTAAATTACTACTTTAAAAGGAAAGCTTATAATCACTACTCTATTTAAGCAGTAAGACTTAAGAGGGTGATGCATATGCCGTAATAATGACACACCTTAATAATACAAGAAGTATGTCATTATTACCACATATTAAACACCCTTAAATGCTTCAGTATAGATCACATCTATGTATTTAACAAATCAAATTAGGATATCTGTTAAAGATGCCTATTTAGTGGCTTATAATCTCAAACTGTTTAATCAAAAATATGTTTTTCATCATCATCAAATTGCAAATACAGACTGTTAAAAAATACTTATGTCAATGTATGCACTCACAGTTTCTACAAAAACAGGTAAAAAAAAGGAAGAAGAGCCAGTGAAAAGCCTCCCATTTTCTCAAATTTTGAAGTGTTCTTGCAACATGAGCTTTGAAAGACAAGGTGCAGCTAAGACCTTTATATAAGCTCTCAGGTTTTTTTTTGTTCAGCTGCTGCCTTTTCATTTTAACCACCCAAAAAATGGCTTAATAAAACCAAGCCACTTCAGTTATCTTTATTAATTCACAGTCTGAACTCAGGGGACTGAGGAATTAAGAGGTTTTAGCTGAACTCTTCCATAAGAACGCTATACTACTTGCAGTCTAAAGCCAAAATCAGCACAAAAATCTGATATTAGATTCTATTTGCCTTAATTATATCATTGTTCGCCTTGGAAGTAAACTGAAACATTGTGGAACGTGTATTATTGAACACTTAACTGAATACTATCTGCTCAACCCTTGCCATGCAAAATACAAACAAAATTATATATGTCGCAGCCAGAATAAACAAAATTAATGCTGATATTACTTCATCTTAAACCCAATTGAAATGTATTTAAATATTAATCGCATATGATTCAACAGAACTTATTACTGCAATACGCTTTCTCAGGCATACTCAAAATAGCTACTTATTTAGCTGAGGCATACTATTACAAAAAACTAATATCAATAATCTTTCAAGCTTGATCAAACTTGATAAAATGATAGTTATTTAATGGATTTCCATTCATTTAGTATCTCTTTGGTTATATAAATTGGAAACAGTTTCTGAATTCCTGTGAAGTTTTCACAACTGTATTACCCAAGAACAAAGAAAATTGTAGGTATTCATTTATTACAATATTCCCAAACAGTTTTCCAACTGCACAGTTGGAAATGCTGCTAATCTTTTAGATGAAAGACATTCAGACATGAAACGACCAAAACACATCCTTTAAAGTAATAGTATTGATCAAAGAAACAAATATTGAATTTCAAAAACAGAAAACTTTGAAGACATGCTTATATAAATGATTTAGTCATAACCAATAACAGCAAGTGATTTTTCCAAGCAACTTTTGTTACTCAGTGCAGATATGGTAACTTGCTGTGGATATTGATAAGCCTCTCATATTGAAGCTGCCTCTGCTAACACACATTGGTCGTATGAGCAAAATGTCTAAATTGGGGGTGGGAGCATTGGGGGGAAGAATGTACTTTCCACCCACTTTTTGAGAGGTCTTGCCAATTCCTCTGTTATTTGGGAGAAGGAGATCAAATTCAATATATAAGACATGAAACAGGTATGAAAATGGTCCAGAAACAAATCTTAAAAAGTGTAAATGCCAACAAGTCTCTACAAGTATATTACTCGGCCAGAATGAAGGAAAATCATTGTGAAATAAGCTTTTCTGGTATGCAGTTATAGCAAATAATCATGAGGTGATGCCGAGAACTAGACAAATCTGGTATTCCAAGAATGTTAAAAATATCCTGGTCACAAATGCACACTGTAACTTTAGTACCCATTTCTTATCCTACTATTTTGATATTAAGTCTAATTCATCCTTCATTCGAAGCTTCTGAGCCATGATTTTAATGAACATCTTGCTTGTCCACATGCTATAGCGCATGTGGAAAATGAAACAATACAGCTAAAAATGAAGTGAGGTTGATTTTGTGTATGCCATTTACAGAAGGGGAATATTGCTTATTTTTAAAATACCACATTATAACGTAGATTTTTCAGTAAATTACAAAAGCAGATAGTCTCTCTTGGACCACAATTTTGCATTTATTTCTATTTTTTAGACTAAAAGAATGTTTCCTGCACTCTTAGCTCACAAGTAAGCCTAAGATAAAGGTGGCGTTGCTCAGAGTTTTGTTTGTTTGCTTTCTTCAAGTCACACAAAATGGATATGGGTACTGCAATATTTTTATGTTAGGGAAACATGCAGAGCAGAGGTGACATTTCAGTCTACCCACTTTTTCTTAACCCCCATGGAAAAACACAATAGCTGCAAGAAACAAACAAAAAAAAGACAGATGCAGAAACAAAGCAATCTGGTAACAGTAACAGTCATATTAAAACAAAGACAGTTGGGATATTGGCCCTTGAATGGAAGATGATAGGAGATGTCATGTCCTATCTTCTCAACCTGCGTTAAAACCTGCAACATTTGTGATATCTGGTCAGGTCCAAAAGCCATTCAAAAGAAGATTTTGGTATCACTGTTTGTCCTCTTTGCCTAGGTTCACTCTGCAGCTCAGATTTAATGAGCTTGCAGGCTGAGAAAGAACTACAAATTGTAAAAGGATCAGCGTACAAGTAGTGTTAACCACAACTGAAGCCTGAACTGCCTTATCTCCAAATCTGTGAAAGTCGGAGCTTCAGAGATCCATACCAGAGGCCAGTTCAACTGCTTAATTTATTACTCTCTTGCTGATATGAAATAAAATTCCTTTTTGGTTTACTCTGATATCCATTACAGCTAAATAAAAGCACCTGTTCAAGCGATCCTTTGACAGCATGTCCTTGAAAAACGCAAAGATACTGCAACCAAACATACCCGAGCAAGCTCTCTCTCAGCAACATTAAATAAGGTTGGAACACTTCATGGAGCAGACTGCAGCATTAACACTCTCATGTTAGAAATTTGCCACTTCTACAGGTTTTGGCCTGCATCAGTTTATTTCTGACACTCACAGAACAATGAAGACAGAGAAAGAAGAAAAGGTTTTGCTAGGACAAGTCCAGGTAAACTGCTGACAAAATTATTGGTTCCACAACACTGTATCCAGACTCTGAATTCATTATAAGAAGCCATGCTTAGGGCAGATCCCCACTCAGGAGAATTTCAATATTAAGACAAAAATTCTTCATCACTGACTAGCCCTAAAATAAAGACTTACAAAATAGATCTTTACATATTTGTATTTTTCTTCTTCCGCTTAATACAAATTGCATTTTGGATATAACATACATTATTTCTATGATCAAAAGTAAACTTCATAAAATTACTATTGACTTTTACTTAAAATAAGGAGATTTCTTCATTAAAATTCTCAGTTATTTACCAAATCCTTACTAAAATCAGGATATCAGAACCATATCAGAAATTATTCAAGCCCATACTATTAAAGAATAATAGCCCATATTATTAAAGAATAACACAGGAGGAAGAGGTCCATCTAAATAGCCTAGCTCCCTTTTATATCTTCTATATCTGCAAGTTAATTCATAAACTTTTCTTATTTCCATGCACAAATACCAAGTTTTGTATAAAAGAAAACAATGTTTCCTAATGTTATTAGAAAATAGACAAAAGAGTCTATAAAAGCTGTACAATACAAACTGAAAGATCTGAAAGTGCTTTTGCCAATTCCACGCAATTAGTCAAAAGACAGCATCAGCATGCTGTACTGAAACAATATTAGGTAGTCTTTGCTTTATAAACCAACCAACCAACCAACATCCCAGCCTCAGGATTTATAAACTCAACTCCCTTTGACAGTGAAGTTAGTGATGGTGCTTGAGGCCAACATGCTGCTTTTGAAAAAAAATTGGAAATAAGCCTCCAAGTCCTTTCCCTAGGACTCTGCATGGCACAGTTGCTTTCAGTCAGACACTGAACCACTGAACTGGGCCCAAGGACCATTAGGTGTTTGTGCCAGGTGTTTGTTTAGAGCACCCTGCTGCTCTGCCCCATACAGAGTCAAGCAAGGAAAACCAACAGTTATATGAATTGGAAACAGCAAAATGTCTCTGCATCTATGTTTCTGTCTGGCTTCTAATTAGATAATACAATGAGCTGATACCAGAATATGCAAAATTGTGAAGGGTCATCTTAATATTTATTACTGGGGGTTTTTTGGTTTTGTTTTTGTTTTTTAATGAACACAACTAGGATACACCTTTTATAACATACTATGAATAAGCACTTACACTGTATAAGGCATCTCAAAAGTTATCAAGTTTAAGAAGTCAAATTTTAAAACTGCTGAGATGATTTAAGCCAGCAGGAGAAACCTGCATCAAACGTAACAAAACTGATATAAAGAGTACAAATTAAAAGGTTAGTCAAATTGGGGGGCTGGAGGAATATCATGATTTACAAGTACTACTGATTAGAAATTCTTAGCACAAAAAGTATCGGCTTTAACAAAACACAAACCACTAAACAAATCTGTTCAGAAAAATATAAAACAGTGTTTTCCATTAGTCTGTTTTCTTGAACTATTAGAAAACATTCCAAACTGATTTACAGTCATAGGAATCAACTGCACAGATAAATTACTTCTCGATTCCCAGAACACATTCAATGACCCAGTTCAAATTTCACAATTCAGCCCAATAGACTGCGTTTGATTAGATGCACATTATCTGCCTTTCTGCTCCTTCACACAACCCTGGAAAGTACAGCTTTGTGACAACTGGATATATAGTTGTAAATTCAATAGACAACAGTCTTGCTTTCTGGCTCTCTCCAAAACCACACAAATTCACAGCTCCCTGAACAAACACACAGAAAAACCAAAACAAACAAAAACTCCCAGAAACTTCAGTCAAAAAACTGCCTAAATTACAGCACTTCAAGTGTAAAAAAAGGTCCAATTTCTTACAGAACGCTGACAAATAATTTTCTGTAATAATGTGCTGAAAGAAAACATGGTAATTTTAAAAAAAACAAATTGGTGAGTGGTTTGAGGTACATCACTTCAACGCCTTACTGGATTGTTACATTTGTCCAAGTTCCATTTTCTCTCTTCCTCTCTGGTAGCTACAGGAACCTCATCCAACAGTGACATAGAGAAACTCTTAAGAAAAAGCTTGCTGTAGCTAACAGCAAGGACAAATATCTGACAATCATACCCAAAGACCACATCTCACCTCTCATGGTAATCCACACAGATTTTTTTTTTCATTAATCGCCATTATGATGTCTCAATTTGGTATCTTCCCAATCAGTGACTACCATCTCTCTCTCTGCAGAGAGGCAAACAAGCAGGCAGATCGAGAGCCAAAGCCTTAGCTTTTCAGATTAACAAATCTAAAAAGAATCTCAGGAGAGTATCCAAGCTGTTCCCCTTTTCATGCCATACTATTAGCCTCCCACAAGTCACTCCTCATAGGTATCTGTCTAACACCAAAAACAAGTAGTACTGCTCAGAGATTTAATTCTAAGCAGCGTGAGTCCATATATTTAAATGTTTCTCACTGTTTACACAAAATCTTCTTTGCTATAGAATCCATCCACCATTACTCATCTTCTTCTCAAAGGTCAAGAACAGTTTATTCTTTTCCTTTTATCTACCTGAAGCCTTCTCATGTCTAACCTCTGGCCAGCTCAGAATAGCATTTACCTTTTAAAAATAGCTAAACTTTGATTCACTTTTGCTCAAGATGCACAACACTTGTTTGCCGAGACAAAGGACGGAGAAATGCTGACACCTGTATGCTACTAACTTCGACAAGGACAGCAAAGTGCATATGGCACAAGAAACAACTGGAAAACAGTAGTTTTGTATAATAACAGATCTGGATGTTACATTGCACATAAATACATCTCTACTCATTTCTTAAAACACCTTGATAATTATAAAAAAGGTTACAATTCAATACACTCTATTGTTAATAATCTCCATGGAAAGGTTACAGAGTTGAAACTCCAAACCAGTGTAACTTCAATATTTTACCATTTTTACTAAAAAGGTTGTATTATAAATTGTTTCATTTCTTCCCCCAACTCCCCCCCAGCTGAAAACAAAACAATGGATAAAACATATTAATTACACCCTTTCACAGTATTTAGTCAAGTTTTGCTACACAAGGAATACTTGCAACTCCTTAGATTTCAGTATCAAATTATTTTACTCCACTAGTCTACAAAATTCAGGAGCTAAAATCCACTCAGTAAAAGCACTGGGATTCTAAAAGCAGAATGTAACTATTTTACAGCAGAGCAGAGACATTACTGTAAAACACACCACATTTATGGCACTCTAAGATTTCCACTGGAGGCTAATATAGACAAGTTAAAGGTATATAAACTAAGTCCATAACATAACTCCAAAAAAAAAATGTAACCATACTTATACTATCATCTGTTTTCTACTAACTGCTGAAAGCACCTGTGCTGCAACATAATGAGAATGAAAGAAGACAATGCATTTGTAAGTGCTACACTGAGTTCCGTCATGCAGTTGTTCATCAAATAACTACATATGTAATAATTCTTACAAGGTAAAAAAAAAGTTTGAGGAATAAAAAGGAAGAAAAATCCCACAAAACCAAAATCTCTGCAGCTGACCAAGTGCACTGAAGGTTAAATGGATGCTGTAGACAACCCTTTATTTAGGTCCTTAAAAGCATTAATGTTGCATAAAAATTGGCTTACTGATCAGCTAGCTAAGACTGAAGCATTTAAAGACTAACTCTCCTAAAATTTTAATCACTTCAAGCCTTAATTAGCTAATCTGCAACCCAGTTTGTCTCTTATGTCTTACTTAAAATAAGTAGCAAAATGTTCAAGTATTAGATTTTTTTCATAGAAAAGATGCCTTACACCAAAATGGCAAAACAAAAATTACACCAAGTGATTAGCACTGTAATTTAAAAAGTATTACTTTTGACAGCACATGTAATGATTTTCAGAGACTGCACTGGGAATCTCCAAAAGTTTAGGAGTTCACTGCTCTAAAACCTGTCTTACCTTAAAATATCTTCAATTAAGTGACAGAAACTCTGTTTTTCAATGGAACTCTGAAGACAAATTACTTGGGTATTGGTGGAGGTATTTTGATGGCTTTCTTCTACCTGACCCCACTGTGAGGCTCCAACAGCAGTGTATATCCACTTAAGATCTCAGAGATATAGCTGTCACTCACAAGTTATGTATGCCATCAAGAAGTGGAAATCTGTGCAGGACTATGAAGTTGGTTTTTTTGTCAAAAGACTTGAGATCTACTAGGTCAGTCAACATACAGATATACTTTGAAAATACATAAATACCATTCCTTACTCTCATTTTTTTTCATATCTCAGGTCCCAGGTTAGTTGGAATTTGAAAGTTGAGTCCAGTATTACATAAAAGATAATACTTTCAGAGTTCATATCTGAAGCTGCTCAAAGGTGCGCAAATGCTAAGATCTACAGGAAAGAGAAGGTTCTAAACAAAGGAGTAATATGCTCATTCCAACAACACCAACTTCTCCTTGTCTAGGAGGAAGCAGGCATCCTACCAGATCTCAAAGGGACACATACAGCCTTTCTTCGGAAGCATTTCTCTTAGTATCATAGAACACGTAAGCTGTCTTCAAAGGATTCTAATTAATAACAGTTTTAAAAATTATATTTTATAATTTAAGTAATATTTGGATAGGTGATTGCCTTGTTAGACGTGTATGTTCATTTCCATACTTGCACATACTTGAAATGAAAATGACTAATTCATGACATTACTACCACCACCAGTTATAGTGGGAAATTTTCTTCCCTGCTACTCACAAACTGCAAACGCATCATATCCAGTCTAAACTTAAGACAATGTATCTATTTCTAGGTATGACTTTCATTGGCCTAATTGACATTAGCCTCCCAACACTGAGTAACGCAGATGACACTTAGTTTAGCTAATTTAGCCCTGGGACAAAAATTAGTTTACAGTATAACATTACATACCAAAGCTTCCTCCTTTGATGTGTAACTAATTATGATGTCTAGAAAGGTATACAGCAGAATTAAAACTGGATTATAAATACAAAAAATATGCAGAAATACAAAGCTAACTCATTCAACCAACATACTCTCTCAATAATTCTTTCTACAAGCAAGAACAAGTTTGATTATCTTAATTTTAAACTGCTCTATATGTCTCAGCTGATTTCAGAGGTTATTTTTAAACTTAAGCTGCAGCTGTGTAAAGCTGAAATAACTTCTCTGAAACAGACAGGCTATGGAGAAGGACACCCATACATGTTCATTTAAAGTATCATGGGGACAACTATCAGATTGGTATGTTCTAACTGGATTCTTTTGAAAACTGATGACTTCAATGCTTTTCTGAGCCAAATACTTCATTAACTTTAAGAATGAGAACCTCTTAAGAAGCTTTCCGTAGTAAAAGCCAACTTAGTCCTCAAAGTCAGTTTACCTCCATGAAACTTGAGGAAACTGACTTGTATTTATTTTTCAGTAAACTGCAGATGGACTGCTATTTGTCAGTAAACTGCAGATGTTCAGATTCTACTCTGAAACTGTAACAAAGTGTTTCCTATATTCCTCCTGAATAGCCCACAAAAAGTTCCAGCAAATTGAAGAGCCATCTTACTGCTTTTGAAGTAACAGCCAATATGCATGACATACAATATTAACAAATATTAGACCTCCTTTCTCAGTTCTATCACACAATTCAACACATCGTAAAAAAGTATTAGGGCCCTTACTAGCTACTGTAATGATCAATGATCCATTACAAAAAACTTCAGGTGTGTTTCACAGCAATTTGCAGATGGCTCATTTATCAAAGTTTCTGCATTCAGTTATAAACAGAACAAAGTTAAAAGCCGTGAAGCCATTAGACAAATGGCAAGTGCAAAGAGTGCAAGATTAAGAAAAATCTCTTAATTTGCTGAGATGCAGACAAGTAGAAACTCTAAGATACACTGACCGAGACCCACTGACAGTATCTTGCCCTCAACAGAGACACATGGCTTTGCTCACTTACCACTGACAACCAGAAGACACACAATATATTTATAAGACCTGTCCACTAAAATTTCATAAAGTATGTTTCTGATGAATTTTGGACAATACGTTTATTCCATAACTTATGTGTTTGTTAAACAAGATCAGAACATAGCTAACATGCTACACACACAAAAATAGAAAGTTTAGAGTAACTCCTAATCCTTTAATACAGAATATATATACCACATATAATACTCATCAGTGAAGTTCAAACTGCAATTACATTTTATAATGACCCAATTTTATGCATATTTGTGTTAAAATACCAGAACTACAAATATAGTTAAGGCCAGAAGTAAAAGTTGAAATAGGGTTATCATCTTTGCTAGATAAGATGTTCTCAAAACGATCTCTTTTCACTCAGCCAAGGGCACGTCTATTAGGCCCAGTTTTTCCCATGTTAGCTTATTTTTCAACACTGGGCTCAACAAAGATATTATTTGCAGTGTTTTTATATTTTAACTTAAAAATTACCTGCACAACTCCACTCTCTACATTGTCTTAATTTACGTCTCAGAAATCTGCTCACACAAATTCAAGCCCAGAAGGGTGGGGGGCATGCACAGTTGGGGAAAGAGAACAGCCCTCCACAAAAGTTTCAGAGGATTTTGTCTATGAGTTTTTGTCTGGACCTTGGACTAATGGCATCTCTAAAAGCTATGGATATCACAAGGCATCCAAACAGGCATCTTCCATCTTCAAGTATTAAAGCTTGCGGGGTGTGGGTGGGCATAGGTCTCTTCCACTATTTCCCCCCTGCCTTGTTTCATGAAATGCCATTGACAACACAAATGGGAAACAACTATTAAATCATGTCACCCATTAGTTGCCAAGACAAATTATTTGATTCCACCTACATATTATTTGGCAATGCTTCAAAACAAAAAAAAATAATCCAATGTACAAATTCACAGGCAAATAATTTGCATTACAAATTATTTGCGGGGGGCAGGGGGGAGGGGGGAGGGCAGTGAGGTCTTCACCAATAATCAGCTGAAGATCTCCACGATTCACGGCAGAACAAACTTTGACAGAAGCCAAGAAGCAAAAATCAAATCTCCCTTCAACCCTATCATTAGGCATGAAAAGCTTTGGTGTTTTTTTCCTTTGTGAAAACACAGTGAAGAGAGCTTAACATGTTTTTCAGATACAAACCATTGCTTTTTTTCAATTTCAGAGAAATCATGTAATTCCATAAAGATCTTTCACTCAAAGGAGCGGAAATACACTTAAGAGAACTTTAATTACTCATAGAACTAAGTGCTATTCATAAAAATGTCTACCATCATTCTCCTACACATTTATGTCAACTATTCTGTTCTCACTGTCTTTCTTCTCCCCCTAAGTTTGCCTGTTACACTCTTAATGATATTAAAGCTGCCCTTAAAGTGACAAACAGAAAAAAGAAACGTAGTTTTTCTTCTTTCCTTTCTATGAACTAATGTTGATTCGTGTTACACTCATCCAAAACCTTGAAAAAAACATCCTGCCAAAATCTATCCTTCATATGTGATTTTAGTACTTGATATTTGCAATATCTCTAACTCCTCAATCTTAATTACTTAAAAAATCATTATCACATTTGGAAAGCAAATAAAATAATTTTGTCAACTGTCTAAAGAGATATCCTTAAGTCATCAGATTTCATTTTACTTGGAAATTTTAAAGTCTTAATGGGTTTGCCTAATGAGCCATTTGAGAACCGATACAAAATACTTTGTTCAGTCAAGGAAAAAAAAAATCTTCCTTTAGAAAGGTATTTCTAATAGTGCTAACACCTTATAATTAAATATAAAAGGTAAATAACATTTGGATACAGATATATCACGCAAGAAGCTTCACTGCTTTAAGAGAAGCTGTCCTCATTTATTTCAAAACATCACTGGAAGTCAGACATATTATTTTCTTTCAAATAGGTAAGGAAGATTTATATGACAAAATAAATCTTAGCATGACTCAAACTCTTGCAGTTGTTTAAGGCAAGACCAAATCACCTAGTTCAACTCCAAGAGAACAGTTAAAAAAAATAAAGCACCCCTAAGCCTTGGCACCAAAAGTTTCTTTCTCTTCTAATGATCTACAACTGTGTGTACGATATAAAAAAAGCCACTTATGTGAACTCAGTCAGCAGTCATCGAGCATATGCTGACTAGGTATGTATTAAGTAGGGATTACCAGCTAGAGCGAACAGCAGTTGCTATACAGAGTGGTATAATGTCATAACAGCAGTAGAAACACTTCAGAGAACACAGGAGCTTCCATTGTTTCAGCACAGAACAACATTGCCAAATGTAGTCTTATGCAAGTGTACCACAACACTGCAACTATCCATCACGTGTATCAGAAATAATGCTTACACCAGTAATTAATGTATGACTTCCCCCCAAAACATAACGCTTATGCCTGACTATGAAGAAATGAAAACCACACTGTTGAAGAAAACGAGCAATCAGTCGTGTACACCAGCACGCAGTGAGTAACATAAACCTCTGCTACAACAGAGAGCAAGCAGTAAACACCACGATCCCCTCCTCTCTTTTACTGGATAGAACACCACCTAACAAATGGCATGTTATGACTCAGCAAGTGAGCTGAGCACAGTTTGAAAGATATCATATGGTAAAAGCTTGCTATGTTTGCTACATCTGTGTAATAAACTCAGTGAAGAGTTGGCATCTTTGTCCCCTGCAGCTGATTTAATCCCACAGTACAAACACTTCCATTGCAACATTTCCCATGGGCCATCTTTTCCTCTAGCTCATCCTGCCTCAGAAGTTCCTAAGTTCACAGCAGTAAGAGTCTCACTCCGATTTCTCAGAAACCTAATTTGCAGAGTATGGCCACAGTGTTTCATTTCTCTGTATGATTTCTAGGGCATTGTTCACTGAACCCCTGATCTGGATGAGTAAGATACATCTTTTCATTGCATCTCACAATACGAGGCCAAGGTGGTCCTTGAAAGAAGCAGTACATAGTGAATTCTCTGAGGGGGAATTTAAAATAGATCACTGTACACTAGCCTTGTTCAGTGTACCGTTTTTGTAAGTATCCATTATGCCATCTGTCAAGGACAGAATATGGGGTAAAGACTGCACATTTTAATCAAGCCAGATCATTGGGATATTATTTTTAATTCTTTTTTTAATCTACAACACACAAATATACATTCGTATTTACTTGCACATGACAATGAAAAGACATCTGCCATCAGAAGGACACTTCTAAAAATGTAGTCAATTATGAACTTACTGACACAAATAAACAGTCATTTTAAATACACTGTCTCTAACTTTGCAGCAGACTTTCTGTATTCTAGGAATATCTACTTAGTGGTAAAGACCAGAATAAATTATCTAGCCAAAACTATTCTTCTTAAACCTATTATCTACCCTCTCTACTCACATAATTTCTATCCATTCCCTGTCAGGTAAGATAACACAGATGAGAGCATGAAATTAGATGTATCTCCCAACTGCATGTGAAAGAAACTGTAAAAAATATGAAATCTAATGCAAACTTACCAATTCTATTCCTTGTGGAAAAGGAGTATCTTTCCAGTCCTTCTGAGGAAATCTTTGTATTATTTTCCCAAAACCTTCTGTCGGGCCTGCTGAAAGATAAAATTAAATTACTCAAAGGCAAACTGGTGGAATTTAAATTGCTACAAATTTGAGCATATTTTCACAATATACCCAACATTAGGAAATGCTTCACCACAAAAGGAAGAATAGGATTCTTAAATATGTCTTGCAAGTCATATAATAAATTTAATCTTAATATTCTCCAGTAGCAACACAAGGCATCACTACATTAAATGAAGCTGCAAGCTGCATCCAGCCTATGACCAGTCACGCATGTCTTCAAAGTAACAGATGATTATTAGTAATTCTAGTTTCTCTCTACAAGTAAATAAAAAACTAATATAAAGGATAATGTAATATTTAAAAAAATAAATCAAACATTTGTCAACAAGCGGTCTTCAAAAAGAAGTCTATATATAAAAAAATGCACATCTCTCTGGGACACTCTAGTTCCTTGCCAATATAACAGAATCACAGAATGTTAGGGGTTGGAAGGAACCTCTGTGGGTCATCTAGTCCAACCCCCCTGCCGAAGCAGAGTCACCTACAGCAGGCTGCACAGGACCTTGTCCAGGTGCATCTTGAATATCTCCAGAGAAGGAGACTCCACAGCCTCCCTGGGCAACCTGTTCCAGTGCTCCGTCACCCTCAGAGTGAAGAAGTTCTTCCTCATGTTCAGGTGGAACTTCCTATGCTTCAGTTTGTGCCCATTGCCCCTTGTCCTGTCGCTGGGCACCACTGAAAAACAGTCTGGCCCCATCCTCCTGACACCCACCCTTGAGATATTTATAAGCATTTATAAGATTCCCCTCAGTCTCCATGCTAAACAAGCCCAGCTTCCTCAGCCTTTCCTTGTAGGAGAGATGCTCCAGTCCCCTCATCATCCTTGCAGCCCTAATCATTCTATGATTCTAGTCATCCCTGCTGGACTCTCTGCAGTAGTTCCTCATCTTTCTTGAACTGGGGAGCCCAGAACTGGACACGGTACTCCAGATGGGGCCTCACTGGGGCAGAGCAGGGGGGGAGGAGAACCTCCCTCGACCTGCTGGCCCCACTCTTCTTAATGCACTCCAGGATTAGCATTGGCCTTCTTGGCAACCAGGGCACACTACTGGCTCACGGTTAACCTGTCGTCCACCAGGACACCCATGTCCCTCTCCGCAGAGCTGCTTTCCAGCAGGTCAGCCCCCAGCCTGTACTGGTGCATGGGGTTGTTCCTCCCCAGGTGCAGGACCCTGCCCTTGCCCTTGTCGAACTTCATGAGGTTTCTGTCCGCCCATCTCTCCAGCCTATCCAGGTCACGCTGAATGGCAGCACAGCCTGCTAATGTATCCACCACTCCTCCCAGCTTTGTGTCATCAGCGGACTTGCTGAGGGTACACTCTAACTCTTCATCCAGATCATTGATGAAGAAGTTGAGTAAGACTGGGCCCAGTACTCACCTGTGGGGAACCCCACTAGTTACAGGCCTCCAACTAGACTCTGTGCCACTGATAACAACCCTCTGAGCTCTGCCATTCAGCCAGTTCTCAATCCACCTCACCGACCACTCATCCAGACCACACTTCCCGAGCTTCCCTAGGAGGATATTATGGGAGACAGTGTCAAAAGCCTTGCTGAAGTCGAGGGAGACAACATCCACTGCTCTCCCCTCATCCGCCCAGCCAGTCATGCCATCACAGGAGGCTATCAGATTGGTCAAGCGTGATTTCCCCTTGGTGAATCCATGTTGACTACTCCTGATAACCTTCTTTTCCTCCGCTTGCTTAATGATGACCTCCAGAATGAGCTGCTCCATCACCTTTCCCGGGATGGAGGTGAGGCTGACCAACCTGTAGTTCCTTGGGTCCTCCTTCTTGCGCTTTTTGAAGACTGGAGTGACATTGGCTTTCCTCCAGTCCTCGGGCACCTCCCCTGTCCTCCAGGACCTTTCAAAGACGATGGAGAGTGGCTCAGCAATGACATCTGCTAGCTCCCTCAGCACTTGTGGGTGCATTCCATTGGGTCCCATGGATTTGTGGGCATCCACATTGCTTAGCTGATCTCTCACACAATGCTCCTCGACCAGGGGAAGGTCGTCCTTTCTGCAGGCTTCCTCGCTTACCTCCAGGGCCTGGGATTGCTGAGAACTGGCCTTAGCACTGAACACTGAAGCAAAGAAGGCATTCAGTAACTCCGCCTTCTCTGTATCCTCCGTCATATTTCTAGCTGGTTTCCTTGGACAAGTCAGCAATGGTTTTCCACACAGAAAGGTGTAGAAAAAACTGCTGACTTCTGATAACTTCTCTGATGCAACTGTCGTTTTTTCGTCACCCCTTCCTTTTTTTAAAGCCAGGGTGCTATGGGTAGGAAGCCCTTCAGAAACACCACAAATATTCAACTGTAGCATCTTGTCATACTGAATGGTACAGGAATGCACGTACAAACATGAATTTTGTTCTTCACCAGCTGAAGTCCTGGAGCCAATCTTAAAAAAATCGTAACTTTTTACCACAGTATAATGTGGCAAAGTGAAAGCCAGTTTTACATTTATTAATACTATCCTGAGGGGATGCTGCAAGCTAGGACCATTTTAAATTGAGACACTACATGATGTAAAGCATGCAATCAAAAGCCTCCGACTTCTGTTTTCCACATTTAAGGCCTCGTATAATAGTGGGAAGAATGATCTTTCCTCTTGCACAAATCTTGCCTTTTCCTATAGAAAAAAGTCAACTTCTCTGCTTTATTTAGCTTACAAATATACCAAACAAATTGAAAAATTAATATTATTCTGATTTCCGAAGGAAACTGCTTTAATATGGCCAGGTATTTCATACGCACACCAAAGACCTGTCTAACATTCCATACACATTTTATACCCAAGAAAACAAGATTTCTGTGATAACATTACCTACCTGTCAGTTCTAACTCTAGCAATTTCTGCATCTCTTGGATGATTTAAATGTAATTGCAGAGGCAAGCGACACAAAACACAAACATGCCTGCAAGTCAGTCACTGGGTATAGACGAGAGGCTCAAATTCCTGTTCTTTCCTCTGTTCCGAAGAAGAGGAAAAAGCAGTACAGCTGAACAGTTGCCTCTTCTATAAGGCAGCACCCACCCACGCAATCAGCAGTTACATTCAAATGACCAAGCAGAACACACACTGCTCTAGACGACCACCATATCTGCATTCCCTTACCCAGGAATTACTTGGATGATAGGAGAAACACGGTAGATAGGGAAGCACAGTGGTATCACTGCAAAAGTTTGATTTGAAATAAAAACAGATACTCCGGAAATCAGCTTTCATAAAGTGATACATAAAGCTTCCTAAAGAGCAAAGCTGAAATTTGCAACCATTTAAAATATGTTTTAATACTTTTAATAATCTATGCTGAGCCATCACATTCAATTGGATCATCCTTTCTCTAAACAGGAAGCCTTGAGATTAAACACAAAAATTTATAAACATTTCTTGTGAAATTCTCAAAATTATACTTCTATATCATGAAACGGTACAAATTCTGCATTAGTAGTAACAGTCCACATGTATTGCTTCCTCTGCAGACACCCACGCAGCAGCAGTGAATACGTTATTCTCCTGGCCTTACTGTTAAAAATAATTTTCAGTCTGACAGAACTCAAATCTGCTAGCATAAAGCAATGCATAAATCAATGTCATGGTGGAAAAAAAAAATACACTTCCTTTAAGCTTGCTGCTGATTTACAGTTTGAGTTTGCTTCTAACTTAAAAGCCACAATAAATTTTACAAGACATTTCGTTACAATCAATGTGACAATTTAGTAAGAAGTATTTTCTCCAGTTCATGTATTTTTACACTTAACGTTCTGTGATCTTTACCTGAAAATAATTTAGGAACAGATGTTCTTGGTACAATGGGCATATGAACTACACGGAGTAAACTCCAAACAGCAATCTTACCCCCAAGACAGCACATAACTGATTGTGATTCCCAAAGGCAGCATGCTGAAGAACTGCAATCAGACTGGGTTACCTATGCATTGTAAGTAGCAGTAAGAGATGTAATCCGCAAGTTAAAAGCCAAAGGAGCTGTCATATTTACAGAGAGGCTGCAGAGATGCTGAGGAAGCAGAGTTAGGATATGCCAGAAATCAAGGAAAAAAAAATACAGACATGGCTACAGCTGCAGTTTTTGCACAGAAAGGGAGCTCTAGATCTACTAAACTGTAAGAACTGAACAGGGTCACTAGACCCTAATTTCACTTGTTTAAGATCAAGTGTTGCCTCATGTACTCTTTCTTATACAGCATCTTCTACTGTCACTTCTCTCCCCCCACCATTTCATCTCAACATCCTTCCAAAATAAGGCGGCATAAGTGGAAAGGCTTTACCATTCCTTCCCTTAACAGCTCTCAGAAGAGCAGACGGTCACACATCTTCCCTCCAAAGTCAGGAAAAAACACTCCTCCATTCCTCCTTCCTTCTAGAGACATCCAGTTCCTGTTTCCTCCTTCCACCGGGGGGGGGCGGGAACAGAACAGCTACATTTTCAACTAAAGATGGCAAGAATTGGTATGTGTTTTGTTGCTAGCATGCAATAAACAGCCTTTAGTCTTGTGTGGTCTCCTCTTACTCTTCACATTTGGTACTCTACTCGGAGAACTCCTCTTTCCTCCCATTCCTTTATAAAGTCACCTACGTGAGAGCCTCTACTATTCTCTTCCTCGCTCTGAGAGGGCTGTTCCTTCACTGACTCAGTATCAGAACTTCTCTTCTTGAGTTAAAGTCTCAAATTGCCATGACATCTGCTTTCGTAAGT
>Ga0065711_1028433_pt1 | contig 41256 bp, 29 predicted proteins | sample Hoacrofraction12_FD_59098 | JGI IMG/M metagenome (GOLD analysis project Ga0065711, IMG submission 59098) | Hoatzin crop microbial communities from Cojedes, Venezuela - Epithelial fraction 12 v2 (version 2) | ecosystem: Host-associated > Birds > Digestive system > Esophagus > Crop | place...
CCCCCCGGTGTCGCAGTACAACGGGCAGCTGAGCACCGGGCCGTCGCCCGCTGGGCATGGGCAGCGCCCGCCCAAGGACTACATGGTGGAGTCGGTGCTGGTGACCGTCTTCTGCTGCCTGCTCACCGGGGTCATCGCCCTCGTCTACTCCCACGAGGTAACGACGGCGCGGTCCTCGCTGGTGCTGAACCCACCCAGGGCCTCGGTTCCCCCCTCCCGGTGCTGTGGGTCTTTTCTAACCTCTCCCCTTCTTCTACCTCCACGCCAGACCCGGGCTGCGCTCGTCCGCGGGGACATGGCCCAGGCCAGCGTGGCCTCCAGAAAGGCCCAGTCGCTGGTGCTCTTCAGCCTCCTCTTCGGGCTGTTCGCCTCCGTCAGCTGGGTCATCTACGTCCTGGTGGCCCTGTACCTATGACGGGGACCCCCAGCCCCGGCACGGGGGGCATGGGCAGGTGGAGCATCTCCGGGGCTGCCGCGGGAAACGGGTGACACCGAAGCGTCACCGATGGGTGACCACAAAGCGTTATCGGGGCCGAGCGGCTGCGTCCGTCCGTTGCGGTGGGGCGAGGAGCCGCTGTGGAGCCGCGCGTGCCTCCGCCTGCCCGCTCTCAGCCCCGCAAACCGCAGTGTGGGGAGGGGAACCTGGAGCACGGCGATGCCGGCGCTGTGTCCCGCCGGAGCCGGCTCCGGGCGAGGAGCCGCGTGCGGGATCCGGCTGTGCGGCAGGATGTCCAGTCCCATTACCGCGGGCCGTCGCTCGGAGATGCGAAGCGGGACTCCGTCGCAGGGGGAGCGTCTTGCAGCGCCGGGGCTGGAGACGGAGCGCGCGGCCGAGGCGCAACAGGGAGGCCGAGGTGTGCAGCCGCTGCTCTGGGCGTGCGAGGAGCCCTCACCAGTAATTAACGATGCAGACCCAGGGATTTGGCTTCTGCGGTAATTCTGCGCACACACACGCACACGCACGCTGCATCGCCGCCTTCTTGCTGCTTCCAGATTGAAATAAAATACCGGTGTGGCCAAAGCTGCTGGTTTCTCTGCACACCAGGGATCTTCCCCCCGCCCTGTGTCTTCTGTCCACCACAAAATTCAGGGTAAATTCTCCGGTAATCAGTCGAATCAGGTTTTTCTCCAGAAGCAGGCGGGCCCCTGGGGGAGACCCTGGGGAAGGGGAGGCTGCAGCGGCCCAGGCCCAGGGCGGCCGCTCGCAGAGCTGCCATGCGGAAGGGGAGGACGAGCCCCGTGCCCACGCGTTGAGCTGGGCTGCAGCCTGCCCGGTGCTGGCCCCGACTCTGCTCACAGCCACGCTCGCGTCTGCCGGCCGGAGGCTCTGGCAGGGATGCAGCCCCCCGCGCTTTGCCGGGCCGGTGGGATGCAGCCCTGTGCTGGGTCCGTGTCTGTGCATCCTCCTCCTGAGCCAGCTGATGCCGAGTCTTTCCGGAGGAATTCTGAACCCTGTCCAGGACTGAAATAGCTCAGGAGCGTGCTCAGCCACCCTGGGGTTATTTATAGCCCTCGGCCGCCCGGCCCGGCACGCGGCCGCTGCGTGGGCCAGGCTGTGGGCGAGCACGTGCCAAGCAACGCACGATTTGGGGAGCAGAAACCCCCTGACACAGGGACATCAGTGCTGGGAGGAAGGTGGCGGGAGCAGAGATCCCCCCTCCAAGTGTAGGGCTTGTACCGGGGGCGAGACCGTCCCGCTGGGAGGTAAGAAGATTTATAGGGGAAAAATAACAGGGCAGAGGACAACCCCGAGGGGCACGTGAGAAAACACGAGGCCACACCAGCGCCAGAAGTGGATTCGATTGTCACTTTAATCCACAGACTGCTGCATGCACTGTAAACAGGATCATCAGGCGGGTTTGGTATCGGTGTTTATTTGTCTGGAATATAAAAGTTACAGGTCTGAAATGTTCGCAGGAAGATGCCACCATCGGGACTGGGTTAGTGATAAATCTACAATAAAACTGAGGAGCTGGGGGTGGGGGAGAGCCCGGGAGCACGGCAGGGGGCTGGTGACCGGGGGCATCGCCTCTCCCCGCTCCCTGCCCCGTGTGCGGAGGGGACCGAGACCCCTCCCGCCCCCCCAAAAAGAGAGGGGACAGTCTCGAGGACGCTGCCCGCAAGACACGCGAACGCGCTCACGGCCGCTCTTGCAAAGGGCTTCTCGTCTGGGCTTCTGCTCCCCAGGGGTGCTGCTCCTGGAGGGGGGGGGGTGTCTCTGGTCAGCAAGCCTGAAGCTGCTCCGGGCGAGGAGACCCTTCTTTCGGGTCCCTCCAGCCCTGCGAGCTGGGCCCGAGTTCGGACATGAGGACTGCGCTGCGGTCGGGGCACGGCCCTCAGCTGGGGGTGGCTGCAGAGCCGAGGGAAGGAGCGGTGGAAAGCCAGGGCCTCGGCCCCTCCGCGCTGGCCGAGCTGCTGCGGCCGTGCCGCCCTCCTGTCCCCACGCCGCCGGCTGAGCCTTCAGCTTTCAGGGGGGCTGGTGGAGAGCAGGGACTGGACCCCCCTTTGGTGCTGAGGGCTCGTGGTCTGAAGAACCTGGGAGCAGCTCCCGGAGGAGCTGAGCGTCCCGGCGGGGCCGAGGACAAGGTGCACCCTCCCATCCCCCTGCAGCAGCGAGCCCCAGCCACGGGCGCTGCACCCCATGGGGAGAGCAGCGCCAAGGGCTGCGGCTTCTGAGCTACCACCACGCACGATGCTCCCAGAAACAGCCCACACCACAGCACGGCGGCCACGGGGAAGCCTGCGCTGGGCTCAGGGGTGTATTTGCCTTTTCACAGTCTCATCATGTCGGGTCTTTTTTAAAAATCCTACATACAAAGGAAAACACACGCACTGCTCCCTGCGTGGAGGCCCAGGAAGCCCTCTGGGGATTGCAAAGCCTTGGCTGGACACAACAGATGGCTCCAATGCCCTTAGCGCCATAAAAATAAACCAGTTTTGAAGTGTTCTGGCTCGGACGCTGCGTTTCGGCGCAGGAAGATCGTGCTGGGGCTGCACAAGCCCGTGTTGGAGCCCACGCTCCCCTCCCCCAGAGGAAGCTCACGAGGCAGGGGGATCTCTCCACGCTTCAGCATCTGGCCACCGTGCGAGTCCTGTGCCTAAATCTTCAGGAAAATAATCGAGCTGGGTACAAGCCTGTGACAGGGACAACGCCGCGGTCGCTCCCTCCTGCTGCTGGCCAGGCCGGGCTGCCGTCCGCAGGGAGCCCGCTACGGCTTTGCAAGCTGTTTGTAGAGGGAAGTGCTCGCAACTCTGATTCACCCAGAACAAACAGAGAGGCTTTAGCAAACACGGAGCTGCTATTGAGAAATAAGTTAAGGATGCTCTGCAAAACACCCCGTCGGTATTCCTTGTGAGCCGCTGCCCTAAAACCACAGGACTTCGTCAGACAGAGCTCTTACAAACCTGTGACAACGCGACACGGTGCCGAGAAAGGCCTCGCACGGCTGCTAAAACCCACGGCGTAGGCTCAGCCCCACGCTGTGAACCATCGGGTGAGGGCAGAGCGCAGCGACGTGAAGCGGCCCGGCCGGGGCTGCGCTGGGGAGGACGCGGAGAGGGGACGGAGGGGCTGAGTAAGGCACACCGAACAGACTGGGGCGAACGCTGCGTGTGTGGGGAAGGAGACCCCTGCCTCGCTGCTCCGTGCCGGGCTGTCCCTGCCCTGCTGGGGACAGGGACCTGCTGGGGCTCCGGCCGAGGCGCAGGTCACAAAGCACAGCACCGAGGGTCAGCCAGATGGGGACCCCCTGGAAAAACCATTTGGCAACAGAGAGAGGAGGGAGGAGCGGGGCGGAGGAGATGGGGCGGCTCGGCTGGGCGCTGGGCTCCTTCCCGGTTCCCATTTCTGACCCCCAAGAGGGACCCGCACCCGCTCCGCAGCCAGCGCCCACGCAGCCGCCCCCAGCCTCCTTTCTTCCAGCACTTGGAACAACATCGTCACTGGTTGTGAATTTTTATACATACTGTTTTGCACTTTTCTTTTTTTCCTATAAACCCATCGGTATTCAGACATGCATCAAAAAAACCCCCAATGGATTCTAAATACTATTATTTACAGTCTGGTATACTACAGCATTTACTGTGCAAAAGCTAGTACCATCACTAAAAGATACGGGTTCACCGGACCAGCGAACCGCAGTACCTCGGGTAGTCAACGTGTCCAGGGTTCGGAGGGATTAAATAACGAGATCTGAGAGGAGGAGGGGGATACGATGACTGGAGAGGGCGGGTCCCTGCCCACATTTTCAGTGCCTCTTCCATATCTACGACCGGTGCCTTCCTCCCACGAAGAAGGCGCCGGAGATGTGGGGTAAACCAAAGACCCCTGTAAACACAAGCAGCTCTCTGAAAGCAGAGCTCCTCCGGCAGGCAGCGGGAGACTCTTCCATCCCCGTCTCCTAGGGATGAACACGTTTCGAGGTGGCACTGCAGAGGAGACTCAAACCCTTGGCTCCCACGGCTGCTGCCTGCTGAACACCACTCCGGAGACAAGTCTGTGGGTGCCGAGCTCTTGCTGATCCTCCTTTGCAGATGAAAACAAAAGCCCGGGTATTCCCGGCTGCAATCGGCCAGCAAACCAGCAACACGCCTGCCGGGGACCCTCCTTCCACTAAGCTCTCTCCCCGGGTTTAAAGCTGATTCATGGCACAGAGGGACGGGGGGAGGAGGAGGAGGGCGAGTGCAGCGAGCACCGGCTGATCTCTGCCCGGCGCGGTCACTGCTCGGCTGCTGCGAGCGCCCGGCGCTCACACCCCCAGGGATCGCTGCCAGCTGGGAGGGAGGGTGCGTCGTCCAGTAACAGGTACAAACATCGAATTCCAGTCTCATAGCTGCCCTCGGCGCGTCTGCGGAGCAATTCTCCTCGCTTGCACAACTCCTCCTCCTAGGTTTTCTCTTCTCGGTCTGTTTTCCGCCTCGTAATGTTCCGAGGTTTGATTTTGAGGGACAGTTCCCACAAGGCCTCCTCAGCCAGGTGGTCGCTGAAGTCGTTGAAGAATGACACTATGTCGTCGTTCCTTTTGATGTCGTAATGTCTGGAAAACCAGGGAGCAGGGCAGCAGTTAAAAAGGGGCTACCTGGGGACCTCTCCCAGCTTTGCGCCGCCCCAGCCCCGCTCTAAGGAACACCCAGCGCGGTGGGCTCTGCACTACCCGAGCCCAACGCTCGTGCCTGTGGCGTGACGCCGCAAAGGGGAAAGAACATCATGCCCACTGCTGAGCTGGGGAATAAAAACAGACCCTGTCATGGTGAATTTGGCCATTAGATCTGCTGCCTCTGCTGCAAGACAGCACTGAAGGAAACTCTCCATGATCTAGGGAACATAGGGAACAGCAACATCTGGAGGAAAAACTGTTGTGTGAAAGAGCAGTGGGAAAACTTGGCTGCACTGGATCTCAAAACTAAGCCCTCACAACTTTTAGTCCCATCTAACCTAGTGAGGGAAGGAGACTGTGACCAGAGCCTTGTCGTTCCCAGGCCTCCTCATATCTCCATCACGATGCTTTGACTATAGACTCCCTCGCCTTTCCCCAGGGCTCACGTGCCCCAGCCATGACCCCCACCCCCATCCCCACCAGGATGCCTCCAAGCTGGCCCTGACCCCCCTGTTGCCGCACTTACACTTGTTGGAAGCACCTCATGCTGTCCAGGATGTTAAACTGCTGCCAGCGCTTGGAAAAGTTCACTTTGCTGTCAATGTAATCAGGGTTTCCCAGGTGAACAAAGGTCAGGTCCTGCAGAATCAGGCCTCTGAAGGAGAGAAAGGGGCAGCAGGCCAGGGAGTAGGCAAACAGGTACAGAGGTTAGTCACACAGGGCAGCCAAAAGGCAGCCAGACGCCATCTAACAGCCTCCCACTGCAGCCACCACCAGCACGGCAACTGCAAACTAGAGGGAAACGTTCCCCCAGCAGCAGATCCGAAGGTGCTGGGGTGCAAGGTGCCCGCCACACACAACTGGGGCACGCCGGGGCACGCCCAGGGCACAAGGTTGCTCTTCCACCCTCCGTGGAAAGGACCAGGCTGGAAGCAGGTCGTGATGGGAGTCACCTGCCGGGGTTAAACCTTCCTTCCAGTTTCATGCGAGAGAGTTTTCCTAGCAAGGGGGTCTGCGCTCCCTTCCTCGCTCGGCCTGCCCTACTCAGCCATGTCTGGGCACAGTCCTGCTGTGCCAGACGAGATGCCACGCACCTATGCAACCTCCTCCTACAGAACTCTTTTGATGGAAGAAAGCAAGACCAGGAGACGGTTTACTGGTGTAAACCCAGAGCAAATCTGGTATCTAGATCAGAAGGCCCTTACAGAGAAGGGCAACGGCTTCAGCCTTTCGTCTAGAAACGGGATGAAGCAGCACATTTGACCAGGCAGACTCTTCATTTACCAGCTCTTGCCATCAGCAGGACCAGAGCTGTTGCAGAGGAGCAAGCAGCAGCTTGGACCTGTGGGATCCACTGCAACTCATGGCAAAATTTGTGCTTCTGTGCACAGACCCCAAAGAAAATGCAGTTAAAAAGCACCAACTAAAGATCCAGTTGCTTGATCTTTCCTTTGCCCTAGTCAACTCACAAAAGCCTTCTTTACAAAAAGATAGCTGCCACCCTGCCCACCTCTGCTAGAGCACAAATTGCTCCTGAGAGGGCATGTGGGTTGATGCGGTGCTTTGCCGTCTTATTCTAGAGGTAGGATGAAAGGCAGGTGCTGAGCTGAGCAGATGCTGCTGAGAAATCCCTGAAGGAACCATTTGAATATGCAGAAGTAATGGCAGAGGAAAAGGAACGACCAACTCACAGGTAAGGTATGCAGGGAGGCTCCACATCAGCCAGAGCTGCTCGGTAGGCGCGGAAGGACGAGGAGCTGTCGATCAGCGTGCAGTACTCAGCCAGGCCCTGCAGAACACAGAGCCCACGGTGGCACCACTGCCGCAAACCACTTTGCTGTATAACCTCTCCCCAGAGAGCTACGCAGGCCGGGGAGTTAATGCCACCCTGCAAACACCTCCAACTTATTTACTCGGCCTGACCCCGAGTGCGCACGCACAGGGCCTTGCTGCATTCAGCCTCACCAAGCCTTTGGTTTGCAGGGAGGAAGAGGAGGCTATTCTCACCCAGGACTGCAGCTGTCAGACTGCCCAGCCATGCTGCAGGCTTCCAGCGCTGTGGCGTGATACCCGCTGGAGAGCAGTTCTCTGCCACCCCTCCACCCCGGGACGCTGCCGAGCCGTTAAAACCACCCAGCTGTTTCGTACCGTAACCACAGTCATCTCTTTCCCCTAAAGACGACAGCCCTCACAGCTCCTCACCTCTGAGGTTTGTTTCTGCCACTCCAGTCTTCGGATGGGTGCAGAATCCAGTGCAGAAAGAATGGCCAGGTAGGAATTAAAATTATTCAGCTTTCGTAAGTGCTGGGAAGAAGGAGAACATACCAGTTACTCTGGAGATCTGAACAGCCTTCTAGCATCCAACAGCTCTACCAACCAGAAGGTCCCCCTCCTCTGCTCCCTGACGGAGCAGTGGGTATGAGTCACAGCAAGAGCCAAGCTGATACCTTCATAATCTTTATGAATTTAAGGAGCAGCCTCTCTCGGTCTTGGGCTTTCTCTTGTAGCATAATTATTGAACGGACCCTGGAAGAACAGACAGAAAAAAACCTAGAAAGATAAACCCACTTAAACACATCTCAGATTCCTTCTTGTTTCATTTACAAAACTGCTAACTAATAAGGGTGGACCAACAATACTGAAAAGTTCATGATGCTTCCAACTTAAATGGAGCGCTCTCACTCACAACAAAGAATAATTTCAAGGAGGACTACACTAACCCTTCACAGAGTGCATTTATTTGCAAGGGGAATGTTTGTTTGAAGGGCTCGATGGTATTGACAGTAATTCCTCCAGGCTACAGTGTGCTCCAAAACCCTCCTGATTTTCTTTCTCTTGTGTTCTGAGGTCTTTAATAAGTGCCCTGCATCTGCTTCCTGGCCAAAAATACACGTTACCCGCTTGTAACAAAGGAACCAGTGCACAGTTCAGTGCCATGGTTGCTCCTTACCAGTAGGACATGTTATTAAAGTGCTCTGTGAACTGTGTAAGGTTGGGGCTCTTCTCTTCATTTTGCTCCTTTGCCCAAAGCAAAACTTCTGGTATCTGTCGAGGAAGAAGTGGAGAGGGGTGGGAAAATGCCACACACTAAAATAGAAATTCTGCCTCAAGATTCCCGGCCACAGTCTGTGTTGCAGCCGCTTGCTGACACAAGCTCAGCTGTCTCCTTCCACCCAACAGGTGTGCTTGGAGAGCGGGCAGGGAATACCAGGGATTGCAGAGCCTTTGCGTTCAAACCTCTGCCACCGCCCTCACCCCATCCTCGTCTCCATACCTCAATTTTATAGAAGAGTTCGGCGTCTAGGAGGGTCAGCTGCTCGGCTATTTCATGACTGTGGAAATCATGCAAGGTCCCTGGCCTGTAGGAAACCAGCACAAAGTATAAAGGCTAAGAAAATGTGACCTGTTGTCTTCCCTTTCTTGTTTCGGACTGAGAAAATTCTTGTGTCCACAAGCAAGGGATGCCCCGCCTCTCAAAGGACGAAGACATGGTTACACGCATCTTTCCTCACCTGGCTGCCACCCCACGGGCTGCGAGAGGTTTGATGGAATTGGCGTAGCTCAGCATTTTCTTCTGATCCACTTTATCGAGGATGTTCTTGCGTAACACTCTGGCAAGGCTCAGCTCCCCGTTGCAGACCAGCCGGAAGACCAGGTCCATCAGCAGCTTGAGAATCTCCTCTGTCAACTCCACCAAGCTGAGAGAAAGATGGAAAACCCAGGGACTGTGTCAGAGCCACAACTCTGACTGGGCTACAGAGTTTGCATCTCTCCGTACTGAGTCTTGTCACTTTCCTACAAGCAGAACTGACTGACTGAAGTTCCTCCTCCTCCCAGCTCTCCCTTTCTTACAGATTTCTCTTTACCGGTCATTTTAAAATCACTGACCCAGACAGGACACACTGAGAATCTGCCCTTCCAACAGGAGGGTTTAGCACTACAGGTGTCTCGCTGCTCAGGGTAGGGGATTTCAGCTGTCATCATAGATGGCGTTTAAAAAACACATCTTCGTAACTGCCAGGCTCCCGTACTGTTACCGACCCGCACCTCCCATCCCGAAGTGGAGAAGGCAACTCACCACAGCTCATCCACCACTCTCACCAGCACGAAGAAGGTGTTCTTACTGACTCGCTTCTTAAACGTGTCTGGGAAGTGGCAAAACTTCTCATATGTTGGTTGCAAATTAAAGAATCAACTTAATGCAGAATTAACAGCTACCTTGAGGAACATCAGAACAGCGCAGTGTTCTGTACGAACAGTAGATATGAACAGCCACATTTTTTGACTGAAACTTGTGTTCCATTTTCCAGTAGATAAGGGACACCAATATGGCTCTAATTAAGATGGTATTAAGCTGCCACCAGCTGCAGGTAGCAGGGGTGTGAGGAGGTACTTGCACTCTGCAGAACTGATGCTAGAAGAGCAGGTGTACCCTGGAACTGTTCTCTCTAAGGTGGAATTTAATGAGCATCACTCCTCTGCTGTTATCTCCCCCACTGCTCTGTGACACCTGGTCTCAACAGATCTCAGATGTCACCTCTACCTTCCTCACTGCCCAATTTGCTGCAAGGAAAATGGTGTCAGGGGAGAGAGAACAGGTTGAGAAAGCTTCTGCCAGGCGGACAATGGGAAAGAGAAAGAGGTCATCAGCAAGTCAAGCACTGGCAAGGGCCTGCAGGGATGCCCCAGCCAGTATTTTCGCTGACACCGGCTCCACAGTGAGATCTGCTGTTTCCTTGGCTGCGTGGATCCCAGCAGGAGCGAGGGGAGCGGCGGCTCTGCTGCAGATGGCAGTGATGAGCTGCGACGCAGGACAGGGTGACGTCAGGCTCCCTGTGACGCAGGCGTACAGCACCAAAGCCCACGAGGCCTTTGCTCTGCCTGAACCGAGACACTGACCCGCTCAGCTGACAGAGAAGGGAGCTGAGCCAAGGGGAAGGAACTGCAGGCAGGGTGCTCAACAAGAAGCCTCCTCCAAGCTCTGCCAGAAACGCTAACACTCGCCCTGCCATGCAGGGGCCCTCGCCTCGGCAGCAGCTGCAAGCTCACTTCAGAACTGGGAGGCCAAGAGAATATTACCTTCCGTGCTGGATCTCTTGTAACAAAAGAGAGAACAGGTCTTGATGGTTTAGTCATCTCTAGTACTAAACTACGTCTGCCCAAGCAGGCAATCCCCTCAGCCCCTCCAGAAGGCGGCGTGATCCCCACTCTACAAATGAGATATCCCAAGCAATTGACCAGTTCCCCAGTGATGTACAGAAAATTTGAACTGCTCTCCTCTGGCAGAGCTTGCAGGAGACCACTCTCAGGTCCAGCACTCCACCTGGCCTGGACCTGTCCAGGAGCACTTCCCATTTGCAGGATGCAGAGGTGGAGGAAGTCCTGCATTGGACACCTCCAGGACAAGCACATTACTGACTACACTGACAGCAGGCTTTTGACCAAAGAACTTGCCACCAACTCCCTCCACAACGACTGCTAGGCTCTGATTCCTGGTGGGGGTGAACTGCCACTCGTGCAAAAGGATATCTGTACTGCAGCTTCTTGATGAGCTCTTCAGGGGTAATAAATGTCCTGTAGGTAGTCAGAAAGGCTTCACAGTACAGCACCAGATCTGCAGAGAAAGACAAGAAAGCCTCAGCCAACTCCACTGACAGAAAAAGGAAGCTTCTTGTAACGTTTTATCCAGTCTTACAGGAAGAGGACGCGGACACATTTTGACACGGACGGACTTTACAGAAATGCTGTGCTGTTGTTTCTTACCAGCAGATGGACCCTATGGCACAAGAGCAACAGTCAAACTGCCCTGTTCCCCCTGGCCTGGCTCCCATCTGCAGCACTCAGGCTTGCAGTTTCGCTTATGTGACCACCAAAGGGGTCAATGATGAACATCTGTCTGTGGGAAAGGAACTTCCAATATCGGGTCAAGGAAAAATGTGGTTTAGACCTCGACGCTACTTTAAAAAAGAAGATCTGATGGTGAGAGGGGGTGCCTGTTCTCTGTCTTTACTGCTTAGGCAGCACAGAGCCCTGCAGAAAGACATGGTTCCGATCAGGAATGCGTGCGTTTCGACGGTGCTGCAGACCCTCTGCCCTTGCTATGTTCCAGGAAATCTGCCCCAGGACAGCGTAAATAGAAGATTATTTTCAGCCAAAAGAAGAGTAAATTGCACTGCAGAAACTGATGCTACCATGACCATGATCCTGCCACAACATAAGACGCTGACGCAGTGCACGCAGTCAACTTCTGTTCATTACTCTGCAGCAGTGGCTGCTACAGGGCCCAGAATCACAAAAGCTTTGGCCATTGTCATGGGCACAGAGAAGGGAATTTGAAAAAGCAGGAACTGCACACGGTAAAGCTGATTTCAGGTTAAGACTGCAGTACACTTGCTGTCCCAGGCTAGGCTTGGTCACTGTGGGCAGCAGCGGTCAAAGCGGGTATTTATGAGCCCCGGGACAAAGCCAAGCAGCACTGCAGGCAGCACGTGCAGTGGGATGGCGGGCGGCCCACTGCCCCTGCCCGGCCCGCTGCAACGGCTGGCCGAGCCTCGTTAGTGCAGACGGGGAGAAAAAGCTTCTGCCCTGCCTGCCCAGGCTAGGCTGTGCACGTCAAGCTTGTTTCAGCCAGGACAGGGATCACCCCACGCCCACGTAACCTCCATTCGTTGCGCGCGGAGGGCGTGGAAGAGCAGGGCACGGCGTGCTAGCTGTGCCTCTCTGCCTGCTGTGCTCCCCTCGGCAGCAGCCCGGCGGAGACGCCGCTTCCTCCTGCTCTTAAATCAGAGCGCGCTGCTGCCTTTTGATTAAAGACAATCAGACATAAGCTCTAAAGCTGGAGGCTGGGTGGTCATGTCAGGGGCGAGTCCTAGGCCTCGTCCAGCTGTAATCCTGCACTCACAGCAAGCACGTGTGGCTGTGAGCACTTAACTGACCGTGGATTTTATTCCTAAAGACCACAAGTCTGCCTTTATCCCTTCTTCCATTTAGCTCTTTTAGAAAACTCAAATGGACAAGAAGCATCATGCCACAGGGCGTGGAGTTACATTTATTCTGGGTTCCCATCTGCCCAAAAGGCAACGTGAGGTAATACAGCTGGTCTGCTCTGGCACTCGAAGCTGCCAAGAAATTCATCTTTAAAGGAAAGCCTCCTAACTATACCCCTCTGTGCCGTTTGGCTGATTGATTTACAAGCCCTGAATTCTTCTCATTGTCAGCTTAATTCATTAACCCTCTCAGTCACCCAAACACTGGGTTAGCATAGCACAAATTCCTCCGTGCTCCATTCAGCTCAGCGGCTTGGCAGAGCCTGTGAGGCTAAGCTCTGCGACTATTCTGAGGAATACAGTGCGCAGAGCTCCCTCCCCGCAGCTGCTCTCCCTGTCCGCACCGCTGTGCATTTAAAATCCTGCTCTAGTTTTTCCCGGTCTTGAGAGGTTCTCCATGGCTTTAACCTCACTGCTCGCAGCATCCTCAGAGGTTCCCATTCATGAACTGGAGGTCTAGCACACATCCCTTTACCAAGCAGCTGTATTTCAACAGGAACAGCAGGGAAGTTCTTCCAACGTGATGTTTGCTCTGGAGGACAGCAGGAGTAAATCAGAGCTTCTCTATTCCAGCTTCAGCATTTTTATAAGGGATATTTCCATCATCTCATTTAAACTATATTTTTTTAAATATACATATCAAGCCACAGTGCAATCAATTGCTTCCTCCTCTCTAGTATGTTCCTAACTTTGGTCCTCTCTGCCTGGATTCAATGCCTGATGTAAACAGGGAAACGCAGCTGTCAGGGGAAGGATTTTCTTGCTAGCTGAGTGGTGCTGGTAAGTAATTGCAAACACCTTATGCTACGGTAAAAACCTTGCTATTTAAAAATGCACTTGAAAGATATTTCCCCTTTGATTATCAAACCTCTAAAATATGAGCGCTGAGTGGTTCAGCAGGTTAGTGCATTTCGCCTTGCATCCCAGGAGATAAGGAGATCAATTCTGGTTAAGGCCATCAGCACAAATGTGTTTGGCAGGTTTAAAATCACTCTCTGGAAACATTGCAAAGGCTGTCTTTGCCACAGGTCTTGGAAAGGAGTGGCTTCATGTGGGTGGTGACTGGGTTCAGCGAGATAAAGTGGGGTTTTAACAAACCTATAACCAAGGGTTGCCAGCCCCCCTTTTCCTCCCCCACACCTCCTTTCTTGTACTGTGGATTCCCTCTCTGAACCAGTCTGGGTGGCTACCAGCATGCAAGTGGCACGGAGTGGGACTAGGAGGTGACACCGTAAAGTTGAAAATACGGGGTGTCAGCAGACCAGCACCTGAACAGCTTGCCCGATGCCCACGGGTACTGCATTAGACCCAAACCAACGTCCCTCCTCTCCTACTCCGATGCAATAGTCACTCCAGCAACTCCTATGTCACCACCGCTCTGAAGTCCAAAGGGCAAAGAGCACCTCTGAAGAGACAACCAGTCACACCTGCGTTTGCAGTGGCCTACCTCGGCAGGCATGGAGACACCAACACAGCACTTGTCACCGACTCCGCTGGTGCGCCTTGCCTTGAGATCTGGGCAAGGGCTACGAGGGGTTAATACCGTCCCTGCTGTTAAATGGCACGAAGAGGCACTTATCCAGCTTACCTCTGTCTCACCAAAGATAAGCACAATCCCCCCTGCAACTCTGAGGATCACGAATACAGTCCTGTCCACCCCAGCCCAGCCGCCTGCAGCCACGTTATGACTGCGCGCTCTGCAGAGACGCAGAGGACAAGCAGCAAAAGGCCACGCCGGGCTGCGCTCCTCAGCTCTGTGCTGGTGCATCCACTGTACCTTTCCTGTCGGTCTCTGTTGCATGCACTAACAAAATGTCTCCAGATCCACCACGAACATCTGGCCCATCATCTCCCTGCAACGAGAACAGAAACGCGTTAGGCACGGTCCAAGCTCCCTTCGGCCTGGTTTACCATCCCTGGGGTTCAAACGCAGCAACAACTGGCAGAGCACACAATGTTCCTGGCACTGCTCAGAGCACAAGCTGGGACATGGTCTTCAGCGCTGGGCTAATCCTGGAATTTGGATAAAACCTTTGGTGTCCCAGATGAGGATCTGGGCTGATCCTCACTTGGGGTCTCCAACTGCTTAAGGCCAGGCCGTGAAGCTCAATGAAAACTGAACCTTCTGCCCACAGAAGAACGAGCAGAAATGTCCCAGACTCCCAAATGCTCCCAGAAGACCATTAACAGAGCAGTAACACTGTGTGAACTGTCTCAAAGTGCGGGATCACGTACCACAGCACTGTGGGGTGAGAGGTCACGCATTCAAATTGCATGTTCCTGTAACATCAAAACCTAGCGAGTTAATTCCCTAATCTGGAACCGTTTGGCTGGAGGTCACCTGAAGCGATCCAATAACTGGGAGCAGAAAAAAGCCCTGCTAGCTGTTTGACCCCTGCCTTACCACTCTCTAAAAACATCTTTCTTCTAGCTACTGCTATTCACAACTAAAAATATGCAAAACTGATCTATCACTCAGCCAGCGGTTCCCACACTGCAGGAAACAGCTCACAGTGGCAGTTCTATACTGTTTCAAACATGCAGACCACAAAGAAAAGAGAAAAAAGAGGTTAAGGGTTGACACAGATACACTAGTCTCCAAATGTTCAGAAATCACTGATTTTTAATTGTTTTTTAGAATAAATATGCCTGCAGAGGAGACTGGAGTCACGTCTGGCTTCTCTTAGCAATGTCTTTGTCATTTCAATATGCAGAACAGTGAAAAAAAAATGCATTACAGCCAAGAAACAGCTATGTCTAAGATGTGAATTTTTCAGGTGACCCTCTGGCAAGACTCCTGAAATACTACTTAAAGAATGAGTAATAGCTTCTCACTCTCTCCTGCGCATCTCGGCTGACCAAAGAACACTCCTAAAGTGCCAGTAAATGATACAATCTCTCTGTTTTTCAGACTAGACCTCTGACAGTGTGAAAGCTTCAAAAGCCTGCATATTCCCTCAAGCTGCATGTCAGAGACAGCTTAGTTGAAGAGCACAGTGAGCAAAGCTGTCTGGGAGCGCACCCAAGGCTAGAAAAAAGCCATTTCTCAAATACAGAAACAGCTACTTTGGCTGCTCTTCCAGATCAGTAATACAGCGTCCTGCTCAGGATATCTGCTAAACCTGCCTCCAGACTGAAAGGCCAACACCATAAACCTGCACCTGGATTCACTGTGCTCAGGCTCTCAGGTGTTTCACTTCAGACTGTAGCAGGCTGAAGAGGTGGGAAGGAGCAGACTGGGAAAAGGGCACAAGATGAGCTGGTTTTTATGGAGACATCTCACATTTTGTTAAATCCCTGCTCAGCGCTGATGCTCCCTGCCTGTACCAGCATCTCATACTTTCGTAACAACCTGCACACGTAAAGCTGCGTATCACTTATGCTCCAACCTAGTTTTTCCTATCAAACAAAAGCTCATGCTTTGCTTGTGCACAGAGAGAATCAGATTTCAATACACCAAGAAGTATGAAAGCAAACCCTGAATGCACCTACCTCTTGCTTCAGCGTTAACCTAGCCATAATTTCATTGTGGTCGATAAGGGATAGCTCGTCTACCTCTTCCCCCAACTGTGACGATTCCAAAGTATCTGGTGACTGCGGCTGCCTATTAAAAAAAAAAAAGAAATGCAAATACCCATCAGTGTCATTTTCCATCCAGGGGAAGAGATGGTGGGTCCACCCAAGCTCTCATTGTACAAACCTTCATTAAACGACAGTAAGTACACAAGACAGTCTGGAGGCAAATCTTTTGCAAACATGCCCAAATGTCTAGCGCTAATTCTGTTGCTTTGTGTGTCTCTTGAAAAAGATAAAGATGAACCTTTAGGACCTGAACGCTTGTCTGCCTGCATTTCTGGCAGACAGGATTTTACTATGCCCAGCACGAGTACACGCTTCCACGTCTCCTTAATCCACCGAATTTTTAGTGCACACAAATCTAAGCCCTTCCTCAAATGTATAGAGACTGAGCATACTCTGGACGTATGATCTTAGTCAGCTCACGACCCGCTGTGCTGCTACAAGGGGAGATGACAGGCTCTTTTTCTGCAGGAAGATAGAGCACAAAGCTCTGACCACTATTTTGGTGTAGATCCACAACTCTAGTATTCCAGCACCCAAGGGCTGGTACTCTTGTGCCTGGACACATGCTTTCTGTGCCTGCATTCCTAAAAAAAAAAGGCAGGCATGCATATTCTTCATAGCCTTCCCCAAGCACAGGCCAAAACCCCATGCACCAGTCCACACTTTCAGCAGATAATGAGCTTTGTACAGAACTCTTGCATTGTCTCCTTCACTGCAGAGATGAAAACCCTCAAACCAACTGCAGGAAAATGGGGAAGTTGCCTGTCACACACAAAACAATGCTGTTCTCTATTTTTGCTTTAGAAATGCAATTGAAGAGCAATCTCAAGCAGCAGGGAAGCACTCACTCCACTCCTCCTGAAGCCCATCTGTTACAGTCTGCCCCTCTTCATTTACATAGACAAATGATAGCTAAGAGCATTAGAAAGGATATAAAGCCTCCCGCTTCGGGGTCTCAGCCAGCCTCTAACTAGCAGGGTTAGGAAGAAATTCCCCTCTGGAAGACTATTTCCCAACAGTGATACAGACTTTTTTTTGCAGGTTTCCCTGAAGCAGGAGGGAACAGCCAGCGTTAATGACAGGACTGCTGGTTGGATGGACTTCGGATGGGTAACACGGGCTGCATTAACCCCTGCATGCTTGCCGAGTTAAGTAACGGCATCTTGCCAGGATCCTCCTTGTTCAGCAGGATCCCACCACTAACCAGTCGTGCAAAAAAGTGGGCTTAAAGTTCAGAGAACATCGAGAAGGCTGAGGGCAGAACAGGCAGCCCTGAGGACGGTTTGGCAGAGCGCAGGGCTAATGGGATGCTGGTGAGACTCCGTTCCCTTTGAGGCCAGGAAGCAGGAGGACCAGGGCAGTCAGGCTCACCTTTCAGCACCATCTTTGCCTTCCTTCCCCATGGCACTGCTGTTCGAAGTGGCGTCTTTGGAGTGGCCGTCTTTGACAGAGGGAGATTCCTGCAAAGAGAAAGAAGTTTTCCGTTATTACATGGGGTCCTACAGCACAGCGAGCCTTGCATTTACAGTCTGACTGCCTCTAAATAGCCCTTTACTGTAAATTCCTACAGAGCGGTTAAAGATTGATGCAAGTTAATGCCAAATGCCAGGAAAACACAGAAGTTAATTAGACAGGAAATTTGGGACCATCTCTGGAGACTAGTGTAATTAGTAGTGTTTGCTTTTAACATTGTGAAATGATGCTGAAAGTTACAACACAAGTGAGCTGTTGTCTTGGATTTTAACCCTGTCACGACTTTTTTTTTTTCCTCTAAGCCCCTACTGTTGAAATACACCTGCCTTCTGCTTCAGTCAAAAAGGACACAGCCAGCTCTAAGCTCTCCAGTTTCAGTTCCCCTCCTGGTCACAGCCCCCAAGAGACCAGCCTGTCCTGGGGGGTGGAAGCACGCTGCCATTGCTACCTCCCTTCTCTCCCATCAGCAGAGGCTACGCAGTGACGCAACATTTCCACTTCACAATTCATGGCTGTGGAAATGAGCCTAATGCAAAAAAGCAGAACCATCTGAACCCGCGGCATGGAACAGCAGGTAGAGAGCTCAAGGCAAAGATACAGCATTTTAAATTAGCCATTTATTAAGGAGAAAAATACCCATGAACGGCAAATGATAATATTAATCTAACAGTGCTGGAGTTCAGAATTATTTAACATCCTGCAGACTGAAACTTGGAAATTCAACCTACTGAACAGACAGGACTGACACCACCTACATGCTATCCACTCGTCCTGGAAAACACACTGGTGAGATTAGGTTTCTCAGTGTCTGCAGAGTTTTTCCAGACTATATCTGTAAAGCTATTTGCTTCGAAGCCGAGAACCAGCTCGCAGCTGCCCAAAAGGATGGGCCTGCCTAGATGTGTCTCCAGAAGGGAAGTGATGGGTGCGCTATCTCTTGGCTTATTTAACACCAGCATGGATAAATGTCTCGGAGACATCCTGCAGGAGATGTGCCTTCCAAGGTGAGGACAGGCAAAGAGATCGCCACAGACCTCTGCTGCGGTTTCCTCTGACCCAACAGGAAGACGGTACCTCCCTGCTGTGGAAAACGCCCTGTTTCCTCCAGGAAATATCTAAGATAGGAGGCTTGAGCAAAGGAAGAAACAGCATGCGATGACAATGCTAAATCATTCACTTGCTTTGTATCCAAACAGTGAAGGAAACAAAAATTTAGAGCACAAGGCTTTCTGTATTAAAATAGGGAAGACAAAGAAGTTACAAGAATAGACACGGCCTCAGGACGGCTGGTGAGGGTGCAGCTTTCTGGCAGGGAACCTCACGCAAGCAGCTCCAAACAGACAGTGAAGCACAAATGAAATAGTGCGGCAGGAAAAGCTGTCCCTACCTCTCACCGGGCTCACCGCAGCCCCGAAAGCACCGTGTGCTCTCCACCGGACCGGGAGGCCCCCTGAGCCCGCAAGCCAGGAGTGGGCAAGCAGAGGGACCGCCAGCAAGGGAGCCGGGGCAGCAGGACGGACACAGGAGCCCCACGGTGTGCAGCAGAGACCAGTGCCAAGCGCGTCAGCCCCGGCGTGAACTCAGCATGCACCAGGCAGCCCCTTCCCAGTGTCTGGCCCTCTCCAAGTTACTTACTCCTTCAGAGCGAGGGAGTTCCCCGTTGCTCTGGCCAGAGGAATACAGATTGACGTATTCACCCTCACCAGCCTCCTCACTGGCGTTTTCACTCTAAGGAAGACAGGATGAAAGGAAATACGTGATGGTGCCCCTGGCCAGCACTTAATGTTAGTGACAGAACGTGCCCACGGGCTGGAAGGAGAAGCGCTCTCGGTGGCTGCTGTCACCTAACCGGGAGCCCTTCCTCCGGCTTAGTGGCCAACACCAGCCATGGAGGCTGTGTTGGCCACTAATTCCTGGGGGTAATTATTATCTGGTTCTTGAGGTTTGTCCCAAAGGCCCTGAGCTGCAGCAGGACAGCAGCAGACACTGCTTTGCAAGAGCGGCCATGGACTCCATGTTGCGAAGGTGCAATACGCAAGGTTACGGAAGCTGAGCATTCAGAGCCTGACAGAGCTTCAGTGCCCGTCCTACCCGCGCTGTAGCCCTGCTGCTAAACACAGGTCAGCCCTGCAGCCCAACACAGATCAGCCCTGCAGCCCACAGGGTATCAAATGTATCTCCCGAACTACGCTACAAGCACAGACTAGAGCCGTAACATCAGGCTAAACCTAACTCGAGGGCTTCTGGGCTGTAACAAGGACCTAACACAAGGAAGATGCAACAGCGTGGTCAGGTCCAAAGTGTGAAAACCAGATCATTTACTCTGCAATCAGTGTCCCTATTCCAAACTGTGCGAAGAGGCAGCACTAGCATGCACTGTGCTGCCAGCTCTAATCCCATCAACTCTAGGCTTTGCAGCAAACAGAAGAGGAACTGCCTTGAAAACAAGGTGTTTAAAAAAGTAGCTGTAATGGACAAACCTGCTCAGTGATCTGCAAAACTGGTCTGGGACCTGAAACCTGTAGTGCTGTACCAGCGTGGGAACAGCCTTAGTCTAACTTCACCAACACGCGATGCTGTGCACCAACGTGCATGGCCAGCAAGCACACAGCTGGGGCTGCTGGTAACTGCGAAGAGCAACAGGTTTACACACAGGAGAGACAGAGCCGGACTGCACCCACCGCTCCTGGGCTCACCAGTGACTGAGCAGGGAGCAGGGCAGCAATCACCAAATCCTGCCATGGCAGCAACTGCAGGATGCCAACCACTGTTAGGAGTCTGTGTTCAGAAAAAACTAACCTCACAAAACACTTCCTTACCTTCCCCAGCTTTGTGTTACAATTGCAGGAAGCTACAGCAACTTCTCCTCTCCCCTTCACCAGCATTTAACATTTCATGTTTCCTACATATGTACTACCATCTTTTGAAACATGCTGAGGTTGTTCATTTTTTCTAGCCACCATTTTTATACGAAATTACCACTCTGCAATTCACAGACACATTTGGAAAACGGACTAAATCACATTTAGAATGTATTAATACAAGAGACATTTTCTTTTAAAAAACAAATAAACCCAGCCTTGCATTAAGGTGCTTTATCTCTTTGGATAGTCTCACCGAAGGCGTCTGGAGAGAATCAGTGAAAGAGGTTTCAGAAGGAAGGCAGACAGGAGCATTCCCATTAAAGCTGCTCTCCTGAGAAGAGGAGTTTGGCACATCCACAGTGCTGGGTGACTGGCTGGCTGCGGCGGGCACCGCGAGGTCAGAGCTCTGAGATGGATGGACGGGCGGGAAAGGTGGGGTGGAGCAGGAGGAGGAGGTAGAAGAGAGAAAAGGAGGTATGGAGACTTGGTTGTGAGGCACAAAGTCCTGGGAGTAGGACCTAAACACAGATTTGTACTACAGGACGCAGAGACGTACAACACAGAAACGAGGAAGATGGGGAAAGGAAAGACAGACAAAAGAAAAAGTAATTAGATCGGCAGCAGTGTAGCAGTGGCAGCACAAGGCATTTCTAACACAGGCACCTCTCTGTCGAGAGGCCAACCTGAACAGAGGCAGCTCTATGTTACCATCCACAAGCTAGAGCAGGAATTGCTACCTGGGAGACATCAGCCGTTTTTTTCTGCGGAGAGGCATGTTCTTGCACAAACAGCAGCCGGGCTGCCCATCTCACAGAGCGAAAGCAGGCACCACGGTGTTTACCTGCAGGTATCCAGCCTTTGCTAGGGAGGGACAAAGCCTGGGTATCTCAGTACTGTTCATGACAAAGTGCAGCCTGAAAATCCCTTGAGTGGATGAAAGGATGCAAAGGCATACAGAAACCATGACTGTGAGCATGCTGGAAGTATCTAGAGAAAAGTACTTCAAGTGCTTATTGCTTTTCTGGAACTTTCCACAGGACCCAAATTTAAGATGCTGTTTCCTCCAGCCCTGTAATTTAAGAGCTACTGTGTCGAGCCTGTTCCAGAACACACAGCTTCCAGGGAAGAATGGCTGGACACCATCTTCAAAGTTACACTGAGGATAAAGCAAATTACACGGCTACTCCTTCCCATCTGAGAAACACAGGGAGCAAAAATGGTAATTGCCCTCAGGAGTGACGAATTCCTTATCAAACCAATCCTTTAATGCAGTGCCTTGAAGAGTCAGCTGAAGAGATGAAAAGAGATCATCTGCGTAAAGCTTTATTTCACTATCTCTCCTAATCATCAGATTACTGTTCAGATAATATTAAATAGGGTGCAGTGGGAATATATTGTGCCAAGAAAAACAAGAGCAACCCTCTGTCTTTTAACATCTGGTGCTAGTAAGATTTGCTATCAGGTTAAGTCCAAAACAAAGCTGACACCCACCAAAAAAACACAAAAAGACAGCAATGCTAAACTCGCAGGAGAGGAGTTTACTTTAAAACGTGTAGAGCTCAACCGCTAGCGAGATCTGTGTCATAGCCAAGTGGACCGAAGCACGAATCACATCACCCCCAAAAAACCCAGGCTGAAATGAAGCTGCAGCGGTTGCTCATCTGAGTGATCTGCTGCAGGAGGACGGTGCATTACAGAGCTCTCAAGAAGCACAGCCACAACTTGCTCAAACCAGACCGAAAAGTGACACCGCTGTGATGTAAAAAGGAGAAGGGGAAACAAAGGCATGAATTGGAGAATTCAGGCTACATTTTCTCAGGAGAGTCGAGCAGGTCATAAAAAGCAAAGCTTAGGCGGCCACCTGAGCCGTGGCAGCAGCATCCAGCTCAGGACTCGTACTTTTTTTCTGCCTAGGAAAGATGTGAGCTTAAAAATCTAAACTGAGAACAGCCTCAGGCCAGAAGCCTGGGCAAAAAAGCTCTTCCACTACAAGGGAAAGGAAAAGTAAAGGTCAATGGCTAGACTTTACCTTCCACCAACTTAATCTTCGAGTGGTTGCCCTCTGCCGTGCGTGGAGTCTGGCAGTGCTCTGGGTGTATTCTCGGGGCCCAAAACATATTGCAGGCCATAATACAGATGAGCAGAGGGAGCAGCTTTGGAAAGAGAGCTTAAAAGACTACTGAAAAATAATTAAAATGCAAATCCCTACCACATGCCTGTGGCTAAAAGAAGACCAGCTCCAGGACAGGGTCTCCTCTCTTCCTGCCCGTATCTTTCTGGCTGAGCAGCCCTGGCTCCAGGGACACTGTCAGCTTTTGGTGCTGACCCAGTAACAATGACAAGTCTAATCTCTGTATTTACATTCTGCCTGGATAAATGCTCTACATTTATTCATTTTCACTTGCATAGCACAAAACACTAAATCCCTCGTAAGACGCCAGGCTCATGACATCATCTTGGCTCAGCAGATTCATTATGCCTGCCGCGTCTCCCTGGTATTTCATGATCTCACTGGCGCTAATATGCCAACTATTGCCCCAAGTCCCAGGCTGGACCCCCAAAAAATAACAGGAGCAAAGCCAGTGGTGAACCACTGCTGCAGCAGCTCTTGAGAAGGCACTCAACAAACTACTGTCCCAACGAGATCCTCTGCTCCAGTAAAGAAAATAATTTGCTCAAACAGAACCTGTGTGCCAGCTCCCCTAGAGCAGGGCTTCCTGTGTCCACATGAGACAGGCAGCATGTGCTGTCCTTCGCTTTGTAGCTGATGGACATCTTCCACCCAGGAGTCCCAAGGGGTTTTGTCTCTGACCTGCTGAACCCAAAGAAACAGTCAGGCTTTTGCAAAGCAGCAGTGGAGCTCATGCAGAGCACAAGTGAAAGGAAATTACTGCCCTCAATCAAGTTACTCGGGGGCAGGCAGCACCCTGCGAAGCTCTCACGCTGCGTGATGGTGCTGGTAGGGTTAGTTCAGGCCAAACGCCGGCCGGGAGGCTCGGCAACTCAGATGCTGCCTGGTACACTGGTTGCAGGCTGAGCTAGAGCTTGGGGAGATGAATTACTGTTTCTGGGGCAGGAAAATTGGCACAGCTTCTGCCTTGCATAGTTTCGGAGACATTAATCCCAATTCAAAGGCAATTTAGACCTAAATATAACATAACATTGCATAAATTATGTAAGTTTGAAAGCGGATATGTTACTACTGACAATTACTATACATTCATCTCTCCTCAGTCTCATCAATATACCTTTCAAAACAATATCTTTGCATGAGATGTGTTGAAAATGCCGGTTTAAGGCCCAGGTACCCAGGAAAATGCATTAATCTTCATTATGTGATCTGCGAACAATCATTTAACGACGCAGACATGCTCTCAGCATGCTGTTAATAAAGGGAACAGTGCAGAGAAGCCTTTGGTGTGCTGGCATTAATTAGCCAGGCTGCTCTCAACTTCCATTCTTGTTGTAAAGTTGCATCTTGTAGAAAGCGAGCCAGGGAGCCCCCTCCTTCCTCCGGAGCCTGCAAGCAGCTCTGGAATTCCAGCTATGCAGCCATGCTGGGACAAGAGCCAAGAATGAAGCATACTTTTGAAAGGGAAAAAAAACACCCTGCGGTGGAGATGATGTCCATATGGCACCCACTCCTGCTGCTCTCCAGCCCGACCCAGCCCTGCCCAGCCAGCAGCTGCAGCAGGAATTGTGGTGATGGCTTCCATGGGGTTTGGGTGTTGTACATCTCTCGGAAGCCCTGCCATCCTTTAAAAGACATACTTTTTTTGGGAGGGGACAGTCCATCCAACACAACTGTCACAAGCAAACTAGTTCTCCTCTAGTGCTCGCCCCATGAAACGACAGGCAAGAGTTTATCTCAGAAACAAATCAGTGCTTGTTTTAATCTGCTTCTTGCAGGGTCAGTAAGGCCTCGGTTATGGCTGTACTGACACAACCTCCCACTCCAAGGCTTTGCTTTAAGGACTTCAAAACAACCTCTGGGAAAGCTAGAAAGCAGTCTGCAGCCAGATCCTTTGAGAAAGGATGCTCTCCTCTTTCCTAACTCCGGCCAAGCTGCCAGGCTCCCACCACTGGACCAGAAGATGGTCTCCCAGCATGAGTGATCCTGACCTGCGACAGCAAACAGCCAGCACAGGGAGAAGAGAGCGACCCCTCTCTTCTCACCAGTAAAGTGGATTTTAAAAAAACCCCTATCTGCTGCTTGGGAAGTACTTCCACAAAGTGTGCTTTGAGCTTGGAGCAATCCTGTCTCCTGGGAACAGCAGGAAGCTAACGTGCCCAGACCTGAATGCTTGCCACACACCGTGACACAAAAAGGTCTTCCAGAGATGGCAGCTTTCAATGTTTTCAATTTGCTGCCTTTGATTTTTTGCAATGGTCAATATTTTAGAACAGCTTTCCACCATCAGCAGTGGTGTTACAGGATGCCCCAAAGGTCAATGGCATTACGACCATTTATTTGGATTAGATGGGAGGAGATAAGCACTCTAATACAAAACTTCTTCCAAGAGCGACACTTCTCTACATTCACTAGGCTTGGCTGACCACAAGTAACAGGGAGACAGGGTGTTTATATGCAGGGAGTCACTGGTTGTGCGTTACAGCAATCTCCATCCTAAATTCAAAGTTGAATTCAATTATATGGCTGTCAGAACATCTGCAGCATCAGCAGACACAGTCTTTACCTTTTAAGCACAGCCTTCTCAGTTACCCTGTGGACTTCTGCAAAATTAACCTGAGATCCTGCCAGACACTCCCAGATCAGATAGAGGATCAGACATCCAAAACATGAAGCTATCAGAGGAAAGGATCAATCTTTTACATCTCCTCTGCTAATGCTATTAAGAGAGCGACATGGGCAACATGCCAGGACTGGATGCCCAAATTCTAACAGCAGAGAACTATGTTCACAAAACACTGGGTGTTGCACAAAGCTGCTACACCCTAAGAATTTAATTGCATAGACAACTATTGGAAAAGACTTCCTATCTCATGACACAATGCTGGGCTTCCAGGTACTTTTGCTAATGAGGAAGGAAATGCTCCTACAATGAATGGCTGGAAACACAAGCTGCCAACAGAATGGCTTCAAGCACTGCCACAGGAAAGGCAGCAAATCCTCATGCTTGAATGTTTCTCAGCAAAGCGTCTGACCTGGCTGCACAGCTGACCGCGCTGTTTTTAAGCCATGGTTAGCAGAACAGATGGATGGATGGGGCTTACTATTCCCTTGGGAAAGGGTGTCCTGGCTTCTGCATGAGAAAATACAAAATCCAAACTTCCCCTCAGGTGAGAGGGTTTCTTGTACACCTTTCCAACAAGAAAAAAGGAGGGAGGAAGAAAACACTTGTAAGATTTATTAACCATGCTATCGTGTATCTCTCAAAAATATCAGGAGAATTCAAACTGATCACACCTACAGCATCAACTCTTGTTTAGCTTGTAGGCAATACCACCATATCTAGCAAGCTGATCTTTAAAAGGCAGAGCCTGGAGACAAAGACAAGACTCCAAAAAAATCAGATAACACAAAAAATACAGCCTGTGACCTATGAATTCAATACGGGACTGCTTAGAGAGACCTACACAGAAGCAGCAGTGCTCCAACTGCAAGAAAAGTGTATAAACCACCAGAGGAAGTGGTTTTCAGAAGCAGGATTCAGTGATGCCAGCATGAAACGGCACTATTAATATCTCCGTCCAGGCGTGCCGTGGGCAGTGGAAATCAACACAAATGCAGAGGCAACACTAAACAGGAAAGGCAAAACAATACCTAGAACTCCGCAGATGGTTAAATGGATGCAAATCTTTTTTTCCCCCCTTCTCTCTTCTCCAAATTAAGGAGCGAAAACCTGCTTAGGACAGAAACAAATTAACACACTGTGATTTCCCAGTCCTGGTTTGATCGAGGAGCCATCAGACCACCACATGAATCAGAACAGCTCAGTCTCTGCTGAGGGCCAGGGCTGTGGCGTGTGTTGCAGACTGGAAGTGAGCTACACGAACATGAGCGAGGCGGGGAAAACATGTGAAACACATGTCTGCACTGTGTGCATCTTCAAACGCTTATCTGACCCTCCTTTTCCTGAACATACGTTAGCACACACACAAGAAAGAAAAACAGCTGCTGTTAATTTTCTGTGTGCTTGCTCAATTTGCTCAAGAAGAGTGGGAACAAGTGAGAACAGAAACACTGAACTGGAGCTTTTGTAAGGAAATCACTTTTGCGCCTTCTGCTGGAATCCAACAGCCAATTTGGTTTCTGGGAAGTTACTGGAAATGTTTCTTAATTAAAAAGAAAACATAAGAAAAAACAGTATTTTGAGAAAGGCAAGTTATTTCTCCACAGTGGAGGATGCAGCCAAATTTCCACTAACGGCACGTACATGCCTCAGAGAAACAAATGTGTTCCTTGTTTCAGTGAGGAAAACGTTCCTAGGTGTAACCGAATGCAAGACGTTCTGCAGTCTTCGGTGGAAAGTATGTGGCTGGATAGCAGCACAGCTTGTCAGCGGACTGATTTCCTCTATCAATGCAGAGCTCCTCAGCTGTCGGGAAGTAATGAGATTTGATTCCTGCCGTTCGGATACCTGCCCACCCAATTCCAGTCAAACAGCACAAGCAGTTAATAAGCCAAAGGACAGTACCTCTGTCTTCACAAGAAGAAGGGAGGGAGGTGATCAGCTAGAGCAAAACTATCGCCAACAGTCACCAAGGAGGATGCTTTCGTCTTGCATACCTCCTTCCCCGCTGTTTAGCAGCAGAAACTACTTTCAAAAGAGACGGGAATCCCTGGAATCATTCTTGACAGCACAATCCAGTTGTCCCACCGATGTGCGATTTAACAGCTCGGCTGTGCATGGGATGGGGAATACGATGCTGCAGTTCCTCACAGTATCAGCCCACACTACAAACACGACCCTTGCTGGCACAGAGGCCAGACGCGAAGCAGACTCAGTAAAAAACAAGCTCAACTGGCCAAACCTATGAGGTTTGATCCAGTTGCTCAAGATCTGCCTCTATCCAGTAAAAGCTATTACCTCTGACACAATTTCCTGCAAAGAAGGGAAAAACGCCATTAGTGGGCTGACAGAGCAGTGGTGGCTTCTGGACTGCAGCAGCGTCTGCAGCGCTGATCGGAAAGAAAAAAAGTCAGGGTTCTAGAAAAAAAATTCATACATTAAAAATTAAAAGAGTAAAGATGCTGTGAACAACTTCACCTCTTTTTTGCTTCAAAATAACGTCTGAAAACAGTCTTGTTAAGCCCCTTAAATCAGTAGTAAGGTGCTGGTCCTTCACATGGAGCACAGAGCTAATGGGCTAGCATGCAGAACATGGCATAGGCTCGGCTTTCCTGCTGTCTGCATGTAAGCAGATGGGTTCAGGGCCAGGTCTTCCCCCCGGGGTTGACTCCTGCTGTCCACCCCAGGCCAGTCTCCAGGAAAGCAGAAAAGCACAGGGCACTTCCTGAAAATTGGCTACGCTTGGCAAACCTGCAATGCATTGCTCACGGTGGGTCAATGGACAGTCATTTTGTTTATCAGCTCTGACCTCCTGGTATTGATCTAAGGAGGATTTTGCTTCCTGTATGGAATGGATAATGATTAATGTAGGAGACATATAATTTTAAGAGATTTGATAACCCCCGCTGATATTTGGGTACACAGGAGGCCAACTTCTCAGTCAGCTGGTACGCGAAAGGTGTGCTCTCCCTAGCATTAACTCCCTTGCTGGGGCTGATGAGAAGCTACTCCTTATTTTTTAACAGGTTGTTGTTCACCACAGTGCTCACTTGAGTGGCCTTTCTTTGGTGAGAAAGCTGAAGACATGAGAATACGAGGAGCAGAGCTATGTGCTTAAACTGTTACTAGTGCAGCTGGTGGCATCCCTCGGGTGAAACCGCAGGGTCTTTCCAGCCAATGCTCGGCAGCAGATTGCAAGAGGGGCTCTGGTCCTTCTTAGCGCTGAAATGCAGGGTGTCACCCTGGGAATGATCCAAACCTTGACAGCTGTTTCACATCTCTGTCTTATTAGGAACAGGGAAAATGGGATAAGCCATGGTTATGGTATTACATGGGTCAGCTATGATGCATGTAAGGACATTGGTATTTTGCAGCTTGGAGACAAAGAGACACTGTCATAGTGAAAAATCACATTTTTGCCTGTGAAAAAATAGACCAGCTAGAGTCACGAGCAACTATGAGATTATCATAATTTAAAAGCATTAATGGAAAAATCACCATTTTTAATTTAACTTATTTCCTTTGTGCATTGGACAGTGCACTGCCTAATTGTTCTCACTGTTCCTCATGCTCCAGCCATGTACTCTCCCTTCACCAAATCCTTGCAAAAACAAGTAAGGATTTTTTAATAATTTTTTAACATTTCATACAATAATATATTCAAAATAATGTAGTCCAAAATAAGATGAGAACAGGTCATAACAATTAAGTAGGCAGTAACCATTTAATCCATCGAGGATGCTTTTTTAAATGAAAGTGCCCACATATTTTTAGAACATTATGCTATCATATTTATAGCTTCTCAATTAAAACAAAAATAGTGAAGTGCTTTTACCTTGTCTTACAGTTCTGTGTTTTGCCTGTAAGGACCACTATCAAACAAAAGAGCTGTACAACTCAGAACTTTTGCACTACTTCAAATTTTAAAACTCTACCACAAATCTATGCAAGCACTGACCTTTCCACACCTCAGCCTTTTCGTCTGTGCAGCAAAACTGTGCTACTGCTCTCTCACACAAGTGGAAACCAAAAGCTTTAACTCATTGCTTGTGAAGTAGTGCTACTTGTAAAGTACTTGAATATTTTCCTCTTCTTCAGACCCACGATTATCACTAATTTTTAGAGAACAATTAAGTGTTAAAATGGGAAGATAGCAGTGGCACAGTGGGAGGATACCATTTTCAAATATTTGATATTAAACTAATTGAACACTTTTGAATTTTCTCAAGTCTTGTCTGATAATTTCTTCTCCAGAAGAAGTCTAATTTACTAAACATCCAGGTCACTGTTAAAAAATAGCCTATTCTCAGTTGTCATCGCACAGCAATCAGAGCATAACCACATAGTTTTACATGCAAACGAGCCCCATACTGATGAGCTGTTGGAATCCCACAGTTGATTTAATTTCATTACATTAACACTTTGTTATGACTACTGTTTAATTTAAGCAGCTGATCACTGATTTAAGCAGTGCTCTAAGATTAGCCATATTTTGATTTAAATCATTCTCAGCCCCTCCTGCCGTTCTCTCTTCAGACTGCTCCTAAGTGCTGTAGGAGAGAAAAACCCTGCTTCTTTGTCAGCAAATCACACAATCTTAGTGAGCCGGTTCGGGACCATAGAGACGTGAAGGGAAGCAGACAAGCAAATATGAGAGGAAAGATCTGGTAGAGGCCATTTTCTAGGAAAAAAATGAAGGAGCTGCAGCCGCTGGTCCATATGTTTGACTAAATCCATGTATTTCGGGGATGGCATCTTGTTATTTCTCCAAAGGCCAGACTCACACAGCAGCCTTTAATCGACTCATCCATATCGCTGACGTTGTGCAACAGAACAAAAAGACTTTGCAGCTCCAGCGTGCAGCCTGGGGAGCACGCAGGCCAAAGGAGCGTGCCTGGGCACACAGGCCAGCTCTCCGTCACCACTCCTTTGCCACAAATGTCAGTACCGCTGTGTACATAAAGTAATGAAAGCCACCCCTCCCCTGTGCTTCATTTAGTAGGATTTACACACAGTTCTTCTCACCTGGCTGATTACTACATGAGCTCAAAAGCCCCCAAAGCACCTTCACCTTTACCTGCAACCAAGCACGTAAGCACAGAATTTGCACACAAGCGTTTCACCGACACAAATACGCACACATGTTAAAGTGCGGAGAGCAACTCACCGAATGCACAGGAAAGGAGCTGTGCCGGTTGAGAAAGGAGTTAGAGACTGACATAGTGAGGCCCTGAGTGGCACCGGTGTCCTCGGGGGTGAAGGGCACTTTAGTTTGCTGGACACAGTAGGAGACAGAAGAGAAAGAAGAGGCAGCATAGGAGGCCTGCTGAAGAGGGGGAAGAAAGCAAGAGACAGAAGACACAAAGAAAGAGCACAGAAAAAGCAATGAATAAAGGATAAGACATGCTAACTGTAAAACAATGCATATAATGGCTTGCTAAACAAACAGCTATTCATACAGTTCATCAGAGCCAGACACACCAGTATGCCTTTCCTGAGCTCAAGAGGCAAGACAAAAACCACAGCTCAAATCTTCTTTGTTCCATAAATCCCTTAAAAATAAACTCCCACCTCCCCCTTCCAGTTCACCCATGGCCAGCTGCTGTGGTGAGAGGCAGGGCAAGCTGTTCCTCGCTGCCCTTTTTTTCCCATGGCGTGGGGGGCAGATGCCCAAAGGAGGAACTGGCTCTTGCTTCTAGCTGTCTCTTGCAGATCACTAGTTATTTGTGGCAACCTGCAGCCTGTCCAGCGTGCTCTATGGGCCTGCACTGGTGCTGCTGAGATACTGGGTATCAGTGATGTCCAGCCACTTTTTCAGTCCAATCCAAAATAATATATCATTTGCACAAGAGAGGGATATGACACTGTAACTAATAAATACTGTTAAGGAATTTCTCCTGAATTCCACTATAGTAAGGAGTATGAGGGAGGCAAAGATATATCTAGGTTTTCTCAGCTCTGACTTGTTGAATATAATGTACAACTGTTTCACAAATAGGATCCGAAAAGCACAAGAAAGGACTTCCTAATTATTATTTTACAGGAGTCCATCCAGCAAAACATGCCTACTGCTGGAGCAGCTGACGCCTGTGTGATCTGCTGTTTTCGAAACTCTCACGGCAGCAGGAGCAGAGGAACAAGTGTCTGGTGGCTTTTACAATGATTGTTGAATAAGCCATCATCTGCTTGTACCACTTTCCCAACAGAGAGATGAAGGTAAGGGTGGGAGGCTGCACCTGAAGAAACCTTTGCTTCAGGCGAACTGCAAGCAACATCTTGATGGGATCAGCTTGCAAGACTACAAGAACGCCTAGCAGGCAAACCAGCGACAACTTGGCTGCCCAGATAATGATTAAACAGCAGCAAAGAAATGCTTTGCTTCAGCTGACAAATTCAGAAAAGGAGCAGAATTTCCCTTCTGCACAATGGCTACAGTAAATCTGTGCTTTACACACCCTCTCTCATGACCGTGTAGACCAAGTCACTGCTGGAAACTATCACTAGAGTGTAGCCTCCTTGGGGAGGAGGAGGTAGGGCAAGGGACTACAAGGTTCAAGTGGCAATGCAAGGATCACATGGACAAGGGGACCAGAGACTCTGGAGAACTGCCTGATCCTTCAGAGAGGAGTCCTGTAGACTCTTCAGTGTCTCTGCAGAGCAGATGGGATGCAGGCGTCTAAGGTCTCACCTCCACAAAGCAATAATGCAGAATACTCAGTTCAGCTTAGCTGGAAATGTTACTTTATCTTCTTAGGACTCTTATCTGCATCACAGGAATGTAGCAATGCAAATCCCAAAATTATAGTTCTTACTTGCTTTTCCCATTTGATTAAAAAGTAACACCCTGGGACAGTCAAACTTTAGCATAGATAATGTGAAGAAATACTGCAACAGTCATCCTCATGATGGTAAGACCATGAGTCTATTCCCACATTTCCTCCTGTTTTGTTAAAGTTATGGCCAATTTAAGTTAGCTACTTCAGCACAAAAGATGCTTTTTTTTTTTTTTTAATAGAGCAAACCAGATAATTAAGATAAACTACCCCCTAAGGCTGGAGTTAAAAAAAAAATAAAAACAACAGAAAAGAAAGGAAGACCCTTAAAAAGAAATAGGGCAAAATCTCAGCTCTACTGAGGCTGGAAACAAAACTGCCGCTGCCATCACTGGGGCCAGGATTTCATCCCCCACGTGGAAAACAGCCCTTGCTGTATTGTTAAACCCACCACCCAACACACACACACTTGTGGATGTGCCTTTTTGTGCTGGCAGTCTGGGAGGGCCAGGAGAACACTGAAAAAACAGGTAAAATCCTGAGTCACACAAGGGGACTAATGTGGAGAAAATACGCATGAGTTAAATAACGGCTATACCAAAGCTCTGTGGCTCTGGCAAAGACTGAGCCATAAAAGCAGTTATTATGTTTAAATGGTTATTATTAGTGGCATCCTTGACAACTGTTTCAAAACAGCATTGGGAACACCAGTGCTGCAATCTCTTGAAAATCGCGTTGCCCAGTGTGTCAAAATCTTCAAAGCAGTTGTCGTTACACAAGCCTGTAGTCTGGCACAGATTCAGCCATGCCATGTGGAAGACTAACGTTTCAATTTAGGGCATTTTAGGGCTTTCAGAGCTTATGTGGAACAGTCTGAACGTGGGGTTGGAAGGGAGCTCAAAGTAGATGATGCAAAATGCCTAAAAACATGTTAACGAGACGATAAGGAGCATGATGTGGTAACACCACGGAGACATCCTCCCACCACCGCAGCCTGTCAGGAGCAGGCATAGCAAGAACAGAGCTGCTCCTGGGAGGCTGGCATGCCCTGCCGGGGAGGGCACCACAGATGTCACTCACCAGCTGCCGCTGTTTCGGTGGGAGAGCAGGAGGAGGTGCCAGATCTTGAGAGGGGTCTAAGCTGATAAAGGAGTCACTGAACCCATAGACTTCCATGAGGTGCTTGTTCTTCTGCTGGTAGATGTGCTCGTTCTGAGGGGTCTGGTAGAACATGGATGGCTGTGGCTCGGAGTAGTCTTCCACAAACTGCATATATGCCATCACTGCAATGCAAAGAAAGGTCACGCTCACAGCTCCTGGTCCGCATGCTGCAGCTGCAACAAGCAGGCAGGGTGCTCATTCTCAAAATAAAGAGTAAGGCCATGCCACTGTCACTCGGGCTTTGCTGCCGGCTGGGAGCAGCAAGGCATCCGCGCTGTGTTCACAGGTACCGCGTACAGCCGGTCGCCATCCGCCATGCAGGAAAGGATCTGAATACCCTGTCCTGTAAGCCAGCGCACAACAAACATAATCACAGGCCACCAACACATCTGATCACAGCTCAAGGAACCAGTGAGCTACTTGAGAAGTCCGATTCACTGACTCTTAGCCCAAATCCCTTCCTCATGTAACCCACGGCAATTGTGAGAATATTCCTCAACAGCTAATGCCCAAAGTCACCAAAAACTAGAATAATTTCAATCTGCTTTCCAGAAGGCACAAATCATCTTGCACAAAGATGCAACCTTGACAATAAATCTATAACAATTCTTGTGCCTATAATAAGCCTTATATCTGCAGTCAGCAAGATTTCTAGAAAGAGGAGGCTTACAGCCTTTCCCCCTTCTAGCAAGCTGATAAAATTGTTATTGGAGAACACCTACCTCCCAAGACTGAGTGTACTCCTCCCTTAGCTATTCATATGCCACTGCCAATGCTGGCACAAGAGACTTACCTTTTAGAAGGGCCACTGACCATGCCTTCCTAACTCTTTAGCTCAAATCCAACACTCTTCATTCCCATCCCTTTTTAAAGCATCTTATCATCTCCGATTCTTGAATCCAACTGATTCAAAAGATTTTCTCAGATATGGTTCAATGGAAATATTACATGGGATCAAATCTCATTCAGAGGACCTTTCCATCTGTACAATACACTTCCAAATCTATGGAGAAAAACCACAGGGGTCTGCCTACGCAGCTCTGACAGATGATTAGTTACTGCTGCAATATTTTGGTGTTGGAGGGGGAGAACGATACTCTGTGTCACAGAAAGACTATAAAACCTCAGAATTATTCAGGATGAGAAGTGTACTTAATAAATGTAAAATTAATAAAGAACTCTCTTCCATATACCTGAGAACAGGAGCAACAGATGTATTTCAGTGTCATGAAAAGGACTAACCAAGGCCTTTTTGTAAATAAGCTGTCATGCACAAGATACTCTGTGATCATTCTTCCCTTCCTCCTGATAAACAAGCAGTTGTCAGGTTTTGTAAATCTGGTCATTAGGTGGCAATTATTCAGCTTCTGTTGGTATTTCAGTTGTACAGCTGAAATGAATGGATGACTTTAGTGAAAGCCATAAATACAACGACCACAATGCACTATCTGCACATCGTGAGGCTGGTTCCCACACAAGCTGCAAGGCAAAGCCCTCTGTTCACCTGCCAATGCAGACCTACGGGCCAGCCTGTTTCAAACAGGATGCAGCCGCGCAAATGTGTCGGTAGGAAAGAGTTGCTTTGCACCTGTCTTCTGCACCTTTTTTCAGATTTCCTCTAATATTTTAAACTTCATTTACTCCATTCAGAAATGGAGCTAATACAGCTGCCCCTTCCTACAGAATTATATCCCTCCTCCAAAAAATAGAATAAAGAAAACAAAACAAAACAAAAAGCCGCTGCAATCGGAGGTCAGGAAACCTCAGCTGATGGATTTCAATCCCGACCGGTAACACCTGCTGTCCCCATCCTGTGACCCCACACGGTCCTGCCAGTGGACAACCTGTCCGTGTCCCGCAGCACTGCCAGCTCCTGCACAGCTCTGCCAAGGCTGCTGAAGTTCTGACCTCCAATACCCCTGCTATCCAAGCCTTGCTCCTCTTCCTCCACCAGCCGCTCTCCTGCCTTCCCAGCGCCACTTCACAGATGTAAGCCACCACCCTCGCTGGCTCAGACGTCTCCTTTTTGATGGGAGTGTGACAGAGGTTTCACACCTGTGCCTGCTCATCTGCTGGTGTCAGTGCTCATGTTAAAGCCAAGATCCAATTTGCTCATGCACATGAACTTCAGCATAAGTTCTAAGAGTAAAAAGAAGCATGTTCTGGCAATATTCTCTTATTTGAAATCATGGTGAAGGAGATTTGGCGTAAAAAATACAGAATTGCTACAATACTTTTTTCAAATATCAGCAATTCAGTTGACTGAAGTACTCCTATTCATACCCGTGCCCTCAAAAATGCCCTGGTATCACACAATTACTTTAGAGGGTAAGATCTGAAGAAGGCTTATGAAAGATCTTTCTCTAGCAGCAAAAGTGAACTAAAAATCAAGACTGCTTGCAGAAGTGCAGAGGACAAAAGCTTGAGGGAAAAGAGCACATTCTGAGAGCTCATCAACTGAGTAGGACAACAGCCAAGAACTCAGGCTTGGCAGCCCTGGTATAATGCAGCAGACATGGCTAAATTCAGACCAGCCCTTCACGTGGAGTTGCCTACAAAAACATTGCTTCACTTATCGTCCAGATCTGCAGACAACACTCCGGAATGACAGCTGTGAGTTCCTGGGTTCGGATGTCTGTATGACACTACAACTCGGAAGTGTTGGTGAAAAGGGTGTCCCCTTAGACATGTGCGTAAAATTAAATTACTGTAACTCAAGGTAGCGAGCCTGAATGCTGTTGAGAGCCTTAACTCAATCTGCAAGGGAATAATGAAGAGCTCTTTCATCTCAGCTCTTTAAGCGGCTAATGCATCCCATCACCATGGCAGTTCCCCTGCCTCGCTTGTTACAACTAGTCCAGGGCGGGTGAGCATGTTTCTGCTTCTTCTTTGTCTTCTCTGTTTTTAGGTGAAATGAAAAACCGTTGGGATGGTGAAATACAAACCTGGCTCAGGGGTGGAGACTCCAGAGCGCAAAGTCAAACGGGCATCATTAAGATGCTGTCAATCTTGAACAGGAGAGCAAGGCAGCAGGACCACTCCTGAGACTTCTGTCTGCAAAGGGTCTTCTCTGCCCCCTCGCCCGCAATCCCTTCCCCTCTCTGCTGTGGTTTTTAACAAGGCAGAAATTTAAAAAGCAGATGGGAAATTACATCACCAGCTCAGAGCAGGCTGCACGCCCTGCAGCGACTGTGCAGAGGGAGGGATGGGGTCTGCAACCTCCGTGGTGAGCAGCCGGGGTGGAGTGACAGAGTCTCAAGGCAGCACCCTGGGAGAGAAGGGAGGCGTGAGAGAGAAACCTCTCCCACCACATGCCCAGCTTATGTCAGTTCTGAACCCAGACAGAAAATACTTGAAATAAAAAAAACCATAAAATCTCCAACTGAGGCTAGGAACACCTTCCCAGCAATCTGCTTGCAGTGCCTTGGCTGTCATTTCTGAAGGAGCTAAAGCTGCTCAGGGATTTCTAGCACACACCAGCTCTGCTCACATGGCAGGAGTCACAGGTCTTGCTCAGACTGCACCAGCAGCGCCCAAGCCAGCTCGCTGTGCAGCCGCGAGGGTAGCCGCCGGTCCTGGAAGCAGCACTCGGCTGCGGGACAGGAGAGAAAGCGGCAAGCGACCTCTTGTCTGGAAAACATCCTCGGTCCAGTGCTTGTTAGGGTCTGCAAGGAATTGCTAGAAGATCACCAGCAATAAGGCACGTTTGCAATATAGGTAAGGCACAGTAGTACCCGGTGAAGAGGACTCACTGCAGGTCTAGCCCAAATCCCGGCGCTGTGTCAGCAGCCTGTGTTACAACTGGCCCTGAACAAGTGCAACAGATCTGTGTGCATGGGCAGCAGCCAAAATAACGGAAATTCCTAAGCTATACCACACATCAACTCACTGGAGAAGTCAAGGTCAAGTAAGGCAGTCTTTGCTGTCACCTCTGGGAGGAGAGCTGTTTTTCAAAGAGCTGGCATTATCCGCTGGCTAAGCCCAGACTGCCCTCAGCGTGGTTCCTGCAGTTAAATACCAGCTGCTTACAGGGCACCAGGCTACGTTTTGTTCCCACTGACAGGCAGGGAAACATGAATAAGTGCCTCATCACTAGTTTCCAAGCTGTTTGGGGGGAGGATCTTCTTATTTCTGACTTTGGGCTCTTCATGGCAGAAGCTGCTTTGTGTCTGTGTCTTGTACAGTAGGAGCATGATGCTGGTGCTCAAGCAGAAGTCTGGAGTAATTTGCCCTTAGCACAGTAACATGTACTCTTACAGCACAGTAAAATACCAATAATTCATGCCAGACTAAAAGGCTTATCACTCCCCTGTTTAAATTATACAGAAGTCAACTCTTGGAGGTCCCTCTGAGCACAGCTCACAGGAATACACATGGTTAACCCACGCAGGATTTGCTGTATACTACCAACAAAAATACCATCAAAGTCTCTGCTGCAACATTTCCTGCCAACTACCAAAAGATGACCCACAACAAAGGGACTACAACCAAGTCCCATCTGTGAGAGATGTAGGTTTTTTTCATAAATTGACAAATCTCCTCTGGATCCCAGGAGTTTGTTGTGATTGTGGAAGCAGCACTGCCTCACCTGCGTGATTACACAAGAATATCTACATGTATCAGCCTCCAGGCAAAAAAATCCTGGGTGATACCATACAGCCTGAGTAATGTTTTACTGCCCTTTTAATGTCGAAAATAAAAGTAAAACTATCAACCACAGATCTGTGGTGCGATATACTGTGGAGTGAAGACAATCTAAAACAAGTTCTCAGTGTCATATGAATGCAATTAAATAATCTGCAGCAGTCAGGTATCAGCCCAAATACTACTACAAGCTTTGCAGCAAGGATGCTTTATCAAACCATCAGAGCTGACAACTCACTAGATAATAGCTTCTACCTTTCCTAACAACGCAATCTGATCAATACTCCAAGAGCTTCTGATAGTGCCAGATGACAGACGACAATTAACTCTATTCTAACATCAAAGAAAATTCACATACAAAGCCTTGGTATTGAGGTTAAAAGTGTGCATGGGCAATAAAAGAGAAGATAGCTTTTAAAATTGTTTTTAAGTAAATCCTTGACGTCTCACATGATAACAGAAAACAAAGACACGGGGCTTAAAGAGAAAAGCAAACAGCCCAGGTCTATCTTTTAACGGTCAAACTGCCTCTTAGGCAAGATTCACCCAGGTGTCTGCCCCTACTAAGCTGCCTATGTGTACAGAGGTGCATTTCCCTGCATCCACCCCAGTCCATATGGTGTAAAACCACCTGGACCCAGCCCTCATTATTAATATGCAAAGCCCATAAGGACCTGATCCTACAGAAAGTAGCCTCTGTATTCCATCTCTTTGCAGCTGGTACTGCAGGCGAGTACTTTCAACAGCACGAGCCATAACAACCAGCTCTGGCTATGCCCTGTGCCAGCATTTATTTCCTTTCTGTTGTCTACAAACAAATGTCTCAGCTCCTTTATAGCTGCTTTCAGTATCTTTTAACTGCTTGCTTACCAGAGAGGGACAAAAGGGATTGCCTGCATGCGGGGACACTGAACTACAAGACGACCCCCACTTTCAGGTTGGTCAAGCCTTGTGCTCCGAGTGAAATCCCAGAGGGTTACAAATGTGGACTGGCCACTTAGGGATAATGGAAATACTTTTAACCAATGCACTACTTAAAAAAAGTGATCGGCACAGTACACTACCATAGGAATAGACAGAATACTGACCCTGCCGCACGACACACTGATCTCTCATCCACCGTGTTCTCAGTGAAAAGAATATAAACTGCAGAAATGAGTCAGAAGGCCAACTCAGCACTTTCCAATCAGCTCCTCACTTGGGCTGCCAGCCATCCAACGCAATGCTGTTGATCCAGATCTTGTGTACACTACCTCCTCATGCAACGTACAACTGCAGAGCAACCCAGTGACTAGCAAACGAACATCTGCTGGATCTCACTATGTAGTCCACAGCCTTCCTCGGCAGATCGGTATGGCTGCTTTTTTGGCAAGAGGTTTCACATGTTTTCAGCCACTAACATTAAGGAAATCAGAATTAGGTTGTGTGCTTGAGTCGCAGTCAGTACTGGTGTGCCAGGAGTCTGGCTGGGGATGGCGAGCCTTCGCATTTAGAGGCTGTTCATTTTAACGATGTGGGAAATTCTTAGGCATCCAAAGGAAATGAGATCCCGTAGCAAAACAGCAGTACTGGACACTAGGCTAATAGCGTTGTCTGGCACAGCTATGTGGGTGACTATGTTCCTATTGCCAAATAACTGTTCTGGCAATGCTCGGTTTTGGAGAGAAAACCAGCCCTTTCTCCGAGTTCTTGGAGAGTACCCAAAACTCTTCTGCGGTGGGAAAACATTCATAAAATGGAGGCAGGGGGGAAAGAATGAACATAAAAAGGGAGGATAAACCAGGAAGATCTGCAAGGCAGAGTGCCTCAAAGATTTGCACTCAGGTAAATAGAGAAGTAAAATGGTCTCACTATAGTAATGAAGATGCTGCATGATGCCAGCTCCTCTGGGCCGGTACCGTTCCTGGCTCCAAGAGTCGCTCCCTGCCCGCCAAGGAACTGACACTTCCCTTCACCTTTGACACTAACTGATTTTGACACTTGGCCTCACATAAGCAAGGGCATTACCTTGGGGTCACCGTTACTTAGTGGTCCACAGAAACATGGCAACTGCAAGGAATGAGAAAGGTACAAGTAAAACCCAAACACAAAAACTTGCTTACTGTGTTTGTTTTTCTTCTCTGGCAGAGGTGGTGGCTTCTCTGGGTCACTATTAGAATCTGGAGCAGCAAAGTCAGCAATGAGTTCAACCGCTGCTGAAGAGTTTCCTTGCTGGAAAGGCAAAACAGTAGCAAACTGCGTGAAGGGAAATGATGGGACAGACGCTACATTCTGCATGTCATCCTCCGAGATGTTATCATATTGGGAAGGGTGCCTCTCATAAGAGACCCTGCAGCCTGAGTTATCCGAAGTCTGAGAGGCTGCGCTTCTCCTCTTCTTTTCTGGTAAAGCTGGGGGAGTCTCTGTTGGCTGTGCCGCTCCCGAGAGACTGCAGAATTCCAGTGGAGGAGAGCTGCCCTGCGGGAGCTGGAAAGCATGTCCATGGAAAGGGGAGCCAGACTCACCCAAGGACTCTGGCAATGGGCTGAGGATACCTGGCACCTGCTGAGGTATCTGATCAGCATTGGAGAGGTCCTGCTGCAGGAATTCATAGTCCGGATCATAGTGATCTGATTGATCTGGTTAAACAGAGAGGACAGCAGAATCATGCATTAGTTTCTCCTTTCACTATTCAGCCCTTCTCAGCTCTGCCCCTCCCACTCCCTCAGTTATTTACTCAGTTCATGTAATCAGAGTGCTACTTCCTTGCAGCAGGGATCATCTTGTTACACCTTCTGTGAAGTCCAGCCTTAATATAACTCTTATCATTACTTCTTTACACTAGCAAATAACAAATATTCAATCGGTAGACCATTGCAGAGATTACTTGAATTTCATATTTATGGTTTTGTTTTGTTTTATTTTCTTTCCTAGTAAGTAGAAACAACATCGCTTTAGTCTACCAGAACTGTCAGTTCCTACTGACATCTGCAGACAAGTCTGAAATCAACAAAACATTCCACTCGAGAGCCCAGCTGAGTTTGAACACAATTATCTATAGCTAGGGAAACACATTCCCCTGGGCTTTTTCCTATCCGACAGAATATAATTCTGCATAGAACTGCCTGCAGCAACTACAAGATGACAGTTGCAAGCTCAATCCATTTAATTCTGCATCACAGCTATAACAGCTCCCAAACGAGAGTGAAGGGGGCTCCTCCTGTGGCTCTGGACAACCCCACCGCTTACCTAATGTTTCACAGCTTGTATTGCGGGAGCACTGACCACTGTCGCGGTCCAGAGAAGAGAGTTGCTCGTCAGACTTGCTGAGTTTGCCGATGCTACTGCACGGTGAGAGCCGAGGAGACTCCCCCCCATAGGAGTGGCTTCCACCTGACAACCTTCTCTGGGCATAGCAGTCAACATCAAAATCCTTAAGAAAAAAAAATCACATCACTGTCATTCTTGGCAGCTTGCTAGCAAACAAGATGCAGCTCGAGGAGCAAACACCTCACAGCTGCGTTAAGAAAACCAGGACGGGACAGGATCACTGTTGCTAGCCCTCTCTAGTTAGACAAGCTCGTCAGGACCACAGAAAACCTCCCATTCGGTCAACTGCCCAAGCCAGGGAGCTTGGTGTGTTCTTGCTTCTTGGCAGGGTGTGCTGTGACCCACACCGGACTTCACAGACGCTGAGAAGGTAACAGAGTTCCTCACCACTGCACAGGTCTGAGGACTGCTTGTCAAGACACTGATACTAGGTAACCACACTGCAAGAGTTCTCATTAAATAACTGGGGCTTTAGCAAATATTTGGTTAGCTTAGGTGCATGCAAAGGAACAATAAGCCATAGTGAGGTACAATGACTACATTTCTATTTCAGA
>Ga0065711_1028434_pt1 | contig 41255 bp, 28 predicted proteins | sample Hoacrofraction12_FD_59098 | JGI IMG/M metagenome (GOLD analysis project Ga0065711, IMG submission 59098) | Hoatzin crop microbial communities from Cojedes, Venezuela - Epithelial fraction 12 v2 (version 2) | ecosystem: Host-associated > Birds > Digestive system > Esophagus > Crop | place...
GATATTCAAGGCCCGCCTGGACAAGGTCCTGTGCAGCCTGCTGTAGGTGACCCTGCTTTGGCAGGAGGGTTGGACTAGATGATCCACAGAGGTCCCTTCCAACCCTGACCATTCTGTGATGCTGGGATTCTGTGATTCTTTCACTCCCAAACCCTCCTGGCATCTACAACAAACCCTTTCCATCCACCTCTCCCTCTATTCTTCTAGAAGAACAGTTACATTTCTGTGTTTTCTGCCCATCTCTGAATGCAGTTTCCCTTCCCACGCTGCAGCCCAGGCTTGGGAATGCCCCAGGCTCACCTACAGCCCAGGGGCATCAGCACTCACAGGAACCAGGGCTGGATCCCCAGTAAGCCACCAGCACACGGCCACAGGGGCTACAGGCAGAGGAGCTCCCTGGAGCATGCTATAAATATCTAAGTAAATGGAAATTAAGTTGAACACAAGAGGGAGCGAGACTTGGAGAGTATTAGGGATGAGAACGCGATTGAGCTCTGCCCACAGGTTGCTGATAAGATTTGCGGACAAAGCAATAGGAAATTTCAGGACTATTTGCCATAATGGGTATTTTGGTAATGTCATGTTGAAACGTGTCCCGCACCCCAGTATCAGAGCACACTGAAATGTAAATGTTAGAAAAAAGAAAGAAGAGAAAGAACAAAGAAAAAAAAAAAAAAAAGAAAGAAGCTTCCAAAATTTTGCTTCATCTTTCTGTCCATGCAATAGTTCAACTCAGGAGGCTGAATGCAAATATCTTACAGCTGGGATTTTCCTTCCAATTCAAACTAATATAATCTCCAAAGGAAAGAAAACCTATCTCACTTCTAGAGAGCTATAATAAATACACAACATAAAAATTCTACTATTGCTATCTTTTATCAACCTAGCTTTACCTTGGGATCGACTTCTGTATTTCAGTATGCCACTTCCCAGAGTTGGACTCTGGTTGTTTCCTTTGGACACTTCTGCACAAACTGGATCTTGAGACTTCTCAGTCTCCATCACCTGAAAAAGAAAAAAACCCAAACGCTCTGATTTACTTGTAAACCACAGAAGTTGATGCAATTCCTCTCACATTTCCTAAGGGACAGAAAATTCCACTGCACATCACCTTTTTTTCCAAAACATGTCATTATATTACGCCAGCACACGTTTCTGTAAGTAATTTTCAGCAATGCCTTTGGACATCATTGCATACCTTACTGAGGGATACGCCTACGGCTCAGCACGGCCAGGGATCCTCTGCAGAGTACAACACTAACGCCCCAAGAGCACCTCCAGCATCCGCGGCACCTCATTCAGGTGCTTCCACATGCATTTTAACAACAATTTAATATAGCTTTTGTTCCAGTTTTTTAGCTTAGCAAGCTTCCAGAGAAATGACATCTTTATAGAGAAAACTACTTCTAAAACATGTTATTTTATTGTTAGTATTCGGAGCTGAATGCCGATGTGTAATGGATGAAAAGCTAATTTAACAGAAATTTATGAAGATTACATGTCTACGCACTTAAAAGCCTGGAAATCATAGAATCATAGAATAGTTTGGGTTGGAAGGGACCTTCAAAGGCCATCTGGTTCCAACCCCCGTGCAGTGAGCAGGGACACCTTCAACTAGACCAGGTTGTTCAGAGACCTGCCCAACCTGGCCTTGAATGTTTCCAGGGATAGGCATTGTCCACCTCTCTGGGTGACCTGTGCCAGTGCCTCACCACCCTCTTTGTAATACATTTCTTCCTTATATCTAGTCTAAATCTACCCTCTTTTAGTTTAAAACTATTACGCCTTGTCCTGTCTCAGCAAGCCCTATTTAAAAAGTCTGCCCCTATCTTTCTTAGAAGTCCCCTTTCAGTACTGAAAGGCCACAACAAGGTCTCCCTGCAGCCTTCTCTTCTCCAGGCTGAACAGCCCCAACTCGCTCCGCCTTTCCTCATGGGAGAGGTGTTCCAGCCCTCGGATCATTTCTGTGACCTCCTCTGGAGCTGCTCCAACAGGTCCATGTCTGTCCTGTGCTGAGGGCTCCAGAGCTGGACGCAGGTGGGCTCTCACCAGAGCAGAGCAGAGGGGTAGAATCCCCTCACTCAACCTGCTGGCCACGCTGCTTTTGATGCAGCTTGGGATACTGTTGGCTTTCTGGACTGCAAGCGCACATTGCCAGGTCATGTCCAGCTTTCCGCCCACCAGTACCCCCAAGTCCTTCTCAGCAGGGCTACTCTCAATCCCTTCATCCCCCAGCCTGTATTGATACCAAGGATTGCCTCAATGCATGTGCAGGACCCTTGGCCTCGTTGAACCTCATGAGGTTCACATGGGCCCATTTCTCGAGCTTGTCCAGGCGTCCCATCCCTCAGGTGTGGTGAACGCACCACTCAGCTTGGTGTCATCTGCAAACTTGCTGAGGGTGCACTTGATCCTGCTATGTCATTGATAAAGATAGGAAACAGCACTGGGCCAAGCACAGACCCCTGAGGGACACCACTTGTCACCAGTCTCCAAACACTCAAAGTAAATTTACATATGGACTCACAATTCCGCCACCATGAGTAAATGCACTGAGACAGAAGGCATTTGTTTACCCGCCGTATTTGCCTAGATGCAGGTGAGAATACAAGGTGACAAGGTACAGGGTTGCCACCTTCAGCAGCACGACCGCACACACCCACATGGTCAGGGATGAGCATACACTAATTCTTTTACACACTAATTCTTCTGCGTGTTCACCCCATCACCCATCATGCATCCTCTGTGCAATTATTCAGACAGGTCATGGCAGGGATGACAAAATTTCCAACAGAACCACTTCATGGTTAACAGGATTCATCTAAAGAAAAAAACAACTACTTCAGTCTGAGAAAACCAGTGTTTACAATTTGGCCATCCTAATGAGGGACTCATTACTGAAAAGATGTAAGAAATCAGATCAAAAAAAATACCCAAGAGACCTAAACCACCCGTGATTCGGCCATAGCCAAAGCATCACAAATTCTCCCTAGGACAGATATGGATACCCAGAAGACAGCAGAAGTGTTCAGAACTAAGCTAGGACTCCATGGATCACACATATATTTACACTGCAATTTACCATATAAGCAAAAATACCCTTTATAAGCAAGAACGCCTCTCTTGTAGAAAGGTGGAAATCATTTGCACCAACACAAAAAAATCACGTAGCTGGTGGTTATAAAGGTGTGCAAAACAATCAGTACTCAGGAGCAGTGTTAACTCTGTGGTGGAGAAATATTTGAAGCATAGGGATGAAGAAAAACAAGGGTGGATGCCAAACCGAAGCACTCAGTTCTGTCAGCAGGCTGTTTAACTATCCCAGCAGACAGGGATGGGTGCAACCTCGCTTTTCTGGAGTTGAGCACAGCCCAGCTCCGGTGTGGAACTGTGGAGCTGTTCTGTGTCTGCGGCACGCATGCATATGGGAAGTTACACCTGATGAGATCACGCAACTCCTAGTCCAAAGCTGGACCGCTTCCTCCAGCTCAGAGCATGGGGGAAAAAAATGGGTTAGTCCGCAGCAGCATGCAGAGAGATGCTGAAATCACCACTGCCACAGCCAATTTCCACCCCAAACCTAGGCTCAAGGGTGACCCATTCGGTACACCTTGTGTTTCTACTACAAGGGGTTTGGGTTTGGTTGGGAGCTTTCTGGCTTTCATTTATTTTGACTGTGTAACAGATGCATTCTGCATTACATACGTTTCCATCTAGTGGGGTGAGAGGAAGAACAGGAGACAATTGCCACTTGCATTAAAGCAGTGCACCCCATTCCTTCACCTCATCGCTGCACAATCCTGGAGGCTGACCCCCAAACCCCACGTGTGATCCGCAGAAGGGCATGCGTGCACAAACACCAATGAAAGGGAAAGCCTCAGGGCGTTCTGAGTGGCTTCCTGGTATTACATTTTATTCAACTTGGCTTCAGACTACAATAAGAAGTAAAAACATCTAAATTACCTATGTTTATTTCTTATTTTAGCAACAATACTTTTTGCCGCTAATTATTAACATTATAAACACTCTAGCATTTGCAATGTAATAGATATTCTTTAAGTTGTTGAGCTTGTCTAATAAACCACCGACAGTTTTATCCTATTCAGAAAACACTTAGAAATCCAATCCACAAAGCTTGCGAGAACTCTCCAAAGTCATGTGTCTGTCATCTTTGGCTCTCTCATAACTTAGACAAGAAGAAAAATCCAGCTCCACCTTATCCTTCTGGCCACACGTGAACGTATCACTTTACCGTCTCGAGGTGGCTGCTTGGATTTAACCATGCCATTTTAATTTTCCTCACTTTCAAGGAAACGGAGCTTATTATTTCAGTTCTGTATGCCTCTTATTAAACTAAACCAATAAATCCTGCCCAACTCCATCCTGGCGCTAAGGACAAGGGGAGCTTTAATACGCACAGTAGTTTGAAGGGAGATCTAAAAATAGAGCCCATTTTTCCAGTTCATTAAGTCGCTCTGGGATCAAGCGATGGTGACATCTCAATTGATTTCAAAGGAAAAGGCGCTATCATGGGCACGCGGTCCTGGCACCGCACCAGGACGAAGAACTGCCCCCAGAGCCCTTACTCAGGCAAAGCTCCAGCGTGACCAGGCCCTTAATTAGGCGAGATGAGGAGCAGGATTATGAGAGCCTGCATTGTTTAACCGCAAACAGCTTGGCAGTCATCGCCGATGTACAAAAACAAGGCGGCACGCAGGGGATGACACAACTCAATAAGCAAACTGCTTTGCTGCTGCCATTGCGCAGCTCCGGAGCTGCTGCTTTCCCATCAGCGAGCCCAGCCGGCTCCCCACGGCACAGCCTGATGGCTTTCTCCGCTGAGGAGCACTAGCAGCACACGGACAAGTTTAACCCGATAATTAGTGAGCGGAACAGCGAGAATTAGACTGTGTCGTCTGCGGCATGACAAATTCAGCCCTACCCGCACTGGCAAAGCAAGTCCCCCAGCAAGTCCACTGCCCCTCTTACACATGGCAACATGAAACAGGAACAGCCGTGCCCCTGCACACAGCTTCCCTGCACAAGCTCCACAGGACAACTGCTCGCCTTCCTCGGTCTCGATGCAGCCACGACAGTTTTTCCTTAAGCACCACTGCCCCAAACATATTTAATCACAAAACACCCCGACGCTGCTGTCTGTAGGGCAGCCGGCAGGATGAACCCAACGAGTCTCCAAGAGCAGCTAGCACCAGATCCTTCAGAGAAAGGTGCAAAACACCTGATGTGAACGTGGGTTCACCTGGTCCCTGCACAAATTCTTTCTTCCTAGGAACTCGAGACCAGCTGATGCCTTTAAGGCTTTAATCTTTCCAAAAGATCCAGAGATTTTCTTCGAAGATCTATTATAATTCTAGTTGTTCCAGTTATTTATGCAATTATTTATTGCTTTCTGGGGCACAGCACGCTTTAAGCCTTAAATGTATCTGGTAGGCAGGGAGCTCCACAGGCTTTTTTACCTTGCACAGAAAGTAAAATATTTTTACTTCTAAATTAGCTCTTTTTCAATTTAATTGAATCCATCTCCTAGATAAATTACAAACCGCAGTGCTGTAATTTACCAGAATGAACATTACAAATGATGCAGAGGACATGGGTTTTCTAATCTTGGCCAGCACTGCGTTTTCCATGGCTTAGTGTTCTGTTTCAGGGCATGCACAAAGCTGCCTGGGTGCCGGAAAGAGACATACGAGTCAGGACACACAGCATCAGGGGCTGCAGCACCCAGGGGCACCTTTTGGAAACACAGCACCTCCCTACGCCCCGGTAGCACCCTCAGCTGAACCATGGGGCTCACAACATGTCTGAATTAAACCCAGATTTAATTGTTTCTGGAGAAAGCTGCAGGACTCCCTTCTTCAAAGCGTATTGCATCGCTGCTCCCCTCCGTCACAGCACAAACACAGAGACCCAAGTGGAGCCAGGGACGGAGGAAAAGAGGAGGGATGTCACCTCCATGTCAGCACTAGTACGCTGCTTTAACTGGCATCTTAGAAAAAACTGGTGCTCTGGCTTCTCCCCCAGCACGAAGCTGGCAGCGCAGACAGCGGCTCTGCATGTTGGCCAGGGCAGGCTCCGCCGGTGAGGCTCCAGGAGGGCTCAGATTTGGGCTATATTTAGCACCACGGGTGAAACAAAGCACCAGCCGCCTTCCCCAGCAGCTCATCTGGGAACTACCCGTACCGGTACCACCGGGTGCAGCCTGTGCTTCCTCCTGCCCAGGGAAAGGGAATGGGAACCTGAGGCCTCCATTACCTAATTACAAAGAAAGTGTCGGAAAGCTCCCTGTTCATGTGCAGCAAGGAGATCAGGAAGTCTGATAAAAGAGTCAAGAACTGGAGCTGCCCTATCTTCTGAATAGGCGGAAATGCCAAATAAACAAAACAGAAGCCTTTAAAGTGGTCTCTAAGAATGCCTGCTTTATCACTCTACCAAATGCCTGAACTCAAAAGCCACCCTAAGCCTTCACTGTAAAACAGCAGTTGCTAGAAAGGGCACTACTACCAGCTTCAGGAGGTACATAAACCCCTATGGTTATTTTTATCGCTCTTTACCAGGCCTAGAGACTAGTCACACACAAACCTGCATGAGAAACATAACCTGACACTCACCAAGATAGAGCAAGCAGCAATACCTGCCCAGGCACCCTCAGCAAACAGACTGGAAACGTGCTCCGGCAGAGCTGAGCTGCTCTCATCTTCCAGAACACTCTATTTTTTTTTTTTATAAGACACCTGAAAATCTTCTTCAATGTGTCTGGTACCAGGAGCCCCAATGCACTGACCATGGCCCAGACGATGCTGGCAGGTTCTCGATGTAGCAGGATCCCAGCTGTGCTGGCTCCAAAAATTCACTGGTGCAATGTTCTATTTATGGTCAGGGCTACTGTTAAGTAAGGGAGATTTCATTTTCAGGTTTCCAAACAGTTGCTAAAATTAATAACAATATCTAAAAAAAAAACCCTTTAAAAATATTCTTTTAAATAGGAAGAAATTCAGCAAATGGCTAATGCAACTAAGTTCTAGAGCGAACAGGTATCACAGACAACACGCCTTGGAAAGAGTAAAATGCTCCCAGCTAAACAGTTACCAACCCTTTTTGGAATGGTTTATTCTTGTCCTGCAATACATTATGATTCTCACTAGAAGCAGCTTCTAAGCTAAACGAAATCAAATTAATACATTTCTGAAATGGTGCACAACAAGATCACCGCTGTTTTCTTTCTTATGCTTCATCCTTTTTTCGCTCCCAAACATCAAAAAGCACAACACGCTTGCATGAAGTTCAGTCGTTGCCCACGAGATGTCTCCATGTGCTGTGGAGAGGTGCCAGAAGATCGGTGCTGGTAAACAGAGGAGACAAACATGGAACTCAAGTTGTGTGAAAGCCAGTCCAGCTCCTCCGTTATTTTCTTTCATAAATGCCCAGCTCATGGCTTAGCACAAATCCGGAGCCTATGCCTCATGACAAACAATAAATTGCTTTTGCCCTTTTTTTTTTTTTTTTAATGACAACCTTTTTACTCATGGTGAGGGACAAAGCAAGCAATAAGCAATCCTCAAAATAAACAACTCTCCTGAGAATGAAACAAGACCTTCCTAATACCAAAGTCAACCCACAGCTGCAGAGAGTGTTCCCATGACACAGCTGGTGGAGAGTTTTGGATTTCAGCTCCAAAACTAATGTTTTATAACATCCTAAGTACAAGAGAGGATATAGGATATCTACCCATTAAGTGTCTTTCATACCTCAATCAAGGATCTGAAGCCTCATATATTACACAGGTTGAACATATTGAAGCACAGCACATCTAGAATTAGTTTTAACCGAGCCCAACCAAGACTGGACTGTGTAACACGCGCAAGAATTTGCAGATCAACAAACTGCAGATGCGATGATACGACATTCACGCTAACTCTCAAATCCTACAGCCTTTATCATCCTTCTGTTAATGTATGTGAACCGCATAGCTGTGACAGCATCTCTCTTGTTCCAGTGCCACGAGGGGGTTATTTTTAGCTTGTTAAAGGCAGTTCATCTCCTTCAAAACTGGGCAATTATCCAAACAGCCAAAGGAGAGACAGGCTGTACTGTATCTGTTACTTTATGGGAAAAACCCTCATTCACAAAAACAAAGATCATGCACAACCTGTACTGTAGATAAACTTGTGTTTCTATACTTTGCTGACTTGGCCTTCCAACATATCACACAGAAGAAGAAAAATTTTAACTCTAGGCATTGTCTACACCGACATTTATGGTCAAGTCAAAAAGGTTATCTTCCACCAGCCCAAGCAACAGGAGATATTGCAGAGTTTGTAGCTTGTATCATGTTTACAGAGAACCCTTCAGAGCACTGGCCTCTGGGTGAAACTTTTCTCTGGGCTTGCCTTTAATGCGGAGGCAGCAGGATGTGGCCCAGAAGGGCTGGGAGCGAGGCGCAGGGAAGGATGCAACTGCTGCTGAGGAACTCCCTCGTGACCTGAAGAACACATTCACGTTAATACCTCCTTGACAGGTGAACTTTAGAACGTGTGAAAAACAGTCATTCAATGACACTGCCTCCCTAGGGGCCTTTCACCACTCTTCCTCCTCCCCAGGCTCGTGCGATGTGTGCCCACACCTTCCCCAAGCCCCTGCCAGTGCCGCACCACCACCATCAGCCCATCGCTGAACACACCCCGGCAACAAGATGAATTGCAATCGCTTATTTTAATGTGATGCAGCTTCTGGAAACAACACATGAACAGCCACATTACGTGAACAAGATTTGGTCCCCCAAAATTCTGTCATTTTCTCTTGCCCAAATTCCTACCTACAAAAGTTGCATTTCGCCAGTCCTCTCGGGTCACTGTACGACCCAGCGTGTCTGCTCAGCTACAGCATGAGCGAGGGGCATTGCACGGGCACAGACCCATGGGTACGCTGGACAAGACTGTATCTCAGGAAGGTACGGTGCTGCCAGACTTTCAATAATGCAGCTTTTACAGCCAAGCAGCAGCTCCACGCCATGCCAAGGAGTGGCTGGACCCTTACCCTCACCTGCCCCTTCCAAGGGCGGTGTGGCATGAGGCAGGACCTGAGAACTCTTCCAGCCCTTACCATGAAGAGGAAAGAAGTTATTAAACCCTTCTCCAGGACACGGGCTGTCCACAACCAAGCCCCACACCAGGTTCTTCATCTTCTTCCCCCGTCAAGTAAAGCGTTTCAGTGCAAAGCAGATTTCTGACAGCAAAAGCTCTTTCTTGCTTTTTTCCAGCCATGCTGTGCTGTTTGAGGAGTGAGTCATGTTTCAGAAACCTCTTTCAAGACTGCAGTGTCCTAATGGGAACAAACACTCAAGTCCTCCAAGTAATGAGGGTCCCTCCCCACACTCTGCACACATTTAATTGTTGAGTTATGCTTCCTGTTCCTTCTCAATGCTAATGCTTTCTCTGAAAATCTCTCTCAGTGTTTCCAGAAGAACTTTTGACCCCAAGAGTGTTTTTAAACTTATGGCACTGTTATCGTCTTCCTTATTATGCTTGCATGGCTACAGGTAATTATGTATGGATTCCCTGGTAAGACAGAAAGGCTCATGACAGAAAATGAAAATAAGTAGTCCTATAGTTCAGATAAAATACAAAACCAGGGTGGGGGTTGGGGTAAACAAATGCATTTCTGCATATTCACAGAACAGGTTTATTCATCCACTTTCAGCTGCATGCCTTGAAAAAAACACAAGCAGGTTTTGGCAGGGATAAGGAAACTCCGCTCATGCAAGAACTCTTTAACCAAAGACATCCTGTTTCTGTTACTTGTAGGAAGATCAAGACCTTGGCGGGTCACGGCCTTCTCCACGTGCAACGCACCCACAGCTCGTGTGAAGGTACACATCAAGCACGTCAGGTCAGCACAAAATGATTAAAAGTGAGAAAAAGGGTTTCACCGTCCCAAAGCGGAGGGTCACGCAGCCGGGATGCTGCCAGAGGTTGTTTCCCTGGGACTCGCCTGCGTGGCTTGGGCATGGGAAGGAAAATCACCTTCCTTCCCAGCTCCCCATCAACAGGTAGGGATAGCGATGACCTCCTTCCCCAAATAAGAAATTCCTCTTTTGTGTAATTCTATTCTGCACGGAACAGACTTGGCTCAGGGTCCTGCCTCCATCATCACAAGCCGCAGATACCCAGGGGAAAGCACAAGATTAAGAAAAGTATAGAGGAATGGTCCCTAGGCTTTCTCCCCGCCTCCAGCAACTACATATCCAGACCTGCTGAGGCAGACACCCTTTTCTTGTATTTAGTAACTTTTTGGAATTTCAGCCCTTTAATATGAAGCTAGTCACTGAAGCTGAACACTTCAAAAATAAAGTACTGGGATCATCATATATTGAACAACATAGCACTAGCAGGAACAAAGGCAAAAAACTTCAATAACTAAGAATGGTACATGCCCCTGTCTGGGGACCCCAAATGTCCCACATTAATCAGATATTTTGCAAATTCTTTGCAGACCTGCTTTCTCTTTAGAGTTCATTTCCCAGGTTGCTCCGCCAGCCAGCAATACAGTGACAGATTCAATTCCAAGCAACAGAAATACTAGGAAAAGTGAATTAGAATTAAAAATAAATTGTCAAAGGCAAACACTATCATATCACCCTATTTCACTTGGACATAAATAATAACATTTCAAAATAGCAATGTCAACCGCACAAGGCAAAGCACGGATTTTCGGGGGCGGGGGGAGTTTAAAATCTGCAAAGTGCCTCAGGACAATTTAACACAACATGATTCTGTGACCCAGTATTTTGTATCTGAAGTAAAGGAACATTTTGGCCAAACTAGCTCTAAAAGAAATGCACTTTAAGGATATTAATGTAATCCTTTTTCTGCCTGGTGGCACAAGTTTTACTAAAGTTAGAACTTTCAGGGATGTTTCACGTTAAACAGGGCTTTACATAAGGAGACTGCGCAAAAACAGAGTTCAAATTAAATTGTATTATGAAATTTTTATTAATGAAACACAACAAATGGACTTTCAAGTAAGACTTGCAAGTGATATTTCTCTTAAACTACAGTTTTTAAGTGTCACTAAACTCTTCTGCTGTGTCCCAGGGAAGCTGATTAACTCAGATTGTATTTCCCTGGCTGGAAACACTGGAGCAGAACTCAAGAGTTTTAAAGAACTTGCTTGCAGGGAAAATTTTTAACATCCAGCTCCTAGAATAGACACTGATATCCTGCCTCGCCCCCCACCCCCTAACTATAGAGTCAGCCAGGTTGGCAGGGACCTTTGGGGGTCCCTGGTCCAGCCCCCATCTCAAAGCAGAGACAACTCAGATCAGGTTGCTGAGGACCGAGTCCAGGTGAGTTCTGAGTATCTACAAGGATGAAGTTTTGAATAGATACCTTAGCTCCAAGTGATTATTTTTTTCCGCCTGTCAATGTCCCTTTGAATTCAAACATGACTTGACTGAACACCAGACTATGCAATGTGAACTGCAAGAGGGTCTCCCTCTCTTAGCAGCACTCTGCAGAGCTGTTGGGGATAAGATTGATCCATCTTCATTTAAGGACCATGTCTGGTTCAGCTTTTAAGTAACCAGGTGCTAAGGCATTAACAGCAAGTCCATCAGGTCTATAAATTACAGAATCACAGAATCACAGAATGTTCAGGGTTGGAAGGGACCTCTGTGGATCATCTAGTCCAACCCCCCTGCTGAAGCAGGGTCAACTACAGCAGGCTGCACAGGACCTTGTCCAGGTGGGTCTTGAATATCTCCAGGGAAGGAGACTCCACAACCTCTCTGGGCAGCCTGTTCAAGTGCTCCGTCACCCTCAGAGGGAAGAAGTTCTTCCTCATGTTCAGGTGGAACTTCCTAAGCTTCAGTTTGTGCCCATTGCCCCTTGTCCTGTTGCTGGGCACCACTGAAAGGAGCCTGGCCCCATCCTCCTGACACCCACCCTTCAGATATTTATAAGCATTTATAAGGTGCCCTCTCAGCCTTCTCTTCTTCAGGCTGAACAAGGCCAGCTCCCTCAGCCTTTCCTCATAGGAGAGATGCTCCAGTCCCCTCATCATCCTTGTAGCCTTCCGCTGGACTCTCTCCAGTAGTTCCTCGTCTTTCTTGAACTGGGGAGCCCAGAACTGGACACAGTACTACAGATGGGGCCTCACTAGGGCAGAGCAAAGAGGAAGGAGAACCTCCCTCGACCTACTGGCCACAATCCTCCTAGAATACTCAGAACTGAACTATATTCATGTCAAAGTCAATGAAAGAAGACCTTAGACAACACTAAAAGCTCCTTCAAATTTTGTAGTCTCTTCTACACTGGTCAGAAAAGGGATAGTGAAGCGTCCACTGATAATAAATCCCTCTGAATTTCTTGTTGTTCTCCAACCACCCAGCACCTGACAGCAACCCTTTAAGGGTCTACAAAGCCCTGCACTGTAAACAAGAAAATTCATTGAACTCTTGTCAGAGCTGAGAAAGTAGTGGTGAGAAAGACAACTCCTGGCCAGAGCTGGGTTGAGAATCAGTTTCAAATCTAAGAGGTCTGACACTTAGATTAAGACCACGTTTTCTAGTTCAGACCTTGAGTACCTTGAGTACCACCCACCTGAGAAGTCTAAAACAATTACATTTGCACTGATTAAAAATGCTCCAGCTTAGTTCCTGCTTTAATCATCAGTCACACTGTCATTCCTTATCTACAGTAGAAATATAATAGAATATACATGAGAGAAGGCTTGTGAGTATGAACAAGAGAATCGGAGCAGCAAAACCCAGTATTTACCAAAGCAATTTTGCAATAATCTATATGAAAATATATATATATATGTATATATTCAGAAAAATAAAATCATGTGATGCTTCATCTTCACACTGACCCTGAAATCAGCCTCTAAGCTTTAACTATGAAAAATCCCTCTCCACCTTGTCAGGTAGAAAGAAACCATGAGTGAAGTTTATCTTTTCCATACATTTACCTTCCTACGTCCTGCCTGATGGCACTTAGGATTTGCACAGCCTGGCTCAGCGTTCCTGGCAGGCTGCCCTGATCTGATGAGGAGGATCGGGCTGTGGGTAGAGCCGAGGGTTCTGCACTGTATGGAGTGCCAACCCCAGACTGCAGAAAGCCATGTCTGCACTCCCGAGGCTGAGACAGCAAGTACGTGGCGAATGCAAAGGCGCCCTACAATTTGGATTAGAAGAAGAAGAAAGATTTCATGTGCAGCTCAAGAAAAAAACAGAAGAGGGCCTGAGAGTCACCAACAACTTATTACATCCCTCTGAATTACATCCCCTCCAGCTAAAAAATTAATAGAAACAGAGAAAAGAAGAAGAAAAAAAATCTTCTTGCTATTCTTCTAATGTGTTTATTATACTCAGATTCCTATGATTTCCTCCCCATCCCCCAGCAACCCATTATGAAAGCACAGAGCTACTGCCATCAGGGGCGAGAGTGCCAGACAGGCAAGAAGATCAGCCTGGCTCTCCATCAGGCTATCACCACCGCCAGCCGCAGCACCACTGGGATGGACTTCGGGGCAGGCTCCAAGCTCATGTCCATGCTGAAGGGCCCTGGCAGGCTCGCGTGGCTGGGTCTTCACAGTGGCATGCACACCAGCTACCTCAAATTTTCCCTAGCATTACGTTCACCTGGAAAGGAAACACTTGATAAAAAAAGGCATCACTGAAAACCAGGCAGATCCCTGCTGGGAAGTCAGGAGCAAACCAAGTGACAAATTGCTCCTAGTGTGTGCCGAAAGAGTCACTGGAATGCTGGAGAGCTGCATCCTGAGGCCACATATAATTAAGTTTGACAAAATTGATTTTTATGTTTAAGCATCGCTGAGCTGCAGCCTTATGAAAAATTACCAGAATTTCAAACATGATATGTAGAAGAATTTAAAGTATTTTGATAGCCAAAAGAATGCTTAGGTGCCTACTCAAGTTAGCACATAAACACTACACGGTCATTAGCATGCTAAGCATCTCTGATTTATTTATTTTTCCCTTCCTCCCCCCAGAAAGGCACCCTGGCACATAGAAGAGAAGACAGCGCAGAAATAACAAAACTTGTCACAGTAAAGAGACGTGTGAGAGCGGGGACTATTAAAAGCATAGACTCAAGGAAAGTCAGAGATAACAGTCAGGTATGAAGTGAACACCAGCATCAGCTAGACTACAGCGCGAGACTCATCCCAGGGAGCGGTCTTTTGTTCAGGAAAGGGAAAGGATAAGAATACAAAATCAAAACAAATCACCAAACCAGTACCACATCTCAGCTGTCCAAAGGTTTAAGAGATTTATTATAATTGCCGCAGAAAAGAGGGTAAAAAAAGACAAGAGGAGAAAATAAAAGAGAGATAAAAGCTTCAAGTGAATCCACCTGCTTTCTCTTGCTGGAAAACCAGCCTGAAAGCTCTTTAGAGTAGCAAACATCATTTTATTCTTTGTCTGTACAATACAACAGAGGCCCAGGACACCAATGAAGTTTCACAGAGCTGCTACATTACAAATAAATAACAATAATCCACTTAATCTCTGCTTAATGCAGCCCTGAAGGGAATGCAAGTGAGATTATCAACCAGCAGCATTTACTCAGCAGAACTTCAGCTACAGTTCACAGCCAGAAATTCGTATCCCTCCCCACAAAAAGGTCTGTTGGCTGCAACAGAGCAAATAAAGACTTGGATCATAAACTGTTAAAGAAGTTTAGTGTCAAAAGGAGGGGAAAGAAGAGCGTGTTACTGCATAAGCACTGTGAGAGACTTTGCATCATATCCAACAAAAGCAGTGGAAGTGGGTGGAAAACAACCCAATAGCAGAGAGAAAAACAAAAAACGTGATTGCCACATAGCTTGGAGGACATGAGAGCTCCTGCTCCCCATGCCAGTGCTTTGCTGCAGTGCAGGAGCAGAGATGGCAGACGCTGCAGTAGATGACATCCCCACTTCAGCTTGTCACCCGTCTCCCATGCCAAGGAAGTCTGGGTGAGATCGCCCCGTCCTGAGGACCTGCTCCACGCTGGGCTACAGAAGAATGTGACAGATGCAAACGGGCATCAAGGGAGAGAGCGAAAACGTCACACCAAAGCCACACTTACAGCGACGAGTGTTTCAGGAGCCACATTCACTCCCTTCACATCTTCTTCTGGCTCTTCATTTTCCTTATTGTCAGTGCAAGAGACAGAGTCTTGGACTGAGCAAGTGCTAAGCAAGTCTGGCAAACTGGTGGATGGGTACTTCAGAAAATCCCCTTCAGCAGATTCCTACCCGAGAGACAACAAAATATGTTACATCACGTGCAGAAAACCACCAAAGTCATGGTGAAACTGTTCCATTTCACCTGCCCAGTGAGAGCTCCCTGGTAATCCTCCCCTTGTTGCATGCTTCCAAGTGCTCCGACTTTAATGGTCCGGTTATAAAAAGCAGACCTGGTTTTAAAGTGAATATATAGTATACGCAGGCCAATACACATCTAAAGCATTTAGATTTCATAAAGGAGAATTAAAAATAAATGCTTCCCCAGCAGCCTGCTCCTCCCCACTCTGGGTTTATTAAATGTCACTGCAAGCAGACTCAGAGTTTACAGACCTCATTACTCATTTCACTGCATCCCAAACGACACTCTGCGCTCCTGATCCCTCCCTGTGGATATTCCCTTCACACATTTATCTGTCTACATGCATGAGAGTAACACACCGACAACCCTACTTGTGAGCACAAACCGAAAACTGCCCCACCAATCCTCTATCAGCTCAGTCCTGATGCTTCAGGATCTGCTTTGAGTCTTTGGCACATTTTCCGGGAAGCAAACGTGCATCAGCCGAAAGCAGCGGCCAGACACACTCTCATTTTATTGCTTTCAGAACAAATCCTGTGTTCAGAGCGCTCACCTGGCCGAACTGCAAGGCTGCTTTCCCATACCAACAAATAATGCCCAGAGGGAGCTGCTGGGGAACACTTCACCTATTTACACCTTTTCTGAGACTGCCTGAAACACGGCACAGGCTGGATTCCCCACCACTTGCCCTTCCAAGTCCTCCTCCCAGGGACATGAAAACTGTCCAGGTGCACAGAGCATGGGCCAAACAGATTAACAGCCTGATCAGGAATGTGAAGTTTTATGCTGTAAGCTTATTTGCGATGATTATCTTGATGCAGTCATCACATGAACAAGCAATTTTAAAGGAGAAATTTATGCAGTCTACCACCTTGCATTTTGGCAGAGTCTGATAGTCTAAAGGAAATACAAAATGTACCCTCTTCAGGTCAAATCATGTTGTTTCCAGAATTAACACTGGTGGGGTTAATACCAGGCTGTAAGCCTACAAAAGGTCTTCAACAAACTTCACTGTCTAACTAAAACGTCAGAGAAGTTACAGGCTCTTCACTTTGACTACGGTGGGATAAAGCCTCTTAGTGAAAAACACGAGCATAAAGCATCCCAGGAAGCCCTAAGAGTATCCAGACATTAAACCTGCAGAAACCTGCATCAGGTTGTCTGTGGCAACCTGAAGATGAAGCCACAAAAAATTTTAAAAATACTGACACCATGGCTTGCTGACACTCTGCGCTCCACCTGGAAATGCAGGTTTACAAGCAGTTCCTTTGGCCCAAGATGCTTCTGCCACCATCCCAAAGGCCCTGACGGCTCCCACCTGCAGGTAGATCCTTCTTTGAGATCCTGGGCACTTTCTGGAGCTGGCTGGCCACCCACCAAACGCCTGCATAACCCAAGCAGGGGAGCAGCAGGCTGTGGTCCAGGGAAGAGAGCATATCGGGGTGGGTGGGATTTTCTTACACAAAGGTCAAAATATTGTGTAATATTCCCTCAAACTCCTCTGCGATGAAAGCAGAACGAAGAGTCCGACTGATAAATGAGCTCCACTCTCATTTCCCTGAAAATTTCATGCTTCTTTATCTGCAAAAGCTCCACACCATGCTGTTAACAAGGAAAAAATAAGGAACTCCAGCCAAGAGATCATCATCAAGAGACCTCAGGCACACAGATAGGGCAAGGGATGAGAGCTACAGAAGCTATGCAGGCAGGAAGCAGAAGAGGCTGAGAACAGCCTGTTTTATTTAGTATATATTGTAAGAAAACGGTTTTGGTCAAAACTTAAGTAACGTCTGCATGAACAAATACAGACTCATTTGCACACTGAACAACAGTGACAATACACACAAGTCATTAAGTTGGTCTATACCCCGGTGATTTGCCACAGATTTACGCCAGCTACTGACACATTTCCCATAGCTGCACATTAAATTTAGGGCAGCAAATGTGCACGTGTGACTCCCTATCAAAACTACGCCCTTTCCACGCAGCCCTTGCACAAACCCTCGTGGGCGTACATTCAGAAGACCACCAAGGAGAGGACCGTACCTTGCTAGCGACCACCAGCTGCACCAGACCAGCGGCCGAGCGAAGGAGGGCCACGGCATCTTGGTGGGAGAGCCCAACCAGCGACTGCCCATTGATCATGAGCAGCTCGTCGCCCGCCGTCAGCCTGCCATCCCTGTGGAAACAGAGCGCGAATGCTGAGCTGGAGCGCGGTCCTTCCCTGGTGCCGGTGGTACACAGTGGGGTGTGGGGACATGGACAACATGTGACCTGGCCGATGCTAAGCTTGCATTGATCGGTGCAGCATTATTTGCCAAAGAAAGTGGCTCAGAAAGGTGCCCCCAGGAAGTCATTGTTATAACCAGAGACATTTCACCCTCTTTGCAGGGCTGAGACACCTCAAATCTCCTCTGTGCCCCACCAGAGATGACCACGGAGCAGCAGTGAGCCCCATGTCCCTCCTGTCAGGGTGCATGGCCAGGGCTGGCAGCGAGCACCCTGGGGTGCACAACCTGCGCTCACCCACTGCTGTTCCACTGGGAAAGGCTCATCTTCCCAAACAGGACTTGGGGAAAAAGCTTCACAAGCCATCAGGCTCCTTGGGTTACACTCCATCATCAAGCAAGCATTTGATTTGTCTGCACTTTGGGCTAAACATGTCAAAAGGGGCTTCAGTGACCCATCACAAAAAAAAAAGGTTTTAAGCTAAAAATGCCATACTCCCACCCTCACACAATGAACGTGCAAGGCCTCCACACCTCTCACGAGCGTGGCTAACAGCGATGGCCACAGATGCTCCACCACACCTACTCCCACGAAGGCAGCGCTGTCATCTCACCTGTGCGCAGAGCCGCCTTCCTCCACGTGGGTGATGATGATGCTGTGAGGGGACCGCTTCGACCCTCTGCCTCCTGTTATCTGGATTCCCAGCCCGTCCGTCCCCTTCAGGATGTGCATCTTCCATATGCGGCAACCTTCTCGCTGAGAGAAAACGTGCAGAGAGTCCTTGAATTTGGATTTGGACAGTGAGAGAGGGCTGGTAGGGTACAGAAGGGAGCGATTTAGCACCTTGTTGCCCATCACCACACATCTGTACAGCTCAGGCTACACAGGGGTTTTTGCTGAGCTTTGCTGTGTTAGCTGTGGTCCAAGCAAAAGAGACAGAAAAGAGGAGGCAGCACAGAGCAGGGTCAGCGCGTCGAGGTTTCCTTGCAGGTCTGTTTGCAGCTCTTCTGAGACACGCAGAGGTGCTGCTCTCAATGCCCTGATCCTTCTCGAAGGAACCAGCGGCCTCAAACCCCTTCACCAAAACCCAAGGATGAGCTGTGCGGGGCTGCAGAGGAGCAAGATGTTGTTCACGTGGGACCCTGGGTACGGGGTAGCGCAGCTGCTATTGCAGCAGGGACAAGGCTGGCATCACACAGCAGCGTTTCCCTCTCCGGAGGGGTTTGCAGGATTTGAGACACCGGAAAGAAAATATCAGCTTAAAATTATCAGCTTCCAATCAAATATTTCTTATTGGACAGCTGTTGTACAGACTGAGACACCGCAGAGAACAAATTTGCAGTATAAACAAGGTAGTAAGTGATGTTTAGTATACCTTTATTTCTCTTTTTGATGATCATAAATATTTATCCAAAAAAGTGCTTTACAGACTCCAGAGCAATACAAAATACAAAATAAACAACTTGTTCCTACGAATCCTGCTGTCAGGACTGGGCACAAGGAAACACACGTGTGGCAGATATCAGCAGAGCAAAAAAGGAGAGAGAAGAACAAGCAAGCAAGCGAGACACATAAGTCAACCACCAGGACTGAGAAGGAAAGAACCAGGATAACAGAATTACGAGAAACCCCAGGAAGTTTTCAAGCTTGCAGGACACCAAAATGCACAATTTGGAGGCATTTTTTCAGGCCACTTGCTGAAGTCACTGGGCACTGGGTCAGCTATTTCTGACTGGGTCTGTTCTGCACCCAAAGAACGTTCTCACAGTACACAAACGCCCAAGTAGCAAAGACGATTAAAATTTCATGCCAAAGTGTGAAGAGCACGCAGAAATTGCTGCTTGTTTCTGAGAAGGGGAACAACTAAATATGTCAGCGAACCCAAGGGCTGTGGCAGCAACCTGCATGTTTTAGGCCAACTTTGTTTATCAGAGCCTTTATTAAGTGAAGAAAATGTGGGGTTTTTTTAACCTGATCATCGGGGCCCTATCTTGAAACTTTTGAATGCAGCGCAAGATGCATTTTTCAGATACAGGAACAAAGACATCAGTATCTACACCAATATCTTACGAACAAAGTGAAAAAGAATAATAATTAACAGATTAATGTTACACAGCCCCTAGACCACAGGTAGGAGTAACAGGAAACCCAGGTAACCCAAAAGTTTGAGCCTGAAAACATATACATGTACGGGTAATTTGTTAACTTGAAAGTCACGCACATGAGCACTATCCCAACAGGTTTAACTGGGATCCTCAATGCAATAATAAAAGCCCAGTCTCCTGCTGAATAACAGGACATGTCCAGACAGAGAATACTTCCAGATAAATTAGAGTGATATATAAGACACCACGTTAAATGCAGAGGCAAGAGTCAACTATATTTATCTACCCAAAAACCAAAACTGAGCTGCAGCATGAAAATGCTCCAGAGAGATTTTATTGCTATAAAGTACCTTGCACCCATAATGAAAACAGTATAACAGAGAAATACAATCTCTTTGCCTCCCCGAACCAAGTCCAGGCTGAAATTATGACCATCTATTCTCCTCCACACAAGATGCCACTGTGAGTGTCCCGTTGTCAAATACAGTTTAGAAGTAGACCCTCCAATAAAGTTTAACAATGCTGTCATAAAATTGTGTTTAATGATTTGCAAAAGCTTTTTGGAATCCGAGTTATGCAAAGACCCACGACATGCAGCGTCTAGCTTGCATTCCTCAGCACTCCTCACTATCACACATCTTATTAAAAAAAAAAATCCCAAATTTACTAACTGACCCACTCTCAAATGTTCATTTACATAGCAAACATTTAATAGCAGCAAATGGCAAGACTCCGCTGCTCTTAACGCAAGCGTCACCTTGAACTCCCTCTGAAATCAAGAGCACTTGCAAAGTGAAGCGTTACTCTGTCTGAACACAGACAGCAGAACGCAGCCACAATAAAAAAAAACAAAACCATCTGGCACATACCCAAATATGTATATCCTTCACTCATTTTCCAATGACATGGTCACCATCTCCTGTGTAAGAAAAGGCTGTCCCCTGAGTCCCCGCTGGTCAGCTGCATGCATTTCACTGGGAACGAGGAATTCGGCGTCGACTGGAAATCAGATCCCTTCACTGCTCTTTCCCTCTTCTTCATAAAACATTCATAGCTCTTCATTTAACACACCCTACCAATACCCACGTACCTCCAAGGTACATCACTCCAAGATTTTAAAAGCTAAGTATTAAAAGGCAGATAGCTAGGCTTTGCTTGAGGCCTCTTGGAGAAGTGGGTGTTCAGCAGAAGCCCCTTCCCTTCCCCACAAAGCTGCTATCTGTTTTGCACAGAGCAGCACGGGATACTTCACAGACAGCCAGGAAATGCTGCCACTTTGAACGTGCATCTTATGTGACTCCATCACAGGAAAGCCTTAATCGTAAAGCTCTGTGCCAATTCCAAGGATTTGTAAATGCATTTACATTTTACTTAAAAACAGTTCTCTTGAGTTATTGGAGATTCCCAGGTTCAACCACACAAAGCCTAAATGCTTTAAAAAAAAGAAAAGAAAAAATAGCAGTGATGTCTTTGATTTTGAAATTTCGTAAAGGATCATATTTTCAAACTTTCCTTCGTAAACAAAAAGACTACAAGCTCACTTAGTCTTTAAATGAAAGCTAGGATTCTGGTGTATTCACTCTGCTCTAGAGACTTACCATACCCAAGGGAAACTCCACATATAGCTAGATTTGGCAGTTTGCAGGTCTGATGTCACTGTCCTTGGAGCTTGTGTAATCCCTGCCCAGAGGAGCATGAATTTAACCGCTGACTGGTCTACTCTGATCGGCTGCACAATTCTGGTTGCTGCTTGGCTACTGCCAGTTTCATATTCCTATTAACATCTGAACTTTTCCATCCTCTCACAATAAATCTCATAGCTTCATTTACAAATGACTCTGAATAATCCTCCCAGCTTTGTTCACAAGTGACACAATAAATCTGCGCATGTGCACCCACAGCTCTCGGTGCAAAAGCTTGTCATGGCCAACACACAGAGATGTGCTGGTGCCAGTTTAGTCAGGTATCTCACACTCCAGACACCCTCACAGCAAGGACAGACAGAGGCACTACCACCTCCTGTTGAAGCCAGGGACTAGGTGATACCCTGCTGAGGCCACTCTTCAGAATAAGGAGACGTATGTGTATCCCTTAACTGCCCTTCACCAAAGGCAGGTCACAGTGGCCAAGCTCAGCGCTGGAGAACCTAAGTGCAAAGGGCTCACTAGATAAGGTGGGCTGACCACCTGTGTATGACAATCCAGAAAGTTTCATGCAATCCACCCGAGATTTGGCCAATATCAACAGTCAGAAAGACATCCATGCTTGCTTTGAAAGTGTCAAAGGGGTAAGAAGCCAAAATTTCCATTTAGAAATTGGTTCTCCATCTCACGGGAGCAAATGTTAAATCTGCTTAGATTCACCCCATAGACTTTGCTTGTAAACCCAGAGCAGCAGCAGACCTGTCTAAGCAAAGGGACTGTGGATTCCCCTCTATGGAAGGGTTTCATGGACACGATGGACCAGCATTACTCAAAGATGGTCTCAGAGCAGGAGATGAGGCCAGGCAGTCTCTTGCAGTCCCTTCCAGACCTACATTTTTTTGACTTCCCTCACTTCTGTGAACACTCCTATGGCAAGAAGAAACACAAGCAGTCAAGCCAGGCTGCAGTTTGGCTAATGGCTAATTTTTGTTCTCCATAGTTACATTACTCTTGAGTGATTCAACTTTCCTCCTAACTCGGCTCTTTCAAGGAGGCACCCCTTTGGACCATTTTTTTTTCCACTTGCAGCTGATCAACTTCAAAGTGCCTAAGCTACAAATAATTAAAATGTTTTTAAAGAATATTCTACTTGGGTTAATCGCAAGCGAAAAAAAAGAAGAAAAAAAAACAAAGGGCCATCTTATGTAACCAACCGCAAGTGAGAATAAAGAATACAGCTGGCAGCTTCAAGTGGGTCCCCGCTGGCCATCTTTCTCCACCGTGAAGCCATTGTACATCAGGCAGCCTCTGTGCAGAGCGAGCCTACATCTGGAATAAACTAGCGTGCTACAGATCAGAAAGGAAGCACGCTGCCAGCGCGACGTGGGGAAGCTCGCCTTCTGCCTGCTCCAAGTGCATACCATCAAACGCTCGATTTCATAAGCACATCATTAATAAAACAAAAAGGAACGTTTTTCCTCCCAGTGTTGAGGAAAATAAATAAATAAATAAGAGACATCGGGGCCATTCTTCCCCCCTTTCCTTTCACCAGCTAATTGCAGGGGAGTTTAAAGGGGTTTGATTTTGACTGTGCCGTGTTCAAGAAGCTGCAAATCTATGTATACAAAGGAAAAATTGCTTTGAAATCTTGTATTAAAGAAAAGCTTGGCAGGAGCAAGGTGTAAACAAATGGAAAACAGAAATGCAGTAAGCAGTTAAAAAGCCAGACAGTAAAATGGAAAATGTAAAATAGTTGTCTACAAAAAAGCACTTGCTGTCACAGCAGCAATTCAGCCGAACCTGGCATAAATATGTAACAATTTTTAAATAAAAACAGAGATAAGCCCTGATGAGAATACCAATGACCACGCAAGGTCTGTACGCACACACACTGACTGCCACGGGCCCTAGCACGGCCCGTGGGATGTCTCTCTCCCTTCGCATTTCAACCTGGATATTTACCATCTGTCTGCAGGGATCAGTTTTCCCCACAGGAGCAGCAGAAGCACACAGCGAGCTCCTCCTCACTGGCCACAAAGCTGCTTTGGAAACGTGACACTTAAGAGAAAGTTGTAAGTTTCATGCATTCAAAAAATGACCGCAATAGGTCTGATAGGAGCTGGCAGCCAACGTGCTGATCACACGCAGCTGAAAATCAGCACAAAACCAGCACAAATCTCCCAAACAGAAACACACCGCATTCAGACCAGCATATAAGCAACTGCCATCAAGCAACGACCATCGCAGCATCCTCCTCTCCAGAGACCGGGAGTATACTGGGACAGCCATACCATCACACCGCTCCCCAGCATCCTTCACTGATGTGGGATAAATCAAAACCACTGCTCCCAGCCGCCTGCCCCACCTTGGGCGAAACGATGCCTCCTCCCACTATCTTCATTCCCCAGCAGGCAGGTGGGAGAGACAGATCGGTAGCTGGGGAATTAACTTGCACGATCACATACCAGGTGATTAGCTCAAACACGTCAATCTCAAGCTACAGTCAAAAGCCATCACTCTTCGCATCACAGATATTAGTGTGAATGACTCAGTATCAGAAAATCATGCCAAAATATGATTTTTGCAGATTCTTAACAAAGCAATTATTTCATTAGTGGATAATGAGTATATTTTTCATCTGATCTTAACCAGGTTATTTTTAAGGCTGATCTGACAGCAGGACTCCTGCTTTCATCTGCCCCCTTGGGTTTTGTTTTCATTGTTGTATAAGCAAGCTAACCAACTCCAAGACAAATCAAAAGCACGGGAAAAAAAAAGAACAAAATCTAAATTCCCTTATCAAGAATTATTCCAAGACAAGAGTTCTTTGTCCATCCCTACTATCTATTAAAGCTTCTTAGCACTGAGCCAGGCTAAGCAGCCTTTGGCTTCTATTCCCAGATGATGCAAGCCATGCAGTGGGTACCTCCTACACCACTTGAAAGCGGAGAAAAAAAAGCCCAAAACCCAAGTAGCCCTTAATATGAATGTGCTGACCATGTGAACTTTCCACGTCCTCAAAACAGCCAGGAGCCAGCAGCACAGACCCAACTGCTATTGCATTCAATCGTCCACTGCTGATTTAACAAGTCCCCCTGTTTGGACAAACGGCCGCCAGACACTTGGCATCCTTTCACTGAAAGGCGAGTACTTTCCCCAGGGAAAGAGAAGCGTCCTAGGGGATAAAGCCTGGGGAACAGTCAAAAGCAAAAACATACCCTCCCCCAAACACAAACACATAATCAGAACACACAAAAAAGGCATCACAGCAGAGGGGATGAAAATTCTGCAACTTGAAGCAGACTGTCCCCCAGGGATCCATCTCCTGAGACAGACTCCTTGTTGACATCATTTCCTTGGCAAGGGCTTTAAACATTTTATCAGCCATTGCAAGCACCTGAACTACATCATCACCCCTTACAAAAATCTGCTGGAGTCACTTCTCATCCTGAGCCATCACCATCTGGATTGCACCTCTCCGGCTGCTCCCCTCTTGCCGTCAACTGAAGCTTTATTGCACGATCAGCCAAAGGATTTCTCAGCTATGCCTCACCCTGGGGGGTTTCAGCCCAGCAACTGCCCCTGGGGAGCTCAGGTTTTTAAAGGTTACGAGGTGTTTGCATTCCCTTAAGTATCTTGCCCAGTCTCATCCTCTTGCTGGGCTACTGGGAACGGTTGGCTGGTTAGTTTGAAATTTTTCAGAAAACACCCTTGCTGCCTGCAGTTGATTAAAACCCATCCTAGAGAATGTCACCAGGCTCCCCTGTCAGCTGAAGCAGGGTCTCTTGTGGGGACTGGTATTACATCTGTTGGTGTCAGGAATCCTTCGGGTTTGCTCAGTGGTTTCAGCACCCTGCCTCAAAAATCAAGTGTACGCAGCTTTATATTCCTGACTAACACCTGAAACATTACAGCACCGGAGCAAATAGCATACTCTATTTTTAGGCATGTCCACTTGGTTTCAAACATTCACACTTAATGATTAAAACATAAAATGGTGTGAACTTACACTTCGGCTAAAGCCAGTCCTTTGCATTCCAGTTGTGGGTTTGCTGTACTTTTAATACCATACGCAAAATGAAAAAAACACTTTCTGTGTAGGTGGGAAATGCTTTCATACTGGTGCTCTCACCTACAGCTCGTGATAGGTGATCATGGCTGAGACCTTCTGTACCACAACCTCGTGCATATCTGTGCTGCCTTCGGGGGCAGCTCATTTCCAAGAGTGAGGACCCCCTTTCAAGACAACACATTAAAACTTACTCATTACAACTTACCCATCACGCGACAATCTCTACGCCTAACCCACCGCCGCTTCCTTGAAAATTCAATCCAAAACCAGAATAAAACGACAGATTGCTATTCAAAATTCAAATCTACAGCTACCACAGCTATAGCTATTGCTCAAATCACAGCGAAGAAAGGCAAAACCTTACGTCAGTTGAAAAAATTTGGCAGCGAGTGAGACTTAACCCCAGAAAGTTGTGACGACAGTTGCTTTATGGCATGGTGGAACATAACTGGCAGCAAAAAAAATTAACTGTAATTTCACCACTAGTAACATCAAAGCACTTTCTAAAACCCCAAGCAAAAGCAAGGCCAAGTTTTGTCAGTGCCGTACAGCTACAATTAAAAGACAGCCCTTGTCCCTAAGAGAGTTTACAACTCAAAACAGGCAAGAGAGAGGGAAGACATGCTTATCACAGTGCAGATTAAAACTTCTAGACAGTCGATAGCCCCAGGATTTGTGTTAATGAAAGCTGGAAGCAAACACAACAGATAAAAAGACATTAAGAACAGAAACAGATTCTGAGGAAGGCCCTTACATGACTAAAGGTGTCTACGTTAACAACTAAAAGTAGAGTTATTTATGTCTAAAACATGCATCATATAAGAGTCCCACAAAAGCCTTGATGAAACAATAATTACTGCTAAGGTCAAAAAAAGTTGACGTAGAGCAAGTTAGCTTCAGTAATTTCAATGGAGAGTGTTTACCCTTGTAAGTACCTTGCTCATAGGAAGACTTTCATTTTGGTACAGCAAGTGGATGAGCATTTTTTTTTCTCCATCACATTTAAAAAAAAAGCAAATGGTAAGATGCTTAAAGCCAGTACATTATTTCAAGTCTCACGTTTTGATTCCTGTAACGTGCCCCTTCTGCTTGGCAAGATAAGGAACATTTTCCATTAACCAAAACGCAAGGTAGGGCTGGCATTTACCAGCGCTAATTGGCAAATACTGCTATAGAAAGGCTGTCAGCCTTTCCTAACTACAAAGAAAAAAGCAATTCAAAAGCATTCTGCTCTTCCTGAGACAAGCCAACTTAATAAGAAAGCGGTAATGGGCCCAAACAAAGAAGCGAGTTGCTGATAAAACAAAACCCAGCGCCATGCACTTGCAGCGATACAAAAGCAAGTGCCGCCTGGCAAAGACCCAACTGGTCTTCCACATACACACATGTCCGTGTGCGCCTGTGCACATGCTCACGAGTCTGGAGAGGGCTGCGGTCTACTTAAGATGGGCTCGGTTGGTCTGTAAGGGAGCAAAGCGTACACCCACTGCAGAGTAATTTGCATTAACAACACAGAGCCAAGATCTTGAAGCACTACTGTAACCCAGATGTCCCCCCAGAAAAACTTCCGTGAGGCAAGGCATTAATATCCCCTTGCCTTCCCTCCCCCCCCTCCTTCTTTTAATAGACAGTGGACTGACTTCAGAAGAACACCAGATACACCTTCCAGTGCCACCAGCCGCTGCCTTGTCTCCATCCTGGCAAGGCGTCCCACCATAGCCCCACGCTCCAGTGCGACCACCAGCCCTGGAGACCTGCTGCATGCTCGGTGCTCCTTCCGTGCCATGTATTTCTCCCAACGGAGAAATGCCCTGAGGCAGAGTCCCAGCCCCTCTCACCTTTTGCTATTAAAGCACTTTTACTCTGCCCAGTGTCCTTTACACAGTTTTCACTGACGACTGCTAAATTTGGATCTTGATTTCAGCCCCCCTACTGATCTGGATGCTTATTCAGAACAAGAGGATTGAAAGGGTTCTGGAGATGTCTTGTTTTTTCTTTTAATGGTTGGTGTTTCAAGGACTTCTCAGAGCATCCTGCTGGGGCCAGAGGAAGCAAAGGTAACCAGTCCGTTCTGATATGCTTCATCTCCAGCCAGGCTTCTTCTGGCTTCAAAAATGAAAGCCTCTCGTCACACCAGCCAGATCTGGATCAGTTCACGTCCCCTTTGAAAATGACACTCCCAATTCTTACACTCGTAACCCTCATCCTTGCAACCCTCACAGTTCTACCTCTGATCCCTACCCATGCCAGCTGTACCCAGCCACCTCTGGGCCCTCCCTAGGGGCGGAACAGATAAGGAAGCACTCCACAGCTCTTCCAAAAACACTATGCTAGAAAAACTGAGAACAGAGCTGAGGGATTCTGTCCTACTGGTAAACACAGTGAAGCCACAAAATTGGTATATTGTGAAGAAACCTCACTGTTTCCTTTTCTTTATCATTTTTCAGCTGACTCCAGCAGCCCCTCCCCATGCTCCTCTTTCATCTGTGCCTTTATAATTACCAGCCTACAAAACACCACCCTGTCTCAGGCCGCTGAATAAAAGAAGTAAACTTTGATTTCTGTATTTAAGCTCCCCAGTCTCCCCAGGATGTGACGGATCATTACTCCACTGGCTGAGAGATTGCCTGGTCTTAAATCACTGCCCATGACTCCCACTGCAGCCAGCCTGGGTCCTCTCCAAGGTCAGGTCTGGTTTCCAGACCTTCAAGATCTTCCTGCCAGGCAGATACAGCCTGGCTGCTTCGAATCCCCACACTTTAAAGGGCATTTAGGTTCATCCTAAAAATACTGCAGCATAACTTAACCACCTGTAAACATTAAATGCTGCCTGCTAATTGACAGGTACAATATTTACTGAGGGTTACATACCAGCAAACAGGCTGGCAGATTTGTTTATACATAGTGATAGCAGTGCCAAGTGCACAGGAGAGACTGATGAAGATCTGGGAGACGAAAGCAAGCCTGAAGAAGGGGACTGACACATGCACACAAACCAGTAACACAGGAATCTCCTGGCAGGTTTACTTGACAAACAGCACTTGTCTTGACTCACATCTCACAACTCAGCATTGCTGTTACTAGCAGCATGCACCGAGAAAATGGGAGAACAACCCCACGATTGTGGGAGGGGAGGTACCCTGAAAGCAAACCACACCGAAGACACGTGGATGCCTCAAAAGCGCTCCCAGCAGAGCATCGCCAAGGCACCGGCTGTGAGCTGGCCCCTGGGTTCAGTACAGCAGCAGCTGAAGACACACAGATTCAACCCAACCTCTTCTCCCCTGTTTTCGTTACGACAGCTTCAAACTAACCATCTTCAGGAAGAAAAAGAGATGTTCCTGGGCTCCATGTTCTAATTTCAGTGACTCTCCAAACCTGCGTCCTGGGACAGGGGAGGGGGAAGGAGTGGTGGGGAGGACCAGGGTGGTGGGGAGGACCAGCAACGTCGCTGAGCGGCTTCTTGAAGCCTTTCCTCCCACCCGCAGCTGACCCCAGCCTGCCTCAGGCTGGCTCTTGTCCTCTCTAAGCGAATATAGTGCTCCCCAAAGGCGCGGGGCTGACAGCCCTGGATATTCAATTAGTCAAAGTGTGGAGGAGACAGCGAGCATGGGGCGGGCAGTGGGGATGGAGCAGCTTTCCCCGCGGAGAGGGTGCCCTGCCAATGCACCCTGTCCCCGCTCGGGAGGAGATAACTCATCCCGCGGCTACGAGAGGCTTGGCTCGCGCTTTGAAGCCTGGAAGGAGGCTGCAAATTCTGACACAACGTCCTGAATGCTGTTTTCAAAAGACTCCTGACACGACTGGATCTCACATGTCTCAGTGCCAGGTCACGCTTTGAAAATGGAGCTGAAGTGAGGTTTGAGGCTCCCAAGTGTCTTTATTCCTTGCCTTTTTTTTTAATTACTGTTGTTAATCAGAACTCAAATAATTTTGAAAATTTTATTCACTGTCACTATTCAATACTTATTAAGAAACTGAACTAAGCCATTCATTAATCTGATAGCAGCTACCCCATGGATACTAAAGTGATGGGCTTCTACAAGGCCCCCTCATCTTTAAAAAGTAAATGATGAGCAAGGCATGCTATTTAGGCTCCAGCTATTCACATATCTCCTCATTCAGACATCCGGAAAATGTAATTAATACTGACATGTACAGAGGTCGTATCTCTAAGCAAAATATTAAGGGGGAGGGGTGGGGGCGGGCAGGAATTAAATGACTGTGCCTCCCAACAGGCTCCATGACAGATACAGCACAACAGAACAGATTATAGCTCTTAAATTTCCATTGACTCAACTACTCTTCTACATTTTACAAAGCCAGTTTGTATGTGCTTTGCATTAAGAATGTATTTATTGCTCACATTGATACATATACATTCTGAATTTAACCATCTACTTCTCAGACCAAAACGAATCAAAACATCAAGGTTACACTAGCAGAAGATGGCTCTGGATCAAGAGTTTCTTTATATAGAGAGAGATGTGCATATGTACATATATATATATATATATATAGGCTTTCCATTTCCTCAAAACAAACTCAGCTTCATTTACAACACATGTTTAATTAGACATGTTCAGAACAGATTCAAGACGTTTTTGTATAGACTAGAGCTTTCAAAATACTGAATGATTTGTTTATTTATTTTTAAACTTTTAATGTTTTCTTTCAGAAAGACTGAAATTAGGAGGCTTGCAAGAACAGTACACAAACATGCTCACCTTCCTGTTGCACCATGAAATCCAACATGTTTCACTGATGGGAAGAGCAGGTTTTGTCAATTACGCTTCTTTCAGACCAGCATTTTTTAAAATTGGTTTTAGCCCCTCCAATGTTCTCTAAGTTAAATTAAGTTCACAACCCCCATCACCACCACCCTGCAGTAGTATTAGGGAGCACTAATTCAGAGGACACGTTTAAACCCATGCTTTCTTCAACAAAATTTAGTGATGAGATGTCCACTCATACTGCTCTGTTACCAGCTTTGAAGTCTTAAAACCAAAACCAGCTGCTGCAGCAAGCCCCAAGCCCAACAAAGCAGCACTTATCTGTTTATACTATCAGTGCCTTTGGAAAGACTGGCAGACAGCTCTTCTGGTGATAGATGCATACTGAAACCTGATCAAGGCTCGGGTTATTTTTCTCCATCCAGCAATGCTTCAATTCTAGCCAGGCAACAAGCCCCAAGATCTCCATCAGGATGGAGAGAGAAGCAATGAAAGTCCCAATCCCACTGTCAACCCAAACATTAACAAATTGTTCATTTCATCAACTTGGAGCAAAATTCACAATAGCTTCCATGTGGTCCCCAAACACTGGCCAAACAACTTTTATAACACAAGTAAATGCACCGTGGTCTGGGGCATCAAAAAGGGAAGCTTCAATTCTAATGTCAACACGAGCTTCAAGGTGCTGTCAAGCTCAGACAGAGCTAAACATAAAGACATAAAACCCCAAAGGACAAAATGACCACCTCCCACTGACACCTCCTGCCCTGGTGTCGTAAGTTCATCAGTTGTCTCAGCAAAAGAAATTCTGAGGCCGTCCCTGACAGGTCAGAGATGTAAGGACCTTCCTCTTCATCACAGATGGAGCATGACAGAGGTTTCTCACAATTATTATTTAACTCTCTAATCCTCCTGCACCCCTGTTTTGGACCCCATCCCATGGCTCCATGCCCTGACAGCTTGGGTAACTGCCCAGAGGCTCAGCCTGAGGACGGAGCACGGAAACCAGGGAATCCGCTTGAGAAATTCCCTGAATTCGCTTGCAGCCCTGCTGCTCCCTTCTCTAGAAAAACCCAATGAAAACGTACCTGGGCAGAGTGGTCACCGACATCTGGCACGCCACCATCTGACAGCCGGCACCGGTACTGTCCCCCGGTGCCCCGAAGCTGCTCTTCCCCGTTGCTTTCTGCTTCGGAGGTCTCCGGCTGAGCAACCTCCACCTCCATTGGGGTGCAGTGCCCGTTCCCGTGCTCCGAGCCCGACTTTTCTTTGCTGTCCTTACTGCCTGGTGTTCTGGTGATGACCCCAAACTTCCTGGTCCTTTTCCCATTTTGAGCGGTTCTGTCACCGGGTTCGGGGCTGGGCTTGGCTTTGGGGTCGCAGCTGTTGCTGTTGTTGCCGTTGGAGGGAGGAAGAGGGGCTTTGCGCTTGATGCGGCGCAACATGATCAGGTAGACGAAGCCGCCATTCCAGCACTGCTCGGCCAGGTAACTGCAAGGGAAGGGATGCACAGGGATTGTCGACTGCATGCCACCCCAGCACCCCAACACGCTGCACCCCGTGATGCTCACGTGCCTTCTCAGGCAGATGGTTATGCCATGTGCAGGTATGTTAGGATACCTCGAGACACCAGCAAATGCTCTCGTCCTTCGGTATCAGAGGGAAATAATACCATGAATAATATCGGCAATAATAACAGCCCTCTATGAGCCATCCAGGCTGATCCCACCGCACTGTAATATGACAACTGGTAAATGCCACCGAACGGGTTCCCACCACCCCGACCTTGGGACCTGCGGCACAGCAATGTGGAAAGGTGGAGCAAGCAAAGCAAAGCAGAGAGTGTTCCCAGTGGGGCGTTAAAATAAATAAATATTTTTAAAAAATTCAAAATCAGGCAGGCTTCATTTGTGCAGCAGCCCATAGAGCATTTGCATCTGAAATGAGCCTCCTTAGTGAAACTAATCTTCCGCATCAGCATACGTACATGATTTGAAGGCCTCAGGGAAAAAAAAAAAACCAGCCACTGGTGTAAGCAGGCGTAGCGCCAATGGCCTCAGTATGGCAAAGCATGGCACGATAAGGCATCTCGGCTCCCGTAAAGGAACATGGAAACAAGATGGGTTTCCTTTAGAGCAAGCATATCTCAATCAAAGCAAGAGCTAAGTCACCCCAGCTGTGAGGAGCAGCCACCAGGTTCTCGTACCAGAGCAAAGCATCACCTCCCTTCCCAAAGTCTCTGGACCTGCCTTGAAGGAATTAACATTTCTGCTGCAAGCAAATACTCGGTGACCTTACAGAAACTGCACCCATTGATGAAAAAGGGGAATCTAATTTCATGCCTCTTTTAGGAAAGGATATACCTCAACCCAAATTCTTGAAATACTTGGGTTCTGAGCCAAGGGTGTAACCAACTGAGAGTACAAACAAGCTGGAATTTGTACTTCGCAGGTTTGTATGTGCCCTTTCACACTAATTTAGACCCCAAAATGTGCTGCCTTTTGCACTAGTGAAAGCAGCAAGAATTTCCCAGAGCATCAAATAAGCCTACGCTGCAGCTGCAATGAACTCTTCACTATTACGGAGCAGCTGCTGAACCTACAGCTATCACAGGAGATCAGAAACTAGGTGTGGAGTTGAACCATGAAAGATTCTAAGAGAAAAATAACACAGCAGTTGCTGAGAGAGGAGGAGTTGTTGAGAGACTCAGGAGTCTTCCACCAATTTTTTTTTTCCTCTCTGGTGCTTGTAGGCTCATTTTCCTCTTCTCTTCCTTAAACATTGTTTGCCCTTAAATAGAAACCTTCAAAGTTATTCCTGCATAGAGGTGACAATGGCAAAACAGGAAAAGCAGTTATGATAACCCCTGAAGAAAAGTTCTGCACAAAGGACTGAGGAAAACACTCAATTACTCAATCTGCACCAGCCTGGCAGTGGCTGGAAATAACGCCATGGTGTGTGTTTCTGCCCAGGGACATGAGCTGGTAGTTTCAGCCCACTTCTTCCCAAGGCTTAGATGTCGTCCCCCCCTCCCGACAACGCTGGCATTCAGATCGCTTGTATTTAATTAGGAAGCCTGATGTCTGAACGAATATGGCAACTACATAACCTTCAAAGCACCCCTGGAGCAACAGAGGGGAAGGACAAATATGTTGGCTGTGCCAAATTTCCCCTAAGAATATAAACTGGACTTCAGCTCCCTGGACAGTCCACTCAGCAGTTATCTGGCTGAAAGGTCTCTGCAGCCAAGGTCAGCTGTCTGGGTGGCCAAGAGGTGACACTCGGCTCAGGGAGGCACCCAGCACTGGCAGGATCTGAAGGGTTAGCCTAAAAAAACCTCCAGAACTAAGATGGAAATATTTTTGATTATCAAGTTAAAAGAAAAATTCTTTTAATCAACAGAAAAGGGGCAGTTTTGTTCCAGAAACAATACGGGCTGCCTGTTTTTCACATTTATCTTTCAACTCAAATTTCAAGGCAGCCAGTAAAGTTGATTAAAATTCATGACTTTTGCTTGCAGCAATACCACTGCACTCTGATCCATCATACATAAGCCTGATAGCATTGCTTCTCCTGGCACACGGAAACAGAAAAGCAGCTCCTCTTCCCATAGTCCTGTAGCTTACATGGGTGCTGCCCACCCTGGTTTTATGCGGAGTCAGTTCTGCCTGACTTGTTTTTGTGCAGATGCACGTATGGGTTGTTTTTTTTTTAAAACACCGATCTCTATCTCTGAACTAATCACTGATGTATTTTTGAGTGCCAGTAACCAAGTGCATGCATTAATCAACTACTTAATTTAGGAACTAAGGAGAATGAGAGGGAACTTAGCACACGTCCAAACAAAGTAATTTTATAGAGGCAAAATTAAGTTACTATTTCACCTCCACTTGCAGCATATTTGCTCTGTTCGCAAAGTGTAAAGCTATAAAAAGTGAAGAATGAAGGGTGGGGTTTTTTTCTATCCACTGTCCACAGACATCCTACAGTCTGGAGCAGGGTTACAGCGAGCAGTAATAGATTCAGCTGAACTGAAATCAGCAGAGCTGTGCTGATTTACTCCATATGTTGAGATGGCCTGCATGTTCCAGGCGTGCAGCCTGTAGTAACTCATGGGTTTATGTCTTCTTGAGTACTTCTCAGCAGTTCAAAGCACACAATAAGTTTCCATGAGAAAAAAAAAGAAGAAATGTCTCCTCTGGGCCAGTGAGCAATTACCTTTGCATGGCAGCAAGTGATCGCATACACCAGATGATGTCAGGTATTTCCAGACAGGGTAAATCCAGCTGGTAGCAGTGATGCACTAAGTGGCATCATTATCTCTGAGTTTGTTTCGAACCAAAGACCAGGTATCCCATGCTGGAAAACCAGCATTAGTATAACATCAATCTCGTGTTGCAAGATAGGAAGCTAATATATCAAGAATTTGTGGCCGTTTGCTGTATTGCCCTCTCATGACAGGGCTGTTAGCCAAGGAGCTTGAGCCACCTCTAAGTTCTGCTAAGTACATGCTGCCAACTTTGCTGGCTTCCTCTTCTTTTGCCATTTCTTCCCCTGTTTAAGTATGAAGCCAAAAAACCCCATGGAAGGACAGCAAATTCTCAGTGCTGGACAAAAGATAGGAAAGGTTGTATTAAATGAATGAGAACCTCCAGATTTTTAATTACTTTCTATCAATCCAGGAGCATCCCATGCCAGAAGGGAATAAGGGGATGGATTCAATAAAATGTAATTATACAGCTTCCAGACTGCAGAAAACTGCAAAGGCTAGACAGGACCCAAAATCTCTCTTCTCAGGGGGTTTAATGTGCGCAACACAGACATGCCTTTTGTTAGATTTGGTCCCTGCAGAGCACTCACAGAGGTTTTATCAATCAATGCACCAACCATATCTCAGGCAGGGCAGGATCTGAGCTGATGAACATACGCAGCTCCCAGCACAGACGTGGGGAATCAGCTGCAACCTCCAAGTTGTCGCTTAGATCGAACACGGTCTCCAGCTCGGATGGAGAAGGTGCGTGGAGCAAAAATACTCCTAATGCAGTCTCAATTAATCCAAATTTATTGAAAGCTGAGATTCTAAAACTTCTTATTCCCCATTTTGGTTGGCGGGGGATGGAGTAGCATTCGGTGAACACCCTGGATCTACTACACCAGTTGAGAAACCCTGGGCAGCTACTCCTGGTGCCAGCGAATGATGATACGTAACAAATCCTATTCTCGCTGCTTTTAAGAACACAAGAGATTTTACCGGCTGATCACACATCTATTAATGTTACTTACCAAAACAAAACATTTTACCACCAGAACACTCATCCACACTTTCTGTACCTGCCAATGTTTGCAAGACAGGGTAAAGTCCCCTTGGCACAGCTGGGAGTCCCCTCAGACGCTGCAGCGTCATCTCCACGGGCAGTGTCTGAAACCATCACCGAAACATCGGCTTGGAAACACTTCCCACTGGTGTGCTCAGAAGGAAGGACCACCCGGCTGCTCCCGCTGCTTTGATCTCACTCTGGCACCAGCCCCGGTAAAACCCCAGCCCATGTAAAATGCTACCCTTAAGCAGTGGGGCAGACTTGTTATTCTCTGTAGGAGAGAAGCCATTAAAATGTTAATACTCCTTAAAACCAGGGGAAAATTATTTTACCTTGAAACAGAGTTGGAAAGTTACCTCTTGCAAAGCTCAGCTACAGGTTGGAAAATAAAACCGGTGGCTGATATCAGGCAGCATTTAATATTCTTTTTGTATTAGAGCTATGAAGAGACGGACACGTCCGCTTCCTTCAGAGACTATTTTGAGCTACGAAGTCAAATCCCATTTCTCCCCTACGCAGCTGAACTGATTGCTGTGATCATAAAAACTGATAAACTCGCTGAGTTTATTCCAAGTTCCTTGGCACGTGCGTAAAGTGTCAGACTCAGAAATGGTGTCTCAGAGTAAGCTAGTAATTTTTTTCATTTTTATGTATATATTTGTGTGTGTGTGTGTATACAGCTTTACGGACTTGACAAGAGCATGCTGTGACTAGTCCTCTGTCATATCCCATCTCACTTGAATAAATACAGACGGCTGCACTGAGCTGCAGAAAAACCACAGCAGACCCAGCAGCCATAAGAAAGCATCTGGATTCACTTTAGGGTCAGAAATATTGAAGAACTGTGTTTATTTTACACTAATAATACTATTTAGTATTTCTCCAGAACCTTGCATCCTGACAGATCAGAAAGTGCTTTGGAAATCATACACACAGAGCATCACTGACACCCCGGTGCATCATGCAGCTCACCAGCGCACAGAGAAGAAACCTCAGCCAAGACAACCACTTTCAGAGCCCCCACCAACCCCCCCAGGATGTGTAATGTCCTTAGCAGGACAGACAGACCACTAATTTTTATGGTTTTCTCTGAAAGACTCTAACATGGTAAAACATCTTGAAACTCAATCTTCTTCGGCCTGGAAAGATGAAGGGCAGTGCAGATCCTCTCAGAACTGAAACCTCCAGCCCCAAGAGGGATTTAAAAGCTAAAATTAACAAACCATCTCTCTGTGACACTGGCAAACGAGCTAACTTGCTTTTCAGGTAAGGCAGGGCAAATTAATGACTAACAGATAGCGACTGATAGAAGGGCACATGGCTCCTCATGAAACCCTCTCCTCGCTGCTCTCACCACATGAGAACACCCATCGCACTGAGGACAGATTTTGGCAAGCACCAAGGGGTACTTCTGACAGATTGCCATGTCTTCGGGCAGGATTCAAGTCCGTATTAACACATGCAGTCAAAGGAAAACACCGAGCTACAGAGTCTCACACAAACCTTGCTGCAGCTGAGCTTGCGAGAAGTCTCACCTCCCCGGGGCTGCTGGGACACTCCACAGCCAGCCCTCTCCTCCACCCTCCCGGAGCACTGAGCTCTCCAACCACAATTTATCTCAGCAGAGAACAATGGCGTTGGTAAACCCCGTCACTACTTCAACATCTTCTTGTAGGCACAGGGCTACAGCACATCAGGAATGAGCTCAACCCAGCACCTCGTCACCAACAAGCCCTTTCCTGCCCCAGGCTCTGCAGGTGATGGCACACACAAGGGACATGATGTTCTCTGCCTGCCCTAATAAACAGAGGGAAAGGCAGAAAGCGGAAAGGAAAAGCCAGTCATGGAGCTGAGAGACTCGTGACACCCAGTGAGCACATCCAAACAGCCCTGGGTACGCAAGAGGGCTCCCACCTCCCTTTCAAGGACGAGCAGCCCTCAGCCCTCGGCTTGTGTCCAAGGCTAAGCAGCAACTCTCTGAGTCTCGTGTAGGCTGTGGCTCTCCATGTCATACCGAGTTTTAATCAGGACAGCCAAACTGGTGGCTTGCTGGAGAATAAACTCTGAATCCAGTTTTTCTGGCTATGGCGTATTTGTCACTATTAAATTTATAGCGAGGAATGTGACCAGACCTACTGAAATCTTGAAGGTAAAACAAATGTGGAAGTTAAATTTCAAGGTATACTTCTGTAGCCTTTTGTAAGCCAGTACAAGCATGTTTAGTGCTGATTAGAACCAATCCTCTGCTGGATTAAAACTGCCTGTAGCTTTGAGCATCACACTGTTTGTGCTCACCGCAGGGATGCTCGAGCTGCTTGCGGGCTGGCTGCTGTCAGCCTGTAAAACACAACACCACACCAATGTCTCGGAGAAGCAATGGTAGCAGCAAACAGCAGGGGCAAGGTCTGATCATCACTGTTCATCAGAGAAACCAAACCACCCAGAATTTAAGACCAATAGGAACCAACGGTCCACTGCTGAAGCCTGCAAGAGTCCCCAGGCGAAAACACCTCTAGCAAGGCTGGCAGGAGGCCCCGGGCAAGACTGCTTTGCCCACCGTGTAACCCTGAACTCTCAGGAAAGGTGAAAAGGGAGCGGAGGGAGGATTGCTGCTGCGTTTTCACGGACTCACTGCCTGCTTGTGGCTTTTGCTGGAGGATGAGATTCTGCTCACTTGCGACACAGGACTATGACTAAAGCTTGGTGAGACAGCTCGCTCTACCTGGTATTGATGCAACGATGCGGCTTTGAATTTGGGACTGAATTCCTTTTCCCTTGCTGTGCTACAGATCCCTCACAGCACCCTAGGCAAATCCTTCCACGACAAAACAGGGCCAACAACATGTCTTCTCCCACAGAATGGCTGCAAGGTCTAAGGTGATGAAGCCATCAGCTTTAAGCATTACAGTTTCAGAAACACCTTAAATCTGGGATCAGGCGATGCCAAACAACACAACAGCTTTCCTCCCACCCTGTATCATGTTTGGGTGCTGGCACAGTCATTTGGGCAACAGTACAAATGAACCTGATGACGGAACCAACCCAGCTTTAAACAAACGCAGCCAAAAGCAAACGTTGGAAGACTCCGACCTCAAGACGGGGAGTTTAAACTCAACCCAGCGCTGTGGTCTGGTCAGAGCGGCGCAGAGACAGGGACAGAAGAAGAGGCTGGCGACGGCAGGGGACCATGCTTCCGCTCCCACCGGCAGCCCCGACCGACGACCGATGTACAGTTGAGGGAGGCACGCGGCCACAGCCCGAGGGAAGGGAGTTCCACGCGCGGTGCAGACAGGAGTACGGGCTGGCTTCAGCTGAGTGGCATTCACACCTCCAGTTTATAAATCTGAAAGGACAGGCACCCTCACCGCAGACAACGAAGCCCAGCTGAATCACATCCCCATCGCAGGTGTGGAAAGAAGACAGGCTAGATCATCACAATTATGCTGGCACAGTGCAAAAACACATTGCTGCCCTGCATGTTGTCGAGACAGCTCAGAAGCATGTTCCACGGCTTTGCGAGGGTGACAAGCAGAGCAGCGGCCTCCAAAACACTCAGCACATGGATGGAGGATGTGAGCAGCCACACTGTGCCTCCTCCCCTCCCAGAAAAAACATCTAAAGAGGACGACTTGAGGAGCTTTACAGCTTCTCCATGCCTAGGGAACTCCCCAAGCTCTGACAGACATCCTAAACCTAACAGATTATGCAACTGCAGCCATCTGCACCCAAGGGACAACGCAAAATCCTTTGGGATTTGCTGATATATTGGCTGTACTAGCAGAACAGAGGACTGATGTTGCGTTTAGACCGCAGAGCTTTTGGACTCGAGCTTTACAAAGGACCTAATCTCACTAAACATGCAACTCCCACAACCTCAACTAAAAGTTCTGACAGACAGACGTACATGGTGCTTTTTGGGTTTTGGTTCTAGAGACAGACTAACCAGTACTAAGAGACAAATTCTGTTTGTTCCTTGTTTAGTGGCAGAGTGTACAAACAGAAGTGATCTAATCCAGTCAAACCACCATGGCACAGAATGCTCCAATTTGTTAGTTCACAGATCTGCTGCAAACAGACATTTAGCTGGATACACGGCCTTGCTCACAAATATAATTTCCAGTTACGAGAAAACTGAGCAATTTAAAATGACTAGTTATCAGCTTAAAAATGATAAATGCTAGCTTCCCACCTGTGCTGCAACAGGCCAGAACGGCATCAAGTTACAAGTGGGCATTAGCACCTGCAATTACTCCTTGATCCATGCTGTGTTACTGCTGCTCAGATGCAGTCTCTCCCGTCACGATGATCTCCTGCCCTTCTGAAGACACTCACGCTCTTGAAGCTCCAGGCAATACAAGCACAAGCTCTTTTGTTTAATGTCCTGTGCAATTGCTTTTCATTCCCAATTGCTCTCCACGCAACTGCTCTCTTCTTGAGGACTTGCAGAGAAGTCGAGTTTTACACCTCCTCTACGCTTTTGCCAGAGAAGGTGTCAATTTGTCTTCCCCTTGGAGCCCGGAGTGGACGTGCCCTTCCCCGGAGGACAGGGAAAGGCTAGGCACACTTGGTTGCTTCATGTGTCTTGGTAACGCAGCTGCAACATGGGGGCAAATGAGTGCAGTCACCTTCCTAAATCCACAACCACAGCCAAACACTACCACTGCCAACAAATGGAGAAACCTTCCCCTTACTCCATTTTTACCAGATATCTTTTTCAAAATGTCTTGATTTGGGTTTGCCTGCCCTCCTCAAGCAAGGCTTTACTGGACTCTAATCTGGCATGGGGCAGTTACTCTACGGCCTTGTTACTGCAGAATGGACAGTGGGGAAAAAAACGCCCAAAAACTGTGAATGAAGGGGGATGTTCAATCTGCAGGGACTCTGCTAGCCACTGTCCCTCTCAATGCCCCCATGATCAAGGGCTGCCATCAACAGGGTCTAGTGTACCACTTCCGTACAGATCAAGAGCACAGTTTTGAAGCAGATCTCATCATTTTCCCTGTTGCTGTGCTTTGGTTTGCATGCACAAGCAGTCTCCAAATTCCCACCAGGTTCTTCTCACATGAAGTTCAAGTGCCAGATGTATGCCATGAGCATACCCAATGCACTCCAGTTGCTGTGCTGTACGCTCCAGCTCAACGACCATGAGCGTATAGTCCACAGGACCTCACCAGAGCTAATCCAAAGTAATTCCAAAAAATAACCATAGCGTGGAGGTCAGGTCTCAGCAGTTTCATCCTACAGATCACCTCCCCTTCAGTCTACACCACTGCTTAAAGCAGACACGGGGTAATTGCTCCATGCCCCTAATGAGTATTGCCCAACACATTCATCCAACTGAAGTTTACAAATTCCAGGGCTATCATCTATTAGGTCCATGCATGATTTTCTGCTTCACAAGGGGACTGGAGCATCTCTCCTATGAGGAAAGGCTGAGGGAGCTGGGCTTGTTCAGCCTGAAGAAGAGAACACTGAGAGGCGACCTCATAAATGCTTAGAAATACCTCAAGGGTGGGTGTCAGGAGGATGGGGCCAGACTCTTTTCAGAGGTGCCCAGCGACAGGACAAGGGGCAACGGGCACAAACTGAAGCACAGGAAGTTCCACCTGAACATGAGGAAGAACTTCTTCACTCTGAGGGTGACGGAGCCCTGGCCCAGGCTGCCCAGGGAGGTTGTGGAGCCTCCTTTTCTGGAGATATTCAAGACCCGCCTGGACGCGGTCCTGTGCAGCCTGCTGTAGGTGACCCTGCTTCAGCAGGGGGGTTGGACTAGATGACCCACAGAGGTCCCTTCCAACCCCGAGCA
>Ga0065711_1028435_pt1 | contig 41250 bp, 45 predicted proteins | sample Hoacrofraction12_FD_59098 | JGI IMG/M metagenome (GOLD analysis project Ga0065711, IMG submission 59098) | Hoatzin crop microbial communities from Cojedes, Venezuela - Epithelial fraction 12 v2 (version 2) | ecosystem: Host-associated > Birds > Digestive system > Esophagus > Crop | place...
TGAGTAAGTTTTTTTTTTTTTTTTTTTTTTTTTTTGTCGAAGCAGCCCCTATACATGCTGCCTCCAAGCCGCTCTCTTATTACTGCTCACTTCCTGAAAGGAGACTTTTTAGCAAAGGCTCTAGCTCCAGCGCTGCCTGGGTCTGACAGAAGAAGGTTATTGAGGAAGGCGACATAAACCCTCAGCCTGGAAACTTTCTGACACGCGCAGGACTGAGGACTGAGGGGGAGAGAGAAGCTTTTGGCTGCTGCTGGGAAAGAGAAAAAAAAAAAGGAAAGAAGCTCAAGGAATTAAAAGGGGAAAAAGAAGAAAGAAGGGAAAAAACTAGAAAAGGTAAAACACTCTTTAAAATAATTTTTCCAGAGAAGAGTCTTTGAGGTTGGAGTGGGGTGGTCTGGGGTGGAGGGAACGCGAATGTTCTTTGAAATCAGAACCGTCTCCCTGGAGAAGGAATGAGCCCGAAGAGCATTGCACGCTGGAAAAACATTTATGAGAATGAAAACCATGTTCACCCTTCTCCAACATTCAGAGTTTCCATAAAAACGCAGGGTTGTGTTTCAAAGTGTCTGCAGACAGCAGGAGTCAGGCATCTGCCCTCGCGCGCTGTCTCCCTCGCCTCCCCTGATCCCCACACCACTCCGCTTTCTTTTTATTGCCTTAAGCCATCTGATCGCATGTTTGCTGCTCTAAAATGTAATTCTCTTATGCAGAGCTGCTCTGTGCGAGGCTCTCAATTACAGAGAGCAACAGCTATAATCCCTGTTACAGAATTATACGTTCCTTGCTGCCTTCATTCCTGAGAATAAACACATACCGTGTTCCCTCTCCCCCTTTTGCTGTGTCTCTCCATCTTCAGGAGCTGCCAATGCCTCTTTCCCTCCCGTACGATGCGGTCAGAGGATTAGAAGCTGTCTGCCCTGAAAAAGCTGCAAGGTCACTAACTTCGTGTGCATCACCAGGCATTTGGCCTCGCGGTGCTAGTTGTGTATTTCTTTACTTTCATTATGTTTTAAAGGTTTTTTTTTAAAAAGATCAGTCCCTCAGAACATGTTATTTTAAACATCAAAGTAAATATTAGTGATGGTGAAATGCCAGAAGATTATCTCATTAGAGCTGAAGGAGCTGTGCTATAAATAGAAAGGAGTTTATAAAATAACCTTGGCAAAGATCTTCCAGAGGGGAAGAATCAAACCAAGAGGGAGGCTGGCCGGAGCTCCCGGGCAGGTACCCTGCTTCAGCGCCAGCCGTGGCTGGGCGGCAAAATTTAAAATTGCAAATAGAGACTCATTTCTGGGGACTTTTCTGGTCAAGCATACGCAGGGATGTACACCTCAGGGGGTGTTTGTTTTCCCGTTCCAGTCCATGCCAATACCCATCCATATTGGCTGGAGATAGCTCAGCCTCACCAGAGATCTGTTTCTTCTGCTCGTTAATATTCTTGTTAGCAGAGCTCACGTGGTGACAGCGTGCGATCTGGTGTATGATGGGTGGCAGCAGGAAGACTTGTGAAGTCTTTGTTCATTTCTGATCTCCCCTGCTCTGTGGATGGTAGAAGGCGAAACGCTTTGTCGGGTGCCCAGGTAATTCCCCGGCCAGCGCAGGGGTGTTCCCTCTGCTCTGCTCACCATAGCCTTGCACGGACTAGGCTGAAATGCCTCCGTCAGTGAGGCTTTCTCCAGTTCTTGGGAGGTTGTTCCAATGTCACAAAGTTTCTCCATATATGGAACGTGCCGAGTGTTCTGGTTGCTCGATCCTCAGCTTCCCGTTGTTCCTGCTTTGCCCCACGGCAGCACCCTCTCTTTTCCTTCCGCTCCTTAGATCCCTAAAACCTCCAGCGCTCATCAGTGTGTCTCCAGTTGCATTCCCCAAGCAGCTGCTTGCTGGGTGGAATGGGAAAGGTCCTGTCATCTCCTGTAAATCATGCTTTTCCCAGATAAGGCTTGGGGGCTGAACTGTTTCATTTGGCAGAGGAAGACCCCGATAAGCCCCAACTGAGCGAGCAGTCGATGGGATGAAGCATAGCCCGAAGGAAAGGTGTTGCCTGCTCAACGTAAACAGTGTCTGCTAGTCATGCGAGAGGCCTTTTGAGTACCAGCATGCAAACCTGTAACATGAGAGGCTCTGTTATCACTGATGGCTCCAGGCCACCCAGAGACTGCTACGGGGAGGAGTTAAGTGTGCTTATCATGATGTGAAGGCCTGGTCCAGAGACAGCACGGGCTCAGCTGCCCAGAGGAGCAGCTCCGTGGAGGGCTTTTCAGCGCAGGTTGCATCAGGCCCACCCAGGGGATGATTCTATTCAAGGACTTATCTAAAGCTTATCTGAAACCCCCAACTCCAAAAACCAGTTTTCTTGCCAAGTTTCCAGCATTCATTCTAAGCCAGAAACACCGCAGGATGTGTTTGTCACGTCCTGTCCTGCCTAGATCTCAAGTTAACACAAATGAACTTAAAACAAACAGAATTTGGACCAAATTTGTCAAGTTTTCAGAAACAATTCACTAGCGATTTGGATGATTTGGATGATGTCAGCTCAGATGTGCTGAAGATACGCAAGTCAAAAAGATCTTTGCTTGACCCCACCACTGTAGGAAATGTTTGCAGGGCGAGCAGTTACAGACACTTCCTGGGAATCTGTAAGCAGGTCGGATCTCGTGCCGCGACTGGGGAGTGAGAAACATGGAAAACAGCCAGCCTGGGTACAGACTCATTTTTCAACATTGAAGGAGTTTTTAAAGGGACACCATCAAAGCAAATTTTCCCATCCTGGTTACTGTGAGTGCCTGCAATGAAGTCTGCAACCAATTCAAGAATTGGGAGAGTCTCCACTGAGAAACTCTGCCCAAATATTTTAGCTCCATCTGACTTCAGTGGAGCGATGTCAGTGGCACGCGTTCAGTGCGGGGTCTCCATCCTGCTGCTCCATTGCTGCTGCTCTCTTACTTTCTGCGTTCTCCCAGGCTGAGGAAAGAATGCTTGGGGCAAGCCATGTCTGACTATTGAGTGTCTTTACACTTCTGTTTAGCATCCCAACCCACCGTTATTGCGATTGTGTTTCTTACTCTTCCATCATAGCTTAATTTCTAAAGGGAAAATGAGTTAAAATGAATCTATTCCTTGTGCAGTTCTGCAAATCCTTCTGAACTCAAACGTTGGTTGGTTCCAGCTGAGCTGAACTCACGGGTGAGATCCTGGCCTCCCACTGTGGGAGTTGTGCCACTGACCTCAGCAGGACTAAGACTTCACCCTGAAGTGGCTTCGGTCAAACCCACAGTGCAAACCATGAGTTCAGTCCTATCGGGGTTAGCAGCTCTTCATCCCTTGCCATGAATGAAGGCAGCTCTGCCACGGCCGGGCACAGAGGAATGTACTTGGTGGCCTCTGGTCTGCAGCTTCCTTGTTAGGAAGCCACACGTGCTTGTGAGTCGGCGTATTTTCTGTTGCAGCCTGCCATACCCCATCAAATCCAAACCATCTGTGCCACATGTTTCCCTGAACAGAGGACCTGCAGGGAGGGAAACAGGGCGCATAAACTCTCTGCACAGATCTCACGGAGCTCGCTTAAGGGAGCCGGAGCCTGGGAATGATCTGCAGGTCTTCCAGATCTGTAAGGGCTGGAGGGAGTCCATAGCTCAATGTGGTCTGCAAGACTTCATCCCACTGCCGAGCACCCCTGGCACATTTCTCCCTGGTAACGTGTCTTGGGGTCTGTGGGTGCTCGCAGTCGTGGTCATGCTGCCTTGCACGAAGGGGGCCCGAGGGTGATTGCGTGGGGGGGGGGGCCCATGCTTTTGCACAGAATGCCTGCTTCTCCGTTTGCATTGCTTCGCCCTTCTGTGAAACAAAGCCAGTAGCATTCACCTGCTTGCGGGGAGGCTACGGGGATGGTGGCAGAAGCTAGGCTCTGCGTTCGCGGTATCGTGCTGTCAGTGCCCTGGGAGGCCGGGTGCTGCCTGCACCCCGAGGTCTGCGGAGGGGGAGTCTCGGTCCCGAGGCGCTGGAAGCACACGGCCAAGCAAGCAGTGGGGCAGGTAGGGCAGATCAGGATGAGCCACCTCTCTGGCCAGCAAGGGCTCGTCTCCCTTTCTCTGTCTCACCACGATGCAGCCGCTTCTCTGAAAGGATGTGTTTCTGATGTCCTGGGACAACGCAATCCAAACTGAGTTTGTTGCTTTAGGGTCCCGCTCCACAGCTCACTGCGTTTCCTTGCGACCCCCTGAGACAGCCTGGGGTTTGTGATCCAAACCTGGTCTGTTGTCAAAGTTAACCCTGTGCTAAGTGTGGGGTGGGACCAGAGGTCTCTTTGAGTCCCTTCCACCCTCAGTTATTCTTTGATTTGGGCTGGCAGGACCATATCAGCAGCGGGTGCTGGAGGCAGGCAGTGCCGGGATCCCTTCGCCTGTGGATGTTGCGGACTGTGCTGTTGCGGGGTGCAGCGTTAGGTACTGCTGTGGAAGGAGCTGCCGATGCCTGTGCTCGCTGCAGGTCCCACAGTGCTTCTCATAAACCATCTGGGTAACAGGAGCCTCCTCGGAAGATCTTGGGAACCTCAGTGGGGCTCTCTTGTCTCTCCAGCTTCAGCATATGAGACTGTGCTGCTCATACCACGGACACACGTGGCGTGGCAGGCAATGAGAGGGGCTGTAGTGGGGCTCTGCCATCTGGCATAGCGCTTCCAGTCTGATGACCAGACACATTGCTGTCGGAGGATCCCAGCACAGGTACAGCACTACAGATGTGTGGGGTATGGCTCTGCCCTAAGGCCAGGTTGATGGAGGAGTCAAATGTAGGGTGCCACACTTGGTGTGTGAGCGGTGACAGGCTGTTCTAAGGTACAACTGATAAAACGTGCTACTGCCTGAACTGGGACAAACAGCACATCCCTTTCTCAGATCTGATGCCCCTCTGGAGAGAGCTGGTGGTGGTTATGCAGGTGAGTGGAGCTCAGTTTTGGCACAGGAGGGTGTTTGTCTTTATGCAACCCCAGGGCGCCGTGCCTTGTGTTGCTGTGTTGTGTAAGCACAACGGCTGCTGCAGGGCTGCTGCGGGAGCCAGCTCTGCTGGGATGCAGATGGCCGCGCTGGGCTGTTGCAGTGGGCTGCGTCTGCTTCCCTGCCTGCTCAGAGGTGTGAGAGCTCCTGGCCTTTTCCGAGAGCCTGGGGCAGTTTCCTGGCATCCTGAGCGCAGCAGAGCCGCGTTGCTCTGTGCTGGTGCGGAGAGAGCAGTGGGACCACGGGGATGGAGCCGCTTGTGTGGAGGCCCAGGAGATCTGGATTCCGTCCTGGCTGCGCTGAACCCCGCAGAGAGAAGGGGTGGTTTTATGAAGGCAGAAGGCGGTCACGCACACGTGGAGATGCCAGATATAAAGCCAGCATTCATGCATGGCGTATCCAGAGGTATCGGCGGTGCATGGTGGCATGCAGAGGGACGTGTGGGTCCCGAAGACAGGCGTGCCTGCAGTGGTGTGTACCCTCGTACAGACAGCAGGCATCCTCGCACACAAACAGCTGCAGTGGTGGTCTGCAGGCATGTGGATGGCATGTGTGTGCTTACGTGCATGGTGCATGTGTGTAGCTGGCAGGGGCACCGTATGGTGGGTGAGATGCACCTTTTTCTTTTAATGACTGCTCGGTCGTCTTTTTAATTCTGCTGTTTTGTGCACGGCTGAAGCCAGCAAGGAGAGTGGTGGCAGGGGGCCAGCAAGTCTGGGTCACATGGAGCGGCTCCAAACTATTGCATAAGTCCCGTCTGAAAGTGGACCTGCTTGGTGGAGTCATCTCCTTAAAGCAAAAGAAGTCCAAGGCTGAGAGCGTTGCGTTGCTCCGTAGCCACCTCACCTCTGGCTGACGTTGGCTGGTCTAGCAGCGAGCTTTGTGCTCAGCCCTGGGGCTCGCGCTGCCCCGTGCCGAACACCCCTCCCTGATGATGGTAGGAGCTGGCACTTCTCTCATGCTTTCCTGTTGAGGACCTCCGAACATTTTACCACGCTTGGAGAAATGCAGTGACCCCAGCTTTCCAGATAGGGCCAGATCCTTATGTAACAGAGAGATAGTATTTCCAGAAAGCAAAGCAGTCGGTGTCAGCGAGAGGTCGGTGCTCCCAGCTCTCCACTCATATGCCCTCGCTTTGTTATGGGTTTCTTTTGCCCCCTTGCTGGTGAAATTAAAGATCCCGCTGGATTTTGGAGAGGAGCAAGGGGGTTATTCAGTCCTTTCCTCACTAAGATTGCACTGAATAGACTTGACTGTAAAACAATTCTCGTGTTTTTGAAAAAAAACTACTCCCACACAGTACTGGAGTGAGCCCAAGCCCCTGTGAAGCTTGCTTGTACAAAGGGAGGGAGGGTGTGCCCGGCTCGAGCACAGCAGGGCCCGGCGTGGAGCGCAGCAGCGAGCCTGCAAGAGGGAGCTGGTGGTCTGAAGGGTGTTCCCCTGCTCGCCGGGCGGGACCAGGGTGCTGGCAGGGGGACGGAGACCCCGTCTCAGACCCCTCGCCTCTTGGGTTCTGACTGGCAGCATCAGCCTGGATTTCCCATGTTGGTGGTGAGCGCCTTTGGATGGGGTTGGATCTCACTTTAACAGTGCCAAAGGAGCATCTCTCCCCTGGGCAAACTCTAAATTTGTCCCCGCGGTCTCTGGGATGGGTGTCTGCAAAGAACCGCTCCTAGGGTGAGATGAAGCAGCCCTCACCAGCGCGGTGGGCTGCAGTGAGTGTCGCAGATCCCCTCTCAGCCCGCGTGCCAGCAGGATGGGGGAAGGCAGAAGCCCTCGTGCTTATCCCAGTGTGGGCTTGATAAGAGGAGCAGCCGGGGGGGTGGCGAGGGGATCCGAAAGGGCTGCTGTAGAGCAGTGTAGGCAGTAACCGTCCCGTGGCTGGAGGCTGCTGTTTTCTGGTGAGCAGTGATAACTACGTGTTTTTAATTCTTTGCTTGCCGTGCCCCTAGAGAGGCCAGGCTTGGAGCAGCAAAGCAGATTAAGGTTCAAGCTCTTGTTTTCAGTTCTGCAAACCTGTGACTTTAACCCATTTTTCGCATTCTGCAGCCGATGCTCCTAGCAGTGAGATGCTGATTAGTTAATGCTGGTTTTTCTGGTTTTAACCCATAATGCTACTCTGGAGCTGAGAAGTTACTTCCCAGTGGAAGTCCTGTCATGCTGACAGGATGACTACAGAAAGACTTCTGCCATCTGCAACTCAGCATGTTTTCAACTTAGCAGTCCAGCCAAATACTTTGTCGGGAATACCAGGACGGTCTCTTGCTGAAAAACGGGGAGGCCTCGGGAAGCTTTGCATACCCCGCGTGCTCAGCGCCCACCCGGCCTCTCCCCCCCCTGCCACAGGAGGTGCAGCGTGGCCGGGGGGAGCAATGCTGTTTGCTCTGTCCTCAGGAACGTGCAGGAACCTGCCAGGAGCTGGGCTGGGGACCGCGCATGCATGAAGCACCCGCTGCCCCGGGGAAACGCAGCGGGCCAGCAGCCCCCGGCCGGCACCCCGCTCAGGCCGGCATCGGCAACCCGGCGCCGGGAGGGAGGGAGCTGCCCTGGCCATACCCTGGGGTGCGCAGAGTCGAGGTGGTGAGCAGTGGTTTGGGAGCGGTTTCAAGGGGAGGAGGCAGGAGTGTCGGGTGGGTTTCCTTGTCCCCTGCTGCCCTTCCCTTCCCCTGCTTACACCGCAAGCAGCGAGGAGAGGCCAGAGGTGCTGGTGGAGATGGCAGAGCTGGCGGTACGGAGAGCAGCTGGGTGCAGCGGAGGGAAAGCAAGGTGTCCACTTTGGCCATGAACTGCAAACAGGCCTGTCCGTGCCTGGCTGTAAGGGCTGAGCTCTGATTTCTTGCTACGGTAGTGAGTGGCCAGTGTTGCCTGCTCCTCTGAACTGGCTCAAGCAGCCTGCTAAATTAGGCATGCAGATCAGCTGCTTGGAAGCTGGAGTTTGATGGGCTCATCTGAAAGTGCGAGGAAACAACTAATTTTTCTTGAAGACTCTGGTTTTGATGTGTGGGCTTTTATGTCTAGCTGGAGCCTGTGTGGGGGTTTTATGCCGAAAAGGCTGGCCTGGGTCACTGGAGGTGGCTTTCTGCTAGCTGCCTTCGGATGTCTGCTGGAGACCTTGGTGCCGGAGGTGGCCACCGGCACGTGCAGCTCGCTGCGAGGCTGACCACACACAGGTGCCAGTGAGTTGTCTCTGGAGACAGGAGCAGGGCTGCCTTCGGCTGCTGCCTGCCGGAGCTCACCAGGGCTGTTACTTTTAAGAAGTTCCAGTTCCCAGTTAAATGATTTCCTCAGCCCTCGCGCTTTTTGTGAGTCCCCCGTGTGCTCGCTCTCCCAGGGAGGTGGAGATGGGGCTGGTGGTCTCGGTGTCCCCTTGCTCTGACGGCACTCATCTCTGTGGGTCAGGCAGCAACAGGCACGTGGCAGTTTTCCAAGTGTCCCCGGAGCAGAGCAGCGTGGGCTGACACTGGGACAGTCCCTGGGGACCGCGCAGAGGTGTTGTCCTGCCTTGCGGCAGTATTTGGGAAATAGATTTCAGCCAAGGGTTTACAGCCAAAACTTGTGGGCCTCCATGAAGCAGCGACAGCAGGTGAGAAGGGGGCTGTTTTTTTCAGGAAACGTGGCAATTTTAGGATTGACATACATGAGCTATAAGCACTGTGAGATTTGCTGTGTGGCTGTGGTGGGCAGCTGTGATAACAGGCAGTAGGCAGCAGCCCACTGCACAGGGCAGGGGGTCTGTGCGGGTGGTGGGCAAGCCGCAGAAATGTGGTGATGCTGCTGCCAAGTGCCCAGGAGCCATGCATCCCAGCACCGTGCAGTCCCCGCCGTATTTAGCTTGGTTTGCCGAGAAAATAAGGCCTGTGGAACAAGTTGTGTGTTTGCAGCTCTTCCTTGCGATGGTAACTTTTGAACTGGTAGGACAATTTGAGGTTGGAGTGGATGAAGGAGCAGAAACCTCTATGGTGCTCTGTTTGCAGGGGCTGCGCCCGACAGCCACGTAGCTGCCCGCCCGTGGGGTCTGCAGTGCTGCTCAGCCCGTTGGTGGGGTTGGGAGGGAGCCGGGGCCGAAGCTGGCCAAGCTCGGGGCCGTGGCACCGCGATAACCCCGGCATGGTTAGGAAGTGCCGGTACCCCATTTTGCAGAAGAAAGATGTAGTAACCGTGAGGGCTGATGACTTTCCTTCGTTTACGGCCGTTGCTCGTGCGCAGCCCAGAAACGCGGTTTGCTGTTCGGGCTGCAGCGGTGCGGCGCGGGGATCTGCTCTCGCTGCTTGCAGACGCTGCACGTTGGGAAGATGTCGGTGGAAGGGCTGGGGACTAGGGGGTGCGCTGCAAGTATTTCCTCTCACCGGGGAAAGCTGGAAGCAGATATCTGTGTTTGTATTTATTTCGCTCTCAAAAAAGGGAAAAGGACACCTGAGCTCATAATTTGCAAAAGTTGGATGAGAAACCTGGAAGCCGCCGGGCCCTGCATCTTTAAAAGCAGTTAAATTCCTTTTCTCTGCACTAGGAGGCACCTTGAACCTTCCTCTTGGCCCCGAGCAGAGCCCATCTGCTTCCTATTACCTTCCCATAAAGCTGCCTCCCCAGCCAAAGAGCCGGGCTTTCAGGGAATTCTGTCTGCAGCCCCACTGTTGAAATTAGTAACAGTTGTCATCTGTTTTTTCTTTTTTTCCTCTTCTCTTTGCTTTATTCCAGCTTGAATTTTAAACCCCCTCCCCAGCCCCCTCTGCTCGCGTGTTTTTGGTGTGGGAAGAGGCAACCTTGAAGCTGCCATCGGCCCCCTTGTCCCCTCGCGCGGGCAGCCCGGCCCACGGGTTCACGCGGCGAAAGCCACCTTGGCGTGGGGAGCGGGGAGCGTCAGCCGCTCGCGGGGCGCCTGCCAAGGACAGCGAATTCCTCGGAAAGGAGCAAATCGGAACCGGCCCAAGCGAGGGAGGCACGAGACTGGAGAGGTCACCCCGTGCCCCGGGCCTCCCCGCGGCCCCTCCGTCCCAGCCCACGACCCCCCGGCGTCCAGCCACCCCCCGCGTGGGCCGGGGCTCCCCGGGTTCGTCTGTGCCTGCCGGTCGCTGCCGCTCAGAAAGCAAAATCTGAAAACTGAGATTATGGAAAACTGGACGTATTGAAGGAGCCGCGGAGCACATGTTCCTCCAGCGCTTTCCTCCTTGCTATGGGTCCTGCTCTTGCGGGAGATGGGCTCGTCGGGGTCTCGGAAGCGAAGCGCCGCTGGGATGGGGCCATGTTTTCCTTGCTGCGTGCGGGGAGGAATCGAAGCCGGGCCCTTCCCCCAGCTCGGCTTACGGGAATTTTGCGACTGTAATTCCTGACATGTGCTGCTCCAAACGCGCCTCCTTCCCCCAAGCTGGGGGCTGCGGGGTCCTGGGGGCTGTGGCTCCCTCCCAGCCGCTGCTCCGGGGGATGCCGAGGAGCGAGGACTGCAGGGCAAGGGCAGAGGGGAGATGAGGGCACCAGCTCGGGGTTGCGGAGAGGCGGAGGAAGGATGGGAAATAACAGCCTTGAGGAAGTGGGTTCAACAGCTGGAAAACAAGAAAAATTAGTAGTGTGAAGCCCAGGAGAAAATATACTTCAGCTGAGTGGCTTTCTGTCCACAGACCTTGGAGCCGTGACAGGATTTAAAAGCTGGAATCTCGAGCTTTAATAGATGCTGAAAAAATGCTGACTTAGGAGAGGGCCACAGCACGCCCGGCTTTCGTTTCGCCTTCTCCCTTTCCCAGTTCACTTCCCGCAGCCCTGCGGGGAGCAGGCACAGAGCAGCTCGCAGCATCCTCGGCGCTTGGCCGTGCGCTGCTGCGGCCCTGGCTCTGCAGCGGGGGGAGGAGGGGATGATGCTCCACAGGATGCTGTCACCGGGTGGACATGGCCTCATGGACACACGGTGCCGGTCTTGGCATCCTCGTGTTGTGGTGGGAGAGGGCAGAAGAATTCCTGCCCAACCCTCTTGCCTCTGCTGCCTGCTTTCTTTTACCTGTCACGGGAGAGCGGAGCAGCCCAGGATGAGACTTAAACAGTTTTTCCTTCGTTAGGCAGCTTATTCTCATGGTTGCTCATCGTGTGTGCTGTCTTCCAGGCTGCCATCGTGGGCGTTGTGTCCAAGCTTTGCAGAAACCGACCTGGCAAGTGGCACCAGATGTGACTGGGGAGACCAGCCCGAGGCCTCACTGATGGTCTTTGGCCATTTTTAACTGTAAATAAACAGTTAAAAATCTTAACATTTAAAATATGGAACTTGAAATGTGATTTAAAGACACATGATTAATACTCCCAGCATTTCTGTCACGTAGGGAAAAATCACTGACTTCTTTAATTATTGGGGCAGGAATCATCTCCCTGATTTCTTCTGGTACATCACCTATGTAGTCTCTGGTCTGTGGTGGGTGTTATTCCAAGCCTCTGCAGCATAAATAACATTACCAGGGTAGTAAAGATGGGAAAACAGAAGTAGAAATAAGTTGCAGGCTCCCCTGAGGACAGGAGTGAAGGGGAGCATGGCAGACCCGAGGAGGAACCGGGCTCTCCTGCCCTGCGCTCTAGCCAGTTGTTAGCCTTTGCTATTTAAAACACACAAGAGCAGGGTGCGGCAAGGGTTAATGACATTATTCCAAGTGTTTCCTTACTGGGATGAAGACCACACACATGCCATTGCTATTGACACCTTTGGAAAGAGAGCACCATCTTCCCAGCAGCTCAGGAGCACCGGTCCTGCCTTTCCCTGCGGGCTGCAGCACGGTTGGCTGCTGTGCGAGTCGTAGCTGCATCGCTGGTCTGAAGTCAGGCTTCACCATGTATTTGTCTGTTGCCTTTGCAAGAAGGTTTGTGTTCTGCTGCGGGGCTGCTCTCGAGCAGAGCATCGCTGTTCGGATATTTGGGATTCTCCGGGCGGTGGTTAGGTATGTGCCATATTCACTGCAGACGTCATCTAATCGCTGGATAGAAAGAAAAACCACAGGCTTAACGCAACTATCCAGCGCTATGTGAGTTTTGTGTAATTGCCTCAGACTGAGTGGAAATGATCTACAAGCCAAAAATCTTTCACTGAAGCAATTAGCAAATCATTTTAAATAACAAATACAATTGGAATCTCATGATCCACTTGCGGATAGAGCTGAGGGTAAGGGTGAGCTCACTGAATGGGTCTTTTGTTTTCAATCACTTTTTAGGTTTAGCCAGTACGCTCTTGAGAGCAAGTGCTCTGCTCTCAGTGCAGTGACAGTCATTAAAGTGTATTTTAAAGCCAGGGAAACTGGAGTAGAGAGGATTTCGAGGTTGCTGCTCACTACCACCCTGCTAATGCTTTTATTTCGTGCTCTCCTTTAAGCGATCAGGTAACTGAGACCAGGTCACTCTTCTGTCTGCGATTCCTGGTGGATGTTGCCACAGGACAACGGGTTCCCGTCTATTCTGAGCTCCTTTCCGCAGGCGTAAGGTCTACACCAGCCCTTCAGTGCCGCTGCCAGAGTGGGGTGGGGGCTGCGCAGGGAGCAGAGTTTGTCCCTGGCAGAGCACCCAGGTGTGCAGTGTCCTCGTAGCAGGACAGCGCTGCTTTCCAATGCTCTGAACTGATGGGGTTAATTGCATTTACTTCCAGTCCTTTTCTCCCTTTTTCTTTCTTTCCATCCCATTCTTCCCTTCTCTAAGATCGGGTTTTTCAGCCTGCACACCGTTTTCTCCCTCGTGTGCTCCTCCATCCTTTGTTTCCCCTCTGCCCATCTCTCCCGTTCGTTCATCCCCACCCTCTCCTTCGCAGGGGCAATGACACCAAGAGCCTGCGCTTCCAATTAGCCCATGCTGACCCCGCTGTGCTGGCCCGGGCACAGCACGCTGCGAAGACACCGTCGGCCTCGCTGCTGGGGGGAGAGCACGGAGCGGCCGAGGATGCCTGCGGAGGGACCAAGGACTCCTGTCTCTACATAAGCGGTGGCCGAGGGAGAGACATGTTGGGACAGCGCCCTTTCGGCTGGCACAATACTCCCTGCACTGAGACGAGCGTCGCTAACCATGGCAATAGCTTGGAGGCTTCTCACATGGACTGTCATCTTCCCTGCAGCTGTGTGCAGCTTTCCCGGTTACACGTTCCAGTCGCAAGGTAGGGACCGCTGTGGGGAGGGGAGCTGGATCTGCTGGGCAGAAACCCGATGGCTGGCCCCGGGGGGGTGTATCAGGGTAATGTTGTGGTGGGGAGTCGGTGGAGACACCCTGAGCTCTGCTCTGCTCGCTGTGCTGCAGCAGAGCTCCCGGGCTGAATTTACAGGAGGTTTCCGTTGACCTCTGAAGAAAGGACGCGTTTCGCTCTCGGATGTTATGCTGCTTGACTTGTTGCAGAATTCAGAGCAGCAGGGTCTGTGTAAAATGAGCCACGTACAGGCTTAGAAAGCGAAGGAGATGTGGCAGCAGCAGAGGAAGCTCCCCTTCCACTCGGTGGAGTGGAGCATCCTCGGATGAATAGAGGCTTTGTTACGAGGAGGGCTGCGTGTGCGCAGCATCCGGTGCGCTTGCGAGCAGGCCTCTGCGCGTGCAGGGATGGAGGTCTTTGCTAGAGCATACAAATAGTCTGCACAGCTGAGGCTGGACAGACGTGTGCTGCTGGAGGAGCAGCTGTAGTTTGTACACACGTTGCTGTAAGTGCTACCATTAGTAAATGCTCAAACCTACTTGGGCGTGATGAGCACTTTGTGCCTGTCTTTTGTGCCTGTGTGTTTCTAATGGTCTTGTGTTTAAATACAGAGCCACACATGCAAGTGATTGCAAGGAAAGTAGAATCTGGGTCTCTTGTACATAGATTTGTGCCTTTATACACGATTTTATTCCAGGTTAGGAGTGAAGGGACTGGAAAGTGAGGTGGTCTGCCAGCCTAGAGTACAAATACAGCACGGGTAGGTAACACAGGGTAGATAAATTGCTTAATACTAATTTGCTTTTGTGACCATTTCTTAAGAGGCAATATGAAAACTCCCATTGAGCACCAGAGGTAAGAAGAGCGAGCTCTGAAGTTAGACATTTATCTGTGCGAGGTGTTAAAACACCAGCAGCGTACTTACGCAGCCATAATGCTGAAATACCACGGTGCCCAGTTTAATTGCAGCAGGACCAACGTGGGTGATACACCTGGGCTGCTGAGTAGTGCAGCACCATCGGGCTGTAGTTACGATGGCTGTGGGTTGTTTTGTGAAGCAGAACTGGAACGAGGAACAAAGGCAACCGCACGCCACGCGCCGTGCTGGGTCTGAGCACCGAGCGTCTCGTTGCTAAACGTGGGGCACTGCCATCCTGCAGCTTGCGCTGGGTGAAACAAGAGGCAGGCAGACACAGAGCTGCGTGCTGTGCAGGCTCTGTGCAACGTGCAAGGTTACACAGGCGGATTTTCTTGAATCTGAAACAAACACGGTTTCTGGTCCTTTTCGCCAAAGCCTCTGGCAGTGCACTGGGTGACTGTTCTGGGCCTCCTGTGTCCATCAGTTCACACCTCCCTCCATCTGCAGCACCGCGTCCGCAGCGCAGTGACGCTCTGACGGGGACTGCGCTGCCAGATCGCCTCCATCCTGACTCACAGGGGTTCAGATCCTCCCTCGCTCACGAGTCCCCCCACCGTCTGCTAATATACCTCAGTCTAAACCCTTAGGCTCACCGAAATTACACTTAATGCATTTGTGCTCTCCTAGATGCTGGCTTCCCCCAGACAGGTCTGGGGGATGAGTCTCAGACCGTGAAGTTGGTGGGAGCCCCAAGCTGAGGCCTGAAGCCTGTCCCCTCCCCAGTCCCTGCCCAGTCCCAGGGGTCAGGCTGCCCATGGGCCCCTCCTGCTGTCAGAGCGCTTTTTTAGGCTCCCTGCATCCAGAAAGGTTGGCGTCAGGCTATTGATGTTACTCAACACTTCTCTTCACCACACCGCCGAGATAGTAAGTACATAATCCTCACAACACCCTTTCAAGGGGGTGAAACGCTGTTATCTCCTCTTAGCAGTTGGAGGCACGGAGAATAAAGGCCAGTGTTTTCAACAAGCCGCTGATTTTGACCGAGTGACTTGCTCCAGTTAGCAATGGAGCAGGATTCACGTGCCCCGTGTGCACAGCTCCAGATCAGTGTATTTGTTTTATGCAGGAGAAAGATTAAGGTATCGTAGTCATAAGCTGTACTTCTCTCTGTGGGAAACAGCAGCCCAGCACTGAAGGCCGCTTCAACCCAGCAGAGACGTAAGGAGGTTCGGGTGTAACGCGTACGCTCGGGCTGCAGTCTTTAACAGTGCAGGCAGCAGCAGCTGAAGCAATTGACCAAGGATTCAGCACATGCTCACCATTGCTGAGTGGTTTTTAATCAAAAGGATATTTTCTGCTAGTACCCTCGTTTAACTGTAGTGATAGATTAGACATTGCCTCTTTCATAGAACATTCAGTGAAGCGAATCTCACTGCTCCCAGCTCCCAGGTAAACCAGTGGGCCCTTGGAGGATGTAGTGAGACTGCCACAATGCCAGGGCGGCCCAGAGCCGTGGGATCCCATAGCATTTTCCACAGCCATCCCTTAGGATTCGTGTCTGGGCTGCAGCTGGGGCTCCTCTGCTCTGATGACAAGACCAGCACAAACATCTGCTTCCTTTTCATCCTTCAAGCAGCTCTGAAATGAGAAAGGCAATGATGAGCATACAAGAAGGGAGCAAAATCCTCCTTCTTCCACTTTCACCTTCCCTCTCTTCTTCTTTCTGGTCAGCTTACCCCCCTGCCTCCACTGTGCCCTTTCCCTTCCTCTGCCGTCCTTGCCCCTGCAGATGTGTGCTCCCTTTCCACCGAACGTGGGGCAGCGAGGTACCTGTCCCCACACCCCATCCCTCCTGCTTCCCAGCTTTCTCCCTTTCCCTGTCCTGGGGAGGTCTGTGGTCTTCCAAGGGCACCCAGTGTCCCGCACTGCCATGGGCAGGTTTTCCTGGAGAAAGGCTTTTTATAGCATCTCTTCTGAAGCAGTTTGACAGCTCTCTGGAAACACCAGGCTGCTTATCACCAGTGCAAACCCTGCTGATACAGTGGGTGCAGCACTGCACATTTCAGGCCAAGATCTATTAATACAGTGTGAAGTGGCTGAGAGGTCAGAGGGCACGTGATGACTTTTCTGAAAGGAAGGAAGGAAGGGTCAGACAGTGCTGCTCTGGATGTGGAGAGCTCCTAGTATGGCCTGTAATATGGAGAGCATGACCACGTGAAGGAATAAGGGAACATCACAGAATCACAGAATAGTAGGGGTTGGAAGGGACCTCTGTGGGTCATCTAATCCAACCCCCCTGCCGAAGCAGGGTAAACATCTGTGATGCTGAGTGGAATACACAGGGTTAGGGAGTAAAAGAGATCCCAATCTCTTAGAGCCTAATCTAATCTTTTACATTTTTAAAGGAGAGGAAGGAGCCAGCTGTAACACTGGACAAGGACACTGGCTTCATCCTTATGTTGAAAGTCTCTCTTCATTATATTTTTTTCCATTTGTCTCATCCCCACTCTAAAGCATCACTTCCTAAAACATTCATGTGATGCAGGGCACATGCTCCTCGATCATTCTTCCTGTGCCTCAGTCTCCAAAGTGACATCCCTGAGATGCACTACAGCAAAAGCCAGTTCTCACACGCAGCCTCACCCACGGGCTCTGGACACTCTTTTTCCTCCTGGACATAGCTTGCAGGTCAGGATCAGAGACTGCAGCCTGGGGTCCCAGGCCCTTTCTAGCCACTGCATGCACAAACCTCCTTCACAGTCATTATTTTGCAAGCCCACGTGGACTGCAGAGAGGGAAAAAGAAAAACAAGACACTTCCGATAGCAGATTTTTCCAAGCCTGAGGTCATTGCCTAAGTGCAAATAGTCACTTTGTTTGCCCGGCTGCATCACACGCGAGGCGGTGTGATGCAGGAGAAGCTGGAGCACAGGAAGTTAAAAAACTAATAATTATTTCTGGCTTATTGAGGCAAGGGAGAGGTGCCAGAAGTGCTTATGGTTTGGAAGGATGGGAGCTAACCCCTAAACCCAGCTGGTGGGAAGGACTGTCCCATTACTGATGGCCAAGGAAACCACTCTGTCAGGCTCCCACACTGGAAAACACACGAGAGGAAAAGGAAACTTTCCAGTGCTGCCATGTGGTAAGAGTGTAATTTGGAGTCCAAATTTATGATGCCTGGGAAGGCTTTGAAGATGGGTGCCGTGGAGCCAGGCGAAATGCAGCCACCCTGGAGCAGCCTGGCCTCTCCTGTTTTCTTAGGAAACAAGTACAAATAGGATGCAGAAAGTACAGTGAGAATCTTCCAGGGTGAAAAGAGGGAAAATCCTCTCCCACTCCACGAGCAAACCTCCGGCCGTGAGGGCTTCAGAAGAACACACTGTGATGGGGGGAGCTATGCTGTCCGGTGCGTGATTTTTTTACATCTTCTGCTGAAGCCTCCGGTGCTGAGGGCTGTCAGAGACAGCTAGACCTCCGCTCAGATCCAATCTGGCAGTCCCTGTGACATTTTGCTTGGAAAATGAGAAATTTCTGACGAGGTTGTAGAGCGCCAATTTCTTTGACAGCCAAAAGTGTTGCGTTACCGTGTGAGTGCAGGCAGACGTTTTGGACGGTGACCTTGTCAGAGCACATTTCCGAAGTGGTACGAGAAAGGCTCAGAACTCAAGTGCCCCAAGAGAAGCTGCAAAGCCAGGCTGATATGATAAAGAGCACCAAGCTGGTGAGCTGGGAAGGCAGGATGGTGTCATAGATAAGAGACTTGGCTGGGGAATCTTCTTTTCTTGCTGTCTTTTCAGCCCAGCTGGGGAATTCTGGTTACCCCCTTTCTTATTTTGATTGCAAGATTGGCATTGCAAGGACATTGTCTCCTCTTAGGAGGATGCCCAGTACCTAATGCACTAATGCAGCTGTGATCAGAGGGGCTGGCATGGTACTGTTATTCGATTTATCAAAGCAGAGTTAGCAGATCCACATGGCAGCTGTAGATCATAGAATCATAGAATAGTTTGCATTGGACGGGACCTTTAGAGGTCATCTAGCCCAACCCCACTGCAGTGAGGAGGGACATCTTCAACTAGATCACGTTGCTCAAAGCCTAGCCCAACCTGGCCTTGAATGTTTCTACGGAATGGGCCTCCACTACCTCTCTGGGCAACCTGTGCCAGTGCTTCACCACCCTCATTGTGAAAAAATTTCTGCCTTATATCTAGTCTAAATCTACCCTCCCTTAGTTTAAAGCCATTACTCCTTGTCCTGTCATAACAGATGTTCTGAAGGGCCCCACAGTTGCTTAGCAAAACTGTCTTCTGCTGAGGCATTGTTACCCCAAGGCTCCTTCTGGCTTGTTTTGAAGAGATGGTATTGCTAGCTTTGTTACTGAAAGGATCCAGGTTAAAAGAAACCTCCAAACCACAGAGTGTGACTCTACACAACCTGGAGTCCCCCTGCCTAGTGGAGATGGAGAGATAGGGGATGGTCCAGGTCCAGAGCCAGAATCTGGGTGTCCTGAATGGCCCCATGGACCAGTCTGTTCCTCTCCATCACCTGCAGAGGAAGAAGGTTACGCTCCATAGACTCAAGGCCTATTGGTACTGCGGTCCCTCTGTGTCAGGACCCGTCCCTCTGCCTTGCGCTGGCTGTGGCTCAGTTGTGCTGAGGCACACTCAGCTCCACGCTGAAGTCACTGGGTGCTTTACTCTGACTCTCTTTGCAGAATGTCATTCCTCCTCTGTTTGCTTTCCCTCCCCAGAGGAGTTCCTCTCCAGCCTCGATCACTATGAGATTGCGTTCCCCATCCAAGTGGACCAAAACGGGGACTTCCTCACCTTTGACGTGAGAAGCCAGCTGAAGCAACGCCCTCGCCGCAGTCTGGGCTCCTTGCCCTATGAGCCATCTGAGCAGCAGGTTTTCTACAAAGTCTCTGCCCACCGAACCCAGTTCCTCCTCAACCTGACACTGCACTCCAACCTGCTGGCTGAGCACTTCACTGTTGAATACTGGAAACGAGATGGTGTGGACTGGCAACACGATTTCCACGAAGACTGCCACTACGCGGGTCACTTGCAGGATCAGTACCTGAACTCAAAGGTCGCCATCAGCAACTGCAATGGACTGGTGAGTCTCTGTATTTTGTCAGGCCAAAGGCAATGCTAACAACTAGAGCTACACAAAAAGCAGAGCTGATTGCAACCACTTTGGTCTTTGCTGTCAAAGTGCAACCTGGTCTGGGTCCCAGCAGGTGGGCCCACGGCAGTGGGAAAGGCAGGGGGCTGGTGTCAGGCTAGAATATTGACATCAAAAGTCAGCTGAGGGTGAAGAAGGCTTCATTACATCTGTGGAGGTTCCTGGTCCGTGTTTCGCATGTAGTCCAGTTTCTACCAAAGCCAGTGGGTGTTTTTCCATTTATTTTAGTTGGAATGGGATAATTTCAGGCTCTAGACCGTTATTCTGGCTCTCACAGAGCTCTCCCCTCCACTTCCAATAGCAACAGCAAAAGATATGTTTCGCATGTGCTAGTGAGGAAGAAGTGCAGAAGGGCAGGAATTTCACAGCACAGCCAGGAATGCCCAAAGTGTGTTCAGATCCTTACAGTGGCAGATACATTCCTGGGGTTCCCAGTCACTTCTGTCCAGATTTCAGGAGCTAAAAGTGTGACTTCTGGGGGGAAAAAATGAAATAATCAGTTTTTAATGTGAAAAAGAGAACACCAGGAGGGGACAAGGTGACATTCCCCAAAAACAGCAAAGCTGCTGCAGAGAGGGTGGCAATGATTGCTTTTGCATGTCCTAGCAGCTAGGTCTAGACATCATGGTCTTCAATACTTGCAAAAAAACTTAATGGTCGACGTTAGTGGTAAGGATAGCAGAGTTCTGGACTAGATTGCTTGGAGAGTGCGTGGCCCCTACGTCGTTGGAGATCTTGAAGAACAGGCCAGACAAATGCCTCTCAAAATACTCCAGGTATGATTCATTAGCTCTTCCAGCATTGGGAATACTAAGGACTTCCATCCTATTTTTCTGTGATTTTCTGATATTTCTGGCTCACAGAGTGCATTTGATGACCTGCCAGATGGAGGGATGGAGCAAACATACCCTGTTAGCAAATCCCAAGGATGATGGCTCCCTTGGAGGGGTAACATGTAGAAAAAGACTCTAGGCCAGATTCCTATTTATGCTGCGGCCCCACCTCTTAGCAGTATTCTGGCGGTGTGGAAGAGCTTCCAAATGGGAATGAATTCACATTTGATTTATTGCTAAATTACACTGCCAGAACAGTGCTGTGGGTTATTAACAGAAATGAGAATCTGACTCATTATATCATAGAGTCTAATGTTTCTATCTCACAGCCAAAAATCAGAGCTGCATAAACTCTTGGTTCCCTCGTAGCCCTTTGTTTAGATATGGGAACTCTGCTGAAGTCCGAGACGATTTACTGGTGTTCACAAAAGCACTGAAGGGTGAGCTGGATGCTGCTGGCTCAGAAGGGGTCTGGCGTTAGCCTACCTCCTCACTTCGCAGGGGCAAGCAATGGCCCAACAGCACTTGTTCTGGGAGAATTTAGTCCACAGGCTGTGTTTAGCTCTGGAGAGATACCAGGGGCTGTCTGGAGGAAAATGCAGCCAGGCACAAAGAGGTACTGAGGGTCATCCAACAAATTCTCCTTTTCCTGAACTCTGTCCTCCTGCCCTGGAGAGCTACAGGCATCAGCAAGGAGGGGAGAGGAGGTCTTCTGGGTTAGCGAGGATAATAGGGTCAGGAATTTGGATGAGAGGAGGCTGGCGCCTTTTTAGCTGGTAGAGTTGGGGACGTACTTGCCACCGGAGAAGATCTGTTGCAGAGCTCTGGTTGATCAGTAACAGCTGATCCACTCGTGCCATCCCTCAGTCGCCACACGCTCCCCTCCAGGCAGGCATCAGTCTGCTTTGGAGGCCACACGCAGGGACAGAAGAGCGTCTCCAGTTGCCAGGGTCTCAGGGTTCAGGTACGTGCTGACGTGTGCCAAAGGGGGGCTGCACACAGTGACTCTCGTTTGCACAGATCTGACTCACAGGTGATGGAAAGGGGACTGTGTGTTTTGTTGCTGAGTGGGCACAAGCAGGGACCAGGTGCCGATTACAGGGTGAGCTGTGCACGAGGAGGAGGGAAAGGGACAATTGCGTCCACAGAAGCGTCCAACACAAAGCTGTGAAAACAGGTAACGAACCCCAAGCCATCCTCCTGTCCTCAAAACTCCCACATCCCTGAGCAATTTCTGTGTCTGCAAGGTGTACCGGTGTAAACCGCTTTGTTTTCAAACACCCACGAGGTAACTCCCACCTTATAGCACCCCAGCTTTGAACTGCCAACATCAGGGCATGCTCCCGTTGACTTGTCTTCCCGGCCACACGCACCATCACCCCGGCTGGAGGGCAGGCAGGCAGCGTGGCTCACCCCACGTGTCTCCCGTGGAGGGCACGCCGTGCTGTGCTTCAGGCTCAGCAGGGGGAAAGTCACCTGGGCTTAAGCTGTCGAAAGCAAAGGGCAAAATGGTCCATTTTCCAAAACACACAGAGGTGTCAGCTGCCAGCGGGGCCAAGCACGAAGCAGCTGGAGCCTGCAAGAGCAGCCTGGGGAGCCTTGCCGCAGCCTGGCCAGGAGCTGAAATCCCTGTCTTAAGGAAAGCTATCTTTCATCCCAGTGGCTGCACAAGATCCCAAGGACCCCTGTCCTACCATCAAAAAAATCACAGCGAGGAGTAAACAACTTTAGGAGAGAAATGCCATTCTCTTACTTCTTGTGTGAGGGCTCATCAAAGGAAAGTTCAAAGGCCAGGTTTTCAACCCTGTGTGTCTGCTGAAATTGTGCTTTCATCTGAAAAGCCCTCGTGAACATTCAATGCTTGGAGCAAGGCATATGGCCCCGCAGCTGAGGCTAATGTCGAGCTGCTCGTGTGTGTGTACGAGGAGGTGGAAGAGCTGAATTGCACTATATGGCTGTGCTCTTCTTAAGTGTGGTTATAAGCTAATAGCATAAACCATCCTTGCTCTGCAGATGACCTGGGTGAATCATAGACAGGATATCCAGTTTAGCTCCCCCACAAACCACAGGGATCTCTCTAAGGGCTTCTCGCCACCCCCTTTCAACAGGCTTGTGTCACGTCCAGCACCCGGACCTCAGAGCTCGGTCTTTGGGGTCAGCGGTGGGGCAGTTTTCGGACTCCTGTGATGGCTGAGCTTCGTTGCTGAAGGATGCCAGGCAGGCAGTGGAGCCTCCTGCCTCTTGTGCTCTGTGGAGGCTCTGGGTTTAAATAAGAACAGCCCTTTTCTGGTAGTACATGGTTTTTGGGCAGGACGTGCTCTCCCCTCCTGCTGCTCTGCCCCAAGCCGGCGGTGACCTCCTTCTCCCCGTCCCACAAAGCCGGCAGCCAGCTGGCTTCACAGGCCGACACTCGGCTTTCCGCCGGAGCCCTCGCCAGGCTAACCTCACAGTACCTCGCTTGTGTTTGAAAAGGTGGAGCCGAGCCAAGAGCAACAGAGCCTGGTGCAGGAGGAAATCCCCCGGCACTCTGGAGATGGGGACTTCGCTGTGCACACACTGCCCCGATTCAGCTTTCATGGCAGGGAGGGAGAGGGGAGAGACCTGTTACGGAGGCAGCATCCACCCCAGGGAGGCTGTCCCCCACCAACGCCCAGCAACAACCCTGTTATGTAGGTGGTGCCTTCCAGGCGAAGACCTCAAGATGTTTTACAAGGACCTGCTTCCCTACTCCCTGTCCTCGCAGATCAGGGCTCCTGTCCCCCTTGCATAGAGGGGAGCTGCTGAAGTGCCGTGACATCCGAAGGACATCGCTGGTGCAGAGCTGATGGCAGGACGGGGGTATCTCTGCACCCAGAGCTATGCGTGCGCACAGGGAGTGGGAGGACAGCCAGGTAACATGGTTCTTGGACTTTTGGAATATTTCTTGTCCTGCTTGAGCAATGTCAGGGGTGTTTCTGTGCCTCATGTGCTTGGTGGTAAAGTTCAGCGGATGGCACACCCATATTTCATAGAGTCAGGTGAGATTCAATGCCAGGAGAGAGTTGTCACAGCAAAGGGGCTTCTGCTTGTGTCATGGTGGGCTGCCAGAAGCTTATTTGGTTGCTCAGATCTTTCAGGTAGAGGGAAGGCTTTCTGTGAGGATAGGACCAGCTGAAGAGCAGAGATCTTGCAAGCATCTGGTGAGTTTGGCTGCTCATCCTGCTGGGACCTGCTCCTACCAGTCCTCACTGTCCCGTGAGGGGGACCACTTGCAGAGAGCAAAGTCTGGGCTTACTCATTCAGTCAAAGGATTAAAGAAGGGAGAACAACAAAAACCCCCAACTACTAAATCAACAAGTAAGCGAGCAGAAACAAGATCATCTGAGTGAGGTGGCCAGACAGAGGTGCAAAAGGGACAGCGATGCCTGCGGGGCACGACACAGGTTTCAGGCTGCAGAGAAAGGCTGTGGCTCCTGCTGGCTGCCTCACTGCAAATCAGACTTCAGATCTTAAAGATTCACTGCGTTTCTCAAAAGCCCCTGAACATCTACACCCTCTCTGCAGCTCTGTGCCTGAGTTTCCCAGCTGATGGTGGTGGTCCTGAGCTGCTTTTGAAAGTTCTTTGGTGAGGTTGGAAAGTATAGGAGGTAGATCTCACTGCTGAGTTGTGCTGCCTTTTAAAGGTATGGTATTTAGGATCCCACAGACAGCTCTCAATTAAACTGTGTGGGTGGAATAGGAAACAACTTATTCATAATTTTGCAAGGAAAGACTGTGATTTCCAAAGGACTTTAGTGAACACAGATGTCCCAAGGCATCCACGACCATCTGGCTCTGTTTTCTCTGGTCTGTAGGTTCATATAGTTCAGTGTTTGTGCATAAATGAAGAATTTCTTCACATTCTCACAAGTATTTGTCAGTCTCCAGAAATTCAGTGCCTAATCATCAGAGCGCTCATTGCGAGAAGCCGCCAGTCACCCAGTTCTCTGCCTACCTCTTTTATTGCCTTCCGTCTCTTTGCTTCCGCAGCATGGGGTGATCGTCGCAGATGAGGAGGAATATTTCATTGAACCGCTGAGCCCGGGAGCCAACGTCAGCGCAGGGGCTGAGGGCAGGGGCAGCCCCCACGTCGTGTACAAGCGATCATCTCTCCAGTACCCACACATGGATGCAGCCTGCGGCGTGCTAGGTATCCATACCCACCAACACATCCTCAGTCCATCCCGGTGCAGGCTGGGAAAGTCCCGGTAGACCAGGCTTTGAAGGTCCCCCCTGCTCTATATGGCAAAGAACCAAGTTTATCTCCTGCATTCAAGAAAGTTTTCTGTATTTACTTTTACCCATGTTAAGGATTTCTGGTGGCCTGGTTGTTGGAAAGCTTTTGTACTCTCTTCTTTGCAGCAGGGCTTTTAAATTTGTAAATAGAGCATGGGATAGAAGAAACTGCCTTTTATTGTTCTTAAGAAAAATCCTCCCAAATTTGGCCAATTTACAAAGTATTGAGAAATAGTAGCTTACACACGCTCAGCAGAGACTTGTCTTCTGGTTTTAGTCACTGAAGATTATGTCCACGTTGAGATGCATCTGCAGCTGTTAGAGACCAGGTGGAAAGATGCCTGGTGGGGTGGGATGGGGGCTCTGGTTTGTCACGGTGGGCTCTGGGAGATGTTTCTAGAGAATGGCAATTGCGCGTCTGTGCTATTTCTACGCTTACAGGCCTTTGACTTCCTAAAAGACTCACACGGGTCTGCCCTGGCCTCTCCCCACGCACCCATGCCCCTCTCGTCCTTGCTACCAGTTGTTCTGCGTCCCAGAGCCTCACCAAAATCCCCGGCCCTTGTAAATGGGCAAAGTTTCTCCATCTACCCAAAACGTCGCATGCACACAGCATGCTGCTCCCTGAGTTTACAGAGGCTTCCCCTGGCCCCGTAAGGAGGAGAGGAGATGCCATCCCTGCAGAGGGGCCAGCTCGCATTTTATAATTGGAGCTTGTGGACGCAGAAGCAGAGCTGTTCCCAGTTGCATCTGACATGTTTGTGTGTCACTTCAGGATGTTCATCCAGTGCCCGGTGGTGACACTTGACGAGATGAGGGGTCACTGGTGGAAGGTGTGGAGCCTCTGGAGACTGCAGGGCACTGCCAGCCTGCTCTGAGCAGGCTCTGAGTGTCCCCAGACCTGCTGGTGTCTCTGGAGACAACCTGTGCTTGTCTACCCTGGCTGCTCCCGTTACAGTTCCAGAAGTGACGTTGATAGAAGTGCCAGCAGACTCCCCTTCTGCTGACTCTTTGCCACATTCCCCGGCTTCCAGACGCCTGTTCCCAATTGCTTCTTGGAAAGCAAAGACCATGCAGTGGGAGCCACAGGCCAAATACAGTTCAGAACAACCACAGCCGCATCCCCTCATCTCACAGGCTGGACCTGTCCTGACCTGCCCAGCACAGCCAGTCCCTGAGCAACCCTGCGAGCTCTCTCTGATCAGCCGGAGGGTCTGGAGCTGGTGGGTTGTGGGGCCGCCTGTGATCTGCCCATCTTCCCAGTCTTGCTGGATGTTTGATGATCCAGCATCAGAACAGAGGAGGAGGATTCAGCCAGCTCTCCCAACAGGGTAGGAGAGTGGTTGTAATCTCTCAGTCAGCTGTCCTGCCCTGTGGTGGTCTCCATGCCATGGGTTTGGAGCTGATGGTCCCACTGGGGACATCTCTAGCGTGGGGTCAGTAGCACTTGAAGCCTGGAGCAAAGTCCTACAAACCTGCTGCTGCTTTGGAGTCTGCAGCCATTTCTGTGGAGGAAAAGCCAAGTCCTAAATTCAGGTCCTGGCAGGAAAAGGAAAGAGGAAATGATCTGCAGTGGCATTATTTTCAGATTATGTCTGTGTAGTTTCTAAATCCACAGCGCCCTTCCCTGCTACACAGCCGAGGGCAGGGCCTTGCAGCACAGAGGCAGCGAAGCGTGGGGGGATGCCGCAGCAGGATGGGTGCCCACGTCCATGGGCAGCGCCGGGGCAGGAGGGCAGGCTGGAGGCCAGCAGGGCTGGCTGGAGCACGGAGCCAGCCCTGGGCTGCAGTAGGAAGGTCTCAATGGATCCAGCTGGTGGCACTGTGCGTGGTGCATAAAGAGCCTTGCAATGGCCTTTCCTTCCCAAAACCAAGCTCATACTGCGTGCCCCTCACCAATGTGTGCTGCTGAAGGGCAACAGAAAAATCTCTTTCCCTCCTCAGATGAGAAGCCCTGGAAGGGGAGACACTGGTGGCTGCGGACGCTGAAGCCCTCCCCTCTGAAGCCCTCGGGCAACCACAGCCAGCGAGGCCAGCTGCCCCTGAAGAGATCCGTCAGCACGGAGCGCTACGTGGAGACCCTGGTGGTGGCCGACAAAATGATGGTGGGGTACCACGGGCGGCGGGACATAGAGCAGTACATCCTGGCCATCATGAATATTGTAAGTGTTATAACCACACCATGAACCTTGGGGGACCCCGGGGGCTCTCCCACCTGGCAGCAGACAGCAAGCAGGAATAAATCCTGTACATCGCCCCGAATGTCTGGGTTTGGCAGAGGGTGCCCTGTGCCTTTCCCGTAAGAAGACAAGCAGGGTGGGAACACAGTGGTCAAATCAGATCTATTCCAGGATGGCAGTGGCTTCTCCCCATCCCCTGAGCAACATGTTTGGGTCAGAAATCCTGACACGCTGCTGCTGCTCATGAGCAGTGATAATCTGGAGCCTGCAGGGACTCTCTGTTGTATAGCAGAGGCACTGCAGGAGAGGTAAACTCTGGCCCATCAGACCATGCTACTGGCCAGATCTGGACTGGAAGAACAAAGCCCTTTCTTTGAACAGCATCTCTCATCTCAAATTAGCATTGCAAATAGGTCCAGCCAAGCTGAGAAACACATGGGAAAGCATAAGGACAGTGAGCTCTCACGCTTGGGGGCTGATCAGCGTGAGGGATAGGGAGAAATACCCTAGTCCTTCCATACCGCACTGCCCACGTCTCTGGGTTACTGCAGAGGAGCTTCCTCTGCAGCATCAGATCTGGGTCATTGCTGTTGGCAGGAGACCGGGCTAGATGCATTAACAGCCTCAACTGGCCGTGCTGAGGCCTCCTGTGAGGTGAGATAGGTTTGGAAGTTATCCATCAGACTGCTGAAAGCCCCTCTGTGATGGTTCTTTGTCCTGTCCTCTGCAGGATCTCTTTTCATGGCTTGCTCTGTTTGCATTTCTAAAGCAGATGCCAGATTTTAAAACAATACAATTTCTAACTGTTTCATCTGCTGTAAAACAGCCATCGTGTGGTGGCAGATTTCTGAGAGATGCTGTGTCGTTCCCTGCCCATGGGCAGTCAGCAAAGCTTCGTCCCCGTGGCTGCGTAATGCCAGGACCGTGGGGCTTCCCCACCTGGGCTCCAGGCCAGGAGCAGGTGCTGTGGGATGTTTGAGTCTCCCCAGTAGAAGACACCACATTCTGACCATGGTTTGGGAGGCTCTGCAATCCAAGTGGCAACATAGAGTCCCATACCCATTTCTGCTTTCTAAAAAGATTGCATTCAGATCCTGCAGCCCACGCTGACCGGGCAGCCCTGTTTCCCTCCACCGGGTGCCCAGCACATGCCAGCTCACCCGTCGATGGCACTGTCACCCAGCCAGCGAGCTCATTTTTAAGACTCGTCTTTTCTTGTTTCTTGGAGGTCAGGTTGCCAAACTTTTCCAGGACTCGAGTCTGGGCAATATTGTCAATATCCTGGTGACCCGGCTGATTCTCCTCACCGAGGATCAGGTAAGGTGGGCTTTGCTGAGCCGCTTCCATCATGCGTCTGCACTTCCTTTGTGGGTCTCTGTGTTCCCCCTGGATGTCACCCTCGGGGGGGTCCCCCCAGTGCAGTCTGCTGGGTGCACCACATCCTCAGAATGGCAGCTGGGGACTGGGTTCAGGCTATGGGCTGAGGACAGCTCTGGGAATCTGAGGACTGTTTCTATGATAAGGCGGCTTTGGGGAGGTTTAACTAGCTTTAGTCCTCCTAAAGTCTTGCTTTCCTACGGCTTCCATGAAAAGGTAGGGGCATCTGGAATGGTGTCAGTGTTCTGCTGGCATGGAAATAGGCAGTGCCATCGTATCAGAGCTTTCCTGGGAACACGCTGTCATATCGCTTCCATTCCAGCCCACACTGGAGATTAACCACCACGCCGGGAAATCCCTGGACAGCTTCTGCAAGTGGCAGAAATCCATTGTGAACAGGAATGGCAATGGGAACGCTATCCCCGAGAACGGCATAGCCAACCACGACACCGCAGTGCTGATCACCAGGTAAGGCTGAGCCCAGCCCTGGCAGCGCTGTCCTCACGGGGGATGTCCTCTGTGCAGCTCTACTCTGTCTCTGGCCAAGTGGTTCATCCGAGGCTTCCTTCCCATGCGCTCCTCTGGCAGCGGCTGTCCCTCAGGCTGGCCACGTGCCAGTCCCCTTGCAGCCATGCAGATTATTGTGGTTCAGATAGTTATCGTCCTCCAGTGTCTTCCCTCAGTCTTTGTTGTGCTCTCAAGGAGCTTAGTTTGCAGCCGTGTGTATCTGTGCACCAGAAGTCAATGGCACAGTGCGTACAGCAGTGCTGGGCATGTGTGGCAACCCACAGTGGTTGGAGTTGTGGAGCACTGGGCATGCTACTGAAATGGAGGGCCCCATCTGCCCCTGCTGTGAAAGATGGAGAAGAGGGTATAAGTGAGACCTGAGCATCATGACAGTGACAGATTGCCTCCAGCCAGTACAGGATTTGGCTCACCTCATCTCGGGTGCCTACATGTAGGGCTGAGCTCTCTCCTTGGTGGACACCCTTGAAGTAGCGGCTTCATCCTAACTCCCTTAGCACAAGAGCAGTCCTGCCCTGCCTGTGTCTCTGTGGTCTTATGTAATAACAGTCTAGTTCAGCAGCTTAACCTGGATGCTGAATTAGACCTCCAGAGCTGGATGAAGGGGTCTGAACTTTCACATGCAGGACAAATAACCACCATCAGAATAGATGGGTGCTTGAGCCTGGAGCAGTGGAGGGTACAGGAGGGATGGCTGGGAGGATGAACGGATGATCGGAAGGAAAGAAGATGCAGAGAGGATGACAGGGACAGTGGAAGGAAAAGAGGGGCTGCTGGGAGGACAGAGGATGCTGACAAGAGCTGGAAGGATGGAGGCGATGAAGAAGGCTGAGAGGCAGCTCTCAGTGATGATGCCGGCTGCACCTGGGACACTGGCTCTCCAGTGCCCACATAACCCTGCGTGGGCAAAGGCACAGCAGCCTGGGGAGAAGCCAAAGGCAAACCCAAGATTCGTTTGTGCCTTTTTTTCCCCCTCTTGCGGAGTGGAAGAGAGTCATAAAATGAAAGCGCTGGGAACGGGAGCCTCCATGCAGGAGCCGGTTTCGTTGGCACCACGTGCCGCTCCCCTGCTCTGGTTTCTGCAGGAGCCCTGCACAGCCTGGTGCTGAGCTTGTGAGCTGACAGCCCGCGGGCACCAGGGAGGAGCGAGCGAAAGGCCCCTCGGCCCCAGCTTTTCACCCTCTCGCGGCTGCAGCATCTGCTTTTCCTTCCCTCCTGCCACACGTGTGGGATACAAACGCCAGCTCCGAGTTCTTCAGCCTCCCACCAGATGTTTGAGCTAACCTGAAGCGACACTCCGGGCCAGCTGTGCCGGGCTTGGACAGCACCAGCGTATCCAGCACCGTCTCTAATAAATTCCCCATCTCCCGATAATATCTTGCTGAGCTGGGGGCTTTTTTCTCTTTCAGGGATGTGTCAAACCAGAGCTTCTGAAGGGTTTAACAGTATTCGCTCAAAACAAAACAACAAATGTTTTTCACTCACTTGGTTTCCTGCCGGGGGATGAAAAGTTTGGACACTTCCAGGGAGCGCCAGGGGCCAAAGGGACAGGAGCCGTCACCAGGAGCATGTTAACCCATCGTGTGCTGTCAGCTTGCTTCCTCCCCACTCTCATCCCCAAAACTCTGACCCCACTCAGCTCTGCCCCATAGTTACAGGACAGGAGCTATCGTTAAAAATCCACAGTGAGTCTCAGCGTGAGGAAAGTGAGCGTTGTACGGTGCGGATCAGAGGTGTCTTACCTGTTGCAGTTGATACTTTCCATTCCAGAGGTGTTGCATGAGCCGTGGGCTGGTTTGAAGTGGCTTGGATGTGAAAATGCATAAAATGGAGATGCGTTATTTGGAGCCACCGAAATCGGAAGTGTTGTTAACACTGCCTTCCCTTCTTCGCAGATACGACATTTGCATCTACAAGAACAAACCGTGCGGCACCCTGGGTAGGTAGGATTTCGCTGCCTCAGCAGCACTTCTCACCAGCACACGCGTCTTCAGGAGCATGGCGAGGGTGGGCTGTGCCATCCCCCTTTCCTAGGGAGCAGGCCGAGGGGAAGCGCTCGCCCAACGCTACTGCGAGCACTGGCAGCAGAGCCAGGAACAGGCCAGTGGTTTCCAGCCTGCTTGACTGTGTAGCCTCCTTACTTCTGTAAACACCAAAAGCAGCAACCCAGATACGGATGGGCTCTGGAACGCTTCTCCATTATATCCCTGGGTCAGGTCCAGCCCGATGATTAAGAATCGCTCACATCTAGGGCTGGTCCATAGCCTGCTGGAGTATTCCTGGCTTAGCAGAGAGAAATAAGACTTTTTTTGTGATGACTGTAAAGGGAGTTCTTTATTTAAACTGCTAGATGCAGACAGACCCTGCAGCTCTCTCTGGCTGTAGCTCGTAATTTGTCTTGCACTGGTCTAGAATAAGCAGTCAGAGAAGGATTACTGCTCCGAATCACTGCAGCTGAGAAGAAAGAGTTGGTGGATCTCCAGCCTGATGCAGCTGCAGACGAGGTGCTTGGGATTCATTGCCTTAACAGGGGCTGTTCCTTCCCTGGCCCGGTGCAGCGGGCACAGCCTGTGGTGGTGGGACAGTGGGCAGAGGGTTGGAGGAATCTGCTGCCATGATTCGAGGGGGATTTCTGCATGATCTGGCCTTCCATTGGAGTCAGGCTGGATTCCTGATCATAGTGGGTGTCAACCAGAGCTAAGCATGGATGGTCAGCTTGGATCCTGGCTTACTCAGTTGTCCAGGCTGCCCTGGGCAAGTTCGGATGCCCAGGTGCTGGTGCAGCTGATCGCAGGTTTCCCCACCAGCAGTGCCAGTGTTATGACAAGGACTGCTCCCCCTGTGTACACAGTCCAGGGTCTGGATATGACATTCAGAGGGTTTTGACCCATTCTTAGCATTTCTGAGCCTGTCATTGTTAATTTAGTGGACAGAGCTGAGTGACCATGTGCCCACAGCCCAGAAGAAGCATGGGTCCATCCCAAAGCCCAGTGCAAGGTGAGAAGAAACTTGTTATTGACAGCAGGCTGTGCTCAGTGTTAGTGAGGGTGAAGCACATCAGTTAGTCCCTAGATACCACCCAGGTCCCCTACAGGTGCTTTGTGCTGACCCTGTGTGACAGCTCTGTCTGGCTTCCCTAGGTCTTGCACCCGTTGGTGGGATGTGCGAACGAGAACGAAGCTGCAGCATCAACGAGGACATTGGCCTGGCCACAGCCTTCACCATCGCCCACGAGATCGGCCACACGTGAGTACTGTGTCGGGAAGAGTGCCTGGGAATGGCCATCACAGGGAAGGGCTCCTGTTGGTTTGTTCCTGCCAACAGGAGCTCAGAAATCCTTCCTGCACATGATCCAGCTGTGTCGAAAATGCAGCAGCTGATCATCTGTCTGTTGCCTTGGTGATGCTGTCTAGGTTTGGCATGAATCATGATGGGGTCGGCAACAGCTGTGGCTCCCGTGGGCAAGAAACGGCCAAGCTCATGGCTGCTCACATCACCATGAAGACCAACCCGTTTGTATGGTCCACATGCAGCAGGGATTACATCACCAGCTTCCTGGAGTAAGGAATCCACCTCACCTTGCCATTCCTTCTACCTCGCAACCAGTGCACGCCTCCAACCTCTCAGTCACTTGTGAGGCGCGGGTAAAGCCAAAGAAAAGCCCCCAAAGCACACAGCCCATGCACCTTCTGTCTTGTCTCCCAGCACCTCATCCTATCCCAAGAGGCATGTGCTTTCCTTTCTTCCTTTAGACTTTCCTGTGGTTTGCTTGCCTGCTGAAGATACTAACCCCATTTATCTCGCAGCTATGAGACCTTAATTTAGGTTCCTGTTCCCCACTTCTAGAAACTTCACAAAGAAATCAATAGTTTCTGGAGGCATTTGGATGTTTCTGAAGTTCAGCCAGGAATTGCAGAGAAGGGTTGGTGTGGAAGGAGGATCTGGAGACAGGACTGAGTCTGCGTGGTGTAGGCAGCTTCTCCAGACACTAAGGAGGAGAGTTTTCAGGTGTGAACAAGCAACATAGGAGAAAGGTTTTTGGTTTTTTTCCAAAGCATCTTTAGGATTCAGGAGAAGGGTTTTAGGCTCCTAAGTCCCAGAGTTTCGATATCGTACCCTTGCCTGAGTCATGCTTCTGCAGCCTGAAGGAGCTTCTCATCCAGGGTTCAGGCAGTCCCCAGGGCTTCTTATCACAAAACGAGCAGTCAGGAGCAATGTTGGTGAGGTTTTTGGTAGGATATGGGCACTACCTAGCTGAGGGACTGGGTAGGACTTGAGTCATGATTGGAAGAAGCAAGTGTGTGGGATCACTGTGGAGGGAAGTCTCCAGGGAGTCTGAATGCCGGATCTCTGCCGGTGATGCTGCCGTTGTAACACTGTGAGAGGAGCAGCAAAGGCAAACCTCCCCGAGGGGCTGCCGCCTGCCCCACTGTCCCGCAAAGCCTGGCCAAACCGCAGGGCTCATCACCACATCCCACATCTGGCAGCTCACGTTTGGCCACAGCAAAACCTGTCCCTCTCGCTCGATCCCTGGACGTGCAGCGCAGCAAGGCACGTGGCACGGAGGGTGCTGCGAAAGCGCTGTGATGGAGGCTGCCTTGTCCTCAGGTAACCCCAAGGTCTCGACGGGGATGCGTGGAGGACGGCAAGTTCGTGTCAGTCCTCTCCGTGGTTCATGCTGGCCACCCCTGCCTGAGCGCAGCCCCAGTAGCCTCCGTCGGGACGGGGCCCTGCTGTGTGCAAGACCCTGGGTTTTGGGGCTGGAAGAGTGGTGACAGGGGCCTTGATTTAGGGAGAGCTCAGAGAGCAGCAAGGAAGGGAGAAGGAAAGGCGTGTTTCTTGCAAAATTTGGATGCTCCTACAAAGCTGTGGCATGCAGAAAGACGGGCTTGGAGAACAGGGACCCTCCGCGCTTGGTACCTCTGGTTGCTCTCAGCTGGGGCTCTGCAGCCGTGGGGTGGGAGGGCAGCCCCTCCGCCTGCCCACCGTCCACGCGAGGGTCCTGGCGCATGCCTGCCTGCACGCTGCCACACGCTGTCTGCTGGCCCTGGAACCCGCTGGGACAGCCGGGGCTGGCAATAGCCTGCAAAACCCTGAGATTAAACTTCTAAAGTTACTTAGGAACCAGCATGTGCTTCTCAACCCTAAGGGCTCAGATAGAAAGACTGCAGAGGACTTGCTCGGCAGGATTTTTGCCCAGAGGAGGCCAGCAGAGTCATCTCCCAAAAAGCCAAGCATGTGAGAGCTCAGCCCCGTGCAGAGCCAGGAATGCCTGCTGCTGGTCCTCCACCGTGAAACTCTCCTACAAGCCTTTCTGAGCTCTGACTCCTCTCTCTTCTTTCCAGCTCCGGGATGGGATTATGCCTGAACAATGCTCCTCCCAAGCAAGACTTCATCTACCCCACGGTGGCTCCAGGACAGGCCTACGATGCAGACGAGCAGTGCCGTTTCCAGTACGGAGTTAAATCTCGCCAGTGTAAATACGGGGTAGAGAGCCTTCCTGCTTTACTATCGGTTCCCAGGGGGTGGAGAATGGGGTCTACAACGGCAAAGGGCCGTGGGGCCATTCCTCTTCTGCCCACATTGCTTTGCTGTCCTGCTTCAAACAAAGGGCACTAGCATGTTCCCTGTGAGCTTTTTGCCTTGCTTCCCTGTGAGAGGCTGGAGGAGGTTGTTTCCCACGGCAAAGGTTGAGCCCAGCTCAGTTTCGGTCAGATCAGTCCCAAGGGAAGAGATCTCTTGCCTCTGCCTGATACCTTGGCTACTGCTGGTCCCCAAGGGTTGCAGCTGAAAGCCAAGCTGCAGTCCCCTCATCTGGACACCCTTCTCAGCAGGGCTTTGTACACAGACATCTTTTTTGTAATCCTTACTAGAAGTCATTATGCTGCTCGCACAAACTTAGGAGGAGAAACGTCTTCCAGGTGAGGTGGATCGATGTTCTGTAGGTATGTCTGAGGGACAGCTGCCCACCTAAGCCACCCTGCCATCACACTGCCACCCCCTGATCTTTGAATCCGGGAAACCACTGAAAGGAAAGGCTGTTTCAGGAGAAAAGCCTTCCTGGATCTTAGCCTGACATTTTGCTGTTCTCGATGTACTGGATATTGCCAGCTATCTGAGCATAGTGGCGAGGGCAAGCACTGAAGGGTTAATGGAACTCCTTAACAAATCCACTTCCCTCTAGAGAACACAGAGGAAGCCAGCAGTGAGATACGCAGGGAGCTGTGTTGTCTGATGGACACACGTTATGTGTACCCGCCCCAGACCAAGCCCTGGAAAGCTGTGAAAGAGGAATCAGATCAGGGTTTAGTTTCTCTTGCGACCATGTAAATACGAGCTGAAAGCTGCCGTTGAAGTGACCCGATGTGAACTAGCTCATCGCTCTGAGTGTTCATCTATTTATTATGGTTGAACACTAAACGACCTCCTGGTAGTCTCACCAGCTCAGCTTAGGGAACAAAGGGCAAAGTTTGTGCTCCTCCTCATCTGAGCAAGAGGCAGTGAAATGGAAACTTTCCACGTTTACATGCCTGTTTCCCAGCTAATTTTTAACTTGGGCAGACGCTTCCTGTGTATATACGCAGGTCACAAAAGCACAAGATGTCCTTGTGATGACCCTTCTAGCCCAGCCTGTCGTGCGTGCCGTTTGGGAGAAACCCAAAGGGCGTAAGGGCTCAAGTGCGTGCAGATAGATCTGGGTGAAACGTGTACGTCCACCCATCCTGTGCCCCATATAAACAAACTCCAGGGTGACGGCAGCATCCCTTCCTCCATGCCAGTACAGAGCGGGTGATTAATAGGTGTAATGAGGACAGAGCGAAGCAGACGTCACTGGTTAGAGCTGGGAAGTCCTCTCCCTTGGTGACACAGAGAGAAGAGGCTATACAGGAGCTCCTGCTTCCCGGTAGTCATGCTGGCTCTGCAAGAGCAGTATGGAGGGCTAGGTGCCTTTTGAAGATGGGAGAGACTTTCTCCTGCCACCAGTTAAAGACAGCTGCAGCTGAGCTTTAGCAAAGGAGTTGGGAACCAAAATCCTTTTGCATCTCAGAGCTGTGGTCCTTGGCGCAGACTCCGCAGTATTTTCCTTTGCCGGCTTGCCCTGTGGCACCCTGCTATCACAATCCCGGGCACAGGAGGGAGGCGGAGAAATCCCGAGCTCATCTTTTTGCCCCTCTTGGTACCAGCACAGAGGATTCCCAGTCGTTGAGTCAGTTTGTCCTGCGGGGATATCGGTTACTGTTTAGAGCCCAGCCCTTGGCGGGCGGAGGAATGCCTTGCTGGAAGGCTGAGCCGAGCCCGAGGCGTGATGAACAGGCTGCTACCTGACTGGAGGCAGGCGGCCCACGGGAGCTGCCTTGTAGGTCACGCTGCCGTGGGGCAGGCAGGAGGCCAGGCAGTCGCTGTGCCGGCACCGGAGCGTGCAGCGCAGAGCACGCCGGGTCCTTCAGCCCGTGCCGCGGCGTTGGTGTGCACCGACAGTGGCACCGGCGTGTGCTGGGAGCGCGTTAGCAGCAGCCGTGGCTGTTCGGGCTCTGCCCTCACATCTCAAGACAGTTTCCTTCGTTGACGATGTGAACCTGTTTCGTACTTTGAAGTATAACCGAAGTCATGGCAAGCTGCTCTCTGAAAAGCAGCAAGCTTTCCGTAGGCTTGTTTCAGTAGGAATAGGAGCAGGATGGTGACCTGGCAGGAAGCTCAGCTCTGGATTTTAGGTGTTGCTTTGCAGTTTGCAGATGTTGAAGTCCAGCCTGGTTGATTTAGCATCAGAGCAGGTTTAAAAGACCTGGACTTTGTGATTTAGCAGCTGTGACAACTTTGCAGAGTGTCTGTCATGGACCTAGCTTCTGGGTGGGTTCCGGAACAGCCAAGGGAAGCTTTTTTTTTTACTGGCACACTTGAGAGATCAGGATAGGCTGAAGCTCAGGATCTGCAGCTTAGGAAACCTGCTGGAAAGAGGTCTGGAGTCCTCAGCCCGGTATCACTCAGTGGACCCAACTGCACCTGGCAGAGACAGAGGGCAGAGCTGCCCATTTCTGGAGCCGCTTAAGGGCTAGCTCAGTATCTAGCATTATTTTGATTGTTCTGAAAATGGCTCTAAATCATCCAGAGGAGTCTTCTCTTTAGGACTGTTAGGGTGGCTGGAGATTGCCAGTACCCAAGGTAGTCACACTATGACCTGCAGTGCATCCCGGTAGCAGGAGATGACGGATGTGCCATGCTGATGCTCCCGGGGAGTCCCAGCTTTCCGCAGAGGCAGATCCGGACCCACATGGTGTAGGGATGTTCATGGAAGGTGCTGGGAAAGAGCCCTTGTGCTCAGCCTCCACTGCACAGACCCAAAAAAAAGAACATCCCTCAGCCCTGGGGAGAGGGGTCAGGTGGAGCAGAGCGGGATTAGCTCGGGACTCACCGGGATGTCCAAGGCGATGTGTCTTCAGTGGCACAAAGATCAGGTTTGGCTGCGTGGGCTGGCTGGGGAGCTGGCTCTAGTACCTGAGCTCAGTGGAAACTCCAAATCCAGAGAACCCCAGCCCCAGGAGAAGTGCTGAGGCTTAGTCCAGAGAAGGGGATGAGCTGTCAATGGGCTTGAGGTGACTGCAGCTGGCAACACCTTGCAAGATTTGATCTCATTTCCCCACCCCACCATGCTAAAAGCACTCCTGTCCCTGTGTCCCAGCCCAGCTGGTGCTTCTCAAGCGCACCGGCATGCTGCTGCCCCAGCCTCGCAGCCTCTAGCACAAGCGAATCCTAATCTCAGCTTTGTTTCTTTGTCTCTTTCTTCCTCCCTCCCCCTCTCTCCCCCAAAATCTCTCTCTTTCCAGGAAGTCTGCAGTGAGTTATGGTGTCTGAGTAAAAGCAACCGCTGCATAACCAACAGCATCCCTGCTGCCGAGGGGACCATATGCCAAACCAACACCATTGAAAAGGGGGTAAGGAAGCCCAGGGCACCGTAGCGAGTTGCCAGTGAGTGGCTGAATCCCTCTTCCAGCGATAACCGGGATTATTGTTTGCGTTGGTGAGTGTGGAGTTGATTTAAGAGCACCTACCAGTCAGTCCTCCCCTGCCTCCCAGAGCCTGGAGCCACCACCACCCTCCCCGCCGGCACAGAGGGAGGCTGGGATGTGCCAAGGAACCCATAATCACCCCCAAGTGCAGATCGTCTTGCAGATTGCTGGAAATGCAGAATATGAAGTCCCCGCTCCAGCAAGCTTCTTGCTCTCACCTAGGAGGCACAGGAAGTTGACCTCAAGCAATGCCGTGTGCTTTAGATGAACATCTTGTTCTCAAGTCTGCTGAGGTCTCCTGGCGGTCCTGAAAAAAGTGATTTTTGTCCCAGTTTCCCCAGCAGTGACAATGGGTTTGCAACAAGCTTTCAGAGGAACTTGTGAAAATCTGCCTTGCAAGGCTAGATGTGATGAAACCGCGGTTTTTCAGACTCAGCTGAGAGAGGAGGGTAGGATTTTTCATGGCGATATATTTTGAAAGTGAATTTTGACTTGATAGTACATATCATTTCGTTCCCTACATCTCGTACACGCATTTGTGCCAGTATAAAGCGAGTCTGTAGCACTGTTAAAACAAAGTGCCTTTGCAAGCTGAATAATAACCGGGACAATGGAGAATCAAGGCTGGGCCATTCTCTGTTCAGTGGGCACGTGGTTTTCCACTAGAGGAAAAATAATTCCCAAGAAATTCAAGAATAATTTCAAAACCTTAAGAAGCTGGAGAAGCTGATGTGCAGGAAAGAGTATGGCTTTGACAAACGCATTATTCTTTTCAATGAGTTGCTTTAGTTCTGCTGGAAATTAGATCAAAAAGGAGTAGAGAGCTTCTGGGGCTGCGCATCCCTGCTGCTGGAGATTCACTGTGTAGAATGGCAACTTTTTTCTACTAGTCATCCTTTTTTACCAGATTTTCCTACTTTTAGATATCTCTTCCCCCCAACCCCTCCCCTTACTAGTTTGTTTAAGCAGGGTTCTTCAAAAGTCCTAAGAGAAGTGAAGTGCCAAGCACTCAGCCCCCAGGACTCACAGGAGCTATTCCCAGTGAAGATGCTGACTCAGTTTGAACCCCCGGTTACCTTCCTCTGCTTCTGTTCATCCCTTTGCATCAATTCGTGCACCAGAAGTGATTTGATGTTGTGTGAAAGAAGATGCACCTTTGTATTAAGTTTCTGTGCCTTCAGCAGCTGGAGCTGCTGGCTCCGGCCGGGTGAGCCCCCAGACCTCAACCCTCGGCTGGAGCAACTCTCTGAGCTCTGCCCTGGCTGCTCCCTTTCCACCTGGGGAGAGCAGAGAAGAAGGATTAGGGAGCAGAAGCTATTTAAGGTATGCAAGATTAAAGGAGAGATAGGGTGAGTTTCTATGTTCGTCACCCAACTGGGGAAGCAGTGGAGGGTGAAGACAGAGCCACTCTCTGTTAAACGGTGGCTGTGCCCACATCCCAGACCTCTGGTTGTTTCCTCCTCCCAGGTTCTCTGTCTGGTGTTTTTTTTTTTTTTTCCAAACTGATCACCTGTGGTTGTTATGGCTTCACCTGGTATAGTCCCAAGAACCCACAGTGGGTGACTTCAGACCTGGACCTGGTGGTAGTTTCTGCTGCCTTAGGAGTGCCCCTGGCAGCCCGACAGTGGGTTCACTGTCCTGCTGGCTCCTTCCCTGCCTGTTTTGGTTTTCTATTCTTTTTTTTTTAATTTTCATTAATCAAGCACTGGTTGCACACATTATGGTCAGTGCACCCTGTGAGGATGCCTTTCATTACGCGTTCTCCCTCCCCACATGCCCCCACCTCGTACCTGGTCTCAGCCGGCACATAGCCGTGCTTGCTGCAGGAGAGCGAGCCAGGGTCTGCTCCTGGCAGCCAGGATGCAAGGGCAGAGCCCATCACCGCTGCTCTCAGGAGCCCTGAGTGCATGGGGGGTTTGCAGGGGTTGGGCAGGCTCCTGGGCCCTGCCTGCAGAAGCAGCAGCCCCAGTTCCTCCAGTCTGGAGCATCAGTAGGGACAGCAGAAAGGCTGTGCCTGCAGCGCATCTCCTCTGCATGGGCTCGCACCTTTGGAAGGGCGTTGGTGTGCAAGGGGGTCACTAGCTGAGTGTCCTGGGAGGCCATGGTTCATTTTTCCCTGCTGGCTGTGCTGCCCTTGGAGAGCCTGGCTCAGAAGGAGCTGGGAGAGGCCTTGCCAGGAGCTCCAGGGTGGGTTATCAGCCCCTGGAAGGAGCACACAGCGGTTTCTTCCTTCCTGGGATTATCTCAGCCCCCGAGGCATGGTGTCTGGCACCGTGCCCAGGGAACGGCAGCGGGTCTGGCAGTGTCCCGCTCCTTGCATCACTGTTGACTCCAGGGGGTGCAGGACGCTTTCCAGGTCCAAGGGAAATATTTCAGAAGTAAGTTTCCATGAGCATCTGTCACCCAATGGGATGGGCACAGGCAGATTCTATAATGATCCTCAGCAGAACAATAACACAACAACGTTGTTATTACAGTCAAAACTTTATTTTAACTTGGACCCTTTGCAGATCGGGTCATTTTAATACATTAACTACAGCTTGAGCTTCCAGTACCCATGCAAAGCTCACTCCGTCCTGGGAAGGAGCAGATGACAGCAGAGGTGTCCGTGCCCCACAAGGATCCTGGCCCTGCTGCCCAGCAGCTGCAGCTCTGGTCCAAGTCCCACCTGGGACTCACTGCTGCGTGCTTTTGTAGGCAGTGAGGTGTGTGCTTTTACGTATCTCTGTCCTCAATGTGTGTCACCCAGATTGACCCACGTGCCCAGGACCCCTTTAGAGGAGAAGTGGGGATGTGACCGACTTGCCCGTGGCTGCCTTCCCCACAGGATGCTGCGCTGGGGGTTGGGAATGGGGGCACTGGTCCCAGCATCCATGTGAACCCCAAGTACTCAGTGTGCGCAAACGGTGACAGTGTGACTCGGAGGAGAGGGTGCCCCAGAGAGAAGGGAATGCCATCTGAAATGGAGAACTTGGCTCTGAGGCCAGCACAGCTCCGAGCTCAGATTTCATGGGATCAAACCAGATCCCAGCCTTGAACTGGGATGCTGTGTCCGATGGAAGCTGGGGAGTGCTGGGAGGAAAAAAACGTGTGCTCAGGGTGTTTAAAGCTCTGTCTTTCTGCAGTGGTGCTACAAGAGGGAGTGTGTGCCTTTCGGCACCCGACCGGAGGGCGTGGATGGTGCCTGGGGATCCTGGTCGTCCTGGGGAGAGTGTAGCAGGACATGCGGTGGAGGTGTATCGTCATCCATTCGCCAGTGTGACAGCCCGCGGTAGGTGGACATGTGCGTGCCTGTGGCAGCGTGGCCCTGCCTTGTCCTGGCTGCACAGCATCGCTGTTCGGGTCGGTGGGGAAGGCAGCAGCCAGGTGTCTGTGCAGCTCTGTGCTCGGACCCCAGGAGGGTCTTGGCTCCGGCATGCAAATCCCATCTCCTGCTTTCACAGCACCTAGGTGCTCTTGCTTTGGTGCTGAGTCTGCAGCCACAGACCTAAAGCCACTTGTGCAGCTCCACTGTGAGCTTGCAGCTGAGGTCTGCTGGGGGACTGCCCTGCTGCAACAGCCCCTCCGGGCAGGATCCGTCCTTGCAGCAGAGCAGGACTGGGAAAAGCCTTGGTGCTCTGGCAAACTCGCTGCCCTGTGCTGGCTCTCCCTTCTCCCATAAACACTTACAAATATCTGCAGGGTGGGTGTTGGGAGGATGGGGCCAGACTCTGTTCAGTGGTGCCCAGCGACAGGACAAGGGGCAATGGGCACAAACAGAAGCAGAGGAAGTTCCAGCTGAACACGAGGAAGAACTTCTTCCCTCTGAGGGTGACAGAGCCCTGGCCCAGGCTGCCCAGGGAGGCTGTGGAGTCTCCTTCTCTGGAGATATTCCAGCCCCGCCTGGACGCGGTGCTGTGCAGCCTGCTCTGG
>Ga0065711_1028436_pt1 | contig 41249 bp, 35 predicted proteins | sample Hoacrofraction12_FD_59098 | JGI IMG/M metagenome (GOLD analysis project Ga0065711, IMG submission 59098) | Hoatzin crop microbial communities from Cojedes, Venezuela - Epithelial fraction 12 v2 (version 2) | ecosystem: Host-associated > Birds > Digestive system > Esophagus > Crop | place...
GACCCTGTTTGTTACCAACACTCGTATACAGAATCACAGAATCACAGAATGGTAGGGGTTGGAAGGGACCTGTGTGGGTCATCTAGTACACCCCCCCTGCCGAAGCAGGGTCACCTACAGCAGGCTGCACAGGACCCCGTCCAGGCGGGTCTTGAATATCTCCAGAGAAGGAGATACACATACAGATAGAAGGAGATACACGCACATACAGACAGACGAGAACAGGCACTGCCTCACACGAACAGGCAGAGAAATGCGCTGATGCCAGATGAACAGAAACACAGAGGGAGCCGTGTACCACTAATTGCATTGTACCACTGCAAATGCTCAAAATGTGAAACTTGTATGACTAACACATCCCCACAGCCAGACGCATGCATCAAAGATAACACACAACCGGCGCTTGCCGTTTATAGCAACAAACAAATGCGGGCTCACAACCGTGTACAGCAGACCACCCCGGGAGGCACAGGCTCACACACAGCTACCGAATGGGGTCACCCACATGCATTCGTAAATACGCCACGCAGTCAGAGGCGTCCTTAAGTCCAGGTTTGTGTGAAGCCGGCTGCAAGAGCTATGCCCCAAGATGCTTGTGAACTTTCGGTTGGACGTTTGGAGATGATAAATAAATACATGTGCCGCAGGTGCTGCTCCAATTGACGGGCCGTCTTGCCCTCCCCTGCGACGCCAGCTGGAGGTTGTCATTTTTGTCCCTCTTCTGTGAGGGTGTTGCAGGGTGTTAGCAGGGCAGAGCGGCTGCTGCGCTTGCTGCCGCTGCTGAGTAACAGGTGAATTATTGTGATGGATGGTCTGTAAAGGACTTGTGTCCCCTGAGGGTGGGAGGTGCTGGATACACGTAAGGCTGCTCTTAGAGGAAATATACTCTGCACTTTCATCTCGGCTGCGGGCCCCGGTGTTGCCCATGCAAGCAGTGTGCAGTGAGGACAGGATGGCAGCGGGGCAGGGTGGGCTGACGAGGGATACGGGATTGAGGATGGTGGTGGAGAAGGTGAACTCTGCGGATGCTCGAGACGTCCCACTGGGCTCTGAGTGGATTGCCTCCAGCACTGGGATGGTGCTTTGGGGACCTCTGACTGGTATTTCCCTCTGGAAATGCAAACTGGCTGCAAAAGGCTCTTTCGCTGGCAAGATGCGATAGTCTCCCCTACCCTGTCTGCATCCTAGAGGTTTTCAGGAAAGTCCTGCACAAGCAATGCAAAGGTCACATCAGCCCTCCCTCACCCACAGTCCCTGATGGCCCCCTCTCTGCCCAAATCCGAGGAGAGGTGGCGAGGAGCCAGGAGTCTGCTTCAGCTGGGGCATGATGCCTGCGGGGACATCTTGGGCTGGCTCGCTCGTGACACTTTGGTTGGCTGTGGCTGCCTGGCAGGCTGTGGCGTTAACAGCCCCGGGATGCCTGCAGCAGCCCTGGAGGGGAGCGTGTCTCTGCAGAGACCTCTCTGAGCAGCGCATGCCAAGAGGTGACATTGGCCTTTGGGGACAGACACCCCCAATCTGAAGCGCTTCCCCCGAATCACGACGTCTCCTCTTTTTTCTCCCAAGCAATCTCCCCTGCTCGTTTAGTCCACCACTGCCCTTGCAGTTTCAGAGCATCCTTCTGCCTTCTTCCCCACCAGAGTCCGGCAGGACCAGATGCTTTCTCCGAAGTGGGGAAGGGCTGAGCCAGAGGCCGGCAGCTTCTCCCGTGCCTGCCAAGTCAATGAGCTCCCTGCCAGCACACATCTCCGGGGCAGGCGTGCGTGCCGGCTGCAGGACCAGCGGGGGCTCAGCTCGGGATGGCAGCGTTTTTAAGTGGCCCTCGGGGACGGACAGTGGGAGGAGGAGTGCAGACTTGAGACCTGGCTCCAGGGAAGGCTTTGGTGCAGGCTGTGCAGGGAGAGAAGCAGGAGGAACTGCCAGCCCATAAATACCTTCCCTTCCCCTGGGAGGGAAGTGCAGTGAGGGTAGCATTGCTCCTCCAGCGATATGCGACTTTTGCAGGGGAATGGTTTAGTGTGTTTGGGGGGCATTTGGCCAGAAAAGTCAGGAGTGGGATTTGATTTTCACTGATGGGTCTGGCCTGCCACTGCCAGCTGGGGATAGTCTTGCCTGCACAAAAGGTAGAGTGGGAAGAACATGCATCTGACCACCCCATAACCATGTAATTGTCCTTTTTAATTGCCCTTGTCACAGTAAGCTGCACAAAGGTGAGGTTAGAGACATCCCGAAGGTGAGTTCTGGAGCCTTATAATTCTGTCTGGTCTTATTGTTACTGTCTCTTATCTGGGTAGGAACCCTCTCTGTTGATGCATGTTTTTCTCCATATGCAGATGTATGCATGAGCCAAACTCATTGCTCCTGGTCATTTTGCATTAAATAGGGCCTCTCCTGCATTGAAATATAGTAACAGGCTCACTCCAGCGAAGTTACACAGCAATGGTGCCGCATGGGAAAGCCAGCAATTGCAATACCAGAGAAAATATTGACATTGGATGAGTTGCAGTCTGGCCAAAATAGTGGATATACCTGATTCCAACCTCTGCATCTGACCTGGTAGTGGTGAGGACCCTGGATCTGTGTGGCAGAAAAAACACTCCCTTCCCCTTTGATGTTGAGACAGGAGGACTGACTCTGCGTAAAGAGCTCAAAAGTGTCCCGCTGCTTGGGTTTCCCCTCTCCATCTTTTGACACAGCATATTAATCCTCGTTAATGTAGGAAATACGCTGAGATCACAGCCTTGGGGCTGGTTTGGGTGGCAGAGGGGGACTTAGTCTCAGGAAGGAAAGGGGTGTTACATCTCCAGGGGAGGCAGCTGTCATTCAAGGACTGTATTTAGCTTCCGGACTCCGAAAAGGATTCACCTGGCTCTGTGTCTCTATGACCTCTAATAAGTGACTCTGGCCTGGATGAATAAGAGTGATAATCCGCCTGTGATGCAACCACTACCCAGTTTGTGTATGTGTGTTGGACATGGGCAGAGCTGGATCCCAAAGTCCCAGCTGCATCTGGCAGTGGTGAGATGGAGAAGAGGCCCTGAATGTTTGCTTGGAGGGAAAGCAGGAAAATGCTGGTGAGGTTGTTTCTCCCATTCCTTTGCCCAGTTGTATTGTTAATTAGGAAGCTTTCTACGTCGCAGTTTGGAATTGTCGTGCCCTCGTCAGTGCGGATGCTCTGAGCACTGTAATAAGTCATTCCTCCTGGCTGTCCCTGCTAACCTTTCTCCTCCGTGTTTTTAATGGGAAAGAAGCTGGGCTCAGTCACTGCATGTTAATAGCCTGCAAGGGAGCCAGTTCAGAGCAGGCAATGGGGAGCTGGTGGAAATAGGGAACGGAAGAGGGGGTACAAAGGGTTGCATGGGTGCTCAGAGTTAAAAACCTGGTGAGAGTGAAAACAGAGGTGCTGAATGGTGGCAAGAATGTGCTGCCACTTTTGTCACAGGGGTTAAAAAATTAAGAACAGCATCCGAAAGCCAGAAAGCCAGCCGGAAGACACAATACCTGTTTCTTTCCAATAGCTGCAGGCCTTTGGGGTAATGAATTCAAAGAGTCTCTCTGCTATCCCCTAAGGGACACTATGTCTGCTTTCTAAACCTCTGTGCTTGCTGCTCTTTGTTCTGACAAATACCAAGCCTCGAAAAACAAGCAAAGCTTTGGATCAAAGTGTGCGTTGGAAGCTGGGGACTGAGAGCACAGGGTGGATAGGCAGAGCTTGCAGGATCTTAACCGGGGATAACAGGGGACTGCAGCCTAAGGTGAAAAGGTTGGCTGGACCTGACAGATGAGTGCTGAGAAGAGCGCTGGAGATCATGGATCCAGCAGTGTGGGCATCAAAGGGATTGTGGGCTGAAACGTCAAGGGTGCAAGCATGCCAAGGCAGAGCAGCGTCAGCAGAGATGTGCTTGGGCTGCGTGCTCCTAAAGCGAGGGGGACTGAGCCTAGTGCCTGGGAGGATAACCTACAGCCAGGGCATGAAAAAACAAGGTCTGTGCTGTGGATCTTCATGACAGAGACATCCTTCCGTGCTGCCGATTGACACTTTTTGTATTGTGATGTGTCTAAGGGTTCTTGTGTAGCTTTTAAACCTGTACAGGTAGCACAGGCACTTCAAATGCTTGAGCATGCCAACAGGGTGAACAGAAGAAAGCGCCCATCAGGCCACCATCGGGCAGTCCTTGCGCAAGCTCTCTTTCCTAAGAGCATTCCTGTAACACCCCTCCAAAGCCAGGCCTTGGAGATATTTCATTCCCCTCACTTTGACAAGCCACTTCCACTGTGCTGTTTAATGGACAACATTTGGATTTGCATTTTCCCAGAACAAGGCCAACGTTAAGTGCACCCAGCCAGCAAAGTGATGTTCTTCAGCAAAAACATGGTGCTCTGCAGTACTTGGGTGCCACCGAGCGTGAGACCTGTTCTGCTTTTCCTATGTCCACCTGCACTCTCTGACCATTCTGCTTAGTTGTATAACTTTTGCAACCTGTCTTCATGGTGCTTCCACTGCCCTGGCAAAGGAGAGCTTCACAAGCTCTAGTAAAGGGTGCTTAATATTTAATTCCACTTATAGTTTGCGTTACAGCTCCCTGTTTGAAGGAGTGACTGTTCTGTATGGGTTTGACATGCAGTTGCCCATGTCGGTCTGAAGGAGCCTGCCCAATGAGCGGTGTGGCACGAGGCCATCCCAGCATATCCCTGGGTGGGAGAGGGAAAGCCTGAGGCAGCAGAGCTGAACCTGGGGCCAACAGGACCGTGTGAGGGACTGTGAGGGCAGGGTGGCTGTGTTGTGTCGGGATGAGTCCATGCTGCTCCAAAGCACAGTGCCCCATTAAGGTGCTCAGGCTGACTCTGGATGGGTTGGCACCATTATCTGAGATGGTGCAGCGTCGCGCCAAGTGTCTCAGGGGCTACTGGGATGATTTAAATAGTGGTGGAGAAGGCTAGCCAGAAGAATCTTCGTGGAGAAGGGGACTGGCAGAAAAGAGAAATATTGGCAGAAGCTGTCCCGCTCCCACATGGCAGAGACACAGCCATACTGCACAGCTGGGGCTAAACCAGAGAGTTTTACTTAAAATTGCTTTGGCACAAAGTGCAGCCATGGTTTATCACTGTCAGAACTGTCAGTCCTGTGGCTCTCCCCTGCTCCAAACTCACTGGGAGAGCACAGGCATGCTGGGCTCTTGCTGCTGATTCCTCACATGAGTTTCATTTCTCTTTCTCTCCTCCTCTCCAGGCGTTCTCGCTTGCGGCTGGCATGGCAGAGTACGTCCCCCAGCCTCCCTCTACCTGGCCCTCAGGCCCACAGCCACCTCATGCCTCCACCGTCTGCCCACTGGAGCCCGTGGATTTGGGGGTCTCAGAGCAGCTAACGCCACTGGAGCAGCCGCCATCCTCCCCGGAGCTGGGTGAGGACGAGGAAGTCACCTCCCCGCCGGACCCTGATGTCCCCTACCCTGACTTGGCCCCAGTTGTCTTCTTCTGCTTGAAGCAGACCACCAGCCCGCGGAACTGGTGCATCAAGATGGTGTGCAACCCATATCCTTTCCGAGCTGCCCCTTCTCCCTCCCCGCCTCTTGCTCCCTCCTGCCCCATCCCTCCCCTCTCCCTGCCCTCCCAGGGTGTCTGGCAGGTAAGGAATGACGTTTCCTACATATTTAATGACTTGCTTTGTTCCCAGCTTGCAATAAACAGAACCTCAGCTGTTTTATCGTATGATCAAAAGAAGCTGATTATGAAAGAGGGGACTTCAGAGAGAGCTGCTGAAAGGCCCAGTCACAGGGTACTGGGTGATAGGAGAAGGGAGCGGTGAGGAGAGGTATTTTAGAAAGGCCTGTTCTTCCCCCTCCCGACTCCCTTTTAGCCTCTATCCTGGGACAGAGCGGGTGTTGCAAGCCCAGGAGCTTGTTGGCAGGCTGACACGTGTGGCGGAGGTGTCTGCTCCCTCTGAGTGTACGGGCTTCAGTGAGAGCCCATCTTGCCCTTGGTGAGGGACCACCACCACTGCTGGACCTTGACTGCGAGGATACCCTAAGCGACCCCTTGCCTTTCAGCAGGCACACGTCACTGTCCTGGCAATGTCTTGCCATGATGCCTGGGCGGGGATGAATGGGTTAATCTGTTCAGAGTTTGATGCTGAGCCTCATATGCCCTGGGGGAGACCTCTGGCAAGTGAGCATGACCTTCCTTTGCAGGGAGATCAGCAATCCCAGATGTGTGTCACTGTTCACACTCAGTGCCTTGATTGCAAGGAGGCTCCTGCAGCTCACCAGAGCAAAGGACCATCACCTGCACAACTCGTTAGCACTGAGGCTGCTAGGAATTAATGGCCTATGTGACTCTTCAGCCTAACGCAATATAAAAAACAGGTGAAGAGCACTAGTTGCTCTTTGGACTGTGGTTCCTTTTAGAGTGGGAGGAGGTGGAGGATGTGATAAATCATCAAAGAGGTTAGTCTAAAGTTTTGCTTGAGCCTTGTTCTGGCCAAAAATCTTAAGTCATGGCCCTTTCTACCTGTAAGTTTCTTAGTTCCCAGTTAGTTGGGTATTATCTATAAGGATGCTTGTTAGGGTTTTGGTGCATTGGCCTCTAGATTAAATCTGAGTGTCTGGGCACACAGCAGAGACTTGCAAAATGTTTTTAAGAGCCTTTTCATCTTCAAGAGCTAAACCCTGGGTGAATTTTTGGGGTGCTGTCAGCAATACCAGATGACCTTAGATGGCTGATGAATCTGGAGATTTGTTTCGATTTCAAATGTAGGAAAAGCTTTGTGTTTCAGCTCTGAGCTCTTGCCTTAAAGTTCAGAAGCTCTTAAAAAGGTGTTGTGGTCTCAAGCACAGGTTGTGACTGAGAACTTATTGGAGATTTAGGTTTTCTGCTTTCCTTTCTACTGGCTGCTCCTTAAAATTTTAAAACTTCATATTGAATTATGCATTGCTTTTCAATCATTGTGTGTCTGCACTGGTTATTATGTCCTGCGAATATTGTCCCAGCGTGTGGTGGACTCGGAGTAAAGCATGGAAGTTTTGTGTCTCAATGCAAAGGCTGGATTCAGAAAATAAAAGAAGAGTAATAGCCTGGGTTTGGGATGAAAATTTGCTCTTGAATGGGGGAAAGAGGTTGTGGGTGGAAGAAGAGAAGAGCCTGTCTTTGTTTTTGACTAAAAAATCAGTCTTAACAGTCTCTCAGTTTGGTATATAGCAAGGAGTTTGTTTTAAGGTATTGGAACTGTGTTATTCAACAAATTTGGCATTTTATGTCTGTCTTGCTGTTTAAATATTACTTTTGTTTTAACCCTCAGACGTGTGTGATATTTTACTCTGAAAAGAACTTTTTCATAGTAGAAGCTATGGAAGGAAGGAAAAAGCCTTGTGCAATCAACTGTTGATGACATTACACCTGGCTACGTGTGACATAAGGAGTGAAGGGCAGTGGTGGGGCTGCTGGAAACCTTTTGAAAAGGTTGTTTCAGACCTGTGATTTGAGCTCAGCTGTGTGAAGTTAGGAGGCTATTTGAAAAGCAGAGACTGAGTAGAGAGGATTCAGCTCCTCCTTTGATTCCCCCTCACCCTTGAGGTCCTGTTTTTGAATGGATCATGCAGTAAGTAGTTCCCATGATTTTTCAAATGAGAGATTGTTTTGGCACCCTGATGGTTTCTTGCAGGTAATTATATGTTCTTGGCATCGTGTTTTTTTTGTTTATAGCACCATAGAAATGGTATGGTTCCATAGCCTAGTAGCAGACCACTCATCGGGGTCTCATCCCTAGCTGGAAATGAGCCCCTTTAAGGGATACGTCTATGAAAGTCAAATCATGTTTTCTAGGAATTTGTATGCTTGCCTGCTTTTTCCCTGTCTGAAGTTTTTTTCATCTGTGTTATACTGGGCCATTGGGTCTCCAGTGTGCTTGTGCCAAGCAGGGGCAGGCTGAATCACTGTCACAGGGCAACACCTGGCCTTTCCTGAAGATTCAGCAAAAAATATGGGGCATTAATTAAAAGCCTGTTAATCTTCTCATTGACTTTCTACTAGGCCAGAGCTTCATGATCATTATTATGGAAGTAATATCAATGAAACTTAAAATTGAAGCTGTGGTTGTTAAGGATTATGTCGCAATTTTTGTAAGCACAAGGTCATTAACCACCAAATTTCAATTTAGGTAATTGCATTCTACCTACTTAAATCCCCCTCCCCTCAAGATTATTTTTCTTTCCATGAGCAGTCCTGCAATTTTGTTATGTGCTATTAAACAACTGCCATATTCCTTTGCTGCAGTGCAGTAAGAGGAGAAAGAACTTATAGAACCCCTGCTTTAAAATCACATCTGGATGTATATTAGCCTATAAATATGTAATGCTGCTATTGCAAAAATTGTAGACCCCAACTCCGTTTTAACACGGGGACTATGTTCATGTGAAGCTTGTGGTGTTTGTCCCCGAAGGGAGTGTTTACTGTGCCTTTTGCCATTGTGCTCTGTGGTGAAAAGGAGCACGATGCTTTTAAGTGATTGCATGTTTCTGGTATGGCTTTACATACAGTGCAAATGAATGCTTGAATTGCCCTAGTTTACTGGTGAGCAGATTTTTTTCTAAAATCCTGATTAACCTTGTTATAGATAAGTAACTGCTGTGTAATCAGCCAGGTTTGCAATGTGGCGCACACCTGGAGCCTGGCCTGGCTGCTGCGAAGTGTGCCTGTCTGGGAGGAGTCTGGTGTGATGCAGCATGTGAGCAACCCACCTGGTGACCAAGCAGTTTTCTTAGGTTGATTTCTGTTTTCTGTTTCAAGGCACAAGGCTGGGCTTTCTGAGTTGCAGACCATGGCGCTGTTGCAGCTGCAATGATAACAGAGTCAATAGTTGAGATACAGTTTTGAGAGGCTGCAAGATTTTTTTCCTTTTGTGAAACCTAAACTCCATGTCAAAGAGGATTTGAAGTCGAGCTTGGAGGAGAAATAGGGTGAAAAGCCTGAAAACACTTCCAGAACAACTGCGTAGCATTCATCTTATGAATTTATAAAGTGTTTAGGACTAAATAAAGGGCATGCCACATGGTGCCTTACAAATGGATCCTGATTCACTTTGCAAATTATGAGAAGATTATGAGAGAGTTGCCTGGATGTCTGCATCACTGTTTGACTCCTTGGGGTTCCATAAAGACTTTACAATTCGTCCGTCCATGGGGTCAAATGCAATAGATTTGGTTTGTCCTTTGAGCCCTTCTTTAAAAGAAACACTTTCCAGGAGGCCCAGGCCTCCTTTTGCTGTTGTATCTATAATATTGACATGACAGCAACAGCAAGAGTGCAGTGTGCCATTAAAAAAAAAAATCAATGCTTAAACGGTAGCAGTAATGAGATAGGCTCGGCAGTTCACCACTCTGTCATTTTCTTGCTTTTTTTTATACCAGCCCCCTTCCCTTATTTGTGAAATGTGTTGGCCATTTGGGCTTCTGTTTTGCTCTCAGGCAGTAAAATGCTGCATTTGCAGTTGATTTCAGTGGTGCAGGAGCAGCAAGTCAGGTCCCAGTTGTGCAAAAGCTTATATACGCACTTAATTTTTAGTACTGGGAGCTGTGTTTTATGGGGTATGGAGCAGGGTGGCTTCTTGAAGTTAGTATGACTGCTTGTGTGTACTGAGGAGCTGCCTTGTAGCTCCTTAGCTTTAAAGATCCTCACAGTAGAGACTTTGCCATCGTACCTGTCCCTCCAAGCCCTACCATGCTTCTGGGAGTACTTTTCCTGTAACTTGTACTGGCAACTGTATCTTCTTGGACTGTGTGCTTGGTGCAGAAGAACACAGGACTGGCCTTGGGCATATTGATGGGGAACTGGGAGAACCTACAGATTTATTCCCTACGTCCTCCCTGCCTGGTGCCACGGAGGTCATTTGTATACGAGCCAACAGAGTCTAGGATGGTTGTCGATGGAAATAGTGGTGTTTCATGCTCGCGCTGCCCAATGGGAGTGGAGAATCAAACACTGGAGGAGCAAAGAAAATCATGTGTGTGTGTGGATTGGTGATTGGTACTTCTCTTGGCAATGTTGAGCTGGTGATGCCATGGTGCATGGGGACCCTGTGCTGCTGAAACCACTGCTTTTCAGGTGACACATGTGGCCAAGGGACTGACAAATCTTTTGCTCATTAATAAACCTCAGATGAACAGGTGTGGTAATATTACACCCTGGTCAAATACAAGTTTCTACAGTTTGATTTTGTGTGAGTGAAATCTGGTGTGCAGATTGTCGTATGTTGTACTTGTTTTCTGCCTTAAGCTATTGCCTTGTGTACTGTTAAACCCTGGATGGAGTCTTCATAACAACTGGATGTAGTTAATTAATAAGCAAACACCAGCTGTAAATTTATTGCAGGTCTTGTAATACTTGATGTCTGTCTGAAGGCCTGAGCTCCTGTAATCCTGTGAGGTTTATTTTTCTTTTTACGTGTGTACATTTATATATGTGTGTGTGTATGAATGTATAAATAAAACCAAAAAATGTTCCTGCCTCTGTAGTAGGTAGAGAAAAGCTTGGAAATGTGACCAAAAGGTATAATAATACATCAAAAATTGAGTGGGTTATGAATTTTAAGCAGCATTGATCGTTCTTGAGGACCTAGGGATCATGGCTTTCTGCTTTTGGGGTCACCTTTTCTGTGCATACCTGGGAAACACCAAAATGCATATGTTATTCCTGCTTCTCCATTGTAAAGACACATGTCTCCTGTCTCTCTTTGCTCAGAAGACAGGCAAAGAGTCTGGCACTTATTTGAGGACTTGTGATAGCTTTGTATCATTCCAGGTAATAAGGCTGATGTGCCTTTAGGAATGGATTGATTTCTGTTGATTACACAGCTCTGTAGACCTTCTTCCAGCCAACAGATGTATCTGTATACCCGAGATCCAACAAGTGCAAGATGATTCTTTTTCTGTAAGAGGTGATCTAACCTCTCTGTGCTACACACTGTGCTAAACCTACTTTGCAGATGCTCCTGTTACAAGGGAAACTGGGCTGATCCAGAGCTCTCCAGTGGACATGTGGTGTAGGTGGCATTGGTGTTCCCCAGGGCATGTGCTGAATGCTTTTTAAGCTTTGAAAGGGGGCAAGCCTGCTTTAAATCCTGCTTGGTTTTCTGCCACTCTGCCAAGCTCCCTACTGGTGGAATGGAGTTTGCTATTGGCAAATAAGTGTGACTTCTAATAAGCCAATTATACATAAACTTGATTAATATTTGAAGTCAGTGCATGCACCAGGCCAACACAGCCATCTCCCCAAGACCAATCTGTCCTCAACTACTCTCTTCCCCTTCTGTTAACAATGTGTATTTAAAAGCACTGATTTCCTATGCTTGTAAATTGACCCTTAATTTACCTTTTAATTGTTCTCTTGGGAAGGTGACTGGGCTTCACCCCATCTAACTCTACCTGTCTGAAAACCAGGCATCTAGGATCTTTCCATAGATATTTGATAGACTGCCATCTGTAGCGGATTATTCGGCATGCTTAACTTAACCTCCTCCTTTCACAGGGCGAAGTCACTGTCTGGAGGTGTCTATTTTTTTCCCCTTTAGTAAAGGGGGAGTTTCTGGATAGCTGTGGAGCGAGGCAAAGGGGAATGCAGGGAGCAGGTTTGGTTTTGGAGATGGTGCGGTTTGAACATTTTGGTGCTTACATAATAAAATATCGGGCAATCAGAGTGTTGTGGAGGAAAGGAGGGGCACACCATCTGCCTGGACTCTGGATTGGGGAAAAAGTACTTCTGTAAATTCCAGCTTCTTTCCTGGGATAGAAACCCAGTTTCCCGGTTGTGGTTGGTAGGCAGGGGGAGCATGTCAGTGCTCAGGACCTCCACAAGAAGTTGGGGAGGAAGGTGCCTCTGCAAAACTGGTGTTTTGGGAGGGGAGTGTCATTAGTGTGGTCATTTGATGTGCAAGTTTACAATGGGAAGTTCAGAGGGATCGTTTGCACAGTCAGACATAGTGTAAATGGAATTTAAACTCATGCATTATCATTAGTAGCCCACAAGGGATGGATATGTTTGAAGGGGATTTGCATGCTTGTGATCTGTAAGAAATTGGCTGGGCTGTGTGTATGTGAGATGTACGCAATTCCAGGCAAGTGGGCAGACGTAAAGGGATGAGGTCTAAATTTGGCTGGCTTGCAAGCTGGCCCTGTGTATCTAAGCACAAATGCTGAGACAGGGTATCTCACTGCCTCCCTTTAGCTTATTCTCTGGAGGTTTTTTATAGTGAGAAGTCAAATACCACAGTGTGGAAATGAAGCAGGACAACAGCACAAACAAAACAAGAGCTCTGACTGTCTGAAGCTTTAATGTCCATAGGGTCTAACAAAATCAGAAATAAGGCTGAAAAAATTCTTAGTGCATCCCTACTGTCTTCATGCAAAGCTCTGAGCATTTTCCCTGTTACTGAAGGATAGATTCTTACTGTTGGAGGAAGGGCTAACTGCAAAATATTGAGATGAGACTGTAGTTTAGGAGAGGGGTATTTTTTTTTCAATGTGTTGTACTGCCCTGTTTCCCCAATATGTGCCAAATGCAATAAAAAACCTGCTAGTGCTCCATGCCCCGGTGCTTCAAGAAAGTGGGGCTAGGACTCTTACTGCAACAGCTTTTTATGAAGTATCTCAGTATGTTCCCTGGAGTTCTGGTCAATGAATGTGGAGGGTGTGGGAAAGAAGGTGGGAGAGTGCAGTGTACGAAAGTCACATCCTTGTCTGGTGTAAATCAGTGTTGTTCTGCTACATCTATTGAAAACGGACCTATTTGCACCAGCTGTTGCTCTTCAGGCTATACTGGGGAGACTGGTCTTGTCTTGTCATATAGTACAGTGTTGTCCAGTGCAGACTGGTTTGTGCCAGCCTGCGGGGTAGCTGGTAGTGTCAGGCCAGAGGAGAGGGGCGATAATCTCTGTCGAGTGCAGTAGCAGTGCCTGCTTTCGGGGACCTCCCCATCCCTCTGCAAAGTGCATTGCTGAACTGAAGCAAATGCTGAAAAACCCTTCTGGTGCATATTGTGTTTATTCACTGGAATGTATTTTGCCTTGGAGATGAGAACCATTTATTCTCTGAAAAATGGTCAGTTTTCCTTTTTCAGCCTTTGTAAACACTGGAGCAGGGTATGGCGGGGAGCCGGAGGGGGCTTGGAGAAATAGAAAGGGCAATAAAATACTCGTTTTGAGTTTGATTGATAAAATACTCTGACCAGACCTCTAATTGCATGTTCTGTCATAACAATGTGAATTAAATAATGCAATTAACCACTAACAAATTGACCAGCTGCCTGTTTGAGGACTTGACATTCTTCCCACCCCAGACCATGAGGAAGGGCCTGCAGCCAGCTGAATTTGCTGTGTGTTGTGAGTGTAATACTTGATAGGAGCTGCTTCAGGTGAGGAATGGTTAACAGAGTTGCAGCTCTTCTGCAGCAAATGGCCTGCATCTCGTCCTGGGATGGTTAAGAGGAAAGACTGTGTGGAAAAACTTGGCCCATTTCTGACCAATGGAGAGAACAGCAGTAAAGAGTCTGCCAAGCTGTCAGCCTCTAAGCTGGGAAGATGTTTATAGTCCTAGAGAGACACTGCCTTTGGAAGATGAAGGTGTATGAAGGCTGCAGCCTGATGTAAGATGGACCAACCTCAAGCTTGCACCCACTTCTGTCCTGTGCTTACTTTGCCCACTGGTTCTGGTTGGCCCAGCATACCCTGGCCAGCCTGTGACTTTCCCGAGTCCCTTGCATATCTCCATACCACCGCCTCTCCTGTACTTCACTGCCTGCCAATGGGCAGGGGTGAATGAGGTGCTGTTTGAAGTGTGCTTCTCTGAAACGGGGTTTGCAGCCTCTTGCTGGTGGGGGCAGTGGGAGGAGGGCTGAGCAGCAGTGGGAAGTGTCACCAGGCTGTTAGAAGGGATGGATCTGCTTGTTGAGTTGGGCTTGCCCTGCTTTGGGCAGCGTGGTTGGGTTGCTGCTGCTCCTTGAACCATGGGTTTGCACTGTGCTGCCTCATGTCAGCTGTGCTCCTCCGTCAGGGAGGGGATGCTGCTGGCTCCACTGTCCTACCTGCCTCCCTTCTCTGGAGGGGTGCTCTGGGCTCTGCTGCTGAAATGAGCAGGGATCATTCCAGGAAAAGCTTCAGAGGAGGGGACAGACTAGCCAAGGGGAATGTGTTTTATTCTGGCTGGAGAGGACAGCACAGCTGTAACCAGCAGCTAGGGAAGGAGGCTGAGACAGTGGAGCTGAGATGAGCAAGGAAGGCAGATAAGAGTACAGCTGGACTTGTAAAAGAAGAAATGAAGTGTGATTATGAAGATGTAAGACAGAAACTGATGGGTAGTGATAAGTGGAGGTTATCTAGGTTGGGAACAGCTACTCTGGCACCACACTGCAAATCCCTGCTGAGCTTGGCAGGCATCTCAACAAATCCTTGTAATCAATGGTATCAAAGTTGGCTGATAGATCTGAGAGAATCAGCATGAGCGCTTGATCTCTATTGACTGCCATCAAGGACGGGTGAAGTAAGGAGGTGGTGTGATGGTGGTGTAACCCTCCTGCTGGAAGGCCTACATAGGTGTTTGGATGGGTTGGCTGGTCTTGGGGCTGGAGTTTGAGTGCAGTGCTGTGGTTATAAAAGCTTTCACCTGCCCAGCCCTGACTGCAAGGTCAGCTGGTGGGGATGGAGATAGAGAGCTTAGCCTGACCTTCCTGCCTGAAGGATGCCTGTCCCTGCCTCCCTTTTCTCCAGCTTTTGCCCTTCCTATTGCATCAGTGCAGATCAGGGGAGGGGAGTGGCTCCCTCGGGTGGGACGGGGGATGTGCAGAGCTGTGATGTGGGTGACCATCTGTCCCCCGAGACAGTGGTGCCATTTACACTTACGTACTGCAGCTCATCCAGGAGGAAAGAGAAATCTGTCCTCACTAATGATACAGAACCACAGTCTTTGCTTATCCTTTCTTCCTTTAGTTTTCTCTTCCCCCTGTCTCCCCTCATCATCGCCTACTGTGCTCAAGTCTATAAAAGCTGCCATCGCTCCCCCTCCTTGAGTGTGACTTGGAGCCACCGAGTCCCCACAACTCCTCCAGCAGCCCCTCCTGTGACTTGCCACCCTGTCTCTCCCCTCTCCTTTCTCCATCTGTGGCAGTCTGTCATTTTTCCCTTCCTTTTTTTTTTTCTTCCCTTGCTGTCATTCCCTGGTTTCACTGCTAGCAGCCTGTCTCTGTTGATTGCTACTGCTCTTGAATTGGCTCTTTCTGTAGAGTGCCCTTCTTAGCCAATATTGTGGACAACATGCTTCCTGGGGGGAATGGTCAGCAGCTGAAGGGAAGGTCTGAAGGTAGAATTTAAGCAGGGGGCGTAACTCATTGGCTTAATTAGAAGCAGGGAAAAGGCCAGGGCTCTGCAGAGATGTGTAGAGCTTAACTGTGAGAAGAGTGGTTTTCCCCTATTTGTGGGTACCCACAATGGAAGGACAGTGTAGGGCTATGGGTGCTTCCATCCTTGTCTAGAGCATTATTCCCTGCCTGGTTCAGCCTGTCTCCTCCTGTGCCCTCCAGTGTGCAGGTGGCATCCCTGACATCCTGGTCCCGAGCTGTCAGTGTGCAGGAGCACTGTGCTGCTTGCAATAGGACTGCAATGGATGGCAGGGTACAAGGGTGGTGCGGTTTAACCTGGCAGGCAGCTAAACACTACACAGCTGTTCACTCGCTCCCCCACAGTGGGTTGGGGAGAGAATGAGAAAAAAGGTAAAACTCATGGGCTGAGATAAAGGCAATTTAAGATGACAGAAAAAGAAGGGAAAATAAAGGTAAAGGAATATACCAAACAAGTGATGCACAATGCAGTTGCTCACCAGCTGCTGACCAATGCCCAGCCAGTCCCTGAGCAGCGGCCGCTGTCCCATGTTGGCTGCCAAAAAGAACTGTCATAGTTTAACCCTGGCTGGCAGCTAAGCACCACACAACTGCTTGCACCTCCAGCGCCATGGGGAAGAGAATCGGAAGAGTAAAAGTGAGAAAACTTGTGGATTGAGATAAAGACAGTTTAATAGGCAAAGCAAAATCCAGGCATGCAAACAAATCAAAACAAGGAATTAATTCACTGCTTCTCATTGGGAGGCAGGTGTTCAGCCATATCCAGGAAAGCAGGACTCCATCATGTGTAACATTTACTTGGGAAGACGAATGCCATCCCTCTGAATGTTCCCCCCTTCCTCCTTCTTTCCCCAGCTTTGTTGTATGGTATGGAATAGCCCTGGGGTCAGCTGTGTCCCCTCCCAACTTCTGGGGGTGGTGTGAGAAGCAGAAAAGGCCTGGACTCTGAGTAAGCACTGCTCAGCAATAACAGACACCCCTGTGTTATCAACAGCATTTTCAGCACAAATCCAAAACACAGCCTCACACTAGCTGCTAGGAAGAAAATGAACTCTATCTCAGCCAAAACCACCAGCACAAAGAGGTGCACCCACCCTGGGAGCAGGGACGAAGCCCTGCTCTGTGAGGCAGAGTGCTAGAAGGTGGGCATCCCCTGGACCAGCTCAGGTGGGATTTGCTGCTGGAGCAGCTGGCCCTGGTCCTCTCTGGGACGTAGCCAACTCCTTGCTAACCTCTGCTCTTGTTGGCAGATGCAGGCAGATGTGAGCTCAGCGTGCTGACTGGGAGCTGCATAGCCATGGTCTCCTGGCCCTGTGCCCCAGCCTGGAAGCTGGGCAAGGTGCTCAAGGATTTGCTTACAAAAGTTGAACCAACCCTTCTGTCTCAGCCTTGTTCCTGACCCCGAAACCTTTGTGAGAGCTGTTTCATCTTTAATAACTTGGTTTTGTTTATCGCTGCCTCCCCAGGGTAGCATAAATGCTGAAATACCACAAGGGCTTTCAGGTTGCTTGAAGTAACTGGACGTCTTGAGAGGCAGGGTGAACCAAATGTACCTCGTGGGATTTCAGTGCTTAGAGCTGCAGATGAAAAGGGCTAACATCAGTACAAATTTATCCAGGAGAAAGCTGCTGGATCCAGTGCTTGTAATGCTAGCTATGAGATTTGCCTCGACAGGCAAGAAGGGAAGGACTGGAAAGAAAACACATGGTAAAATATTAACCTCTGTATTGAAACAGGCAGTTTGTAGCAAACAGCAGCTGTTCTGTTTCATGGCATGGAAGAGGCAGAAGCTCAATATTTGAGGGCAGAGAAATATTTTCTTCCATGCAGAAGTTGATAGTCTCTGAAGTCAGAGATCCAAAATCTCTACTTGCCTTCCCAGTGCTGCTTATTATTTGGGAGCACAGTAAAACACCATGAAGGTGTACTTGGCAAATCTGCCTTGCCCCATCATTCACACCCCCCAAAAGGATGCTTCCTACATTTACCCGTCTCCTGCATCTTGCTTCTCAGCCAAGATCTTGGCACTTTAGTGCAGCAATAAGTCCCCCTATGAATATAATGTCCTTATTTCCTACAGAATGCCAGCTAGTAGGCATTGTTAACAAGTATTGTTATGAATAATTAAGCTAAAACATGTTTGTGAAAAGTATGCTTTGTGATATATTACAATTTCTATGTAATTGTTTTTGTTCACATATTTACCAACTCAAGGTGTAATTTTTGCTTTGAGTAAGTCTCCTGGTTTTATGGGTGAATCTGGCAGGCTCTACTTTGTCTGTGTGCAAGATTCAGGTCAAGCCTTGAAAGAGTTTTTCTCATAAGTGAATTATATTTAAAAAGACACGCTCATAGAAGTGCAACTGTAATAATATATTGCCTTTGTGGTACTGCCTGATGTTCAGTGCCACTGGCCAACTGCGATATTTCTTAATGAAGGATGTGATTTTTTTCCTCGAGGCAATTTTTTACTTGCCTTTTTCTTTCCCTGTGGCTCCTTCCTGATTCATTTCCTTGATGGAGCAGGATCCTTCCTTGCTGTGCAGTTTGCTCCTCTCTTCTCCATACTTGTTGACCCACTGTTTAGCAGCCTCTGTGCTAGCAACTGCAGTTGTCTTGCTGTCTAAAGCCCTCTTTTGAAATGTGATATTAGTGGCTGGAGTGGGCCCTAGATGGTAGCCTGTTTGCTTTATACAGGAACAGCCTTTGGAGTCAGCAGTCTTCTCACTGTTTCTTTGTAGCATTTTGTTTGGTCTGTGCTACAGCCTTCTAGTTTCTATTTCTTATATGTTGACCCTGTTGTCTTTCCCTTTGTGGATGACCTCCTGATAATACATGGTTTCTTCCTTGCTGAGTGTGAGCGATGGTTTTCCTTCAGCTCCTGTCTGGCGGCATCTCTGAAGTCATGGGGGCCATGTACGTAAACAGAACCAAAGAAATGGAAGACTTATTTTTCTTTGTTACATGAGGTGTGACCACGGTTTTCTAAAGCTGTCCAGTTTTTCCTGTTGTAGCACTCTTGCTATCCCTTAATGAAATTTTAATTTGAGGTCTGGGAGACAGGACCAGGCAAAAAGCCTGGGAAGGAAACTGGAATAGGGGACCAAGAAGCCCAGGAGGAAAATAAGTCCAGAGGATCAGGCAGCCGGCAGGGAGCTGAGGTGAAAAGTTTATCCACCAGAAATCTGCCCACCACAGAGGAGGGACTAGGGAGCGATGGCATGAGTGAGCAATCTGGAGAGGGGACTGGGCAGACTGGGCAAGGCTAATGGTGGGGCAGGGAACCAGGCTGGGGAAGGTGAGGATCTGGCTGGGAAGAAGCTGGCTGGGAAGGCAAAGGCTGGGGCAGTGAGCCTGAGTGGAGGCCAGCTGGTGAGGCTGTGGGGCTCAGGCTGCAGGGAGAAGTGGTGGAATGGGAGCATCACATGTAGGGTTGGTGGGACAAAGTGATCTCCCTGCCTCAGAGCCTCCATGCTTGCAGTTCTGCTTATTTCTATTCCCCTGCTGTCAGCAAACTTCTGTAAGACCCCTTGGCTAAATAGGTGTCACATCACTGTTTTCCGGCGGGGAGGGGAAGTAGAAGTATGCAGTGAAAAATTGTGTTGTAAAGGCAGTATGGAGATGGAGAAACTGAGGTTCCGTATTCATCCTTACTTCTGTCTTAATTTCTTGGATTGAGTCATATCAAAACAATCTTTCCTGAGCATATTCAAAGCACTATTTTTTTTTTCCCATGGCAGCTGCTAATTTATCTCTGTTTGGATGGATTGTTACAGGATGAGCAAAAGAAGTCTCAGAGGCTGTCCTGCTGCCCAGTGCAAAAGCAGTGTTTCAGAGCATCCAGCAACAAGTGCTAGTCAAAAGAAACCCTCTTGAATGCTTCTGCACATATAAAACAACTTTTTTTTGCAACTGTTGAAATTCAACTTCGTTTTCCACCGAAGAAAATGTAGTCATACCTGCTATGGAAGTTTCAGCTCAAGCTGCCAGTCAGATGAAGTTTTAAGCAAATGAGATTGGGTGTTGGAAGGGAGAAGAGTTTAGAGTAGGATTAATTAAAATTAGTGTTATCAGTGTAGCTGCATACAGCCTTCTACCATGTAGTTCAGCTCTCACTGAAGCCTTAAGTTTCCCCTACAATACAATAATTAACTGTTAAAGTAGGTACTTTTAAAAAAAACCTTCCTCCATAACCCGAGATTTTTTTCAAAGCACAGAATTAATTGCATCCCTCTACAGTATCTTTGAGGTGCTGTTATTTCTTTAAAATGTATTTCCAGCATATTGTGATATGTCACACATCCTTTAAATATCCAATAGCTTTTTAACTTAAAAAAAATCTATTTCACACTTAGTGGCATGCCTGTAATGCATTTTCTGGAATGTGTGGCAGATGTCTGGGGAAACTGTGTTTTCTCCCATATGGGGGTTATTTTACTGAAAAATGAAGTAGGATTGGCACTTCACTTGATTTCCCTGAGCTGTCACATCAGGGATTCTCTAGCTGGGTGTGAGACATGAATCCAGATCATAGGTAGACTGCAGAAGGCCAAATGTGTTCCATTCCCTGAGTGAAAGGGAACTTCCTGGGAAGAACATCCTCAGAGGCCTGCAAGGGGGAGACACCAGGCTGGATAGGTCTGCCCTAGGATATCCTGCTCCATGGACTTTTCAGCATGCTCTGGAAATACAGAAGTAGCATTAAGTGTGTACTGAGACCTTCTTCTGTGAGGAGGAAGAAGGTGGCAGCTTTGAGGTTACTCAGCCTTCAGAGAGCTCTTGACTCTTGTAACCCAGGTCCTGAGGTGAGAACTAAGCTAGGATTTCAGGGTTGGGTGTTGCTGAATTTGGCTCCTAGAAGGAGTCATAAATGGCAGGGCTGCAGTCATTTTGGATGTGTCAGGCCATGATTGCATGGCTGTGGTTTAGGGACAGCAGGGCATCTGTTATTGCTGTGTTGGCCAGTGATACCTGTGTTTGCAGGGGCCTAATCTGTGTTTTTTTTTAGTTTTGACTCCTCTTCCTCTTTTTCGCGTTTGAATGTGGCCTTGTGTCCCTTTGTCCTTGTGCTATAGTGAATCGTGTCCCTGTATTTTCTTTTTCCTGTTCCCCATGGACAGGCAGACAGGCTGAGCGCTGTGCTTGGGGCAAGCCCCTCTGTCCTTTCCCCTGCCATATCAGAGGGAGAGGCGGGGGAAGGAGGTAGAGCAGGGGAACTGCTGCAAGCCCCTGAAGCTAGTGCCTTTGCCAGCATCTCCCCTTTGCTGAGACAAACATAGTGGAGATAAATACCAGGTGTCTCTGGAAGAGTAGTTAAATACACTGACAGTTCTTGCTTTGTCACATTGGGATAGCTGAATCTTTCTTCCAGCTTTACATTTTGAAAGATTGCCTGTGGCACGTGGCCCACCCCTCTTCTTGCGCTCAACGTGGGAGATATGTTCCTAAGTTTCTGGGCAGTAAAAATGCCCAAGGCTTATTTGGCTGTGGTAGCAGCCACCGTGTCCTCACTGCTGGTATGTGTGGGCACGGGCGTGCTGCTCTCAAGGCATTTCTGGGCAGAGTTTCCAAGGGACGGAAGAGCATAGCGCTGGGGGAAGCTGTCACCAAGGGGCACTGCAGCAGGATAAGCAGGAAGGTGCTGGGTATCGCTTGAAATAGAGATACGAGCTGCTGTGTTTAGGTGAGGGGACAAGTGGCTGAATGACCTGGGACATTCCCCACAGGACAGAGGATGTCTGTTGTCCCACCAGTGGCAGCAAAGGTGTAAGGTTAGACAGCTCTAAAAGTGCAAAAAGCACAAAAGTGGTGCTCTCTTCCTTCCCCGGCCGCTTGACTTCTCTGGGTACTTCTGGAGTGTGGTTAAGCAGATTAGTGTCCTGCACTTGAGACTTTGCCTTGTACCTATGGCACTTCCCATTCTTCTTTGCACGCATGAAGGATTTCTTCATCCGTCGCTGAGACACCTCTCCCCACTGAACACAGGATTACTCTTTTCTGATGATCAGCGTTTTCATGGGTCTTGGGCAGCTTTTCAGGAACACAAAGAGAAATTCCCAATAGAGAATCTGATGCAAAGTCTTTACTTTCTGGATTTAATAGTTACACCTGGGATTATTTCATCCCACCGAATGCCCTCTTCTGAGATCCTGCTGCTTCCCTCAAACAGCAGTGAAGCTTTATAATTATAGGCTTATCTCTGCACCCCGTCTCCACCAACCGTGCTGCTTAAGCTTGGTGCCCTCAGGCACTTAGCTACATGCTTGTTTGGAAATTGCATGGAGGCCTCAAATGTTCTGTCGTGATTGTTATGTCTCAGTCTTTTTCCTGCCCCCCCCACTCAACATGCACACACTGAGATGCAGGCTGGGACATAACTCTCATGGACCCAGCATGGCTCTCAGCAAAAACATGTGTGCAAGCAGCAGTCAGAGCATCAAAATGCACGGAGAATTGGACAGAAGAAAGTATAGGAGCTGGTACTGCAATGTATATATGACTTTTATATTATTGACGCTCTATAATGATGATACATACACAAAAAATACATTTGACTAATAGTGACACAATTACTACATAATAAATAATCCAAATGAGTTCTTTATTACTCTAATTTATATGCATCTGTATAAATCAGAGGTGTACTCACCATTCTCTTGCCATTCCAGAAAGATATAGGAGGATTAGAAGACATTTGCATTGATGAAGCTTAGGTAAATATTTGACCAATGGGTGAGCTCCTCTGCAATTATCCCTAGGAAAGATTTGCTGTACCTTCCCCTGTGCATCTGGCTGGGTGATGCCAGAGGGATACTGGGAAAAGAGGCTCTTCCACTGGTGTTTAAAATCCTGAAGTGACCTAAAAGCTATTGACTGGAATTTGAGGATTTAACCTTGGTGTTTACTGTTCAAGGTGCAGTGAGAAGACTGTGGAGCTATGACGAGAGAATAGGTCCTGGTGGAGGAAATTTAGTGGGCTGCTGAATTTTGGGCCAGCTGGGGGCCACTGGTGACTGAAGTGCATCAGTCAAAGTCAGTGGGTTCCCAAATTTGGCTCAGGTGTGTTGGGATTCCAGTGTAAACAACTGGTGCAAGGAACTGTGTGTTAATGGTGGGAATGGAGCCCTCCCAGCCCTTTCTGGGCACTGCCCTGTGGTCTGCCGTATCCAGTCAGCCAGTGAGGGATGCGAGTGGTGATTTGGTTGCAAAGTGAGCTGTGCTACAGGGACTGGAGTTCATACCCAGGAAATGGTCTGTGGGCTGGTGACGGGAAGGCTTTGTCTTGGCAGAGGTGGGCATGGGGCTGTCCCTGCATGCTGGCTTGCATGCAAGGTGGGCTGAGCTTCCAAAGATGTTGGGCTCAGCACAGGTAAATGCTCAGGTGTTTGTGCCATATCTGCTGTGGCTTATACATTGGCACTGCTCCATCAGCTTCGAGAGCTCTGCTTGTAAACCCTAGTGCAGGGCCTCTTGGGTTTCTCAAACTGGAGTACAAATCTCACAGGAGGGAACAAGCTCTTGCAAGACTTTGGCCACCTTTCTTGTTTTGGTCAGGCTGAATATACCGTAAAGGACAGCCCTTGTGTCTGTGCTGTTTTCGTGCTTCTGTTTGAACCAGGCATTTACTGAAACAAAATGAAATCTGAGCTGGCAAGGTGGGTTTGAGTTTCAGCTTCATTTAGTTTGTGATTTGTTCAGATTAATTCTCTTTTCCCCCAAATGCTTGTACCTCCCACCCTGTCCCTCAGACAGAAAGGCAGCTGTTGAGTTGTCATTTCTCTGCTTCCACAAAGGCCCAGTGGGAAGAGAAGACAAAGCAGAACATCTTCTACCTTCTCCTATGACTGCAGGTGGGGAGCTGAGCTCCCAGAGGAGCCTGTGCTTAGCTGCTGCCTGTGAATTGGTGGGACGTTGCTCTAGGGATGCTCATGTGGCGGGTGTTGCTTGAGGGAAAGAGGAGTAATGTCCAAGAGAAGAGGCAACAGCAAGCCCAAGTGTTGTGGAGGTTTCCAGTTTGGGTACTTCGCTGGTCCTCCGTGTGTCTGTCTGAGGGAGAACCACTAGGCAGGACCTCCTGAGATGGCTGGGTGGGCTGGAGCATGAAGAAGGCACACGGAAAGGGACCTGGGGAATAAGATGAGGCAGTGCATTAGTGCTCCTAGGAGCTGGCATGTTTTTAAACCTGATGCGTTGCTATGGAGTGTGCCTGGCAGTGAAGCTCTCTTGTTGCTTCTCTAATCCCTTTCAGGCAAAGAAGAATGGCGAGGAGATTAAAAACAATTGAGAGGGAAGGCACTCCGTTTTCCGCTGTAGCGTGCTCTTCTTGCTCCTGCACCCTCCACTGCCTGGGCATCTCTGACTTGCTCCCTTACACGGGGTGGGTAAAACAGCCTCCCTGGTACCTTCCACCCTAGCCAAATGTGTGTGTTTCCCATCTTGTGGGAGCCCGGGAGACCACCTGCTACAGCTTCTGCACGAAGCACAAAGCAAGGAGGGAGAAGGGAGCTTTCTGGGAAGCCAGGAGTGTGGGAGGAGAACTAATGGCAATACTCCCACTAAGGTAAACAGAAGCAGAGCTGGGTTGGTGGAGATCTGGTGTTACTTAACATACTCAGTAACAACTGAAGAGGAAGCTAGTGGTCCTGTAATGGAGATTTCAAAAGGTCCCTGACTACAAGATATTATAGAGAACATGACCTAGAGATATTAAGAGCAAGGAAAGGACACAAGATGAAACTTTAACCCTGTTCGTCTTATTTAGTTCTGTGGATCTTCTGCAAACTCTTCTCACCATCGTCCACCTCCTGCTGCCTTGTGACCCATCCATCTCTGGACCTCCTACCTGCTGGTGCCTTTGCTGGCCCTGACTCAGCACCTCAGCTGCGTAAGCCACGCTTTCCCCCATTGCAGGGTGCTGGGGACCAGCCCTGTCCGATCTCACTGGCCACCTCCTCACCTCTTGCTCCTCAACATCTTGCTTACTCTAGTCCTCTGGCTATGGTCCGATGTCTCTCCCTACTACCTGCCATGGTCTTTTTGTCTCCAACAGCTGCTGTGGTACAGGAATCCCTGCGCAGCAAGGGTGCCCCTTGCTTACCTGTGCCTACAATTGTCTTCCATCTCCATTTGCAAAATCACTTCCTTTGTTTGCTCTTCTGGTTGGACAGGAAGACAGTTGAGCCACTATTCCACCAGTATCTAATAGGGGAATAATCTCTAAGCAAGGAGTGAAGGGGGCAGTGGAGATATAGAAGCAGCAGCTGCTTCTTCTTTGTCTACGTGAGGGTGACCATCCTGTTGTTCATGAGCAGTTGAGGTGAGGTGGGGGCCTTCAGTGGGATGGAGTTGCCGCAGGGGCTCCTGGGTGAGCCAAACCCCTGCTCCCTCCTGGAGCAGCTCCAAAGTGGTGAAGAAATGACCCTGTTTCTCAGAGTTGCAGCATGCTGAGTCTTTCCTTGCATTAATAAGCTGTTGCTTCTCCATGGAGAGGTTCCCTGTCCCATGCACATCCCCTTTCCGTGATAGCCAGAAATACTTCTGTTATAGCTAGAAGCGCTTTCAGTGAAAAGAAACCTTTCCATTTTTTGCTTTTGGGGCTCAGTGCAAACATTCTTCAGTTGGGAAAACCAAGTCTTGCTGCAGGTGACTTGCCCCAGTGGAACCCTCCTTGGAGACCCCTGCCACGTTCTTGCCCCAGGCTGCCCTCCCCTTTGATCACTGTGTCCCCCAGCTCTGCAGGGTCTCCAGGCCCCTGTGTAGCTTTGCCAACAGGTCTCCATCCTGCATGGTGGGCTGCCAGGCTCCATGTGCCCATACTTTATTACTGATGGATTAATGGGTGTCTGAAGTGTGTGTTACTAATCCTGACCTCAGGCAATATCTCATTAAGAATGAAAATAAAACAAAAAATTAATAGAAGAGGAAATGAAGAGGCTGAAGAAAAAGGGATCCTAAGGAAGAAGTGTGGAAACAGGGAGGAGAAAATTCAATTTGGGACTTGATTTCTCTGGAGGCACAGTGGAGAGAAGGAAAAATGGGAGGTTTAATAGGGCAGGAGGAGAGGAGATAGGTGGACTGAGAGGAAGAGGGGTCAAAGGAGCCCTTGCCTCGGCAGTCTGCCAAGGGCCATGGGCCTGCTGAGATTTCGGCAGGGCCAGGCTGAAGCAGATGGGGAAAGAAGGACTGCGAGTCTGAAGGCTGCATGAAATATTTAAGAGGCTCCATCAAACTAATTTCTCAGTGGTGGTGAGATGCTGGGGGGCAGGGTGTGGGTGAAGCTGAAAAATTTGGCTGATAATGAGAAACTTAAAGCATATTCTGACAACATGCAGCTCTTTACATCTTGCTTCTTACCCCTTACTTTCCCTTCTGTAGAGGTGACATGTTGTCTAATTACGCTGGACACAAGGATAGGTTTCTTCATCCTCCGAGGCTTTAGTTTGCTTTTGCTTTCCTCTTCCTCACTTTCTTCCTCTTTTTCCCCATTCCCCAAACTACATCCCTCAGTCAGCAAACAACTTCAGGCTAGCTGGGTCTTGCCCTCTCTTCTTACTGCTGGTGTAGGATATAGCTCTGTCCCCTCTGGGCACACAAATGTTCCTTGTCGCTCCCCCCCGCCCCCCGCCCCGCCTTGCTTGCTGCTGGGGATACCACTTGGGAAGTCACCTCCACAGGCCCTTTCCTCCCCCCCACCTGGTGCCTGGTCCCTTTAACTATCTGCTGTTGGGAGTGGGATGACTTGAACTGTGCCCACAGCAGTGAAGTCTTCAGCTCGGTTGAGGTGATGTAGGAGCAGAATCTAGTTGTAAAAGTATCCAGAAGGATTTTTCTGACTCTATCCTGCCTTGACTGGTAGAGGCAAAGCTCTTGAAATGTAATGGATTTCACTGAGTGCCTGGGGATCCAGCCAATGGCAGAGCCCAGGAGAATCCAGGAAGCTCAACTTTCTCTGGTCCAAAACCTCACGAGCAATGTGTAGTGCACTCTGCCTAGATACAAATATCGCACTCATGTGCGATACCATCACCGTTTGCTTCTCCCCCTTCCTTTCCCTCCATGTGAGCAGCAGAGATGCATTGCCTTCAGACTGAATGTATGTAATCACCATGACCTAGTTTGAGAGCTAAATCTAGAAGGGGGGAAACCATGCTGATTAAGTCAACAAATACAGTAAATGACTATGCTGCCCCCCCCTATCAAGTGTTAAATTCTGTTAGTACTTTAGATGAGGCTTTGATTAGGTTAAAAAAAACCCCACTCAATACTTGTAGCAGTCACTGTTTTTAAGTGTAGAAACCAATCCAGACTTAATTCTGATCTTTTACCTCTGGAGACCTCGTTTAGAGGTGACAGGTACTACAGCTTGATTTTGTGATCTTCCTGTGCATGGTGTGTCCTGCCCACTGTTCACTGCCTCCCCCTCCCTGCAAACCACGCTTGGTCTTTTCTAAGAGGGTGGAATTGTGTGTTTCTTCCTGCTGATTCAACGGAGGTCTGCAGGTGACAGGTCAGCAAGTGCATGTTGGGTTTTTTTGGGGGAGGGGGGGTTGGAAGGAAGGAAGGATGTGAAGTATATTTGACACGGTTCACAAAGCAAGTGAGCCTGGGTAATTGGTCTCCAGCTTTTCTTGATTGCTCTCTATCTGTCTGGCATCAGAACACATCACAAGACACAGTTCAGTAGACAAATATTACTGTATTTAAGGCAAAATGTGCTGCAGGACTATACCAGCATGAGTTAATAAAAGTGAAGGAGTGAACAAAAAGTAAATGTTATCTCGGATGAGAAAATAACAGGCTTTCATAATGAACTAGCATCCTTCCCTAGGATTGATGGCTTCCAATAAGCCTGAGGTGGTTTTTTCCACCCTTTGGTAATCACAGCCAGAAAATGTTCAGAATATCTTTTGGGTTTTTCCCCCGCTTTGTTTTTGTAATAGGATCCCAGGTACTGAAATGTCTGGTTAAGGCTATTGATAAAACATCCGCAGTACCAGACAGTAGCATATCATCCAATTTCTTCCAAAGATGGGACATGCATCTGCATTTGCAAGAGCAGTATGGCAGTTCACATCTGAGTAGATTATGTACGGGAAGCCTACAGGTTGATGCTGTCCCTCTATTATGCTGTATCAAGATTGATACCAAGTATTACCTTAGCTTTCCTGAAGCGTTGTTATTCTCTTTGGCTGTTCCTATGCCTCCCTCATTAGGAGGAATCCATGAAGGGGAAGTGAAGAATACAGAAACCTGATTTGGCTCAGGAAGCCTGTGAGCTGAGAGTGGTTGGCAGCTGGAAGAGAGTGCCTAAGGGAAGTATTGTGTCTGCTCGTCCCATTTTTACACACTTCTGTGGGCAGCTGTGTTGCAGCCCAGGCTGGACAGACATTTGGTCCAACCTGAGATGCTCATTTATTTGTATTCCTCTGACTGCTCCCTGACTTGTTTAGGCTATTTGAGAGTCTGTAAACTCTTCAGGTCACTCACTTTAGTAAACATCCTTTCTGCTTAATTCTTATCACTGTTTTTCCACTCCTTTGCTTTTAAGTTACTTGCCCTTTTGATGGGTGCTCCCAGTCAGGGCAACACCAGACCTGCAGCTCTGGAGGGAACAGGAGCTGCTCTAGGTTACTCACACCTCTTGGTGGGGATTTCTTGCTCGTGATCAATAGCTGTGGAGTGGGGTTGGAGACTACCATTTCGGCACCTGGTGGTGCCCATCCCATATTTACCTGCTGACTAGAGCACTGAAGGAGCATGTCAAGTTGAGGGAGTGTGAACACCCTGGGTAAGTGTCCCTGCCCAGGCTCTGTTGTGCCCCATCCTCCATCTCTTCTGCTGAAAACAGATCCAGGAGTAAGAGCCACCCCCCCCCCCGAGGAGAGAGGTAAATATGGGCTCTGTCTTTCCGCTGCTGGGTAAATAGATGCAACATGGAGATGAGCTGCTTGCAAGGGGGAGATTACCTCTCGGCTGGACATGTCAGCCTGTCTGACTAATCTGGCCATACTGGATTCTATTTCATGGTTTGCTTTATGTTCATATTCCTTCTTTCCTTCTTGAGCATATATGAGCTTTTAGTCTAAAAAAATTTCATTACAGTGACCTTTTCTTTCTAGGCTGTGATACAGTCCCTGGTTATAAAGAGCGAGCTTGACCAATTTTACTGACTAGTTGGAAGCTTGTGTCTTGAAGTTCATTTGAGGACGAACTTGTAGCACAGCAATCAAGTGCACAGGCAATTCAGCATCCTGAGGCTGCTGTAGGAAAGCACTGGCTGGACAGAAGTTTTTCTTTCATTGCACAAAGGCCCAGACCTGTTGCATTACTCTTGCATGCCCTGCATGTGGCTTTACACCAGATCTGCAGTGTTTTCTGTACTCTCACAACGGATGAAGTTCCCACAGACTGAGAAATTCTGATTTAGTCATAACACCAGTATTTGTCAGCAAGACATGCAGGTGATTCAAAGGGAGCTGTTTTTGTTTCTGCTGTTTGCTGGGCCTCTGTGTGAGAGAAACACTTTTTATTTCTAGCTTTTCTTGTCAAAACGTACTCAGAATTAGTTAAGTGTTTTTTTTTCTACAAACTGCTCCTCCTAACTCTCAACTCAAGGTCTCTCTTATCCTGGGGTTAGATAGCTTTGGGTGCTGTTGTTATGCCCTTTTCTTTAGACTCAGCACAGTTTGTGGTTTTAAGATCTACTAATGAATTTTTTAGACCCATGCTTAATTTCCAGGACTACATGTAATGAGATTGTGCAAGAATGAAGTGGTCTGAAGGATGGTGACCTAGAAGGAAGGGGTAGATGGGCATCCAAGAAACAGCTTTGTAAAGGACTGAGGGTCAGGCAGGAGTAGTTACTGAACAACCTCTTAATGAAAGAGATGGGAAAATGCTGTTTGTGGTTTGCCTGGGTAAAGTCTGCTTTCAACCCCTGGGAGCTGGTGCTTGCTCACAGGTGTTATAATGACAGTAATGCAGCCTGACTTTAACGGAGACAAAGATGACCATGGCTTTGGAGGAGTGGATCATCAGTGAACCCACTTCACCTTCGTAACAGAAGCAGCCTGTGTGCCTAAGTAGGTAGAAAAGGAAAAAGAAGAAAACATGGATATAGCTGATGTTAACAATCTTTGGATGCAATTTATGGTGGGGGGCAGGACAGGTGTTTAAGGGAGAGATTTATTCAAACTGGATAAAGTGTCTAATTTGACTGAAAGGTTGCTTAAAGAAAATGATGACTGGTAAAAATTGTTCTCTCTGGTGCTGGGCTAAATTTCAGAGGGTGAGAATGACTGTTCGGTAGGGCAGAGGATGAGAAGATATCAAGAGAGTCTGGGAGATGGTTCGCTTGCCAGTGGGTGGCGCAGCCTGATGGGCAGTGGGGTAGGGACGCTGCTGATTATTTTTTTTAGCATCTGTCTGAGCTCTCCCTTGTGGGTTATCCCTGTCTGGGCAGAAGGCAAGATGAGACAGTGTGAGAGCCCTGATTAGAAGAGGAGGAAGGATGAATATCATGTTCCTCAGAGGGAGGCTTGTAGGCAGAGCTCTCAGGTGTACCCGCAACATTGTCTTGAAGTCTCTCTTGCAGTAGTGTATAAACAATACTCTCTCCACTTGCTTTATGTTGCAGGCACCTTGGTCCTTATCCAATGTTTTATCACCTTGATAGCTCTTACCTTATTTAGTATGTCTACTTCTATCTCTCTAATCTCTTCACATCACCTCCCCAGGGTGCGCTCTCCTTTGTCTCTTACTGTTCTCAGTGACTCCTTTACCTGTGTGTTTTTTTTTTTTCCCCCCACCTCACTGAAGCATTGCAACCTCAGTTGACATTTTTGCTTTCCCTTGGAGAAGTGGTCAGGAAACACCATGTGGTGGATACGGGGAAAGGATGCAATGTATATGGAGTGTGGCCGTGGTGCCCTGGGGAGCTGGAGGGCTGGTGTTTCCTATGTTGGGAACTGACCCCTGCAAGCTCCTGATGTAACTCAAGTCAGCTCTGATGTTTGGTGGCACTGACAAACCAGCCGTGAAAGCCTCCACTCTACATTGATGCAAGGAGGGAATTTATGGGGGTCAGCAGCTACACACAATGTGACAAGAGATGCCCAGATATGTTGCAGTGGGGAGCCTCTTGCTCCTGCGCTGGTTATCCCCAAGCATCTCCTCTCCTCCAGGTCCTGGTGCACAAGGACAGTTTGAGTGGCAGCCAAGGGACAGGGAAACAATATGTCGAAGGGAGAGAGGGCTTGATGATGAGAGCAAGAAGTTAAGGCAGCCTGAAATAAGCAGAGGTTGAAGCTGGCCAGGGCCTGTGGACAGATCCGTATTTCCAAAGTGGAGTGGCAGGGAACTGGCTAGAAGAATTTGAAGCTAGAAGGACAGCAGCTGATGGTGCTACTCTGCAGGATGGTTTTCTGTCCGCCTTCAGCGGCGTTGGCCTGTCTGAGAAGCCAGCCTTGTGAGAGACAGAGCAGTCGGAGAGCCCCAGATACTCGCAGCCTGTGCAGAGCTGCTGGACCCACTCTACACAGGCACCACCAGCACTGCTTGTGAGACCTGCTTGTACAGCAAAGGGGTTTTGGTCAGCTGCAACCTCATGGTGGAGCACCTGCAGGCTCGTAGTTTGTGTCCCCGCAGCACCTTGGCACTGCAGTGGCTCTTGAGCTCAGGTGAGTACTGTGGTGTTAGACCCAGGTGACTTTGGAGAGAGCCTGCTTCCCTGGGAGTGGGTTTATTTGGCTAAGAGTTGATTTCTCAAATTCAGCCAGGCTTGTCATGGCGGGTGCGATGTAGAGGCCAGTTGTCTAGAAGACAAGTCTCTGCTCTAAGCGAGCGGTCTAGTTGCTGATGTTCAAGGCAAGTGGGCTGCATGGCCTATGGAGGTGCCTGTCCCCCATCAGTGCCTAGAAATGGAGCCTGATTTACTAGCTTAAACTGCATCCCTGCCTTCCCATGGGCTCCCTGCCTGCTGGCTGAAGTGACACGAGGGGAATCTGAATAAGGGTGTGCGTGTGGGAGGTATCTGCTATTACCTGTGCTGAACATTTGTTCATCATTTGGTTGTCCTCCTGCTTCGCAGTAGGCAGCTCTGCTCTTACGGACTGCTAATAGCCATGTTGTGCCAGCTCTCTGTGCACATCGGTAATGGCACCCTGTCCTTGTACGGTGCTCTCATCAGAGATGAGACTGGCGTTTTAAGCACTGGCAGTCGGGTGCTTTGTTTCCTGGTGCTGGTTCCCAGTAGGTGACGGAGCTGTCAGTGGAGCAATGTGTATGTGTGAATATGCGGCTGCTCCTCAGGCGTAGGGATGTGAGGAACTCTTTCTGACTCCTGAGCTCTTTCTGCCGCTGCCTTTTCTCTGCCTTCACTCCCCAGATCCTCTCTATTCTTTGCCTTGGCAGGAATAGGTGTCCCAGTGTGCTCAAGGCTTGAAAAAATGTGAGAAAAATTGGAAATGTTTCAGCTTTTTTGTACATGTTTCAATTTTTCCTTGCAGTTTACAGTGCTAGACGCACTGGATCTTATTACATAAAGATGTTGTTTCTTGTCATTAATCCAAGGCATGGTGGCTGTTCTTGGCACTTTCCTTCTAATTTGCTGTTCTCCTTGGTGAATAGCTATCTCATAGCACATACAGACTCACTCTACTTTAGCCCTATTGATAGCATTTGGTCTCTAACCCTAGGGTCAAGGGAAGCATCCTCTCCTGTTTTTTTTATTTTCTTTTTTTCCCTTCTAATTTTATTCGTGAAATAAAAAAATAACTCTGGCAATAAAAATAGCATCCCAGCAAGACCTGGACTCCTCTTCCTGGGGAGCAAGACTTTCCAGGTTTGCCCATTCAGCTCAGGCAAGAGGCACACTGATAATTTCTGGGTCCACTGGAATGGGGCATTGGACCTATGGACTCAGTTTTGTCTGGAAATGCCACTTGAAAATGTTGTGAGGATGGTTTTCCACAGCAAGAAAACACTTATCAGTGCTCAGCTGTTCATTCTCTTATGAACATTGCTAGAATATGTCAATATTAATGTTTCAGCACTTCACCCTTTTTGCCTAAATCAGGATGCAGAAAGCATCAGCGTTACAGCTTCTCTATGCACAAGCATAGTCTTTCAGTCAAGGACCTGGTCGAGCTGTCCCACAGGGAAAGTTTAAGGCTGAAATAATCCAAATTCTCCCCTTACTTCTGTCTGAGGTTAACCTTAGGCATGTCACCAGACGACTCTGGACTTCTTGTTTATCTGAAAATGAAGATAATTGCGCTCCACCTCCTGTTGTGATACCCAATTAAGGCCTCCTTGAGTAATTGAAGAAGCTGGGAGAAAGGGGAGGATGGAAACATAAGGAACTGTTGCAAACCCAAGTGCTCCACCATTCAAAAGTGCATAATTAAGTAGGCCAGTGCCTTTTCTTACATATTCACGGACGGTATTTTTTTTCCTCTGTTGGTCTCCTACCTCTGTCAGGTGCTCAAAGGATGGTGCTCACTTAATGAGCAGCCAGATTACACTTTGTTTTCCTGTGTGTGTTCAATGCGTGGCTCTAGGCCTTATTGACAACATAATGTTTAAGTCCTGCTCTGAAGACGGGATTATTGATTTCCTCGTAGTCTTTTTTTATCACAGTAGTATCTGAGTGCTCATCATTACAGAACCCAAGTGCTTCACAAACATTAATTTATCTTTACAACACCCATGGGAGGAAAGGGCTGCTCTTGGCTCCCTGCTTATACAGAGGGGATGGCAGCAGGCACAGATTGAAATCGGAAGCATCCAGTAATTTTTAAATCCTAATTAGAGGTACCCAGAACTAGTATTTTTCAGAGCCTGTGGAGCGTAGCACTTCCTATGTTCAAAGTGTGGAGCCTTCAAATGCAGAAGCGAGCTGTGAGTTGTCCTGCAAGCTGGACTTGGGATTTCTGGTCTGCACTGCATAATGAAAATAACAGAATTAGTGACCACTTGTTTAAAGTGACTTATTTTGCCCAGAGATCAGAGCCTCAGGACAGATGCTTTCCATGCTCGGCTCTCTTCTTACCCCATAGTGACAGCAATAGCCCCTGGAGGAAAGTCCCTGTGGGCCACCACTGCAATGGGTTACCAGGTGGTGCAATTGCACCATGCTCTCAGGAGACAACAGGATGTGCTGGGTGGGCTGGTCCGTGTGGGTTGGTGCAGGAGAGTGACCAAATATGAAACTTCCTAATTGGATTTATTTTTCCACCAAAATTAGAGTGGAGCAGGGAAATCCAAATACCCTTGGTTCAGGCTTCTGGAGTAGATGGGTTGCCCTACAGTTAAAGTTGGAAGAAGGTCTTCCCAAGGTGCCCTTCTCATGGTAGTAAAAGCCATTCCCAGGGGATCGAGGACTGAGGGTGGTGTTGGGGGTCAGGATGCAGGTCCTGATGCTTCACACCACCTTGGAATCATGCTGATGCTTTGCTCCAGGTGATGCCATGGTGGCAGTTCCCTCAGCCTGCAGTGCTGTGAGACCCCTGGCTGTGTAGCTTTTTCTGAGTTTCAACAGAGCTGGGAGCTCCAGCCTGCTCAGGGGCAGCTGAATGGGATCTTGCATTGACACCTGGTGGAAGCATCCATCAGTTATTTGTTTTGGAGCCAAGCACCTGTGTTAAACTCTTGCCAGTTCTGCAGGCAGGGAAATATGGGCCTTGCGTTTTCCCATATGGAGAATATTTGGGAAATATGAGAATATTCTTATATGGGAAATATGGGTCCTGTGAGGGAAACCCGTTTTGGTCAATCTTGCTGTTTGAACTTCTGTCTGATTTGTCTTGGGTATTTCAGGTAAATATTAGTTATTTACTCTTTTCTACCTTTGTGTTTTGGTCTCCTCGAGTGCTTCTCATCACAACCGCCTTGCAATAGCAAGTCATTCTTTCAATTCCATGAGAGCTTTGCTGTGGAAAATGTCTCATTTTCACAGAAAAGGATTATTTGGGGCAACAAGCGTAACGCCGCAGGGCCTGTGATACTTGCTTTAAGCCCAAAGTATCCAGGTTCTGCGGTATGTTCTGGCTCATTATAACAGAGCAGGTCAGCTGCAGGGTATGACATCAGCCAGATACCTTTTCTTACAATGTATGATAGCTGCCTGGCTGTCAGGATTTGCTGCTCCTGGGTGCCAAAATAGCTGCCCTGCTTTACAAAAGGGGTATGAACAGCGAGCCCAATGCAGAGAGAAAAGCTTGGATGCTGAGCAAGTGACTAAGAGCCCTATGGAGCAGCATTTTGGAATCAAAACAGTTAATCTTTTTGGCTGTAATAAATATTTTGGTTTAACTCTAAAAAGTACAGATTTTTCTCTGGGGAGGTGAGGAAGTTTTTTTTCTGACCTGCACTCTGCAGTACGTAATTGCATCGCTGTTGCAGGGCTAGCAGCTTTACTTTTTGACTTCCAGCTGTCATTGTTTGATCTCAGCCATACTGGTTGATTGTCTAAATGATGGTTTTATATGTCATAGTAGAATTTTGGTTTATTTTGCCTCTCTCCCAGCTGTATTTTCAGGTCTGGTGTTTGCTTGGATTTCGATAACTGATGTCTTGTGGTGGGAAAAAAGTCCTTGTTTGTCTACTTGTTGGCATGTGTGATAAGAAATCTAATCCTTCCATTGGTGTGTTTCTAGGATCCAGCAGTGAGAGATGTAGCTCTTTATTGTCAATTTTAACTTCTTACATGTACATATTTGCAGTCCAATGGGACGTCTGGTTCTCTGTGTGCATCTTGATGAGGAGGTAAAGGGATGAAATTAGTGTGTTTTAGTGAAATTCTAAAATTTGCCAGCTGAGGATTGGACTCCTGTGTCTCTATTTTCAGCAAACGATCTAATCTGCTGTTTGAGCTTTTCTCCCCGTTGCAGAATTAAATCACTGTTACCTGCATTTTTCCAAGACAAGAGTGCCTGCTATGCATCTGAGCAAGTGTCTTTTCTTGCTAAGTGTTGCTAGAGCAATCTGTCTTGCTCCATTTAACAGAACATTCCCCTCACTGATTTCTTCCCTCAATGGCCAATGCCATCCCAATTTGCTTTTGCTGCAAGCCATCGTTGTGAAACTGCTAATTGCAGCTTATGCGAAATTAGATGTCTCTTAGTCGTTCAACATGAAATGCTGCACATTTGGATGTGGAGAGACAGCTGCTTTGCTCAGGCTATCACTATACCATCGTTCGGAGGTAGGCACAGACTCTGCATGCCTGCACTCCGAACTGGCCCAGTATGAGCAAAGTGAAAGCCATGCAGTTACCTGTGGCACTGAAAGGAATAAATTGTGGTGAGGGCCCAGTGTGTTGCACTGGGCTCAGCGCTGTGCTGATGCGGTCACAGCTTCCCGCTGATTCTGAGCACGTGTGGTGCGTGCATTGCATACCAGATACTGTGCAGACATCGCTCTTCTGTGAAACTCCTGAGCTGAGCGAGAACAAGGCCAGGGCAGGTTTCGGTCCTCCCAAAGCTGTGAAAACATGCTTATGCAGGTGCTGCCTGCTCCGAGGAAAGTGTTATGCACTCACGTTGCCCCACACAGGGGACACTACCTTAAAAACCACCTTACGCTTGGGAGAACGCAGGCGCAATTCTTGTTTCTTTGCTACAAGGAGTGCTGGTTTTCAAGACTTTTTGCTGAGATTGCATGGAGGAGGAACTTTCTTTCCGGTAGCAAGTTTCTGAATGAAAGCTGAGATGGCCAGTTGCAACCCTTGCATGAGAACTACAAGTCCAAGTATTGCTGCGGAAGTGGGGAGAGGCTGCCCAGAGCAACCTCTGCATTCTCCCCCTGCTCATGGGAGAAGTCCTGTGTAACCTACGTATTCAGGGATGTCACTCTGAAGCAACACTGATGTGGCTATGGGTGTGCTTGGTACTTTTCCCAGTTTGTATTCTACCTGGAATTAAAAGGCAGTTTTTCTACCCTTCCAGCACCACGACATAGTCACTTTTAGAAGTGCAAAGTGAATTTATTGAACTGTAGGTGAAACGAGCTCCATTATCTTTTCAGCTTTGGTGTCGTATGTTGTAGTCTAGGTGCTGCTCCAAAGCATGCTTTTAAGAGGAGCCTGCAGCCATCCGTCTGATATTTATGAGATTGTAATTTTATATCAGGGAATTTATTATTGTGTATTAAAAGGTAGGCATAAAATAAACCAAGCTAAAGGGCATACAACCTTTCAAAAGGTTTCAGCCAGTTAAATCTTTCTCTCCTGTATAATACTGCATTTGAAAGCAAGATAACAAAAACACCTTGATGTGGTTTGTTAGCTCTGTGTAGAGATTATAGTCCAAATGCAACTGGCTGCTGTTCTTGAGGGGGCAAAACTCCTTCTGTACCTTTGTTTGGGGAAAAAACTGCTGACATTGCAACTGAGTTATTTAAATTACAGTATAAAGTTGGCCTGTTGATCAGTGTGTTTAGTGTTCCAGTACCTTTCTACACCCCTAAAACCAGCTGCTGGAGGTAAGCCATGTTCCATCACTTGTCTGAAGTGTTTTTACTGCTTAATACTAGATTTGTCATGGTTTTTGTTCAAGCTTTATCATGCTCACAAATCCTTGTAGATCCACTTAGGTTCTGATGTGGCTGTTTCCCCCATAGCTTTTATTTTGTTCATATTTTTTTAAACCACCTTCATTCATGGCAAGTCAAATTCCCCATAAAAAGAAGATGACCTGGAACTCAACCATTGCTTGGCTTCTAGGTGGATGCAGGTGAAGAATCCTCCTCTATGGTGTCTGCCTGGATTTCATTAGGAGCTTATATGTGTGCGAGGCAGTCCTTAGCTGGGCTCCTGAAATGAAGATGGGTTGTGATTTCTGTGCAGAGATGAACTGTTTGCCCCAGAGAACACTATTAACAAATGTCCATATTGTTTTTTGGATAAAGGTACTGCTGGATCTTTACTCTCTGGCAGATATGAAATGTATGCTATAAAGTTTTGCATATAAACATATGTCTATTCATATCAGTTTTCTGTGCACATGTGACCATGAAATATGATTGCTTTCATGTATATATGCACACACTGTACACAAACTTGTCATATGGAAGATGCGTTTCTTCACTTTGCTTTTTGCAGGGATAAACACAGTTGTGATCAGCCCATAGCTTATGGATTTTACATATAGGTTACTTGAGTTGAACATAGCGCAAGACTTAAATGTCTGTATGTGAATATTACAGCACAAAAGTGCACACCCAAGCATGCTGAGGTTCCCTGCGTTTAATAAGACACGTGAATGTTCATCCAGTTTTTCCCCCACATCCTCCCCCCTACACGTGAAGGTCGAACACCTCTTGGGACCAGAGAGTTTTGCCACCCTTACAATTTGAAGATAAAGGGATAAGTGAAGTATGATGAGCCAAAGCCAGTAAGATTTCTTACTGTGGCAGAATACTTTAAAGTATGACTCTTATTGCAAAAGGTGGGTTGAGAGATCTTAAAAATCAGCAGGAAACTTGTCTTGGGAAGCTGGTGTTATGGTTCTGAGTTGTGTTGTTGCGTGGTTTGCTGAAAGCTGCTTCATCTCAGGAATCTCAGCTGTGGAGCACAGATTCTTTTCTCCACTATAATCATGCTTTTAATACATTTACTAGCTAATGCATGTATAGTTGCAGGAAAGCTTGTCTGTAGGGTACTCTTCACTACTTATGTCACATTATTCATGGCAGAACCTTGCAAAAGAGTAACAACACAGGGGAAAATTAGGCCCTGTTCTCTAATTGTTCCTTTAATGGCTTACCCTAATTAGAAATGCATTATTTAATAATTAAAATGCACTATTTTGTGATTCTGTAATGATCTAAGTGGTTAGTCTTTGCAAGACCTGAAGAGAAGATTTAAAACCAGGCAGAGAGCTCTTAGGTGACATCTGAACAGTGTGTGCACTGTCACTAATTTGGGCTTAATCCTTGTTTTTTGTCAAAGTGCTTGTATGTACATACATATATAATCTCCTGTGTCTTTTGGAAACTTGGCTTTCTTTTCAGCAGTGGGTTTTCTCAGGCAGTGTTCACGTGGCTTTATGTGAATCCCATTAATCGCTGAATAGCCATACTTAACATGGCCTTTCAATAACAGTCACAAACTCTGACTTTATAGGAAGCTTTACTTTTTCTACAACTCTCCGGATTTTCTATACTATTATGGTTCCTGCATATTCAGAGAAATTAGTTTTTAGCTCTGTTTCCTTAAGGAAAGAGCATAGGTGTCTGGACCATTCATCTTTCAAACCTCTTGGTTCTATTTCAGTCGCTTTTGACAGGTCTCAAAGCAAAGCTGTTGCAAGGAGGCAGCCACATAGACTTAAAGAAAAATACAAAGCCTCTGCAGGAGAAATCCTGTTGAATGCATTCACCCTTTTTAGACATCAGGGACTCCACGTGGCTGTTCAGCCTTGGGAGACATGGGTGAAGGGGAGACCCTGCTCCTTGCAGAGCCAGTCTGCGACTCCACGTGGCTGTTCAGCCTTGGGAGACATGGGTGAAGGGGAGACCCTGCTCCTTGCAGAGCCAGTCTGCCTCTTATCTGCATTAATGTTGAGTCCTCCCAATGGAGGGAGATCCTCACTCCTTGGCAGTCCATGTGGCTTGGAAGATGAATATTTGACCACAATGGAGATGAGACTTTTTAAAAATATATTTTTAAAAACTTTTTTCTCTGCTCTCCCTCTGTAATGCATCTGATAGCTGACCTCCAGCCTGAAGGTTGCTTCTGCCTCCTCTTCCTCCTGCTTGGAGGTTATTTTCCTGTCCCATCCGAATGACTCAGCAGTGATTACCCTCCATCTTAATGCAGCTCACGATGGGAGGGCGACTCAACAGAGGAGCCCTGTGTTTCTCTGCAGGGCCCTGGAGACAGCCGTGCTGTACCAGAAGACACTTGCAACTGATCTCCTCGTGTCTGGCATTGCAGTGAGGCAGGCTTTTAACCACAATATGTTAATCTGCATGCACTGTATGGAGAGTTGTGACTAAGCTACTGTTGTGTTCTTTCTTTTTGAGCAGAGTGGTAATAGTTATTTGCCCTTGTACTTCAAGTCCTGAATAAGCAGCATGCTTCGCCTTAGATTTCTGTGCATTTTCCTTAGCTGTGCTATTTATTTTCTAGGATTAATGCTGCCTGGAGCACCAGTGCCTGGCATAAAAAGATAGAGCTCTGTCTCTGTTGTTCAGCTGTAGCTGCAAACCTGAAGCAGTATGTTCTGTGGTCACCGCAGTTACCAAAAAGACATGGATCATTGCCCCAGTGCTGCCCAAGCATGCAAGAACTTTGGCTACAGCTGCAATGTAACTTTCAGAAAGCATTTCTTGTGTGTAAACACTGATGACATAATTGACCAAATGCTGAGTGTTTTCTGGCTCTTTTTCCTGTTTGTATGAGGCTTGGTACAGCTGCAGTGGATGCACCAGAGGATTTTTCTTGGCTGTGACAGGGTGTGGAGTTGGCCCTTTGTACTTCTGGGCTGAACATCTGTGATTGTTGCTTTAGTTTTCTGTATCTTTCAGCTCTGGGGATTTCTTTGTCTTTTTTTTTGAATGATGTCACCTGGAATAGCTGCTTCTGCTGTCTCAAGCCTAAATTTGCATTTCACAGAATTTGAAAAATCTCTTTGGCTTGGGTTAAGGTTAAATCAGCTTCCCACGTGAGTCTGACTTGCTCGCTCCTTTTGTAATCCATGTATGAGCCTGGTCTTTTCATTAAAGAGCCGTATTTCCTCAGAGTGACATATTTGAGCTTTAAGTCTGTCATATGCATCTACTGATTCATCTTTCTATTGATGAAGAATAAAGGAGGAAGGTCTCATCCCAGTAACTCTGCATGGAAGAGGCTTGTTACTTTGACATCTGTCTGTGCCCTGTTTTCTGTCATCCCCCCCATCTAAAAGCTGTGTGTGCCTCCTATGCTGGGAGCCTGCTGCAAAGAAGTTGCATTGCCTGCCCTTAGAGGCTGCAGAGGAAGAGCCACCCCCTTCCACTCTAATTTCATATTGCTACCTTAAATGCCATGGCTTGCGTGGTTCCCTTGGTGGTCTGCAGTGGAGGGAAGAAATCATCTTGCTCTCTTTTTGCTTTGTCTGTGCAGCATCTGGCATACAGGTCCTGACCAGACCAGGACACATAAGCACTGCAATTGTGCAAGGAATTAGTGGTGCTAATTGCATGCTCTCAGGCAGCAGACAAACACTTCAGAGCTGGCTGGCTGGGCAGAGGAAGGCTTTGCTTTGCGGAGAGAAGTGTCTAGAAACAGTGAGTCTATACTGGGTATCATCAGCACAGCTTTTTGTGGTGGTGGCAGTGTTCTTGTAACCTTCTGTGGGCTCCTGACACTTCTCACCTGTGGCTTAGGAGGAGCTGCTTTATTTTAACCTGCGCATAGTCTGTGTTGCATGCTGTCCCCAGAACTGGTGCTCTCCCTCTCTTGGGCCAGGGTATCCACAAACAGGGGCTATGCCTGTTGCAGGGGCTCCCTTGAGAGTGAGGTGGCAGCCCCGGGCTGTGGGGATGGTGTTGGTCTCTCGATCCCAGATGGTCTCCATACAGGACAGGGGCTTCTCCAGCTCCCCATCATCTCTGCCCAGTGCTTCACTGTTGGTCTGTCTCTGGCTGCAGGTCTCTCCTTGCTGTCACCTCCAGCCTTAGTATCCAAGGACATGCACCAGACCTGGCGCACCTTGCCACTGTACTAAGTGTGCCTACCTGGTCTTGCCAGGTGGCATAGTGGTATGTAGGGGGGACGAAGCGGGACATAGCAGTGGAACAAGTTTCCTGTATCTCGGTGAGGTCCTTTCCTTTCTTATAGAAGGAACAAATACACCATTGGCCCCTTCCTCTCTTTCTGCCCCCCCCCCCCC